>Ga0315550_1000605_pt1 | contig 22077 bp, 22 predicted proteins | sample SalMarSW160190MG_2_FD_203100 | JGI IMG/M metagenome (GOLD analysis project Ga0315550, IMG submission 203100) | Salt marsh sediment microbial communities from the Plum Island Ecosystem LTER, Massachusetts, United States - Salt Marsh Sediment SW1601-90 ... | reverse complement strand
CGGCGGGTGGCCGAGGCGGCTCGGCCCCAGACGCGCGAGCGTAAGGGGCGCTGGTCCGACGGATAAGTCGGACCGATGAGCGCGGCCGCCGAGTCGGTGAGGCGGCCCGGGGCGCAGAAGCGCCCACGCCCAACCTAAGGTGTCGAGCAAAAAAGGCTCCCACGGGGGGATGGGGCGCTGGTCGGCCGAATAAGGCCGACCGGGTAGCGCGCCGGCCGAGACGTGAGGCCGGCCGGGGCCGCGGAAGCGGCCACGCCGAGGTTGGATGACGAGCGAGCGCGGATGGGGGCGAACGCCTCGGACAGGACCCGCCGGATGTGACGGGTACACAAAGGGGTAGGCTATGGAGGAAGCGATCAAAAAAGCGGATGTGCTGATCGAGGCGCTGCCGTATATCAAGAATTTCCGCCACAAGACCTTTGTCTTCAAGTACGGCGGCAGCATCCTGGGCGAGGAGTCTATACGAAAGAGCGTCCTGGAGGACCTGGTCTTTTTGACGTTCATGGGCATCAAGACCGTCCTCGTGCACGGCGGCGGGCCGAACATCTCGGAGAAGATGCGCAAGATCGGCAAGAAGACGGAGTTTGTCGACGGCATGCGCGTGACGGACGCCCAGACCCTGAAGGTCGTCGAGGACGAGTTGAACGAGCTCAACGGCATGATCGTCGAGGAGGTTGCAAAGATCGGCGGGTCGGTCGCGGGCCTGAGCGGCAAGGACCACGGCATCATCCGCGCCCAGAAGATGCCCTCCAAGGTCGACATGGGCTTCGTGGGCGTGGTGGCCGGGGTCGCCGTCGATGAGATCGAAAAGGAGCTCAAGAATCACGCGCTGGTGGTGATCGCGCCCATGGGGACCGACGAGAAGGCGGTCGTGTATAACATCAACGCCGATGAGGCGGCCTCCAAGATCGCCGCTTCGCTCTCGGCCGAGAAGTTCGTGCTCCTGACGAACGTGCGCGGGGTCATGCGCGCGCCGGAGGAGCCGGATTCGCTGATGGGCAGCCTCCGCCTGAAGGACATCAAGAGTCTTATCAGCCAGAAGGTGATCCAGGCGGGGATGATCCCCAAGGTGAACGCCTGCATCGACGCCCTGAAGGGGGGCGTGAAGAAGACGCACATCATCGATGCCCGTATCCCGCATGCCATTCTTCTCGAGATCTTCACGGACATGGGTATCGGAACGGAGATCGTGAAATAGATGACCAAACAGGATATCTTTGAGGCCTACAGCGCCTGCATCATGCCGACCTACACGAAGGTCCCCAGGATCTTCGTGAAGGGCAAGGGCACGAAGCTGGTCGATATCGACGGCAAGGAGTACGTCGACTTTTTCCCGGGCTGGGGGGTGGGCAATGTCGGCCACTGCCACTCGGCGGTTCTGTGCGCCGTCCGGGACCAGCTCGGCAAGCTGATCCACCTGCCGAACAACTACTTCCATCCGGCGCAGGCGAAGCTTGCCGCCGAGCTGGTCCGTCAGGCCTTCCCCGGCAAGGTCTTCTTTGCCAACTCCGGCGCCGAGGCCAATGAGGCCGCCATCAAGCTGGCCCGGGCGTGGGGCGCCCGCGGCAACGGCGCTGCACGCTACGAGATCATCACGTTCAAGGACGCCTTTCACGGCCGGACGCTGGCGACGCTCACGGCGACCGGCCAGGCCAAGTACCAGAAGGGTTTTGAGCCTCTGGTCGAAGGTTTTGTGACGAATGTCGCTTTCAATGATTTCGAGGATCTGCGGTCGGCGAAGACCGACAAGACCGTCGCGGTCATGATAGAACTGGTCCAGGGCGAGGGCGGCGTCCGCGTGGCGACACCCGACTTTGTCCGCGCGGTCCGGGATTTTTGCACACAGAACCGGCTCCTTTTGATCGTGGATGAGGTCCAGACCGGCATGGGACGCACGGGCAAGATGTTCGCGTTTCAGAACTATGGCATCACCCCGGACATCATGACGCTGGCCAAGTCGCTGGGCGGAGGGCTGCCGATCGGCTGCGCGGTCGCACACAAGGATATCGCCGACACACTCAAACCCGGGATGCACGCCTCGACCTTCGGCGGCGGCCCTGTCGTCTGCCGGGCGGCCCTGGGCGTCTTCAAGGCGATCCAGAAGGACAAGATGCTGGCCAACGTCGGCCGCATGGCGCCGTACCTCTTTGAACGGCTCGAGGCCTTAAAGAAGAAGCACGCGGTCATCAAGGAAGTAAGGGGCCTGGGGCTCATGATCGGCGTCGAGCTCAACCAGCCCGGCGCGCCGGTCTATGAAAAGTGCCTGGAAAAAGGATTGTTGATCAACTGTACCCACGAGACGGTCCTGCGGTTGATGCCGGCCCTGAACGTGACGAGGAAGCAGGCCGATTTTGCGCTCGGGGTGCTGGACGAAGTGTTGGGGGCTTTATGAAAACGGGAAACAAGGACTTCCTCACGGTCACGGACTTCAACGCCGAGGAGATCCTGAAGATATTCGAGACGACGAAAGACCTGAAGAAGAACCCGTTCCGGGACGCCTTCAAAAACAAGGCGGTGGGGCTCATCTTCCAGAAGCCGTCCTTGCGCACGCGCGTCTCGTTTCAGGTGGGCGTCTGGCAGCTCGGCGGCCAGTGCATGTCCTTGAGCCCGGCTGAGGTCAACATCGGCGTGCGCGAGTCGGTCAAGGATGCGGCCAAGACCCTGTCGCGGTATCTGAGCCTCGTCATGGCGCGGGTCTTCAGGCACAAGGACGTCGAGGAGTTGGCGACGCACGCGACGATCCCGGTCGTCAACGGCCTGAGCGATCTGTATCATCCCTGCCAGGCCCTGGCCGACATCTTCACCGTCCAGGAGAAGAAGGGATCCCTCAAGGGTCTGACGCTGGCCTTTATCGGCGACGGCAACAACGTCTGTCACTCGCTGTGCCACGCGGCCTCGATGCTCGGTATGCACGTGCGGGTCGCCAGCCCCAAGGGGTTTGCCCCGCACAGAGAGGTGACGGCCTCAGCCCAGGTCCTGGCATCGGCCACCGGCAGCCAGATCCTCGTCACGACAGACCCCAGGGCGGCGGCCGAGGGGGCCGATGTCCTCTATACGGACGTCTGGGCGAGCATGGGTCAGGAGCGGGAGGCCGGCCGCAGGGCCAGGATCTTCAAGAAATATCAGATCAACGAGGCCCTCGTGGCCCTGGCGAAAAAAGATGCCCTGGTGATGCACTGCCTGCCCGCGCACCGGGGGGCGGAGATCACGAACGAGGTCATCGACGGACCGCACTCCGTCGTCTTTGACGAGGCGGAGAACCGGCTCCACGTGCAGAAAGCGATCATGCTGAAGCTTTTGGGCAAGTGATCTTTTAGGATACAACCAGGACACAAGGAGCGATGCATGAAAAAGGTCGTGTTAGCGTATTCCGGCGGACTGGATACGTCCTGCGCCATCAAGTGGCTCAGCGACCGGGGCTGGGACGTCGTGGCCTACATCGCGGACGTCGGGCAGGGGGAGGATTTTGCTCAAGTGAAGAGACGGGCCCTTAAGACGGGCGCGAGCAAGGTCCATGTCGGGGACCTTAAGAGAGAGTTCATCGATGATTTCGTCCTGCCGGCCCTGCAGGCCAACGCCGTTTATGAGGGAAAGTATCTGTTGGCCACGGCCCTGACGCGGCCCCTTATCGCCAGGCATCTCGTGGAGGTGGCCCACAAGGAAAAGGCCCGGGCCATCGCCCACGGCTGCACCGGAAAAGGCAATGACCAGGTGCGCTTCGAGGTGACGGCGCGGATCCTGGATCCGAAGCTCGAGATCATCGCGCCGGTCCGGGAGTGGCAGTTCAGGTCGCGGGAGGAAGAGATCGATTTCGCCTTGGCGCACCGGATCCCGCTGAACGTCTCCAAGAAAAAGGTCTACAGCATCGACAGGAACCTCTGGGGGGTCAGCATCGAGTGTGGGAAGCTCGAGGACCCGTGGCGGGAACCGCCTCAGGACGCCTACCAGATGACCGTCGACCCGGTCCGGGCGCCGGTGAAACCCGCTTACGTCACGGTCACGTTCGAGAAGGGCGTGCCGAGGAAGCTGGATGGCAGAGCCTTGGGCCTGGAGGCCTTGATTGGTTCCTTGAACAAGCTCGCCGGCAGACACGGGGTAGGGCGGGTGGACATGGTCGAGAACCGGCTCGTGGGGATCAAGTCCCGGGAGATCTACGAGTCTCCAGCGGCGACCTGCCTCTACGCGGCCCACAGGGACCTGGAGAGCCTGGTGTTCGACAGGGAGCTCTTGCATTACAAGATGTCCCGGGAGGGGCTCTACGCTCAGCTGGTCTATTACGGGTTATGGTATGCGCCGCTCAAGGCCTCCATCGACGCGTTCATCAGAGAGACGCAGAAGAAGGTCACGGGTACGGTGCGGCTCAAGCTCTACAAGGGCAGCTGTGTCGTGGTCGGCAGAAGGTCCCCGCACTCGCTGTATAAAGAGGAGCTGGCGACGTATTCAAGCAAGGATAAATTCGACCACAAGCTGGCCGAGGGGTTCATCAAGATCTGGGGCCTGCCGTTCCAGAAAGGCTGATGACCATGAAAAAAAAGTTGTGGGGCGGACGGTTCAAGGAGAAGATGGATCCGGTCTTCGAGCAGTTCAGCGCTTCGATCGAGACGGACTTCCGGCTGGCGAAGTGCGACCTGATCGGCAGCTTCATCCACGTCCACGTCTTGAAAGAGGCGGGGCTCTTGAAGGTGGCCGAGCTCGCCCGCTTCAAGAAGGCCCTGGCGGCTCTGATCAAGAAGGCGGATGCCGGCTCCTTCCCGTATGATTTCTCGAGCGAAGACATACATACGAACATCCACAACGCGCTGGCGAGATCTGTGGGCGCGCTCGCCGGAAAGCTGCAGACCGGCCGGTCGCGCAACGACCAGGTCGTCTTTGCGACCAAGCTCTATTGTTTGCTCTGTGGGGCCCAGCTCCAGGAGTCGATCGCGGGCGCACGCAAGAGCCTCATGGTCCTGGGGCACCGCTATGACGATGTCCGGATGCCCGGCTACACGCACCTGCAGCACGCACAGCCCGTGGCTTTTAAGGATTATGTGGAGGCCTTCTCGCTGATGCTGGAGCGGGATGCCGAGCGGCTGGAGTCGGCTCTCCGGGGATTGAAGATCTCGCAAGGCTCCGGCGCGCTCGCCGGCACCCCGATTGCGAAGGCGCATTATAAGGCGGGGATCAAAAGAGGCCTGAGGGCCCTCGAGATGTCCGGGTTGACGCCGTTTATCGGCACGCCCGACAACACGCTAAAAGATGTCAGCGACAGGGATTTCGTCATCGAGATCCTATCGGTCCTGGCGTTGATCGGCATGCACCTCTCGCGGCTCGCCGAGGACCTGATCTTGTGGTCCACGCGGGAGTTCGGGTTCATCACGCTGGGCGACGCGTATTGCACGGGAAGCTCCCTGATGCCCCAGAAGAAGAACCCGGATGCGCTGGAGTTGATGCGGGGCGCGGCCGGGATCCTCACGGGTAACCTGACCGCGGTCCTCACGACGATGAAGGGGTTGCCTTTGACCTATAACCGGGACATGCAGTGGGATAAAGGGCCGCTCTTCGAGTCGCTGGATATCGTCAAGGACGAACTGTCGGTGGCGGCGGGCCTCCTTGGGGTCGTCAAGGTCAACAGGGATAAGATCGCGGCCCAGATGGCGGATGACGGTCTTTATGCCACGGCCCTGGCCGATCATCTGGTCAACAAGGGCGTGGCCTTCACCGAGGCGCACGCGGCGATCGGTAAGTTGATCCGGTTCTGCGTTGAAAAGAAACGGCCGGTGCGACATTTGAGCCGGGCGGAGTTGAAGTCCTTTTCGCCGAAACTGGAAAAGGACGAGGTCATCCGGTTGCTGGCATCCGGGCGTTGACCGTCCGCTTGCGGCGGAGTTACGAAGGCGGGGATTCAATTGATCTCGCCTGTGCAGAACACCACGGGGTCGCCCGGGGGATTTCCATGCATCACTTTTTCGAGCGGAACAGGGAGTTGTGCTGTGAACGGGTCAGTCTCGCGGGCCTCGCACGGCGCCACGGCACGCCCCTTTTTGTCTACAGCCGGGCGACGCTGTTGGACCACCTGGCTAAGCTCCAGAGGGCGCTGCGCCCCTTAAGGCCCCTCATCTGTTTTTCCGTCAAGGCCAACTCGAACCTGAGCCTTCTCAGGCTTCTCGTCCGTCACGGGGCGGGGCTGGACATCGTCTCCGGCGGCGAGCTGCACCGTGCAAGGCGGGCGGGTGTCGCCCCGCGCCGGGTCGTCTATGCGGGTGTGGGCAAGACCGAAGAGGAGATCGTCGAGGCGGTCCGCCGGGGGATCCTGTTTTTTAACGTCGAATCCCTCCAGGAGCTGTGCCGGATCAGCGACGTCGCGGTCCGTCTGAGGAGGACGGCGCGCGTCTGTGTTCGGGTGAACCCGAACATCGACCCGCACACGCACCGTTACATCACGACCGGGACTTCCGCAAGCAAGTTCGGCGTGGACTTCGAGACGGCGCGGCTCATCTTTTTGAACCGCGATAGGTTCAAAGGCGTGCGGGTGCTGGGCCTCCACGTCCATATCGGCTCGCAGATCACGCAGGCCAGGCCTTTTCTTGCGGCGTTACGGCGCACGCTCGGTCTCATCAGCCACCTGCGGGCGCTCGGGATCGATGTGCCGTGGCTGAACGTCGGCGGGGGGCTGGGTATTATTTACCACAAGGAGAGGCCGCAGACCGCCCATGAGTACGCGCAGGCCCTCCTGCCGCTGTTGCGCCGCAAGCGGCTCAAGATGATCTTCGAGCCCGGCCGTTTCATCGTGGGCAACGCCGGCGTCCTGGTGACGCGTGTCCTTTACGTGAAAGAGACGCCCGGCAGGCGCTTTGTGGTGGTCGATGCCGGCATGAACGACCTGATGCGGCCGTCGCTCTACGAGGCGCACCATGAGATCCGTGCCGTGGACGCCCGCACTCTCGATAGAAAGACGCTCAAGAGGACGGACGTGGTCGGTCCTATTTGCGAGAGCGGGGATTTTCTGGCCCGGGACAGGATGCTGCCGGCCTTCAGGCCCGGAGATCTTTTAGCGGTGATGAGCGCCGGCGCCTACGGCATGAGCATGAGCACCAACTACAACTCCCGGCGCCGCGCCGCCGAGGTGCTTGTCGGGGACAAGGACCATCGTCTCATCCGCCGACGCGAGACCTTTGCGGATCTGGTGCGCTGCGAGCGGATGGTCGAGGCGCCATGAAAAAGATACCTTTCGTCAAGATGCAGGGCGCGGGAAACGACTTCGTGTTGGTCGATGCCCGGCGGGCGTTGCCCGTCGCGCTGCGCGCGTCCTTCGTCCTCAAGATCTGTGACCGGAGGTTCGGGGTGGGGGCGGACGGTCTGCTGGGGGTCCACAGGTCCCGCAAGGCGGACGTCGGCATGCGGATCTTCAATGCGGACGGCTCCGAGGCCGAGATGTGCGGTAACGGCGCGCGGTGCCTGGCGCTGTACTATGCGCTGCGTTCCGGGAAAAAGAAATTTTGCATCGAGACGCAAAGCGGCATCCTGGAGGCCCGTGTCGCCGGGCCGGCGTCCGTGAAGCTGCGCATGCCGGACCCGAGCGCTATCCGGCTCGACCAGATGGTGCGCGTCGGCAAGAACACCTTCGAGGCCGATCTTATCAATACCGGCGTGCCGCACGCGGTCGTCGAGGTGGCGGACCTGGAGAGTGTCCCGGTGATGCGCCTGGGCCGGGCCATCCGGCGCCACGACCTCTTCATGCCGGCGGGCACGAACGTGGACTTTATCCGGATACGCGACGCCCGTCAGATCGACATCCGGACCTATGAGCGCGGGGTGGAGGCCGAGACCCTGGCCTGCGGCACGGGGGCTGTCGCCGGCGCCATCGCCAGCGCCCTCAACCATACCCGTGAGGGGCTGGAGGCGGCCGACGGCCGCGCGATGCGCCACAAGATCCGCGTCGGGACGAAGAGCACGCAAGTCCTGACGGTCACTTTTGCCGTCACCAAATATCAGGTATCGGATGTGTGGCTGGAGGGCAGGGCCAAAATCGTATATCAAGGGGTGTATCATGTTTAAGGGTTCCTATGTAGCGGTGGTGACGCCGTTCACCAAAGACGACAAGGTAGACGAGGCGGCGCTGGAAAGGCTCGTCGAATTCCATATCAAGAACGGCACGGACGGGATCGTCCCGTGCGGCACCACGGGTGAGTCCGCCACGCTCGACTACGGAGAGCACGACCGCGTGATCGAGATATGCGCGCGGGCCAGCCGCAAGAGGGTCCCGGTCATCGCCGGCACGGGGTCGAATTCGACGCAGGAGGCGATCGAGATGAGCCGGCACGCCAAAAAGAACGGCGCCGACGGCCTCCTCCTGGTGGCCCCTTATTACAACCGTCCGACGCAGCAGGGGCTTTACCTGCACTTCAAGGCGATCGCCGACGCGGTGGACCTGCCCATCATCCTCTACAACATCGCCTCGCGCACCGGCGTCAACATCGAACCGGAGACGACCGCCCGCCTGGTCAAGGATTGCAGGAACGTCGTCGGCATGAAAGAGGCGAGCGGGTCGCTCGACCAGATGGCGCGCACGAAACTTCTGTGCGGCGAAAAGCTTGTGCTTTTGTCCGGAGACGACTCCCTGACGCTGCCGCTCCTGGCGGTCGGCGGGCAAGGCGTCATCTCGGTCGTCGCCAACGTCATCCCTCAGGACGTCAAGGCGATGGTGGCCGCTTTTGCCAAAGGCGACATCCCGGAGGCGCGGCGCCTGCATTATAAGATGTTGCCCCTGATCAAGGCGATGTTTATCGAGACCAACCCCATTCCTGTCAAGACGGCGATGGGGCTGATGGGGTTGTGCGCGCCGGGGCTGCGCCTGCCGATGTGCGGCATCGGTGAAGCGAACCTCGGGAAGCTTAAAGACGCCCTGAAGGATTATGGGCTGATAACGTGATGCGCCCAAAAACGATCAAACTCGGCGTCAGCGGCGCCCTGGGCAAGATGGGCCAGAGGATCCTGGCGCTCGCCGCGCAGGACAAGGACTTCGTCCTCGCTCTTGCGTTGGAGCGGCCGGAGCATCCCCAGATAGGTTCAACGACACAGGGAGTGTGCGTCAGCGCCGACACGAAGGCCATCGCCGGCGTTGACGGCCTGATCGATTTTTCATCGCCGGCGGCGACGCTTGAGCACGTCGGGCTCTCGGTCCAGGCGGGCAGGCCGCTGGTCATCGGGACGACGGGACTCACCGCCGAGGACCAGAAGGTCGTCCGCGATGCGGCCAGGAAGGTCCCCATCGTTTTTTCGCCCAACATGTCGGTCGGCGTCAACGTGCTTTTCGGGCTGGTGGCGCAGGCCGCCGGGCAGCTCCCCGAGGGGTATGCGGTGCGCCTGCGAGAGATCCATCACGTCCACAAGAAAGACGCGCCGTCGGGGACGGCAAAAAGGTTGGCCCAGATCGTCAAGGACCGGCGGCCGTCCGGCGAGGTCCCTATCGAATCGGTCCGCGAGGGCGAGGTGATCGGCGACCACGCCGTCGTCTTTGAGAGCCCGTGGGACACGGTCACGCTCACCCATAGCGCCAAGACGCGCGACATCTTTGCGCTGGGGGCCTTGGAGGCTATGAAGTTCGCCGTGGCCCAAAGGCCCGGGCTTTACGACATGGCCGACGTGCTCGGCATCAAAAGATAAGACAGAAGGTGAGATTGAAAGGTGAGACTGAAAGGTCAGACCTTTGAGTCTCACTGAAAGGTCAGACCTTTGAGTCTCACTGAAAGGTCAGACCTTCGAGTCTCACGCCGCGGATTTTGCGGCGGCCGTCACCGGTGAGAGAGGAGTCAGGATGCAGATCGCGATCTCCAAAAGATTAGAGTCTCTGCCGCCGTATCTCTTCGCCGAGATCGATGCCGCCAAGCGCAAGGCCCGGCAGGCGGGCCGGCCTATCATCGACCTGGGCGTCGGCGACCCCGACATCCCCACGCCCCGTTTCGTCATCGATGCCTTGTATGAAGCGGCGCAGGACCCGAAGAACCACCGTTACGGGCTCGATCAAGGGATGCCGGAGCTGCGCCGGGCCATCGCGGCGTGGTATCAGAAACGTTTCAACGTCGCGCTGGACCCCGACAGGGAGATTCTGCCGTTGATCGGTTCCAAGGAAGGGATCGCGCACACCCCCGTGGCGTTTTTGAATAAGGGCGATCTGGCGCTCGTCCCGGACCCGTCTTATCCGCCTTACCGCAACGCCACCCTCCTGGCCGATGCCAAGCCGCAGCTGATGCCTTTGCGTGCGAGCAACGGTTTTTTGCCCGACCTCGAAGCGATCTCCGACGGCGTGGCCCAGAAGGCCAAGCTGATGTTCCTGAATTTCCCGAGCAACCCGACGGCAGCCGTCGCGGACGCCGCCTTTTTCGAAAAGGTCGTCGCCTTCGCCCAAAAGAACAACGTCATCGTCTGCCACGACGCGGCGTATTCCGAGATCGCCTTCGAAGGTTTCAGGCCGCCGAGTTTTCTCGAGACCCCCGGCGCCAGAGAGGTCGGGGTGGAGTTTCACTCGGTCTCAAAGACCTACAACATGACGGGCTGGCGCGTGGGCTGGGTGGCGGGTTGTCCCGACGTCGTCGGGGCCCTGGCGCGCGTCAAATCCAACATCGACTCCGGCATCTTCCAGGCGATCCAGCTGGCGGCCGTGGCCGCGCTCCAGCAGGGCGATGAGACGGTCAGGCAGAACAACGCCGTTTACGAAGAGCGCTTTCGCGTCTTCGTGGAGGGCTTGAACGGTATCGGCTGGAAGGTCGCCAGGCCCAAGGCGACCTTCTATGTCTGGGCCAAGAATCCCCGCAAGGCCAAGTCATCGCTGGAGCTCGCGAAGTTGCTTCTCGAACGCGCCAACATCATCGCAACGCCCGGGGTGGGGTTCGGCAAGTACGGTGAAGGGTATATGCGTTTTGCCATGACGCTCGACAAGGACAAGCTCAAAGAGGCGGTCGAGCGCATGAAGGTCTATCTGGTCGATGTCATGTAAGGCGATGAGGCGCAAGAGGTCCGCCGCGTCCGCGGTCTATATCGGTGTGGGCTCCAATAAAGGCAATAGGAGGCGGAATATCTCAGGGGCCCTGCGTCTCCTGCAGGAAGAGGTGGGTGTCCGCCTCGAGGCCGTCTCACCCTTTTATGAGACGCGGCCCGAAGGCGGGCCGGCAGGACAGAGGAATTATTGCAACGGCGTCATCCGGGTCCGGACGGCGTTGACGAACAGCCGTCTTCTCGCTGTCCTGAAGAAGGTGGAGGCACGCCTCGGCCGCCGGGCCGGCATCCGGGGAGCAGCCAGGGAAGTGGACCTGGATATTCTGGTGCGCGGCGGCCAGGTCGTCAGAAAAAAGGACCTGTGCATCCCTCATCCGCGCTTAGTCCGCCGTGCGTTTGTGTTGCGGCCGCTGGCAGACCTGGCCCCGGCCCTGCGACACCCCGTGACAAGAAAGACCGTGGCCGAGCACCTGCGGCAGGTCGCGGGCAACAGGAAGGTTAGAGACCGGAGGATCGCCGACTTTTTGTGAAGACCATCACACGCATCCGTCCGCTTCAAAACGTCCTACGCAGGCTCCGCAGACGGGGCCGGCGCATCGGATTCGTTCCCACGATGGGCGCCCTGCATGCGGGGCATCTGTCCCTCGTTCGCCGGGCCCGGCGCGAAAATGACGTCACCGTCGCGAGTATCTTCGTGAATCCTCTCCAGTTCGGTCCGAACGAAGACTTCCACAAGTATCCCCGCGATCCCAAAAAAGACGCACGCCTGCTCAAGGGCCTCTGCGATGTCCTCTTCTTGCCCAGCCCCAGGGTTTTCATCCCAAAAGACTTCAAGACGACCGTTGTGGTAAAAGACGTGAGCGCCCCGCTGTGCGGCGGCTCGCGGCCGGGCCACTTCACGGGCGTGGCCACGATCGTCGCCAAATTGCTTTTGGCCGTCGCCCCCGACCGGATGTATCTGGGGCAGAAGGACGCGCAGCAGGCGGTGGTCATCAAAAAGATGGTCCAGGACCTGAACTTTCCCGTGGACGTGGTGGTGTGCCCTATCGTGAGGGAGAAGGACGGCCTGGCGATGAGCTCACGCAACGCCTACCTCACGGCGCAAGAGCGCCGTCGCGCCCTGGTCCTTTATCAGGCCATCAAGTCCGCGCAACGCCTGGTGGCCAAAGGGGTGCGGGAGGCCGCCAGGATCATCCAGGCCCTGGAAGACCTGATCCATCGCGTCCCGGAGACGCGCATCGATTATATCGAGGTCGTCGACCCCAAGACGCTCGAGCCGGTCCGCACGATAACGGCCAGGGCCTTGCTCGCCCTGGCGGTCTACGTGGGCGAGACGCGGCTTATTGACAATACGATTTTGCGCGTAAGGCCTTAGCGGCCGCCGCGACCTTGTTTTAGACGGATGGGGTCTCCTCTGCCGGCAGAGGGGACCCATCCGGACAAGCATGCCCGCGAGGGAAATGGTTCGCCGGCCGCTGGAGAAGCATATGGCAAAGACGAGATTGCGGATAGGGATCGTGGGGTGCGGGGCGATCGGCACGGCGGTGGCCGTGGCTGCAGTGCGGCGCTTCAAGGGCCGGGTGCGTGTCGTCGCCGTGTGCGACGTGGATGAGGCGAAGGCCGGGGCGCTCGCAAAGAAGGTCCCCGGCGCGCGCGTCTGTACGCTCGGACGCCTGGTGGCGGCGTGCGATCTGGTCATCGAGGCGGCCTCCGCAAAGGTGAGCGCCCACGTCGCCCAAAAGGCCCTGAAGGGTTCCAGAGACGTTCTGGTGATGAGTGTCGGCGGGCTCCTGGGCCGGGCGGGCGCCTTGAGCCGGCTCGCACGAAGAAAAGGGGCGCGCCTGTACGTGCCCAGCGGCGCCATCGCGGGCCTTGACGGCGTGCGCGCCTTCGGTTTCGTCCGGTGGCGCCGGCTCGTGCTGCGCACGCACAAGCCGCCGCGGGCCCTGGAGGGCGCCGACTATCTGGTCCGTCATCGTATCCGCTTGAAGGGCCTGCGCACGGCGCGCACGGTCTTTCGCGGCACGGCCGCTCAGGCGGTCCGGGCGTTCCCCAAGAACATCAACGTCGTGGCGGCCCTGGCCCTGGCCGCCGGGGGGCGCATCGTGCCGCGCGTCGAGATCGTGGCGGACCCACGCCTCAAGAGAAACGTCCATACGATCCTGGCCGAGTCGCAGGGCGGGCGTATCTTTATCCGGTGCGAAAATGTGCCGAGTGCCGCGAACCCCAAGACGAGTCAGTTGGCGATCCTTTCGGCGCTGGCGGTCGTGCAGCGCCTGATAGAACCGATTTCCATCGGCAATTAAACGGCAATTAAACGATTGACGGTCCCCCCTCACCGCCGCGTCACAAAGAAGGCGGCAAGGGGGCAATGGAATGGAAGATGGTAGAAAATCCATTGGGAAAGGGGGTGAAGACGAATGGCACAGAAGGTCATGAAGGTAGGAGTGAAGAGACAGAAAGGGTATCTTTACTTCATCGATAAGCGCGGGGACGTGTCCTGCGCCAAGATGGCCCGCGGCAACAAGAAGGGCGGCAAGCCCAAGAAGGTTGCCAAGGTCGGTCTGAAGAAGAAGGTCGGATACCTGTACTTCCTCGACAAGAAGGGTGATATTTCCAGCGCCAAGCTTGTTCGCGGAGGCAAGAAAAAGAAAAAGAGAAGAAGGAGATAACCCCGAGTGTCCGTGCCCCCGCCGCTTCGCTTGAGCACGAGGCCAAGCGGCGGGGGTCTTGCCCCACGCACCCGAAGGTCCAGGCATGCCCGCGAGGCCCCACATGAAAAAAGACCGACTCATCATCCGGGGTGCCAAAGAGCACAACCTCAAGGACATCCACCTGGAGATCCCCCACCGGCAGTTCGTGGTGGTGACGGGACTTTCCGGGTCGGGGAAGTCTTCGCTCGTCTTCGATACGGTGTATGCCGAGGGGCAGCGCCGCTACGTGGAGAGCCTCTCGAGCTACGCCCGCCAGTTCCTGGAGCAGTTGCAGAAGCCCCACATCGACGCGATCGAAGGGTTGTCGCCCACCATCGCGATCGAACAGCGCACGGCCGGCGGCAACCCCCGCTCGACCGTCGGCACCCAGACCGAGATCTACGATTACCTGCGGCTGCTCTTCGCGCGCATCGGCGTCCCGCACTGCCCGCGCTGCGGCCGCGCGGTCCGGCGTCAGAGCGCCCAGGAGATCGTCGGCCAGATCCTCACCTGGCCGGCGGCGACGCGCGTGGAGATCCTGGCGCCCTATATCCAGGGGCGCAAGGGGGAGTACCGCAAGGCCCTCGCTGAGTTGAAGAAACAGGGATTCTCGCGCGCCCGCGTGGACGGCCGGGTCGTCGAGCTCGACGAAGAGGTGCGCCTCGCGCGTTACAAGGTCCACCACATCGAGGCGGTCGTCGACCGCCTCCTGTTGACGGGGGAGGTCAAGCAGCGGCTGACCGATTCGGTCGAGACGGCCCTCAAGGCCGGCAAGGGTACTGTCATCGCCGCGCGGCCCCAAAAGGACGGCCGTTTCCAGGACAAGGTCTATAGCGAGCGCTATGCCTGTGTCGCGTGCGGGATCAATATCGTCGAGGTGGAGCCGAGGATCTTCTCCTTCAACTCCCCTTACGGCGCGTGCCCGGCCTGCAACGGCCTGGGCATGAAGATGGAATTTGATCTGGACCTCATCATACCCGACAAAAAAAAGAGCATCCTCGAGGGGGCGCTGGAGCCGTGGAAAAAAGGGGGCAAGGGATATTTGTTGTATTACCGCAGCCTGTTGCGCGAGCTCTCCGGCCGCCTCGACTTTGACCTTGGCACACCCTTTTATGGATTGAGCAAGGAGCACCGCCGGGCGATCCTGTACGGTTGCGATGAGGTCATCTGGGGCCGGCGCTTTGAAGGACTGGTCCCGCACCTCGAGCGCCTCTTCCACCAGACGGACAGCATGTTCCTGAAAGAAGAGATCGCGCGTTTCATGTCGCAGCTGCCGTGTCCCGCCTGCGGCGGGTCGCGTCTCAAAAAAGAGAGTCTGGCCGTCACGATCCACGGCCGCTCCATCTGGGACGTCGTGCGCATGAGCATCACCGAGGCCCGCCGTTTTTTCCAGGATCTCCCCTTGAGCGGCGTCGAGCGCCTGATCGCCGCCCAGGCCCTCAGGGACGTGCGTGAAAAACTCAAATTCTGTCTGGACGTCGGCCTGGGGTATCTGACGCTCGACCGCAAGAGCCAGACCCTCTCGGGCGGCGAGTTCCAGCGGATCCGCCTGGCGACACAGGTGGGCTCGGGGCTCGTCGGCGTCCTGTATTGCCTGGATGAGCCGAGCATCGGCCTGCACGCGCGCGACAACGCCAAGCTCCTTTCGACCCTGGCGTCTTTGCGTGACATGGGCAACACGCTGCTCGTCGTGGAGCACGACGAGGCGACGATCCGCGCGGCCGACTACGTCGTGGACCTGGGCCCGGGCGCGGGCCGGCACGGCGGAGAGGTGCTCTACGCGGGCCCCACGAGAGGATTGCTGAAGGCGGGCCGCTCGCTGACGGCGCAATTTTTGAACCGGAGGCAGACGATCCAAATGCCCCCCGTCCGCCGGCCCTACCGGGACAAAAAGGGGGTCCTCCTCCAGGGCGCGCGCACGCATAATCTTAAAGGGATAGACGTGCGTTTTCCGTTGGGGGTCTTTACCTGTGTCACCGGCGTCTCGGGATCGGGAAAGTCCACGCTGGTCAACGAGACGTTGTATCCGGCCCTGCGCGCCCGGCTCGGCCGCGGCGCGCGGCGTCACCTTTTGATCAAGGGACTCACGGGCGTCGAGCACGTCGACAAGGTGATCGAGGTGGACCAGGCGCCCATCGGCCGCACCCCGCGTTCCAATCCGGCGACGTATGTGGGCGTCTTTACTCATATTCGCAACATCTTCGCGCGCCTGCCCGAGGCCCGCAGCCGCGGCTACAAGCCCGGCCGATTCAGCTTCAACGTCAAGGGGGGGCGGTGCGAGGCGTGCGGGGGAGACGGGGTCAAGAAGATCGAGATGCACTTTTTGCCCGATGTCTATGTGCGCTGCGAGGTCTGCAAGGGCGAGCGCTATAACGAGGCGACCCTGCAGGTGACCTACAAGGGCAGGTCCATCGCCGACGTTCTGGACATGTCCGTGGACGAGGCGCTCAGACTCTTTGAGAACATTCCCGTCCTTAAGAACACCCTGCAGACGTTGTCGGACGTGGGCCTGGGCTACATCCAGCTCGGCCAGGCCGCCACGACCCTTTCGGGCGGGGAGGCCCAGCGCGTGAAGCTGTCCAGCGAGCTGTGCAAGCGCGCCACGGGCCGGACCTTTTACATCCTCGATGAGCCGACGACCGGCCTGCACTTTGCGGACGTGCGCAAGTTGCTCGACGTCCTGCAGCGGCTCGTGGATATGGGCAACACCGTCCTGGTGGTGGAGCACAACCTGGACGTGGTCAAGTGCGCGGATTATTGTATCGATCTGGGACCCGAGGGCGGCGACGACGGCGGCACGGTGGTCGCCTGCGGCAGCCCCGAAGAGGTCGCCAAGAACAAGCGTTCCTACACGGGCCAGTACCTGAAACGCCTGTTGGGTTAGGTGAGACTAAGAGGCCAGGTCTTTCAGTCTCACCGGCGGGTGGCCGAGGCGTGATGCCCCAGCCGCCCGCAGCGGAAGGGCCGCTGGTCCGACGGATAAGTCGGACCGATGAGCGCTCACCGCCTGAGATGTGAGGCGGCCCGGGGCGCAGAAGCGCCCACGCCCAACCTAGGGTGTCGAGCCCAAAAGGCTCCCACGGGGGGATGGGGCGCTGGTCGGCCGAATAAGGCCGACCGGGTAGCGCGCCGGACGAGATGTGAGGCCGGCCGGGGCCGCGGAAGCGGCCACACCGAGCTGGGATGACGAGCGAGCGCGGATGGGGGCGAACGCCTCGGACAGGACCCGCCGGCGGCACATTATGGCGATGAACGCATGGAAGTGATATGAGAAATCGACGATGGATAGCGATAGCGGTGTTGGCGGGCGCGCTCCTGGCGGGGCAGGCGGCGGCGCAGGAGCTCAACCGCAAGGAGGAGGACGCGTTTTACGTGGCCGTCAAGTCCTACCAGGACGGCTTCTATGACGTGGCCATCACCCTGTTCGACCGCTTCATCAAGACCTACGACGACACCCATAAGAAGCTGGAGGCGTTGGTCTACATCGGACAGTGTTACTTCGCCCAGGAAAAGTATCTCAAGGCCCTGGACCAGTTCGAGATGCTCCTGGAGATGAAAGGCGCCCAGTCGATCCGCGACAGGGTCCTCTTCTGGTTGGCAGAGGTGTACAGCAAGGGCCGCGACCATCGCCGCGCCGAGGAACTGTACCGTGAGCTGATCAAGGACCACAAGGACTCTTCCTATTTTCTCTCCGCTCACTTTTCTTTGGCGCGGGCGTACCTCGCGGGAAAGAAGTACGAGGAGGCCATGGCCGTCTACCGGGATGTCCTGACGGGCTACGCCAAGACCTCGGCGGGCAAGGAGGGCGCTTTCGGCATCTGCGAGGTCCTGTACCGCAAGGGCGATTACGGCGCGCTGAAGGATGAACTGGGCCGGTTCCTGGAAAGCTACCCCGAGGCCCAAGAGTTGGACCGCGCCCTGTTTTATCTGGCAGAGGCCAGCTTCTATCTCGGGGATTTCGCCGGTGCCGTGAAGGCCTACAAGGCGTGCCTGGACCAGACGAGCGCGGATGAGCTGCGCCAGCTTGCGCGCATCGGGCTGGGCTGGTCCCATTTGAAAGAGAAGAATTACGAGAAGGCCCGGGAGGTCTTTGCGGCCTACGAAGAGGACGCGCCGTTGTCCGTCGTCTTGGGCCGGGCGGTCATCTTCCTTGAAGAAGGGGTGCCGGCCGAGGCCCTTTACCTTTATGACAAGGTCGTCGCGGCTGACAAGCAGGGCGAGTTTCTGCCCCTCGCCTATTTCGGCCGGGCCGAGGCCCTGTATCATCTGTCCCGTTTTCAGGAGGCAATCGTCTCCTACAGGATATCCCTCGACAAGCTCAAGAGCGTCTTCCGCGGTCTTGCCGACAACCGGGAGCTGCGCGATAAGATCTATTACGGCCTCGCCTGGTCGTATCTGAAGGTCGGTGACTTCCCTTCCGCGCAAGAGGCCTTCCAGAAGGTGGTAACGCTGACCAAGGACAAGATCTTCAAGCTGAGCGCCATGTGCCAGTTGGCCGACACCTACCTGGATGCGGGGGAGTATGACAAGGCCATCAACGGCTACATGAACTTCCTTGAGATCTACCCCGACAGCGTCTACAACGACTATATCCAATTTCAGCTCGGGGTGGCCTGGCTGCGGTCGGACGATACCGACGCCGCCATCCTCGCGTTCCGCAAGCTCCTGGCCGATTATCCGTCTTCCAATCTCGTGGACGACGCACGCTACTTCCTGAGCGCGACGTACTTCCAAAAGGGGTTGTTCGCGACGGCCCGCCAGGAGCTTGAGGCGTTCGTGAAGAATTACAGGGATTCGCCGTTCAGGCCTCAGGCGCTCTTTTTGCTGGCCGAGTGCTGGATGAACGAAGGCGGCTACAAGAAGGCCATCGAATACTATCAGATGGTGCGCCAGCAGTTTCCCCAGGAAGGGACGTTGCGCCAGAAGGCGGAGTACGAGATTGCGCACGCCACGTTTGAGATGGGGCAGATGTCCGAGGCGCAGCGCCTCTTTCTGGATTTCGTGACGCGTTACCCGGACTCGCCCTTTTCGCCCAACGTCCTCTTCTGGCTGGGGCAGTCCTTGGCGGCCCAGGAGGATTATGCCGGCGCCCGCCGCGCCTTCGAGCGGATGATCCGTAATTATCCTCATCACGAAGGCCTCGCGGACGCGTATCTGGGGATCGGCCGCGCGCATGCGGCCGAGGGGGCTTTTCCGATGGCCCTGCGTAGCTTCGAGAGTGTTCTGGAAGACCCCCAGACGACCGACGCGACGCGCGCGATGGCGTTGATGGCGATGGCGGACGTCTATCTTGCCCAGGGACAGACGCAGCGCGCCGTCTCCTCCTTCCGGCAGGCGGCGGCGCTTGCCGGTCCGTGGGTCAAGACGGCCCACGTGAAGACGGCCCGCCTTCTGGTGCAGGATAAAGACCAGGCCGGCGCGCTCGAGGCGCTGGACCAGGCCCGGGCCGCGATGGGCAGCATTCAGGACAGCGCCACCCTCTGGGAGATGGGAGAGGTCTACGAAGAGGCCGGCCGCTGGCAGGAGGCCGTGGAGGCATATATGCAGGTCCATTACCTTTCGCCCGATGAGAAGATTTCCGTAAAGGCCCTTTTGCGCGTGGCTCAGATCTATGAAAACCGTTCGGCGCACGAGGAGCTCAGAAGGATCCTTGAAGCGATTGCGTCTCTGGATGTGCCCGAGGCGGCGTACGCCCGGGAAAAGTTGACGATGATGAAGGCCCAAGCGGGATCGGAGTGAAGCCATGATCAAGAAGGTATTCGGGGCGGGGATGTGGTGCTTAGCGGCTGTCTTTGTTTCGTTCGTCCTGGCGCGCCGGACGGCATTTTTCGAGCGTGGCGGGCCGATGCTCGTGCCGGTATTCGTCTGTTCGTTTCTCGCATGGGGCGTCGTCTTCGCGAAATCCTTTCAGATGGCGGCCTGGCGCCAGGACGTGACGGCGCTCCTGAAGAGCGTCTTCGACGGCATCGAACGCCAGCGCATCAAGGAGGCGCTGGAGGCGACGCATAAGGATCCGACCCCCGTCGCCCGGATCCTGCGCGCCGGTATCCTGAAATACGACCGCCGCAAAGAGGAGATCCGCGAGGCCCTGGACGACGGATTTCTGCGCGAAGTTCCGTTCCTCGAGAGCAGCATGCACGCTCTGGAGACACTGATCCAGGCCCTGCCCCTCCTGGGCCTGCTGGGAGGTCTGGCGGGCATGTTAAAGGTCCTGGGGACGGTGGAGGCGAAGGCGTCCCACCAGGTGGCGGTCGGTTTTTCGGACCTCTTGGCCGGCGGCTGGGAGATGGTGCTGTGCGGGTTCGTGGCCCTGCTCTTTGCCCTGCCGCTCTTTTTGGCGTATCGGTTCCTCGCCGCGCGCATCGAGCAGGAGAAGGCGATGCTGGAACAGACGGCCACCGTCTTTCTTGAAGATCTTATCGAACGGAGAGTCAGTACATGAGGTTTTCGCGGCGTCTGACCCTCACCGGCGTGCGTTTCTATCCGTTCCTGTGGGTCCTCGTCTACGGTGCGGTCCTCGGGATGGGAGGGGTGTTCCTGGTCTGCGGCATGGCCTCGCAGCCGGTTCTTTCCGCGGACCTGCCCGTCGTCTTCACGCAGGTCCCCGAGGCGGGAACATGGCAGACGCTCTTTCTGGCTGAGGATGGCCGCCTGGCGCTGAATCGCGAAGAGGTGGGGCTGCCGGCGTTGGCCCAGGAGATCCGGCTCATCGAGCCCCAACGGCGCAACCTCCTTTTTGTCGTCGAGCCGGGGGTCGTCTTCCGCGAGGTGGCGCGCGTCTGGCGCCTGTGCCGGGAGGCCGGGGTGCGGCAGATCCACATCGTCACGCTGACGGAGGCGCCGTGACGCGGTCCTCTTCTTTTTTTATCGGGGGGGCGGTCGCGTCGCTGGGACTGCACCTCTTGTTCTTCGGTCTCCTGACACCCTGCCTGACGCCGGAGAGGTACGCGTTTTCCCGATGGGATGCCGTCTTTCTGGGGGCGATCCTTGCCCGCGTCGACCTTAAGACGGTCGGTGTATCGCTGCAAGAAGGCGGCACGGCGTTGGGTGCCGTGTTGCTTGCGCCGGGGAAGGCAGCGTCTTACCACGCCAAGGAGCCGCAGGCTCCTCTCAAACCGCTGCCGGCCCTTGCCGAGATGTCGGTCATGGGGGCGCCGCAAGAGTCACCGGTGCCGGCACACGGGGCAGGCGCTCCGAGGAGCCCGGCACGCGTGCACTTCTATTTGTTCGACCCGCCGGCCTTTTTGCGCAACGTGGACTTTTCGGACTTGAAAAAGATGGTCGAGCGCGAAGATGTCGCCGCGCACATGGAGTGTGCCCTCACGCTGACGCCGGACGGCCGCGTGCGCGCCGTGCGCCGTATCACCGGCAGCGGCCACCCGATCCTGGACAGCTTCATCATCTTTAAGCTGCAGCGGGCCGTGTTCCAGACCGACGATCTGAACGTGGAGCAGCCGGTGCGTCTCTTCATCCGGCTCAAGTAGACAAGCACAGGGGCAGGGATGTTTAAAATTGATTTTTTATTTTTATTCTGTTATTATTTCCTTGGGGCCTTGTGTCTTTACTTTGTGGGGACCTTCCTGTGGGAGGTTCCTCGATGGGATCGGGTCCGGGGCTCCTCGCGCCAGGTGTGGCAGTGTGCGGTCTGCCTGCATACTTATTTTGATCCCAAGCCCTTACGGATCAGTGCGTGTCCCGTGTGCGGGACCTTGAATAAGAGGGAACAAAAAGAGGGGGAGGGTCCATGATCACGGAGATCGGAATCGTTGCCGGCGACATATGGCACTATCTGGACGCCCACGGAGACGTGGCGCTCTCGCGACTGGTCAAAGATCTGGACAGGTCCCAGGAGCTTGTTTTGATGAGCGTCGGGTGGCTGGCCCGCGAAGGGCACGTCGTGTTGCTTAACGAAGAAAAGGACTATAAGATCACCCTTAGGAAGCGACCATGAGACGGGGGCTCGCTATCGTCAGCATGCTCATTTTTGTCGTCGTCTTTTCTCTCCTGGCGGCGACGATGCTGGGGCTGATGTCATCGAGCACGCGTCAGATCGAGGCCGACGTGCGCCGTATCCGCGGCTGGTACGCGGCCGAGGCGGCCAATATCCTGGCGCGGGAGGTGCTGCGTCTGGAACAGCCCTTGGCGACGTCCTACGCGATACCCTGGTCGATCGACGAGAACAGCGGCGCGGTCGTCGGCACGACGAACGTGAACGTGACAACCAATAGCGGCGGCTTCTGCCCCCCCAACACCGTCTGCCTGAACACCACGAGCGGCTACACATCTGTCTGGTAATCTCTCCGCCTTTCCGCTTCACCCTCAAGTAAATCCAGGTAAATATAGGTAAAATTTTAGTTGACGAAGTAAAAACATTATGCTTTAATTAATTCTAAGGAAAAATATACCACTC
>Ga0315550_1000603_pt1 | contig 22135 bp, 24 predicted proteins | sample SalMarSW160190MG_2_FD_203100 | JGI IMG/M metagenome (GOLD analysis project Ga0315550, IMG submission 203100) | Salt marsh sediment microbial communities from the Plum Island Ecosystem LTER, Massachusetts, United States - Salt Marsh Sediment SW1601-90 ... | reverse complement strand
TCGATGCCGTCAAAGGTGGACTTAAGCAGGCGGATAGCCAGCGCGCTGATGACGGTAACCTGGGCGAGGACGATGCCAGGTACGGAGAAAACGAATTTCAGGATATTATCGTCGATGGCGGAGCCGAGGGGAGTATTGAAAAAGACCAGCAGGGCAGCGCCGAGGGCTACCGGCGAGACGACGATGGGAAGGTCCAGCAAGCTATCGACAATGTCTTTGCCCGGGAAACTCGAACGAGAGATAGCATAAGCCACCGGCACAGCAATCAGCATGGATATAACAGCGGCTATCGTAGCGGTCATCAGGCTCAACTTGATAGCGGAGAGGATTTCACTGGAGCCTAAAGCCGATATAAAGGTATCCCACTTAGTGTAAGCCAGCAGGGACACGATAATTCCGATGAAAAACAGCGCCAAAAGCACCAGGGCGCTTATCGTGGCTGTGCGGAAGACCCTCTCACCGCTGGCCCCTTTTAAAATCCTGAACATCTGCTCAACCTTTCTACAGACAAAGATTCACTTCACGGCTGGTATGAGGCGGGCAATTTGTATTCACCGCCGATTTCGGCATCGGGCGCGAAAACTCTGGCTTCCTCCTCGGTAGTAATGTAGCCCCACTTCTGGAAAATCTGACGCCCTTCTTCAGATACCAGAAAGTCGAGAAATCTGCGTGCATTTTCTTTATATTCGGTGAATTCTGTAATAACGCCGGGGACATAGGCCAACCGTGGCAACTGTGACGCGTCTATATAGACCGTATCAATATTATCCTGGTCCCAGTGATGAAAAACGCCCCAGCCAATCACGGCATCAACCGATTTTAGAGACAACAATGCAGCTGTCTTAGCACAGCTCTCCGTATTGACGACGATATTTTTAGCGATATCTTCAAGTAAATCGTTATACTCAAAAATTTCGATAGCATAGAGGCCAAGACATACCGACTGCGGATTACCAATACCTATTTCCAGACCGGGCAGGGCAAGGTCAGCGAGCGCCTGGATATTATGTGGATTGCCATGCTGCACGGATATCACAGGAATGAGATAGGCAATCTTGACCAGCGAGTCGATATCGATAATTCCCTTCCGTTCGGCTTTAGCGATATAATCCTGGCTGCCGGGGATATATAAGTCCCCGCTTTGCGAGAGTTCGATCTGCGAAAGCATGGTGCCGGAACCACCGAAGTTAAGATAGACCTTGATGCCTGTCTCTTCTTCAAAAGCCGCGGCGGCTTCCTCCATAGCAGGCTTACTGGCTGAACCGACGAAAGCGGTCAGCGGTATGGGCCCTTCTTTATCACACCCCCAGGGAACAAAGACAAACAACAACAGGAGTGATAAAAGAACAAACCTTTTCAAAATCGTCGTTTCCCCATATGTAAAATTCAGACAACGCGCAACGCTATACTATCGTCAATATAGCGCAGAGTTAAATTTTTTTATTTCCTTTTCTCAATAACCTCACGGACACTGGCGCGCTTTTCCTTGTATTCCTTGATTATACGGCGGCCTTCCTCTGTCAGTCGTGCGTAGCCGCCACGCGGTCCACCGGTTGACTTTACTACTAGCGGTTTAGGCGCCAGGCGGTTGATAGCTTCCACCCAAAGCCAGGCATTGCGGTAGGCCAATTTCATCGATCGGGCGGCGGCAGATATTGAGCCAAACTGGTCGATACGTTCCAGTAACGTTGCCCTGCCGTAGCCCATGAACAGCTTGCCGTCTTTTTCCAGCCAGACTTTACTCTTTAACACGATGCCGGACTCCGGTTTGTGACCGGAGCGGGAACCATGTTTTATGCCGAATTCAGGCACGAAGTCTTGATTTACTTTTTTTCTACTCATCACAAAGATGTTCCAGACATACTATATTATCAACAATATAACGCATTGTCAAACAAGAATGAGTATGCATCACATCAGAGAGACTGTGATTGATTGTGATATCTAAATATAAAATAACAATATTTGTGATTATTTTGTGATAATTCACTCATTTTTTGTGATTAATTTGTTACACGCCATATCTATTATATGTATAATACGCAAACTTCGTTAAAAACACAAAAAACAAACAACACATCGCCGCATCGGTGGAAAGGAGTCCAACCGTGCCAGCTAAAAAAAGACCCGAAATAACAAGACTAACATCAAGAGACATCGCATCCTATTGCCAGGTAAGTAAAAGCACCGTGCTGGAATGGATAAAGAGTAAAAGGCTAAAGGCTTTCCGTCTGCCAAGCGGACACTATCGTATTGATAAAAATGATTTTAAGACATTCCTGGAAAAATTCAACATGCCCGTAAAAGGCTGGCCTTTTGAAGAGTAAGAACACACGGAGGAAACAGAGAACCTGTTGAGGGCATAAAAATAGAAAGGTATCCTTTCAAATATAATCAACATACTTTTGAAAGGCAAGTATATATGGACAACTTTAGTACGAGCATTGCACAAAGTTCACCCTTTAATACAGAAACGATACTAATGAGTAACATGGAGGCGATCACTAGTGGGGTGCGGGCTAGAATTGAAGAGAATACAGGTTATACTAAGAAGATTACAGATGAAACGATCAAGATAGCACAGTCGCTAGGTATAGCTAACACAGAAATAGAAGGGTGGGTTGACTACCGTCGTAACCGCCTAGCACAGGAGACAGCTCAAATAAAAATTATAAAGGACCTGGTTAATAAGACATTTCTTATAAGAATTCTTTCCCCAGATAAATAGATACCCAGTTAAAAAGCTCCAGCCAATGTTAATCCTACCCTAATTCCCCCGCAAATATTATATATTTGCCATCAATTTATACCTGCATGTGGTTAGTAGGCTCTATTAAAAAACCCTTTAACTAATGGAATATCCTTGAGTGCTTGACTTCTGCTTATTACCTGGTTAAACGATTTATACTATAATAATAACCACAAGCCCATATACGGTATGGAGGCTAATTATGACTAGAATGAGCGGAGCCGAAGCACTGGTAGAATTATTAGTCCGTGAGGAAACAAAGGTTATTTTCGGGCTGCCGGGCGTGCAGATTATGGACGCGCTGGACTCCATATATCGTGATAAAAGCATCCGCTGGATATCCACCCGCCACGAACAGACCGCCGCCTATATGGCCTTCGGTTACGCAATGACCACCGGTAAAATAGGTGTAGCCATGGTATTGCCCGGTCCTGGGGCTCTAAATACGGCAGCCGCCATCGGCACAGCCTACGCTGCATCAGCACCAGTACTGCTGATATCGGGGCAGATAGAAAGCCAGCACATAGGCTTCCACCGGGGAGTCCTTCACGAACTTGATGAGCAAATTGATATCTTCCGCTACCTTACCAAATACTGTAGCCGGGCAACACGGGCGGAGGACATCCCGGATATTCTCTGCCACGCCCTACGCCAGCTTAAGACCCAGCGGCCCCAACCGACGGAAATAGAAGTTCCCTACGACCTGTGGTCAAAGCGGGGAGAAATGACATTCACCAGCACGGAAAGACTGGAACCAATTCCGCCGGAACCGGAGGATATTAAAAAAGTAGTAAAAACAATGGTCAGCGCCCAACACCCGATTATTCTGGCGGGGCGGGGGGCGGTCAAAGCCGGTGTTACCAAAGAAATCACGCAACTGGCCGAGCGACTAAGGGCACCAGTGGTCATGACACCGGAGGGACAGGGGCTGATACCGTACGACCACCCGTTTTATGGGGGCAATTTCACACTATGGCTCAATCCATTTTTCAAAGAAGCTGATGCCATTCTGGTGGTGGGCAGTCGGCTGCGAGCTTCCGGCAGCACCCAACTCGAACTTAAATACGAACAAAAAGTAATCCAGGTAGACTGCGACGCCGGAGAGCTGGGGAAAAACCACCGTATCGAGACAGGAATTTCCGCAGATGCAGGACTAACACTCAAAGCCCTGTCGCAGACGCTTGGTAAGAAAACCGAAAGCCGCTGGCAGGAAGCAGAGATTACCCGTCTGCGCGACGGACTGAAGAGAAAGCTGGAAAAAGCTGGGCCTTTACAAATGTCTATTATCAATATAATTCACGAGGTGCTCGGGGATGACAGCATAATCGTGCCGGACGTAACTATCATCGGTCACTGGTGTGACATCGCCTATCCGGTCAATCGTATACGAAGCTATGTAGATTCCTCATATTTCGGTACGCTGGGCTTTGCTTTCCCAACCGCTCTCGGGGCAAAGGTAGCCAACCCGGACAGAGCCGTAGTGGCGATATGCGGTGATGGGGGTTTCTCATACGCCTCCGCGGAACTGGCCACGGCCGTGCAGGAAAAGATTAACGTGGTTACACTTATTTTCACCGATAACGCCTACGGGACGGTCAGCGGCATCCAGCGTCGGCAGTTCGGGGGGAGGTATATCGGTGATAAGTTACACAATCCAGATTATGTCAAGTTTGCTGAGGCTTTCGGGGCCATAGGGATAAGGGTGGAAAAACGTGAGGAGCTGGGTAAAAAGCTCGGCGAAGCGCTTAAAGCCGACCGCCCTGTCCTAATTGAGATACCGGTACCGCAAATGGAAACGCCCTGGGATTCACTGATAAAGGATTAAGACGTGCCCAGCTGGACGAGCTGCCCCATCATGTAGCTGCATTTATCCGACGACAGGAAAGCTACCACATTCGCCACGTCAGCCGGCTCGCAGAGTCGATTGAGCATAGAGGCTCCTTTTTCTCCTTCCAGCATTTCTTTTGGAGCGCGCCAGACCAGTCCGGTCTTACCGAGTCCAGGACCTACAGCATTAACAAAGATTCCTTTATCACCGACTTCCCTTGCTAAAGCCTTGGTGAACTGCACTACACCACCCTTAGCCGCTCCGTAGATGGAGATATCGGGCATGCCCTGCCCTCCAGAGGTATTGATGATACGGCCGTACTTGCGGGCCAGCATATGAGGTAGTACAGCGTGGGCGACACGCATCTGACCGATAAGATTCACGCCGATATCGAACTGCCAGTCCCCTTCCGTCATTTCCATAAAGGGACGTAACTCACTGCTGGCGCCGGCGTTATTAACAAGGATATCAATTTTACCGAATTTATTAATCGTTTGAGCCACCATTGCATCTACTTCTACCGTTTTAGTAACATCGACTTTAATAGCCAATGCCCGACATTCTAAAGCCTCCACCTCTGCAGCCGTTCGCTTAGCCCCTTCAAAATCAATGTCGGCAGCGATAATGTGACAACCTTCTTCGGCCAAGGTCAGGCATATTGCTTTGCCGTAGCCGATTTGGCTGCCTGCGCCAGTAACGAGCGCTACTTTATCCTTCAATTGAAGATCCATTTTTATACCTCTTTCCCCGCTGCTGAATAAAATAAATGACTACCCGTAAAGAAAAGCTAATAAAACCGGATATCCCATACTTTAGACGGCTACGTTGCGGGTGTCAAGTTAAGACTAGCGTCGTACGGGGAGCATACCCTCGGTGCGGAACCATTCCACATGGTCGCGAATTGTTTCCTGCCAAGGCCTTGAGTTAAAACCTAGTTCCCGGCGCGCCCGCGCCGAACTGACCATTGAGTTGCTCCGCAGCACATCGATGGAGTAAGCAGTGAAAACAGGTTTACGCCGCAACAGGCGGTAATAAACACTGGCAAGCACCCCTGCAACGCGAGCTATAACAGCCGGTATGCGGTAAGTCGGCGCTGGATAACCGATATCATGCTCCAGTTCTTTTATCAGTTCCGGCACCTGGACCTGCGCGCCGGAGAAGATATAGTGACGCCCCGACTGCCCTTTTTCTGCGGCAAGAATGAGACCACGGGCAATATCACGCACATCCACGAAATCATAAGCGCCGCTGACATAGGATTTCAGACGTCCGCTGGCGAAATCAATAATAAGCTGACCGATATTGGAAATTCCGTAATCCCAGGGACCGATAACACCCGTAGGACAGCAGATAACCCCATCAAGCCCGCCTTTTTTAATCTCGTCAAGGAGCAACAATGTAGCGCGGGCCTTGCTCCTGGCGTAGTCGCCAAGAACACGCTCTGGAGAAAACGGCTGCGACTCGTCGATAACAGTACCGTGAGGGGGCTCGGCGACGGCATGGATAGAGCTGGTATAGACCAAACGACGAACGCCACAGGCGCGGCAGGCGTCGATGACATTGCGCACACCACCTACATTAACCTTCTCAAGTACAGCCGCCATACCGGGCATGATGGTAACAATACCGGCGAGATGAAAAACGATATCAACACCTTTAAAAGCGGATTTAAGACTCTCAACGTCGGTAATATCCCCATAAACAGTTTCTACATTTAATCCCGTTAGGGGACGTATATCGTCATCAGGCAATACCAAGACCCGTATGCTCATACCCCGAGTAAGCAACTCACGTACCAGCACATTACCGATATGTCCTGTCGCCCCGGTTACAATAACCATTTTCCGCTACCCTTAAATATAATTGTATGAGCGGCATAAACAGGTTGTCAATGGGAGGGGTGTTAAATTAATAAAAAATGGGGAAGGGGGGACTCGAACCCCCACGCATTGCTGCACTGGATCCTAAGTCCAGCCCGTCTGCCAATTCCGGCACTCCCCCGCAGGCAAGACAGCTGTTATTCCGTACTATAACATTTTACACTGGTAGTCTCAAGTAGAATCATCCGTCAATAATCCATTACTATCTGTAGTAAAAATTCACGTGTCGACGATTGACAAACAAGGATATTGTTGATATAATACCTAGAGTATCTATGTATTATGTTTCTCTAGGTATTAACTGCCGGGGCAGCCTTGACAGGGAAAAGTGAAAAAAGGGGAGGTCAATTATAAAGTGAAATTACTTAGTCTTGCAGTCTGTTCTCTAGGAATCTGGGTCCTGCTGGGTTCTTTCATCGATGGTTCCTGGGTAGGTATAGTTTTCGGTGCTATCGCCGCAGTGCTGGCATTGGCCGGCTCGGTAAAATCGGATTAATAACACTTAAAAAATGACTATCGGCTGCCCCGGTAAAATAGATTGAATAGCAGAACAATGCCTCTTGCAAAGATAAAATTTCTCTGATAGTATTGACATACATAGAATGTCTAAGTAAATAGCAAAATTGAGGTGATTTGTTATGGAGTCAAAACACGATCTGCTAAAAGGCAGTTCAAGCTACCTCCTCCTATCTTTACTGGAACGAAAGCCCATGTATGGCTACCAGATAGTTAAAGAACTAGAGGTGAGGAGTCAAGGATATTTCAAATTTAAAGAGGGTACACTCTATCCCGCCCTACACCGGCTGGAGAAAAGCGGCCTGATTATAGGCACATGGGAAATGTTGCCAAACGGACGTCAAAGACGTTATTATCACATTACTGCCAAGGGGCAAGCAAAACTAGCGATGGAAAAAACACAATGGCTTGACTACTTCGCGGCTGTTAAACTAATACTTCAGCCGGAAACCGAAGGGATATAAAAGGATAGACCAATGACACTGGATTTATCTCAATACCTGGAAACCATCCGGTCCGACGCCAGACTCGAACACTCAGATGAGACCGTTATTATGAGTGAACTCGAGGCGCATATAGAGGACAAGCTCCGGGAGTTCACCGATTCTGGTATGTCCAGAAAAGAAGCGATTAAAACATGCCTTCAGCAGATGGGCAACACCAAGCCAATCGCCCGACAGATATATGAAGCCTACAGCCAGGGCAGTTGGAAACAGGTTCTATTAGCTTCAATGCCCCATTTCCTCTTCGGGCTGCTGTTTGTACTCAACTGGTGGCATTATGCCAGTTGGATATCACTTGTCCTGGTACTGATTCTCGCCACGACGGTCTACGGCTGGTTTCACGGAAAACCTACCTGGGTCTTTCCGTGGCTGGGGTACACACTGCTGCCAGTACTTATCGTCGGTCTGATGTTGCTATATCTTCCCAGGGGGTGGTCTTTCCTAGCCTTACCGGTATATTTCCCGCTGGCGCTCTGGTGGCTCTTTCGCATTATTAGCCTGACGATAAAGAGAGACTGGTTATTAAGCTCACTAATGCTACTGCCGCTGCCAATAATCATCGGGTGGGTACTGGCGATATCGCCGTCAGGCAAATTTTCCGAAGAAAGCTTAGAGCAGCTTTACTATTACGCCCCCTGGATAGGGCTTAGCTTCATGGGTCTTGCGTTGACCATCGCAACTTTCATCCGCCTGCGACAGCGGTGGCTAAGAGTGAGTCTGCTTGTTGCTCCAAGTTTAGTTACGTTAAGCCTAATAGTCTACCACTCAACAGGTAATTTGACTAACCTGGCTTTCCTGGGACTGCTGGTGTTAATGTGGGGAGTGCTACTCATTCCTCTGCTACTCGAAAGACGTCTTAAAAATAAAAAGAGAGCGGCACAACCTCAACGAGATAAAGTGTCACTATAGAGGTGCAGTCACGAAAAAAGTAGGCATCGTTACCGACACCACCGCCTGCGTTCCGCCGGAACAGGTACAAATACTTGATATCGAAGTGGTGCCCGTTCCCCTGATAATCAACGAGAGGACCTATCGGGACGGGATAGACATCACTCCCACCGAATTCTACACCATGCTGCGCAGTACCAAAAAAATGCCTACCACATCCGCCTCATCGCCGACTCCCTACCTCCAAGCTTTTGAGAACGCCAGTCACAGCGCACGGAGCATCCTTTGTTTGACAGAACCTGCCAAGTTCAGTGCAATGTTCAATTCAGCGCGGACAGCGGTAGATATGGCAAAAAACACCCTTCAGGATGTTACAATCGAGGTAATAGAATGTACGACGGCCGCTGCCGGGCAGGGGCTGGTTGCGCTAGCAGCCGCCAGAGCAGCTATGCTGGACAACTCACTAGAAGAAGTCAAGAGAATCGTCGGTAACGTCATGTCGAAGGTCAATCTATTCGCTGCGCTGGACACGCTACACTACCTGGCGAGGAGCGGTCGCGTACCCCAGGCTGCTGCGCTGGTAAATACAATCCTTAACCTCAAACCTGTGTTTACACTCAACCACGCCGAACCCCATACGGTCGGTCTGCCAAGGACAATGAAAAGCGCTCTCAGTCGCATGCTGAAGCTGATGGACGTGGCTGTTAAAAAAGGGCAACGGCTGCATGTAGCCGTCATGCATGCCGATGCCATCGAGGAAGCGGTAATACTGAAAGACAGAATTACATCGCAATTCGAATGCAAAGAGATATACATTACCGAGTTTACTCCTGTAATGGGGGTACATACAGGACCAGGGCTCGTGGGCGCAGCTTTTTACGGGGAAGAAAATCCGTAACCATTTTCCCCGATGTCTAGCCAAACGGAGTGAAACCATTTATAATCTAAGGGATGAAAACCCCGAAGGTTATAACCAATGCCCGTTGGTTAACTAACAATTTTATCGAACTTCCCGAAGCAGAGGCGAATCCTACCATTATCGTAGTTAGCGGATTGCCGGGGACCGGGAAGTCATATTTCTGCCGTCGGCTGGCAAAACGCCTGCATTTTCTCATTTTGGAAAGCGACGCTCTACGCAAGCAGCTTTTTCCAAAGCCAACTTATTCCGCTGAAGAGAGCGTCTGCCTTTTCCGCGCAATTTATCAACTAATTGAAGATTTACTAAAGAAAGGGATATCACTTATACTGGACGCGACCAATCTTGAGGAGCGATACAGGGAGCGAATTTATAATATTGCTGAGAACGCCGATGCCAGGTTGATAATGGTAAATGTTAAGGCACCACCGGAGCTGGTACAAAAACGACTTAAAAAGAGAGCAGAAAATAAAAACGTTCATGATAATTCTGACGCAGACTGGGCAGTCTATCAGAAAATGAAACCAGCGGTAGAAATAATACGTAGAAATCACTTAAACGTAGATACCTCACAGGATATTACGCCTGTTATCGATAAAGTAGTGAGAGAAGTGAAACGATGAAAGGAGACCTGTAAATGGAAATCAAAGCCGCTACCGGAGATATAGCCAGTAGTAAGGTTAACGCTATCATAATCAGTCATTTCGAGGGAGTGAAAAAACCCGAAGGGGTCGCCGCAGATATAGACGAAAAGCTGGGCGGAGCTATTTCAAACCTTACAAAACAAAAAGATATCAAGGGCAAGCTTAATGAGATTACGTTACTCCATAGCATGAACAAGTTGACGGCTGGTAAAGTTGTTGTACTGGGGCTGGGTAAGAAACAGGAGCTAACAACTAATAATATACGCGGCGCTATCGCCGAGGCATGCCGCTACCTACGGGGAAGAGGCGTTTCACGCATAGCCAGCGTTATTATAGGAGACGGCGTTAACAAGATAAAATCCGATGATGCCGTACAGGCGATGGCCGAAGGCGCAATACTAGGGCTATACACATTCCGTCGATACATGACAAAAAAGGAAAACGGCCTCGGAGAGATAAAAGAACTGACGATATTCGGCAAGGTCAAAAAACCAATGGAGCGGGCCATTGCCAGGGGGATAATTATAGCGGAAGCGTCCAATTGCGCGCGGGACATGGTAAACGAACCGGGCAACTACATGACGCCGACGCAGATGGCCAACGCGGCACGTCAGCTTGCTAAAAAGTACGAACTTAAAATACAAGTATTCGATAAAGATAAGATAAAAGAGCTGGGGATGGGAGGACTGCTGGGAGTCTCGCGGGGGAGCCAGCAGCCGCCCAAGTTCATCGTTTTGAGTTATAAAGGCCGTCAATCCAGTGAAATTGACCTGGGGCTGGTCGGAAAGGGCATCACCTTCGATTCGGGAGGCATTTCCATCAAGCCCTCGGAGCACATGGCGGATATGAAGGGGGATATGGCAGGGGCAGCGGCTATGTTGGCAACTCTGTATGCTGTAGCACAATTAAAGCCAGCGATTAACGTAACAGCATTCGTACCCGCAACGGAGAATCTACCCAGCGGCACAGCCTTAAAACCGGGCGATATCATCAGCGCCATGAACGGCAAGACTATCGAAGTGCTTAATACAGACGCAGAGGGACGGCTGATACTGGCCGATGCCTTGAGCTACGCCGTTAAAACCGGCGCCAAGGCCATAATTGATGCAGCCACACTAACCGGCGCCTGCCAGATAGCACTGGGGAAGATAACTTTCGGAACTTTTACCAACAACCAAGCTTTACTGGACAAGCTTATAACTGCCGCCAATGAAGCCGGCGAGCCTGCCTGGCAACTGCCTATGTTCGACGAATATAAAGAATTCATCAAGAGCGATGTTGCCGACATCAAGAACATCGGCAATAGATACGGCGGCGCGATTACCGCCGCCAAGTTCCTGGAGGAGTTCGTGGGCAAGACTCCCTGGGTGCATATAGATTTCACCGGTGATACCGATAAAGATAAAGGCTACCTGGTTAAAGGGGCGACCGGCGTACCGGTCAGGACGCTGGTGAACTTCGTACTGGCACAGGCGAAAAAATAAGGGCACAGGAGGCACGTAAATGAAAATCAAATATTTAGCCCACTCTGCATTTTTAATTATATCGGACAAAGGTACACGTATATTAACCGACCCCTATGAGACATCGGAGGGACTAAGGCACGGCGCGATAAAGGAAACAGCGGACATAGTGACCGTAAGCCATGAACACGGCGACCACAACAACGTAGCTGCCGTGGCCGGGAAACCTAAAATAGTCAAGACCAGTGAATCGGTTAAGGGCATAAACATAAAAGCCGTTGAAGCAGCCCACGATGACAAAGGGGGAAGCCAGCGAGGCAAAAACAGGATATTCTGCTTTAGTATAGACGGTGTAAACATTTGCCACGCCGGAGACCTGGGGCATGAGCTCTCTGCCGACCAGGTAAAAGCCATCGGGAGGGTGGATGTTTTAATTATTCCGGTGGGGGGACTTTTTACTATAGATGCCAAGACAGCAACGAAAGTATGCGAGCAACTCAAGCCTAAAGTGATTATCCCCATGCATTACAAGACAGAAAAAATCAATTTCCCCATCTCCGATGTAGAGCCTTTTCTCAAGGACAAAGGCAACGTGACCCGCTCGAAGGAAAGTATAATCGAGCTAAAAGCCGGTAAGTTACCCAGCCTTGCACAGATAATCGTGTTAAAACAATCTTTATAGAATTGAGAGTCGTTTGAGCGAATACTGGGAAAACAGGTTTATAACGGAAGATAAAATCTGGGGCGAAACACCCAGTCGTACTGCCGAATACGTTTTGCAGCTCTTTAAAGACTATGATGTCAAGAAGCTGCTGGTGCCAGGGTCAGGCTACGGCAGGAACACAAGGTTATTTTCGGCGTCCGGCATCAAAGTAGCGGGTGTTGAAATATCAGAAAAAGCCTGTAATATAGCGCGCAGTTTCGACCCGGCTACCAGGATATTTAACGATACCGTTCTTGATATGTCTTTCCTTGCACACAATTATGATGCTTTATATTGTCACAGTGTACTCCATTTTTTCCGTGATTATGACCGGCCACTTTTTATCGACCAATGCGTCAGGAGGATAAAGAAACAGGGGCTTATGTTTTTCACCGTCTTTTCGGAAAAAGAGGAAAGCTACGGCAAAGGCAAACAAGTAGAGAAAAACACTTTTGAAAGCAAGCCCGGCCGCCCTGTCCATTACTTTGATGAAGATGACCTCAAGGCGTACTTCAAGAACATGGAAATACTGGAAACGGGCATTATGGAAGACCCTGAAAACCACGGCAGCGGTCCTCATACCCATATATTGCGCTATATTTACGTTAGAAAAACCTGATGATAAATCCCAACGACGTCAACCTGATTATCTTTGATATGGACGGGACAATCATTCCTTCTCTTCCCGCCGTTTATGAGTCGGTAAAGAGAGCCTTTAACAAACTGGGGTGGCCGGTAAAGTTCAGTCCGGACGATATCAATCAGTTCTTCGGGATAACAACGGCGTCAGCTAAAGGCAGTCTTTACGAGTTCATCACGCCGCTGGATAGCAAGTTGTCTATTGATGAGGTCAGGGAAAGGGTGCGTAAAGAATATGAAGGCACATTCCGCGACATGGCACAGACTTACCCTGGCGTAAAGAAAACGCTGTCAACCTTGAGAAAGCGCGGTTATAAGCTGGCGCAATATACCAACGCATCCGCAATGTACCTTGATATAGTCATGTCATCATTGAACATCAGGGAGTACTTAGACTATATAGAATGCATACAGCATAACAATCTGACCAAGCCGGAACTTGTCAGGAAAATCAAGGAAAAATTCGGGGGATTGACGGCGGCGGTGGTCGGCGACAGGTCTCACGATATCGAGGCTGCCAGGGATACGGATTCTTTATCCATCGGAGTTCTCTTCGGATACGGTGGAGACGAACCTAAGCAGGCGGATATCTCGATTGATAAATTCGACGAACTTCTTTTTATCTTCGACCGTAAACTGCCGATTTTTGAGAGGATTAAGGAAGAGATAAGGCAGAGAAAACGGGAAGATAAAGCTTTCATCATCGGGATAAACGGGATTGACGGGGCGGGGAAAACGGAATTTGCATCGGCACTGGAGACTTACTTTAAGACAAATGGGCACCAGACGCAGTTAATACATCTGGACGACTTTCATAACCCGAAGGTGATTCGGTATTCCGGCACCGACCAAGCAGATAATTACTATAATAACAGCTTTAATACAGGTCTGATTATCGAGAAGTTACTTTCCCCTATCAAAGAAAAAAAACCTTTATCATTAAGCCTCAAGGCTCTGGACCCGGATACGGATGAATATGAAGTCGATAGGGTATATTCAGTAGACCGAGAAACGATAGTAATCTTTGAAGGAGTCTTTTTATTCAGGAAAGAATTAGACTCATATATCGATTATAAAGTGTTCCTGGATATCCCGCTGGAAGAAAGCAAAAGACGGGCTATTATAAGAGATTCAGAGGCAAATGTAAGTAAGTACGATGAAAAATACCTGCCGGCGCAGGTAAAATATATGAAGAAATATCCCCCTACTAAAGTAGTGGATATGGTCATCGATAACACGAACTGGGAATATCCCCGAGTCAAACAAATCCGAAAAGCGTAAAAACTACATCTATTTTCTCTTGACTTTTTATGATAGAATAGTATATAGGGGGTTACGTTCGCGTTTAAAAACAGGCAGACGATTTGGATATAAGCTGTATTATCCTAGCCGGTGGTAGAAGCATACGCTTCGGTCACGACAAAATATTAGAAAGAATCGGCAACACAAGTCTGCTTGAAAAAGCAATATCCCTCATAGACCCAATCAGCAAAGAAATAATAATAGTTACAGCGAAAGAGAGGGCCTTTACCCGTATAGCTAAAAACATAAAAGTAAAAATTGTAAATGATATTTTCCCCGGGCAAGGTTCTTTAGGCGGTATATATACCGGATTAGTAAAATCAGATTCGTTTTATAATCTTGTTGTGGCTGCGGATATGCCATTTTTAAACGAGCCATTGTTGCGATATATGATAAAGGTTGCGGACGGTTATGATTTTATACTACCGCGTGTTAATAAATTATACGAGCCGTTGCATGCCATATATTCAAAAAACTGCATTAGCCCCATTAACTCAATACTGGAACAAGGCAAAAAAGTAATTATTGAACTATTTGACTATGTAAAGGTCAAATTTATAGAAGCCGAGGAGATAGACAGATTCGACCCGAAACACCTGAGTTTCTTTAACATCAACACAATTGAAGATTTGGAAAAAGCGAAATCGATAGCTAGAGGAGCCACATAGTAATGCTAACCGTTGAAGAAGCGCTGCAAAAGATACTCGCCGAGGTTAATGTGCTGGAGGAGGAGACTGTCCCCATCATGGAAGCACTGGGACAGGTTCTCGCCGAGGATATTGTCTCTAATATCAACGTGCCGCCTCTGGATAATTCCGCCATGGACGGTTTTGCCGTACGGTCGGAAGACACCAGAGGGGCGAGTGAAAAAGCGCCAATAACACTCAAGGTAACCGATACGGTAGTGGCCGGAGGTATCTCTAAAAAAGAAGTGGTACCGGGGACTGCAATCCGTATTATGACCGGAGCCCCTATACCCTCCGGCGCCGATAGTGTGGTGCAGTTTGAAGACACCGACGACCAAAAGAATAAAGATGCCTCTTCAAATCAGCGACCAGGACAGGTGTCTATCTTCGCCGAGACAAAGCCCGGGCAGAATATCAGGCTGGCGGGAGAGGATATTGCTCAAGGTAAGACAACTTTGAAAAAGGGGACCGTTATCAGACCACAGGAAATAGGACTGATGGCTTCCGCCGGGCGGAGTCAGGTCAAAGTAATCAGACGTCCAGTTGTAGCGATTCTTTCAACAGGAGACGAGCTAGTAGAATTAGATAAACCATTGCCCGAAGGCAAGATACACGACAGTAATGCTTATAGCATCGCCGGGCTGGTCAAACGTTACGGCGGTATTCCTAGAATGCTGGGGATAGCACGCGACAACGAAAAGGAACTGGTAAAAAAGCTGAATCAGGTGCAGGATGCAGATGTTTTGCTGACGACCGGCGGGGTCTCCATGGGCGATTACGACATGGTGAAGGATATCCTGGCCAGGGATGGCGAAATGGTCTTCTGGAAAGTACGCGTAAAGCCGGGAAAACCTTTGGCCTTCGGGAAGATAAAAGGCAAAGACAGGAACGGCAAGGCAAAAAGCATACCCCATCTGGGACTACCGGGCAATGTCACCAGCTGTATGGTCAGCTTCGAGCTTTTCGTGCGGCCTGCCCTGCTGAAAATGATGGGCAAGCAGAACCTGGCCAAACCCTCAATAGACGTGATTATTGAAGATACAATTAAAAATAATGCCGGCAGGCGTATCTACGACCGGGCAATTATCGAGAAACGTAACGGACACTACTATGCCAGGTTGACCGGCCCGCAGGGCTCGGGGATACTTTCGTCCATGAGCCTGGCTAACGGCCTGGTGATTATACCGGAAGATACTAAAAGAGTAAATAAAGGCGATACCGTCCAGGCGCTAATGCTGGACTGGAATGAAGAAGTAAATATCTAGCGGAAACGATAATATGCGTTCGATTATATCTATAGTAGGCAAATCAAGCTCCGGCAAGACAACTCTGCTGGAAAAACTAATTGCCGAGCTTAAAAAGCGGGAGTATAAGGTGGCTATCGTCAAGCACTCGCACCATAAAGATGACCTGGATACTGCTGCTAAGGATACCTGGCGTTTTACCAAGGCAGGCAGCGAGTTATCTGCTATCAATTCGCTGGACCACCTGGCGATTTACCGACGCATGGATGACTACTTCGACCCACAGGATATATCCAATTTCGTGCTGTGGGATTTTGATATCCTGCTGACCGAAGGATTTAAAAGCAGCAATTATCCCAAGATAGAAGTCCACCGCAGCGGACAGGGGAAGGAATTACTGACCGACCCCAAGTTTTTATTGGCGGTAGTGACCGACGAACCGCTGGACGTTAGCGTTCCGCAATTTTCTCATGATGACGTGGCTGGAATAGCCGATATCATCGAAAAAACGATACTTTCCCCAAATAACGTCAATGAGTTGAAAGTGGTTATCAACGGCGTACCTACACAGGTGAGTCCTCATCTGGAAGGACTATTGACACGCACACTTACCGCCATGATACCCGGTTTGAAGAATAACGGTGAAGTTAAAAATTTACATGTATCCTTGAGGAGGAAACATTGATTTTTGATACCTCGGATTTTGTATTTAAAGTACCTTCGGTCGTAGCCAGAGCGCGGCGTGTTCTGATAAAGCCCACCGCGTCTTATCCGCTACCCTACCCTGTTTCGACCAGTGCCGAGATGCTGGCTGCGATTATATCCAGCATCAGAAGGGTTAGTGATGCCGATATAATTTTACTAGAGGGAACACCATACGGCGTACCAACCAGGCCTATTTACCAAGCGCTCGGTTATAATTTCCCGCGCGTACTGACGCTGGATGTAAAGGACTGCATCTTCGTAGAGGTGGATAATCCCCTGCCCAAGCCTTTTGCCGTGCCGACTTTCTGGGTGCCTAATGTAATACTGTCCAGCGACTATCTGATAACCGTAGCCCCGCTAAAGACTTACAACGGCTCCGGGAGCTTTACTATACCCAATTTGCTTTCGCTGCTGCCCAGCAGCAAGTACAGCGGGGATACTCTGGGAGGTTGGGAGAGTCTGTATAGCCTTGGAATTGATAAAGTATTAGCCGACCTTTATTTTACACTGCCTTTCGATTTGGGTATTGTAGAGGCAAGGCAGAAATTCACCGTCATAGAAGACCCGAACGAAGGCGAAATTGAGGAGTACGATAAAATTTTCATCGGGGAGCCTTATGACGCGGACCGCGAGGTAGCCGATACACTAGGACTAAAAATAAGCTACCTTGACCTGATTAAGTCGGCCAAGGTAGAACTCGAAGCCTGACTGTAAAATGTGGATGAGTTAATACCTGATACTGAATCTTGAATAGTACCCGGTATATTCGCCCCAGGCAACAAGCACTTTCTCCACTCTCGCAGATGGTGGTCCAAGCTTAAGATTTTCAACCAACTTTTCCAAATCAGGCTTTTCTCCCTCCGCCAAGACCTCAACCTCGCCATCAGGCCGATTGCACACGTAACCCTTCAGGTTTAGTCGTTCGGCTGCTGATTCAACAAAGGCCCTAAAGAAGACCCCCTGCACACGACCCTGCACAGTCGCCCGGAGCGACGCCATATCCGCCATGAGCCACCTCTCCCCGAAAGATTTTTAAACCTGACGAGGCAGGACTATTCCTCTTCTTCCTCCCTGGGCTTCCGCTTCTTCCTGACAACTTCTACTTCTACCGGCGAAGATGTCACAGTAATCGGAGCTATCTTCTTAGAGTCTTTCTTTGATTTCTTCTTTTCCCGATGAGCATAATCTCCATGACCAGCCATAATAACACCTCGCTAAGGCATTTGAGGTACTTCTTATGCAGTTTACCAAATAGAAACTACACCGTAAAGTCGTCAGTAAGTTTCTGCAAGGCTAAACGAGCTGCCTCCGTTTCCGCCATCTTCTTGCTCTTTCCTTCGGCAGCAGCAATAGTCTTTTTGTTAATAATTACTTTTATCTGGAACACTTTTTTATGGTCCGGGCCGCTTTCAGACACCAGACGATACACCGGCGTAGACTGGTATTTCGACTGTGTGAATTCCTGCAATTTTGATTTATAGTCGATATCAGCTTCCAGGCTGGTGAGTTTTTGCCAGTCTTTAGCCAATAATCCGTGAACCACTTTCGCGGCAGCTTTAGCCCCAAGGTCAAGATAAACTGCAGCTATTACCGCTTCCAGCGCTCCGGCAAGGTTGGCTGCTTTATTACGCCCCCCGCTGGATTCTTCTCCCTTGCCCATTAAAAGAAAATTGCCCAGCTTTATATTCCTGGCGATTTTAGCCAGGGTATCGCCACGCACCAGGACCGCGCGCAGCCTGGTCATCCTGCCTTCACTAAAATCCGGGAATTCCCGATATAGTTTATCAGCAACGACGAAACTCAAGACGGCATCGCCGAGGAACTCCATTCTCTCGTTATGACCCAAATTATAAGCGGGATTTTCATTAATATATGAACTATGGACAATCGCCTGCTCCAGCAAGGCAGGCCGTTTGAAAGAGACGCCGAGTGTTTTTTGAAGTTCAGCGATATCCGGCACGGGAAATCCCCTTTCTGTAATAACAATAGCTCCGTAGCAGGGATAGTGTCAATAGAATACATAATTATTGTCTCCGGATAATACTACATGATATAATTTTATATGTATTGGGGAGTCGTCTAATGGTAGGACAGCGGACTCTGAATCCGTAAGTGAAGGTTCAACTCCTTCCTCCCCAGCCATGTCATCAAGGTAGCATAAAATGCCAGAAGAAGAAGAGAGCGGCATCGATGAGTTGATGCGTCTTTCACAACAATTTACCCGGCAGCAGGAAGAGCACGACAAACAGGAACGCCATAGACAGGAACAAGGGAAAAAGGTCAGGGGTGTCCTGCAGGGACTGAAAGACCTGAATCTATCCATGGCTTTGAGTCAACTCAAGGATGTAGCTTCGCCGGAAGTAATAACACAGGTTACAGCCCTTAAAAACAAAAACGACACCGAAGACCTCCGCAAAATAATAACCAACCTAGTTGACGAACTCGAAAAGCGGCTTAACACCGCGTCCGGCCCCAAGGCCGAAACGACAAAACTAATTAATGTAACCAGGACATTAAGTATCCTCTTAGACTTGTATTTTTCCCTTCAATAAAAACCCTAAATAGTCCCTCTATATCTGCAACTTCGGCTTTAACATTCCCATATTTGCCCGATAAACCAACGAATTTAGGTATTTTGTACGATATCTATATTGCCGGAGAGTCTTAGAATTTCGGAAGCAGGATGTAAATCCTGCAAGACATTTTCCCCCTCCTCCCTCAAATGTGGGGGAAGCTGACAAGGGGCATTACGGCTTCCCCCTCACCTCCAAAACTACTCTCTAGTTTACACACATTTTCCATAAGGCTATAATATAGAGTAGTACACTTATTATTTATGTGTAATTCATTCTAAATGCTATAACATGAAACTCGGTATTGATATAGGCTCGGTAACCGCTAAAGCAGTAGTCCTTGATGATGATAGCAATATCATCGAATCGAGGTATGTCCGCACTAAAGGACAGCCCGTCGAAACCATCCTGGCAATTTTAGAGGAGCTGCTGGCAAAACACCCGCCAGCAAGATTCAAAGCGGCGGCTGCCACCGGCACGGGAGGGCAGCTTATCGCGTCCCTGCTGGATATACCGTTCGTAAACGAAATTACAGCCCAGGCAGCCGGAGCCGCCCATTTTCATCCCGAAGTACAAACGGTGCTTGAAATAGGCGGTGAAGATTCCAAGCTCATCGTCCTGCAAAAAGAGCCCGGTGAGAAACTGCCCAAAGTAAGCGACTTTGCCATTAACGGTGTCTGCGCAGCTGGCACCGGCTCCTTCCTCGACCAGCAAGCCTCACGCATGGGTATCCCTATCGAGCAGTTCGGTGACGTTGCTTTGAAGTCGGAACACCCGCCCCGCGTAGCCGGCCGCTGCAGCGTCTTCGCCAAGAGCGACATGATTCACCTGCAGCAAGTGGGCACTCCGGTCCATGACATCGTAGCCGGGTTATGCTTTGCGATGATACGGAACTATAAAGGACAGGTCATCCGGGGCCGTGACCTCTGCAAGCCTATCTCCTTCCAGGGGGGTGTGGCAGCTAATAAAGGCATACGGCGGGCCCTGCTGGAAGTACTGGAACTGGAAGAAAAGGACTTGATCATCCCCCAACATTTTGCCGTCCTCGGGGCTGCCGGGGCAGCACTGGTCAGCGAGAATGTCACATTACCGCAAAACACTATCCAGCTCTTGAAGGATTATATTACCAGTCGCAAATATGAGTTTGTTACGCTACCCCCACTGCAAGGCGATGATTACCCGATTGATATCGAGTCAGTTAAACCGGATTCCGATAAACCTGTCGAAGTCTACATCGGCGTGGATATCGGCTCTATCAGCACGAATGTGGTCGCGATTGATAAAGATAACAAGGTGCTGGCAAGGCGCTACCTGATGACCGCTAGCCAGCCAATCGAGGCCGTCAAGCGGGGACTTCTGGAGGTCGGCCAGGAGCTTGGAGACAGCGTGATTATCAAAGGCACCGGATCCACCGGCTCCGGACGGTACATGACCGGCGAGTTCTTCGGCGCCGATGTTATCCATAACGAAATTACCAGCCATGCTAAAGCCGCTTCGTTCGTCTTCCCTGAAGTAGATACCATTTTTGAAATAGGCGGGCAGGATGCCAAATACATCAGCCTGCAAAACGGCACGATTATCGACTTCGCGATGAATAAGGTGTGCGCTGCCGGTACCGGCTCTTTCCTTGAAGAGCAAGCGGAAAAGCTGGGAATAAGTATCAAGGAAGAATTCGGGAAGCTGGGGCTAGTGTCAAAACACCCGCTGGACCTGGGCGAGCGCTGCACCGTTTTCATGGAGAGCCAGCAGAACTACTGCAAACAGCGCGGCGCCGACAAGAAAGACCTGGTGGCCGGGCTGGCATACTCGGTGGTAAAGAATTACCTAACCAAGGTAGTCGAAGACCGTAAAATCGGCGAGCATATCCTGTTCCAGGGAGGGACGGCCTTTAACCGGGCTGTTAAGGCTGCTTTTGAAGCCATCCTGGGCAAGAAAGTGAATGTGCCGCCCCAGCATGACATCCTCGGGGCTATCGGGGTGGCCATGCTGGCTAAAGAGGAGATAGAAGCCAGCGGTAAAAAGACACGTTTCCGCGGATTCGACCTTGCCGAACGGAAGTATGAGCTTTCCTCGTTCGAATGCCAGAGCTGTTCCAACAGGTGTGAAATCCACAAAGTGGTATTCGAGGGGGAGAAACCTCTTTTCTACGGTTCGCGCTGCGGCAAGTGGGACAGCACGGAAAAGAAGGAGAAGAGGAAGTTATCCAAGATGCCACACCTCTTCGAGGAACGCGCTAAGGCTCTACTGAACACATATCCGAAAGACAAACCGGACAAACCCAACGGCAAGACCGTAGGCATCCCCAGAGCGCTGTTCTTCCATGAACTCTATCCTTTGTGGAAAGGGTTTTTCACCGAATTAGGGTTCCAGGTGGTGCTTTCCGACCCCACCAACCGGCACATTATCCGGCAGGGAGTGGAGAACATCGTGGAGGAGCCGTGCCTGCCCATTAAAATGTCGCACGGGCACATGCTAAACCTGCTGGAAAAGAAGCCAGACTATATCTTCATGCCGGTGCAGTGCACTATGGAGAAGCTATCCGATGACTTTAAAAAGTCGTGGAACTGCCCGCTTACGCAGAGTCTGCCCTACTTGATGCTTAGCAGCACGCATATCAGAGAAGCCCTGAATGATTCGAACGGCAAGCACCCGGTTGTGCTGCGGACGGTCACTCACCCGGACAGGGGCAGAAAATGGCTGAAGAAAAACCTAAAGAAAACGGCACGCGAAGCCGGTGTAAAGTCGAACGCGCTGATAGATAAAGCGATTCAGGCAGGGTTCGAGGCGTACGACAGGTTCAACGAGTGGCAGCAGAAGCGGGGGCAGGAAATACTCTCCCAGCTAAAGCCCGATGAAAAAGCAATCGTGGTGGTGGGAAGGGCCTATAACACCTACG
>Ga0315550_1000602_pt1 | contig 22161 bp, 20 predicted proteins | sample SalMarSW160190MG_2_FD_203100 | JGI IMG/M metagenome (GOLD analysis project Ga0315550, IMG submission 203100) | Salt marsh sediment microbial communities from the Plum Island Ecosystem LTER, Massachusetts, United States - Salt Marsh Sediment SW1601-90 ... | reverse complement strand
TCGTCGCCGATCAGGCTGGTCGCCACCTGGCCGCTGAACACCACCAGCGGAATCGAATCCATGTAGGCGGTGGCGATGCCGGTCACGGTGTTGGTCACGCCCGGACCCGAGGTCACCAGCACCACACCGGGACGGCCGGTGGCGCGCGCGTAACCGTCGCCCGCGTGCGCCGCGCCCTGCTCGTGCCGCACCAGGATGTGCTTGACCTTGTCCTGCTTGTAGAGCGCGTCGTAGATATGCAAGGCCGCGCCGCCGGGGTAGCCGAAGACGAACTCCACGCCTTCGTCTGCGAGGCAGCGGACAAAAATATCTGCACCGGTTAATTCCACAATACCCTCAGGGGAAAATAAAAACCCGCGTCCGCCCCAAACCGGGCGCGCGGGCCTTGGCGTTTGCCGGTTATCGAAAGATAAGAAATTACTTATAAGTGTCGGCAGGGTCAATAGGAAAGCGCCGGCGAAACGGGTTTTTTACCGGCGACGCCATGTGGTTTGGCCGGCCTTGTCCTCCAGAATAACCCCTTGCGCCTTGAGTTCATCGCGAATCCGGTCCGATTCAGCCCAATTCTTCCGTTTGCGCGCCTCCGTGCGCCGGGCGATCAGGGCCTCGATCTCCTGATCGGTGAGACCGTTTGCCGCACCACCCTGCAAGAACGCCTGCGGTTCTCGCTGCAACAGCCCCAAAATACCTCCCAGACGACGCAGAACCGCACCCAGGGGCGCGGCCGCGGCCGGGCCGTCCTCGCGCAGTTTATTGATGTCGCGCGCCAGCTCGAACAGCACCGCCACCGCCCCGGGCGTGTTGAAGTCATCGTCCATGGCGGCGTAAAACCTTTCCTCGTACGCCGCCGCCCCCGGCGCTTCCGCGGCCGCGGGCAGGTCTTTGAGCGCCAGATACAGGCGCGTCAGCGCGCCCTTCGCGCCCTGCAGGGTCTCGTCGGAATAGTCGAGCGGGCTGCGATAATGGCTGCCCAGAATGAAGTAGCGCACGACTTCGGGGTCGAATTTCTTCAGCACCTCGCGCACGGTGAAGAAATTACCGAGCGATTTGGACATCTTTTCCTCGTTGAGGCGCACGAAACCGACGTGCATCCAGCTGTTGGCGAATTTCTCGCCCGTGGACGCCTCGCTCTGGGCGATTTCATTCTCGTGGTGCGGAAACTTGAGATCCATGCCGCCGCCGTGGATGTCGAAGTGGTTGCCCAGGCAGGTCGTGGACATGGCCGAGCACTCGATGTGCCAGCCGGGCCGGCCCGCGCCCCAGGGGGAATCCCATTGCGGTTCGCCGGGTTTGGCCGCCTTCCACAGCACGAAATCGAGCGGATCGTCCTTGTCCTCGCCCACCTCCACGCGCGCGCCGATCTTGAGCTCGTCCAGGGTCTTGCCCGACAACGCGCCGTACGGCGCGAATTTGCGCACGTGGAAATACACGTCGCGGTTCTTCGCCTGATAGGCGAAGCCGCGTTCGACCAGCTTGCCGATCATGCCCAGGATCTGCGGCATGTGCACCGTGGCGCGCGGTTCGCTGTCCGGCGGGATCACCCCCAGCGCCGCGGCGTCCTCGTTCATCGCCTGGATGAACCGCCCGGTGAGCGCATTGATATCCTCCTTGTTCTCGGCGGCGCGCCTGATGATCTTGTCATCGATGTCGGTGATGTTGCGGATGTAGTTCACCTCGTAGCCGCGCGCGCGCAGATAGCGCACCGCCATGTCGAACACCACCATGACGCGCGCGTGACCCAGGTGGCAGTAGTCGTACACCGTCATCCCGCACACGTACAGGCGCACCTTGCCGGGCGTGATCGGTGTGAACGGCTCTTTCTTCCTGGTGAGGCTGTTGTATATGTGAATCATGGATTCAAATTCGAAGTTTCGCGATTCCGGTTCAATGATACCTGGATATTGAGATCAGAGACTCAGTCGTCCGTGTAATGCATCAGGCGTTTGCGGGCACGCTCAACTCCGATCAACGGCAATATTTTCGCCATCTCCGGTCCGTCCAGCGCGCCGGTGAGCGCCGCGCGCAGCGGCTGAAACAGGGCTTTGCCGGTCACCGCAAGCTGATGCCGCAACATCTCGCTCACGGCCTTGAAATCGGCGCCGTGTTTCTCCAGCGCCCGGCGCGCCACGTCGAAGAATTCCTCGCCGGCCGCGGAGATCGCCGCGCGCGCCGGATGACTGACGGTAAACGTGTCGGTAAAGACGATCTGCGCCCAGTGGCGCGCATCGGCGGGAAAAGTCACGTTGGCGCGGACCGCCTCGATAAACGGCTCGCGGCTGTCCGGCGGGATCAACGGTCCGGCCGCGGCCTCCATCCACCGGCCGATTTCCGCCGCGGACAAATGCAACAGCGCTTCGCGCTGCCAGTGCAACAGCTGCGTTTCATCGTAACGCGCCGGCGCGCGGTGCAGGCGCGCCAGGGAAAAATCGGCGGCCAGTTGCTCCAGCGTCATCAGGCTGTTGCTCTCGTAGGTATGCCCGAGGCGGGCGAGATAATTGTGGATCGCGGCCGGCAGATAACCCGCGTCGCGCAACTCCTCGACCGACCGGGAACCGGTGCGCTTCGACAGCGGCGCGCCGTCCGCGCCCACCACCAGGGCGATGTGCGCGTAATCCGGGACGGTCAGCCCGAGCGCGCGCAGCAGCATGATCTGGCGCGGCGTGTTCGTCAGATGATCCTCGCCGCGCACCACGAGGGTCACGCCCATCAGGGCGTCGTCGAGGGCGTTGCAGAAGAAAAACGCCGGCGTGCCGTCGGAACGGCGGATCACGAAATCGCCGATGTCGTCCGTGCTGAAGGTCTGCGGCCCGCGCACCCGGTCCTCGAATTCAACCGTACCACCCTCTTCGACGCGGAACCGCAACGTAGCGGGTTCGCCGTTGGCGAAGCGGGTCTCGACCTCGGCGCGCGTCAGCGCGCGGCATTTGCCCGAATATCGCGGGGGCCGGCCCGCGGCCATGGCGGTCTTGCGCGCGATCGCCAGCTCATGCTCGCTGCAGAAACAGGGATAGGCCAGGCCTCCGGACTCCAGGGAAGTGAAATACTCCTTATAGACGGGGCCGCGCTCCGACTGTGCATAGGGCCCATGGTCGCCGCCGATCTGCGGGCCTTCGTTCCAGCCGAGACCCAGCCAGCGCATGTCGTCCTCCAGCGCCCGGGCGAATTTTTCATGGCCGCGCATGGCATCGGTGTCTTCGAGCCTGAGCAGGAATGTCCCGCTCGCGCCTCGTGCCGCCAGATAATTGAACAGCGCCGTGCGGATATTGCCGAGGTGCAGCAGGCCCGTGGGGCTGGGGGCGAAACGGGTCTTGAGAGGTCGGGCGGCCATTGTGAAGGACGCCATGGTAACGGAAACCGGCACCCCGGAGAAACACCCTCGCGTCATGACCGGCAGGGCAATCCGGTGTAAACTCGGCATGGAGAACCCGCCGCCGGCGGGGCGAACTTCAACCACCAGCACCCAAAGGGCGCCAAATTGAAGATCCACCTGAAGACCAATTACGGGACCATCATCCTCGAGCTCGATCCGGAAAAGGCGCCGAAAACGGTGGAGAATTTCCTCGTCTACGCGCGCGACGGCTTTTACGACAGCACCGTTTTCCACCGCGTGATCGACAAGTTCGTCATCCAGGGCGGCGGCTTCGGCCCGGGCATGACGCAGAAACTCACGCGCCCGCCGATCGAAAACGAGGCCAACAACGGCCTGCGCAACGCCCGCGGCACCGTCGCCATGGCGCGCGCCTCCGATCCGCATTCGGCCACGAGCCAGTTCTTCATCAACATCGTCGACAACGACTTCCTCAACTACACCGCGCCCACGCCCGCGGGCTGGGGTTATTGCGTGTTCGGGAAGGTCATCGACGGAATGCACATCGTCGACCAGATCAAGGGTGTCGCCACCGGTTCCAAGCTCGGCCACAAGGACGTGCCGCTGTCCGACGTGCTCGTCGAAAAGGTGCAAGTCATTGACGAAAAGTAGGAGACCCTGACACAGCGATGCCGGATACCACGCTGTTCATATCCGATCTGCATCTTTGCGGCACCCGCCCCGCCATCACCGGGCTGTTCCTCGACTTCCTCCACCGGCGCGCGCGCGCGGCCCAGGCGCTTTACATCCTCGGCGACCTGTTCGAATACTGGATCGGCGACGAGGCCGTCGAACAGAGGGAATTCCGTCCCGTCGTCGCCGGCCTGCGCGAACTGACGGACGCCGGAATACCCGTTCTCGTAATGCACGGCAACCGCGATTTCCTGATGGGCCATGGCTTCGAGCAGGCGACCGGCTGCCGGCTGCTGGCCGATCCCGCGCGCATCGATCTCTACGGGACGCCCACGCTGCTGATGCACGGCGACACGATGTGCACCGATGACGTCGAGTACATGCAATTCCGCAAGACGGTGCGCAGCGCGGCGTGGCAGAAGGAGTTCCTGGGGAAGACCGTCGCGGAACGCGACCGGATCGTCCACGAATTCCGCGAGATCAGCAGGAACTCCACCGCCGCCAAGGAACCCGAGATCATGGACGTGAACCAGGAAGCGGTGGAAGCGATCATGCGTGAACACCGCGTGCACCGTTTGATCCACGGGCACACGCATCGCCCGCGGGAGCACGTGTTCAGCCTCGACGGCCGGCCCGCGCGGCGCATGGTCCTGGGCGACTGGTACGAACAGGGCAGCGTGCTGCGCGTGGACGCGAACGACTGGCTACTCGAGGGACTGCCGCTCGCCGACGCGGCGGAGGCGGAAAAGCGGCTGGTAAAGAATTGATCTGCCGTCCCGGAAATAACCATCCCCCCGCGTAGCCCGGATGGAGCGCAGCGAAATCCGGGGTTTTGTGTGGTTCCCGGATTACGGCGCTAGGCGCCTTCATCCGGGCTACATGATTACTCGCTCCGCAGTTCGTTCAGCGTCCGGCGCGGGTAGTCCGCCGGCAACTTGAACAGATCGGCGGTGGCGCGAAAACCCGTTTTGTAATCCAGCAACTGGGTCGTCCTGCCCGTCATGTCCACGAGCCGCACCGGAAAACCGTATTCCAGGTGGCGCGCCGGCAGAAAAACATTGTTGGCCAGGTCGCAGGGCGACTGGAATTCGGGCGGCGTCACCGCCAGGATCACCGCCTGCTGCCCGGCGAGCGCCACGCGGTATTGGCGCAGCGCCTGCACCACGCCGGGCAACAGCCCGTCGGCGGCATACAGGTCATAACAGGGTTTCCGGTTCGTCAGCAATTTGTAATGGATGACCTTGCGCCCGTCGACGGCGGGAAATGACGCCGCGTCGGGCACCACCTCCTGCGTGAATTTTTTCGGCGGCCGGATGTCCACGGGCCGGTAGCGCATGACCAGAATCTGCCGGTCTTCGCTGCTGACGCTGTAAATCGTGCCGTCGGCGCGGTCGAACAACAGGAAATCCTTGCTGCCTTGCCCGTCGTCCATGCGCAGGAATCCCGCGGTGACGATCATGCGCGTGCGGTAGGGTTCGCCGCCCTGTTCGTGATCGGAAAAATAAACCACGGTCGCCGGCGCCGTCATCGAGCACGCGGACAATAACGCCGACAGCAGGCCGGCCAACAGATAAACACGTCCCGTCATCGGTCCCCGGTTTCCGCTTCCGCCCTCAAGCCGAGCATGATGTCCATCACGTTGGTGCCGGTCGGCCCGGTCTGCACAAGGTCGCCGCTCGCTTCCAGAAAAGTCCCGGCGTCCGCGCGTGCCAGCGATTCTTGCGCGTTCAGGCCGGCCTGCTCGCCGCGCATGACGGTGCCGCCGTCCACCAGCGCGCCGGCGTCGTCGGTGGGGCCGTCGGTGCCGTCGGTGCCGGCCGCGAGAAACCGCGCCCCGTCATGACCTTGCAGCGTCATCGCCGCCGCCAGCGCCAGGCTCTGGTTGCGCCCGCCGCGTCCCGGCGATTCCGGAAGCCGCACGGTGGTCTCACCGCCCCAGACATGCAGCACGCCCGCCCCGGATTGTAACAATTTTGCCGCCAGTCTGGCGCCGGTCTCAAGCGCGTCGCCCGCCACGAATTCGGACTCCGTGACGGCGCGATAACCCAGCTTCCTCGCCGCGTCCGACGCCGCGCGCTTGGCGTCGTCGAGCGTGGCGATGATTTCCTGCCGCACCTTGGCGAAACAGGCGTCACCCGGCGCCGGCGCGGGCGGCATGTGCTTCAGCGCCTCGGTGATGAAATCCGGCAGGCCCGGCAGCTTCATGGGCTTGCGCAAATCCTCATCCGCCGCCAGCGGCCCGGAACCGATGGCGCGCAGGTCGTTGCCGGGCACATCCGAGATGACCAGCGACAGGACCCGGCGCGGAAAAAGAATTTTCGCCAACCGTCCGCCCTTGAGGCGCGACAAACGCCGGCGGATGCGATTGTAGTCATTGATGTCGAGCCCCGATCCGAGCAGCCACAGATTGATTTTCTGAAAACAATCGAGCTCGATCCCCGGCGGTAGCGCCTCCACCAGCGCCGAGGCACCGCCGGAAATCAATACCAGCGCCGGCGCGTCGGGCGGTATCCGGTCCACGAACGCCAGCAACTGGCTGCCGGCTTCCAGGCTGGTTTCATCCACCAGCGGATGTCCCGCCTCCAGTACCGGCCAGGGCAGCGGCTCGGCATAACCCTTTTTGGTAATGACGAGCGCCCCGGCGATGCGGTTTCCCAGCGCCTCGCCCGCGCCTTGCGCCATGGCGCAGGCGGCCTTGCCCAGCGCCACCATATATACCTTTCCGGCAGGCGGTTTTTGCTCCAGATACGCTCGCACGCAAGTGCGGCCGTTCACGGCCGCGACCGCGGACTGGAAGATGCGCAGAAGATTTTCCCGATGACCGGATGGCATGAAATAACGTGGTTATTTGGTTTCAGTCGCCGGCATGTGAATCGACAGAGACATTTCGCTTAAATACGTGCTCCACACCTGATCCGGTTCCCAGATGGCCAGCACGTCGGGCATGACCGCGTCCGGCGGCCAACCCTGCCGCAGCCGGCGATAGAGCGCCATGAACACCGACACGCGCTTGTTGGCGGCGCAATGCACGAACAGGCGCTTGCCTGTCAGTTCATCCATGACTTCGAAAAAACGTTCGAGGTCGGCGCGTGACGGCCGCTCCCACTCCACGGGAATGTGAATATAACGCATGCCGAGGGTTGCGACCGTCCCGGGCTCGTCGGGCAGGGAATATTCCGCGTCGTGCAGGGCCAGATTGATCACCACCTCAAAACCCGCCTGTGCGACGGCCTCCAGCTCCTCCTCCGTCGGCTGGCCGGCCGTGGCGACGGCATCCGTCAGCCGGCGATAATTGTAGATTCCCTGCAGCGCGCTTTCGTCCATATCGATAAACACCATAAATTGTGCCGAGCTTGCGAAGCGCGCCCTGCATGGCAAGGCGCTAGCCGAGCGTCGGCATCGACAGGCTGGCGGGACCCTGGTCCTCGCCCGCGGGCCAGCGGCTGGTGACGACCTTGCTGCGGGTGTAGAAGTACACGCCCTCCATGCCGTGCACGTGCAGGTCGCCGAACAACGACGCCTTCCAGCCGCCGAAGGAGAAGAAGGCCATCGGCACCGGGATCGGAACGTTGATGCCGACCATGCCGACCTCGATGTCGCGCTCGAAGCGGCGCGCGTGCGCGCCGGAACGGGTGAAGATGGCGGTGCCGTTGCCATAGGGGTTGTCGTTGGCCAGCCGGATGGCGTCATCGAGCGTGTCGGCGCGCAGCACGATCAGGACCGGTCCGAAGATTTCCTCCTTATAGATGGTCATATCGGTACGCACCTGGTCGAACAGCGTCGGCCCGAGATAAAAACCCTGTTCGTTTCCGGCCACTTTGAGCCCGCGGCCGTCGAGCACCAGCTTCGCGCCTTCCTGCTCGCCGATGTCGATGTAATGCCGCACCTTGTCGCGGTGCGGCGCGGTGATCAAGGGGCCCATGTCGACGCCTTTCTGTTCACCCGCGCCGACCTTCAGCCGCGCGGCTTTTTCGCGCAACATTTCCACCAGTGGATCGCCGGCGGCGCCCACGGCGACGACCGTCGAGATCGCCATGCAGCGCTCGCCCGCCGAGCCGTAGGCCGCGCCGATCAGGGCATCGGCGGTAAAATCGAGATCGGCATCCGGCATGACGACGGCGTGATTCTTGGCCCCGCCCAGGGCCTGCACGCGCTTGCCGTGCCGGGCCGCGGTTTCGTAAATGTATTTGGCCACCGGCGTCGAGCCGACGAAGGAGACGCCGCGCACGTCCGGGTGCGTCAGCAAGGCATCGACGGCTTCCTTGTCGCCGGGGATCACGTTGAACACGCCGTCCGGCAGGCCCGCCTCGCGCAACAGCTCGGCCATGCGCAGGCTGGCCGAGGGCACCTTCTCGGACGGCTTCAGAATGAACGAATTGCCGCAGGCGATCGCGACCGGGAACATCCACAGCGGCACCATCACCGGAAAGTTGAACGGCGTGATGCCGGCGCAGACGCCGACCGGCTGCAACAGCGAATGGCAATCAACGCCGCGGCCGACGTCTTCGGCCTGCTCGCCCTTCAGCAGGTGCGGCACGCCGGTGGCGAATTCGATGACCTCGATCCCGCGCTGCAGCGAGCCGGCGGCGTCATCGCGCGTCTTGCCGTGTTCCTCGCTGGTCAGGTGGACCAGTTCGTCGCGATGCGCCTGCATCAGTTCGCGGAAGCGCATGAGGACGCGCGCGCGTCGCAGCGGCGTGGTCTCGCGCCAGCCGGGAAACGCCGCGCGCGCCGCCGCCACGGCCAGCTCCACGTCCTGTTTATTGGCGAGCGGCGTGCGCCGGATCGCCTTGCCGGTCGCCGGATTGAATACATCCGCCGTGCGCGAGCCGGTGCTCGCCTGGGCTTTGCCGTTGATCCACAAGGGTAAGACGGGTTGAGTCATGACGTCACCTCGCATGCATGTCCTTAAGAACCCCCAACAAAAATAAAATTAACCGCCAGGACGCCAGGATCGCCAAGGATGGGAATCCCAAGAATCGTTTTTCCTGGCGACCCTGGCGTCCTGGCGGTTCAAAATCATGGTCATCTTGTTAAAAACCATTAGCCAACGACAATAATCAATACCCGGTAAGGCCCGTGCGCGCCGAGCGTGACCGTCTGCTCGATGTCCGCCGTGCGCGAGGGCCCGGAGATGAAGTTTACCGCACGCGGCAACGCGCCGCGCTCGGCGCGCAGCCGGTCCCAGGCCTGTTCCAGGGTCGCGACGATACACTCGGCGCCGATCACGGCAATATGCGTTTCCGGCAACAGGCTCACGCTCGCCGGCGTCGTGGCGCCGGACAATAGCATCAGCGTGCCGGTCTCGGCGATGCCGAGAAACGCGCCGGTGATTCCGACCAGGTCGTCGCCGCGTGCCGCGCGCGCCTCGACTTCGACGCCGGCCGCTCCCCAGTCGAACGGCGCCAGGTTCGGCCAACACACCCCGCGCCGCGGCAGGTCGCGCCCGGCCAGATAGCGCGCGACCACGCCCGGCGCTTCCGTCAGCGTGGCCACCCGTTCGACGTCGCTCGCGAGCCGTGTCGCCTGCTCGCCAAAACGTTTCACCAGGTTATCTTCCAGCGGCGGTATCGGTCCGCGCTGGTGACGCCGGATCACGCCGTCGACATCCACGGCGGAGGAACCGCGCGCCCTGGCGATCCGGCCCAGGATATTCTCGCGCGCGCTCACGACGACCGCCTCGATCGATACAGGTCGCGGAACGTGCGGCCGGCCGGCGCGGGCATATCGCGCCCTTTGGTCCAGCCGGAGGCGCCCGGTATCCGGTGCAGGCGTTTTTTCCTGCCGCCCGCCCAACTCAGCGCCCGCGCCGCCAGGCGCGCATACAACGCATAAATCCCCGGGCGCTGCGCCATCCACGACCACAGCCGCAGCGCTACGCGCTCCTGCCACGGGCGCAGGCCGCGTTCGGTCTGCTTGTTGCGCAACTGGCGCATCAGGTCCGGCAGCGGGATTTTCACCGGGCACACCGCCGCGCACTCGCCGCAGAACGTCGAGGCATTGGGCAGGTCGAGCGCGTTTTCCAGGCCGACGAAGGTCGGCGTCAGCACCGATCCCATCGGACCCGGATACACCCAGCCGTAGGCGTGCCCGCCGATGTTCTGGTACACCGGACAGTGATTCATGCACGCGCCGCAGCGGATGCAACGCAGCATCGGCTGCAGCTCGGTGCCGAGCAGACTGCTGCGGCCGTTGTCCAGCAAAACGATATGAAAATGCTCCGGCCCGTCCGATTCGTCCTTGCCCCGGGTACCGGTCAGGACCGAGACGTAATTGGTGATCGACTGGCCGGTGGCGGAACGCGGCAGCAGCCGCAGCAGCGTCGAGACGTCCTCGAGCGTGGGCACGACCTTCTCGATGCCGGTGATGGCCACGTGCACACGCGGCAGCGTGGTCGCCAGACGGCCGTTGCCCTCGTTCGTCACGATCAGCACCGAGCCGGTCTCGGCGACGATGAAGTTCGCGCCCGAGATGCCCATGTCGGCCGACAGAAAACCGGGGCGCAGCACCTCGCGCGCCTCGCGGCACATTTCGGTAATCTGCGTGGTGCGCGCGCGCCGGTGCTTTTCCACGAACAGGTCGGAGATTTCCTCCTTGCTCTTGTGCACCACCGGGGCCACGATGTGCGAGGGTGGCTCGTGCGCCAGTTGCAGGATGTACTCGCCGAGATCGGTCTCGAGCACGTCCAGGCCGCGGCTCTCGAGGAAATCGTTCAGCCCGCATTCCTCGCTCACCATGGATTTCGACTTGACGATCCGGCGCGCGCCGTGCTGCGCGGCGATGTCCGCCACGACGCGGTTGACGTCATCCCCGTTCTCGGCCCAATGCACCGTTGCGCCGCGCGCCGTTGCTTCTTCTTCGAAACGCAGCAGATACTGATCGAGGTTCTCGATCGCCCGTGCGCGAATTTCCGCGGCGGCATCACGGATGTCGTTGAAATTCGGCAGCTCGGCGATCGCCGCCGCACGGCCGTCGACGAACTTGGACTGGAGTTTTTCCAGCGCCTTTTGCAGTTTGGCGTTGCGCAGGCTCTCCGTCGCCTTGCGCTTGAAATGCATCGCACTGACCTGCATCACCCGTCCCCGGCCAAGACTTCGGCGATGTGCAGCACGCGGGTTTTTTCGTCGCCGCGACGGCGCAGTCGCCCTTCGATGTTGAGCAGACAGCCGAGATCGCCACCGACGATGACGTCGGTGCCGGCCTGCGCGGCGTGTTCGCATTTTTTATCCGCCATGGCGGCGGAAATGTCCCCGAACTTGACCGAGAAGGTACCGCCGAAGCCGCAGCAGGTCGTCGATTCGCGCATTTCGCTGAGCCGCACACCCGGCATTTTCGCCAGCAGCGCGCGCGGCTGTGCCTGCACGCCCAGCTCGCGCAGGCCGGCGCAGGAGTCGTGATAGGTCAGGGAACCGGAAAAACTCCCGGGGACGTTTTCGAGCCTGGCGACATTGACCAGGAAATCGGTCAATTCATAAGTGCGTTCGGACAACCGCTGGAACGATTCGAGGACGGTCGGATCGTCCATGAACAGCGTCGGGTAATGCACGCGGATCATGCCGGCGCAGGAACCGGAAGGCGCGACGAGATAATCGCAGCCGTCGAATTCCTTCAGTGTCTTCAGCGCCAGCGCCCTGGCCGCCTGGCGGTCGCCCGAGTTGTAGCCCGGCTGGCCGCAGCAGGTCTGCGTCGCCGGCACCACTACCTCGCAACCCGCGGCTTCGAGCAGGCGCAGGGCCGCGAAGCCGATGCCCGGCCGCATCAGGTCTACAAGGCAGGTGACGAACAGACCTACGCGCATGGCCATTCCCGTCCGTTGGGGTGTTTCACACCCGTGAGCTTGCCCTATTCTCGCCCGTGGGCTGGCCGCCGTACAGCCGGCCGCCACGGTTCAGGGCAACTCTATCGCGCCCTCGAGATAAGCGACGGCCCGGCCGCCGATGCGCACGCGCTCGCCGGCCATCTCGCAGCGCAGCTCGCCACCACGATGTGAAATCTGGCGCGCGCGCAGGGCGGTCTTTCCCAGGCGCGCGGCCCACAGCGGCGCGAGGGTGCAGTGCGCCGAACCGGTGACCGGGTCCTCGTCGATGCCGAACTTGGGTGCAAAAAACCGGCTGACGAAATCGCAATCCTTGCCGGGCGCGGTGACGATGACCCCATGGTTATCGAGGGTCGCGAGCAGGCGGAAATCCGGCGTCAGCGCGCGCACCGTCTCCGCGTCGTCGTACAGTGCCACGTAGTTGCCCGCCAGCAGCACCTCGCGCGGCGCCACGCCGAGACCGGCAACCAGCGCCGGCGGAGGTTCACACGGACGCGCCGGATCGGCGGGAAAATCCAGCCACAACCACCCGTCCGCGCGCGTGGTGCGCAGCTCGCCGCTGCGAGTATCGAAGCGGATCAGCGGCGCGCGCTCGCCGAGCTTCTCCCACAACACCCAGGCGCTCGCGAGCGTTGCGTGTCCGCACAGATTCACTTCGCAGATCGGCGTGAACCAGCGCAGGTGGTAACGTTCGCCCTGTTTGACGAAATAGGCGGTCTCGGAGAGATTGTTCTCGGCCGCGATCGTCTGCAACGTGGCGTCGGGCAACCAGCGATCGAGCGGCACGATCGCGGCGGGGTTGCCATGAAACTGGCGGTCGGTAAATGCATCGACCTGAAAGAGTTTCAACCGCATCTCAGCTCCCCAGCCCGCGCGCCAGATCCTTTTTGAGATCCTCCACGTCTTCCAGGCCGACCGAGATGCGGATCAGGCCGTCGCCGATGCCGGCATCGGCGCGCTGCTCGGGCGTGATCCGGCCGTGCGTGGTCGTGGCCGGGTGCGTGATCGTGGACTTGGTGTCGCCCAGGTTCGCGGTGATGGAAATCACGCGCGCACTGTCGATCAGTCTCCACGCCGCGTCCTTGCCGCCCTCCACCTCGAACGACACCATGCCGCCGAAGCCGGACTGCTGCTTTTTCGCCAGCGCGTGCTGCGGGTGCGAGCTCAAGCCCGGATAAAAAACACGTTTCACGCGCTTTTGCTTTTCCAGCCACTGCGCCAGCGCCAGCGCATTCGCGCAGTGCGCCTTCATGCGCAGACTCAGTGTCTCCAGGCCTTTCAGGAACACCCAGGCGTTGAACGGGCTCAAGCTCGGCCCGCAGGTGCGCATGAAGCCGTAGACCTTCTCGCCCACCAGTTCTTTATTACCGACCACGGCGCCGCCGATGCAACGCCCCTGGCCGTCGATGTACTTGGTCGCCGAATGGATCACGACGTCGGCGCCCAGTTTCAAGGGCAATTGCAGCGCCGGGGTGCAGAAACAGTTGTCCACCACCAGCAAACAGCTCTTGGCGTGCGCGATTTTGGCGATGCGCGCGATGTCGCCGACTTCGGTCAGCGGGTTCGACGGCGTTTCCACGAACAACAGCCTGGTGTTCGGCTTGATCGCCTTCTCCCAGGCCTCGTAGTCCGGGAGCGGGACATAGCTGGTCTCGATGCCGAACTTGCCGAGGTAATTGTTGAACAGCAGCACCGTGGGCCCGAATATGTTGCGCGACGAAACGATGTGATCGCCGGACTTCAGCAGCGCCAGGCAGGTCGAGAGGATCGCCGCCATCCCGGAACCGGTACCCACGCAGCGCTCCCCGCCCTCCAGCGCCGCGAGGCGCTCCTCGAAGGTGCGCACCGTGGGATTGGTGAAGCGCGAGTAGATATTCCCCGGTCTTGCCCCGGAAAACGTCGCCGCCGCCTCCGCCGCGCTGCCGAACACGTAGCTGGATGTGGTAAAGATCGGCTCGGAATTCTCGCCTTCATTGGTGCGGTGCTGCCCCGCCCGCACCGCGCGGGTGTCGAAACCCCATTGGTCGATATCGTCGGTCATGCCTGCTGCTCCTTTTCTTCGAATACGAAATATCGCCGTCATTCCGGCGCAAGCCGGAATCCAGATTAATATGCTGGATGCCGGTTTTGCATCCTTAGCTCCGTAAACGGCGCATCCATGCGCCACTTCTCACCGGCATGACGGCATTTTGCCTTTTAATAGAGCTTTCACAGGTATTACTGCACGGCTTGCGGGGGAACGGCGGACAACAAAAAAGCCGCAAATGCGGCTGGAAGCGGGAACTCTCGCTTTAGCGGCATTTGTATCGCGCCCGCAAGCTGAAGCTCAAATCGGCGCCAATCGGGACAAAAGTTATATCAGCGGACCTGCGGTGTCAATACGTAATGGGAATCGCGCGCGCAGCGCGCGATACCATTCAAGACTCGGATCCCCGCCTTCGCGGGGATGACGACAGCATCGTGGGTCAGCCACCCACTAGTACTAGTATACGTCGGCGAAGCCGACACAAAACTCATTGCAGGGGACGGGACCTCGCGAACCGTTCGGTCTTCGACAAGCTCAGACCGAACGGTAAATCGAAGGGCCCGGTGCGAACGGTAAAAAACAAAGCCGCCCAAACGGCGGCTTTTAATTTCATCCGGCGGGTTACGGCAAAAAACGCCTAACCCGCCCTGCATAACTAAGAAAAAGAAACGCTACCGTGGAAACGTCAAAACCTCCGCCGTGATGTGATCGTTGCTGCTCTGCGAATTGCTGCGCTCGGTCTTGGCGGAATCGTTGCGCCGGCGCTCGATGCGGTCGAGGTATTCCGGCGTGACGTCGCCGGTGATGTACTCGCCGTTGAAGCAGGAGGCGTCGAAGTGCCGGATGTCGGGATTGCCCTCGCGCGCGGCCTCGATCAGGTCCTCGAGGTCCTGGTAGACCAGCTCGTCCGCGCCGATGACCTCGGCGATCTGCGCCTCGGTGCGGCCGTTGCCGATCAGCTCGTGGCGCGACGGCATGTCGATGCCGTACACGTTCGGATAGCGCACCGGCGGCGCGGCCGAGGCGAAGTAGACTTTCTTGGCGCCGGCCTCGCGCGCCATCTGGATGATCTGCTTGGAGGTGGTGCCGCGCACGATGGAGTCGTCCACCAGCAGCACGTTCTTCTTGCGGAACTCGACGTCGATGGCGTTCAGTTTCTGGCGCACCGAGCGCTTGCGCTCGGCCTGGCCGGGCATGATGAAGGTGCGGCCGATGTAGCGGTTCTTGATGAAGCCCTCGCGGTACGGCAGGTCGAGCTCGTAGGCCATCTGCAGCGCCGCAGTGCGCGAGGTATCGGGGATCGGGATCACGACGTCGATGTCGTGGTTCGCCCACACGCGCTTGATCTTGTTGGCCAGGCGTTCGCCCATGCGCAGGCGCGTCTTGTGCACGTAAATGCCGTCCATCATCGAGTCGGGGCGCGCGAAATAAACGAACTCGAAGATGCACGGAGCGTGCATCGGGTTCTCGGCGCACTGCTGGCTGTGCAGCTGGCCGTTCAGGTCCGCGACAATGCATTCGCCCGGGTCCACGTCGCGCACGTATTGGAAGCCCACCACGTCGAGCGCCACGGACTCCGAGGCGAACATGTATTCCGTGCCCTCGACGGTCTCGCGCTTGCCGAACACCAGCGGACGGATGCCGCAGGGGTCGCGGAAGGCGACGATGCCGAAGCCCGCCACCAGCATGGTGACGACGTAGGCACCGCGACAGCGGCGATGCACGGCGGTGACGGCGCGGAAAATATGCTCCGGGGTCAGGCGCAGCTTGGCCACGGCCTGAAGCTCGTGCGCGAAGACGTTGAGCAGGATCTCCGAGTCCGAATCGGTGTTGATGTGCCGCAGGTCTTCGCGGAACAGCTCGTCCTGCAACTGATCGGCATTCGTGAGATTACCATTATGCGCGAGCGCCAGGCCGAACGGCGAATTCACGTAGAACGGCTGGGCCTCGGCTGGGGAATCGCAACCCGCGGTGGGATAGCGCACGTGGCCGATGCCCATGTTGCCCTTGAGGCCGAGCATGTGGCGCTCCTGGAACACGTCGCGCACGAAGCCGTTGTCCTTGCGCAGGTGGATGCGGTTGTCGTCGCCGGTGAGGATGCCGGCGGCGTCCTGGCCGCGGTGCTGCAGAACCAGCAGACCGTCATACAGGGCCTGATTCACCGGGCCTTTGCTCAGGATGCCGATGATGCCGCACATGCAGGGGGATTCTCCGAGGTATTAAAAACCGATTTTAGCCGTAATGGATATGCCGGGCAATATCGCTCGGGAGATAGCCGCTTACGTAAAGCGCCGCACGCTCGAAATACGGGGTAATCACGGACTCGCGCCACCAGGGACGTTGCGGAAACGACGTCAGGCCGGCGACCAGGAAAATGGAAATAATGATCACGGCGCCGCGCGCCGCGCCGAACAACCCGCCCAACACGACGTTGACCGCGCGCAGGAAGCTCTTGGGCGGGAGGTATTTGTGAAGCAGCCACGACGCCGCCGTGCCGGCCGTGAAGACCACGAAAAAAATCGCCACGAAGGCGACCACCTGGCGCACCACGGGCTCGTCCGAGACGACCGAAAAGAGATGCGCAAACCGTCCGGCGAACAGCCAGGCGAGCGCAAAGGACAGGACCCAGGTCAGGATGGTGATGATCTCGCGCAACAGACCGCGCCACATGCCAAGCAGGGTGAAGATCACGAGAATCACCAGGATGACGGCGTCAAAGCTGTTCATGCGCTGTCATGGATAGGTCTGCACCACTCCCTGGACGCCGGTTTCCTTGCGGATCTGCGCCTGCGCCTTCTCCGCCTGCGGCTTGTCGCGGAACGGGCCGACGCGCAGCCGCGTCGCCTTCTTCCCCGCGAGCATCACGGTTTCCGTGTGCACATCATGCCCGTGGCTGCTGAGCTTGCTGCGCAGGTGAATGGCGTTTTCCTTGTTGGAGAACGTGCCCACCTGCACGATCCAGCCCTTGGTTATTTTTTCCGTGGCGGCGGAGGCCTTGGCGGTTTTACCGTTCGTGGGCGCGGCCGGCGGTTTCTTCGCCGCGGCCGGTTTTTCCGCCGGGGCGGCGGGCGGGGTTTCCGGTTTCGGCGCGCTGCCGGCCGCCGGCGTTTCGTTCTGCACGACGGTCACGCCGCCTGCAACGGTCCCGGACTCCTCCGGCGTGACGGGCGTGACCACCACCCGGGTCTCAGCGATCTGGCCGCGCGCGGTGGGTACGCCCGGCCTGACGTCCGGCGGCGGTTCGCGCTGATTGAGGATCATGGGTACGAAGATCACCACCAGCGCGACGATGATGATCGCACCGACGATGCGGTGTTTCGGGTTGAAGTCAGTATGGGCGTCGTCTCTTTGTGCCATGGTTATCGCGCCTTGGGACGTCCTGAATAATGCAGATCGCCCATAAATACAAGTCCAAGCCGGGGATTCTGACGCTGTGCTTGATATTGCATGCGCAAATTTTATTAATCAGAACGTCCCTTGCTGAGGCCGGCTAGTATATCACCGACCGTGTGAAAGGAACCAAAGACGACGATGCGGTCGGCATCGGTCGCATCGCCGCGGGCGGCGGCATGGGCCTGGAGGACGTCATCGAATCCCCGCGCCGGCGCGCTCACGCCGGCCGCCACGAGCGCCTCGATCAGCTGCGCGGCCGTGGCGCCCCGCGCGGCGTTCAGCGTCGCCGGATACCAGCGATCGACCACACCGGCCAGCGGGCCGACGACCGAGACGATGTCCTTGTCCTTGAGCATGCCGATCACGGCCAGCGTGCGCCCCGCGGTGCGTTGCTGCTTCAGCGTCGCCGCCAGCGAGCGCGCCGCCTGCGCGTTGTGCGCCACGTCGAGCACACACACCGGAAGGCCGGGAAGCACCTGGAAGCGGCCGGGGACCATTGCGGACAGCAATCCCTCGCGGACATCCGCCTGCGTGACCGGGAAACGGTCGCCGATCATCTCCAGCGCCGTCAGCACCGCGGCGGCGTTGTACATCTGATAATCGCCGCGCAAGGCCGGGTACGGCAGGCCGGCGCGCAACCGCCCGCCCAGGCGCCAGTTCCATTCCGTCGCGCCGCGTTCGATGGAAAAATCGCGGTCGAATTGCAGCAACGTCGCCCCGAGACGCGCCGCCTCTTCGGCGATGACGCGCGGCGGATCCGGATCGCCGCACACGGCCGGACGGCCGCGACGGAAAATGCCGGCCTTCTCGCGCCCGATGGCCTCGCGGGTGTCGCCCAGCCACGAGGTGTGATCGATGTCGACGGAAGTCACGATGGCGACGTCGTTGTCGATGGCGTTCACCGCGTCGAGCCGCCCGCCCATGCCCACTTCCAGCACGGCGATGTCGATTTGCGCGGCGCGGAAAATATCGAAGGCCGCGAGGGTCCCGAATTCGAAATAGGTCAGCGGCACGGAGCCGCGCGCGGCATCGATGCGCTCGAACGCGCCGCACAGCTCCTCGTCGGTGGCGGTGCGCCCGTCGAGGCGGACGCGTTCGTTATAGGCGATCAGGTGCGGCGAGGTGTAGGCGCCGACGCGGTAGCCCGCGCGCCGCAGGATGGTCTCGCACATCACGGTCGCCGAGCCCTTGCCGTTGGTACCGGTGATGGTGACGGTGGCAAAGCCGGGCCGGCGCAGCCCCATGTTGTCGAGCACGGCGTGCACCCGTTCGAGCCCCAGTTCGATGCTGCGCGGATGCAGTGTCTCGATCCACGCCAGCCAGTCGGAAAGGGTTCGAGTCTTCGGATAATTAGCGGCCATTCTCAATAAGAGAACACGAAATAAGGAATTTGGCCACAGAGCGCACAGAGATCACCGAGGAAAGACCGGGTTTTAGCTCTGCGTTCTCTGTGATCTCTGTGGCAAGTTTTTCTTGTGTTTTAAAGACTGTGTTCAGGGGGATTCCGTGATCCCGGACTCGGTTTCCGGGCTCTCGGACGAGGCGAGATCGGGGTTGATCTGGCGCAGGAGCATGGTCAGCAGATTGCCGATCCTGTCGCGCATGTCGCGCCGGTCGACGATCAGGTCGATGGCGCCGTGCTCCAGCAAAAACTCGGAGCGCTGAAACCCCTCGGGGAGTTTTTCGCGCACGGTCTGCTCGATCACGCGCGGGCCGGCGAAACCGATCAACGCGCGCGGCTCGGCCACGACCAGGTCCCCGAGCATGGCCAGGCTCGCCGACACCCCGCCCATGGTCGGATCCGTCAGCACCGAGACATAGGGAATGCCGGATTCGCCCATGCGGGTCAGGGCCGCGCTGGTCTTGGCCATTTGCATCAACGACATCAGCGCTTCCTGCATGCGCGCGCCGCCGCTGGCGGAGAAACACACGAGCGGGATTTTCTTCTCGAGACAGACGTTCACGCCGCGCACGAACCGCTCGCCCACCACCGCTCCCATCGATCCGCCCATGAAAGCGAACTCGAAGGCCGCGGCCACCAGCGGCATGCGCTTGAGCGTGCCCTCCATGACCACGAGCGCGTCGTGCTCGCCGGTGGTCTGCTGCGCCTCGGTCAGGCGGTCGCGGTATTTCTTGGTGTCCCGGAATTTGAGCGGGTCGACCGGAGACAGGGACGCGCCGATCTCGGTGCGCGGCTTCGGGTCGAGGAAAATATCCAGCCGCCGGCGCGCGCTGATACGCATGTGGTACACGCACTTGGGACAGACATCGAGGTTGCTTTCGATCTCGGCGTTATACAGCACCGTGCCGCAGGCAGGGCATTTCTTCCACAGGCCCTCGGGCACCGAGCCCTTCTTGAGGCCCTGGCTCTTGATCTTGGGCGGGACCAGCTTGTCGAACCAGCTCATCGGCGCGCTCCGGTGACGGACGGCGGCGCCACGGTGGCGCGATCCATCGCCTCGCGCAGCCGCGCGATGAAGGCCGGTATCTCGTTCAGGATTTTGTCGGGTACCGCCACCGCTTCCTCCACGCGTTTGACCACGGCGCTGCCGACCACGACCGCGTCGGCGATTTCGGCCACCTGGGCCGCGGTCTCGGGACTGCTGATGCCGAAGCCCACGCCCAGCGGCAGTTTCGTATATTCGCGTATTTCCTTCAGTTTGGCAGCCACTTCATGAACATCAAGATGGCTCGCCCCGGTCACGCCGCGCAGCGATACGTAATAGATGAATCCGCGCGCCGCCCGGGCGATCAGCTCTATGCGCTCGCGCGGGCTGGTTGGGGAGATCAGGAAAATCGTGTCCAGTCCCTGGCCCTGCAGCGCCGCTTCAAAGTCCTGCGCCTCTTCCGGGGGCAGGTCCACGGTCAGCGCGCCGTCCACCCCGGCGGCCGCGGCCTCCTGGGCAAAGCGTTCGTAGCCCATGACCTCGACGGGATTGAGATAGCCCATCAGCACCACCGGCGTGGTTTTGTCCTTTTCGCGGAACTCGCGCACCATCGCGAGCACCTGCCTGAGGCTGATCTTGTGTCGGAGCGCGCGTTCGGCGGCGCGCTGGATCACCGGGCCGTCGGCCATCGGGTCGGAAAACGGCACGCCGAGCTCGAGGATGTCCGCGCCGCTCTTCACCAGCCCGTGCATCAGCGGCACCGTGATCCAGGGCTCGGGGTCGCCCGCGGTTATATAAGGAATCAGGGCGCGCCGGCCCTGCTGTTTCATCGCCTGGAATTGCTGCGCGATCCGCGACATCAGAATTTCATCCCTTCGAGATCAGCCACGGTGTGAATGTCCTTGTCGCCGCGGCCGGAAAGATTGATCACGATGATCTTGTCTTTCCCGAGTTCCGGCGCGAGTTTTTTGGCGTAGGCCAGGGCATGGCTCGATTCCAGCGCCGGCAGGATGCCTTCGAGGCGGGTCAGCTCGTGAAACGCCGCGAGCGCTTCCTGGTCGGTGATCGAGACATAGTGCGCGCGTCCGGTATCCTTGAGGTACGCGTGCTCCGGACCGACGCCGGGGTAATCGAGCCCGGCGGAGATGGAATGGGTTTCGGTGATCTGGCCGTCATCGGTTTCCAGCAGATAAGTGCGGTTGCCATGCAACACGCCCGGCCTGCCGGCACATAGCGTTGCGGCATGGTGGCCGGTGGCAATGCCCTCGCCCGCCGCCTCCACGCCGTAAAACGCCACGCCCTTGTCCTTGATGAAGGGATAAAACAGGCCCATGGCGTTCGAGCCGCCGCCCACGCAGGCGACGAGCGCGTCCGGCAGGCGCTTCTCCAGCTTGCGGATCTGCTCGCGCGTCTCGCGGCCGATGACGCTCTGAAAATCGCGCACCAGCATCGGGTAGGGATGCGGACCGGCGACGGTGCCGATGATATAAAAGGTGTCATCGACGTTCGTGACCCAGTCGCGCATGGCTTCGTTCAGCGCGTCCTTGAGCGTTTTCGAACCCGATTCGACCGGCACCACCTCGGCGCCCAGCAGCTTCATGCGATACACGTTGATCGCCTGGCGCTTCATGTCCTCCGAGCCCATGTACACCACGCACTTCAGGCCGAAGCGCGCGGCCACGGTGGCAGTCGCCACGCCGTGCTGGCCGGCGCCGGTCTCGGCGATCACGCGGGTCTTGCCCATGTGGCGCGCGAGCAGCGCCTGGCCGATGGTGTTGTTGATCTTGTGCGCGCCGGTGTGGTTCAGGTCCTCGCGCTTGAGATAGATCTTCGCCCCACCCCAGTTGTCCGTCAGGCGCCGGGCCGGATAGAGCGGACTGGGCCGGCCGACGTACAGACGCAGGTCCTCGTCGAATTCCATCTGGAACTCCGGGTCGTCGCGCAGCTTCTCGTAGGCCTCGCGCAATTCCTTGAGCGGCTGCATCAGCGTCTCGGAGACGAAGATGCCGCCGTAGGTGCCGAAGTGGCCGCGTTTATCCGGAAGATCGTAGGCGCTCATCCGAGCTCGTTGGTAAATGTTTCGTCACCCCGGCGAAAGCCGGGGTCCAGGATATTTTGAGTTAACAAAATCAGTAATATTCTGGATTCCGGCTTTCGCCGGAATGACGGACGCGGTTGTTCTTTGGGCCTTTTCAACAAACTCATAGGGCACCCCTGACGACCTCGACAAAAGCGGAAATTTTCTGGTGATCCTTGATGCCTTTACTCTGCTCCACGCCGCTCGACACGTCCACGGCATAGGGGCGCACCTGCCGGATCGCCTCAGCGACGTTCTCGGGCGTGAGGCCGCCGGCTAGAACCAGCGGCTTGCCCGGGTCCCGCGGCACGCGGCTCCAGTCGAAGGCCCGGCCTGAACCGCCGGGCACGTCCGCGACGTAGCTATCGAGCAACAGTCCGGTGGCGTCGCCGTAAAGGCGCGCCTTCTCGTGCAGGTCGATGTCGGGTTGCATGTGAATGGCCTTGATGTACGAGCGGTGAT
>Ga0315550_1000601_pt1 | contig 22216 bp, 21 predicted proteins | sample SalMarSW160190MG_2_FD_203100 | JGI IMG/M metagenome (GOLD analysis project Ga0315550, IMG submission 203100) | Salt marsh sediment microbial communities from the Plum Island Ecosystem LTER, Massachusetts, United States - Salt Marsh Sediment SW1601-90 ... | reverse complement strand
CCCTCACTGACCGGGGAACCTATCTCGCCTTCCAGAAAGAGGGGAAGATCACCCTTCCCGTCCTCTTCGAAGGTGACCCGACCCTCTTTAACCCCTACGGGATCATCGCGGTGAACCCAGACCGCCAACCCTCTGTGAACTACGTCATGGCCATGGCCCTGATCGGGTGGGTGACCTCACCAGGGGGACAAAAGATCATCGCAGAGTATGGAAAGGGGAAATACGGTGCCCCCCTCTTCTATCCCGACGCCATCAAAAGTCCGAAGTAGAGAATAACCGTATGGAATACCTGTGGGGAGGCATACAAGGGGCCGCCGTCCTGATCATCGGCTTGGACAGTGAGGTCTTTCGCACCGTCCTGCTCTCTCTCAGGATATCACTCACAGCAACCCTGATCGCCTCCCTCGTCGGTATTCCCTTGGGGTTTCTGATCAGCACCCATGAATTTCCCCTCAAGAGGCCCACCATTACCTTTTTCAATACGCTCCTTTCACTCCCCACAGTAGTGGTGGGTCTCTTTTTATACTCTCTCCTGTCCAGACGTGGACCTCTCGGTCCCCTCAGCCTCCTCTTTACGCCCACGGCCATGGTGATCGGCCAGTTTATCCTCGCCACCCCCATTATCGTGGCCCTCACCATCGCGGCCATCCAAGCGATGGATCCCCGTGCTAAAATCACCGCTATGACATTGGGGGCCGGTCCTTTCCGGACGGCCTTGACCGTCTTGTCGGAGGCAAGGTTCGCCCTCACAGCCGCGGTGATCGCTGGTTTCGGCAGAGTCATCGCAGAGGTGGGGACGGCCATGATGGTGGGGGGCAATATCAGGGGTTACACGAGGATCATGACTACTGCCATTGCCCTGGAGACCGCCAAGGGGGAATTTGCCTTCGCTCTATCCCTTGGGTTTATCCTCCTTTTTGTGGCCTTTTCCATAAACATCCTGTTTCACTACTTGCAGGCGAAAAGGGGATAGGAGATGACGCCCCTTATTGAGCTGCGCGACATCACCAAATCGTATCATGGCAGCACAGTCCTCCACATCCCCCGTCTCGTTATCAAGCAGGGGGGTATTTACGGGATCATGGGGCCTAACGGGGCCGGCAAGACCACCCTGCTCTCTATCGCGGCCTTTCTCCTCACCCCCACATCCGGCACGATATACTGGGAAGGGGCGGATGTCGATACCATGGATAAACATCAGTTCAGAAAAAAGGTGACCCTCATCATCCAAAATCCCTATCTCTTCCACACCACGGTGGAAAAGAACGTCGCGTACGGACTGAAAACGCGGAGAATCCCGCCACAAGAGAGAAAGGAGAAAGTCGAAGAGTCCCTCCGGCTGGTAGGGCTATCGGGGTTCGACAAGAGGATGGCGCACGAGTTATCAGGGGGGGAGGCCCAGCGGGTGGCCATCGCCAGGGCCCTCGCCCTGGAACCACAGGTCTTGCTCCTCGACGAACCGACCGCCAATGTCGATCGACAAGGGATCGAACAATTGGAAACAATCTTGAGGCAGCTGAATGAAAAATTTAAGATCACTATTATAGTCGCCACTCACGATATAAACCAGGCCCACCGTCTCTCCGACGAAGTGATCTATCTCTTCGACGGTAAGATAGCGAAATCACCCATGGAAAATCTGTTTAAGGGACGCATCGTGAAAAAAGACAAAGACCTCTTCCTGTTCGATACCGGCAGAATACACGTTGCCCTCCCCCCTCAAAGAGATATCGTCAGACACATTGCCATCCCTCCTGAAGACATCATCGTCTCCCATGAGCCGCATGCAACAAGCGCCCGCAACTCCTTCGCGGGAACCATCTCTCACGTCGCCGACGAGGGAAAGTTCGTCAGTTTGACGGTTGATATAGGTGAAAAGCTCAGGGTAAAGATCACCAAGAGATCGTTTCAGGAGATGCAGTTAACCCTCGGGGCACCTGTTTATGTGACCTTCAAGAGCTCCAGCGTTGAGACCTTCTGAGAAAAGCCTGAAGCGGTAGGCGAGCATCAAAAAATAAAGTGTCACCTCATTGACAAGGCGAGTGTGATTCATCTATGCTATAATAAAATATTGTTATCCTGAACAAGATCATGCCGCAAAAACCAGCGATCTTATCCAAAGATACTCGGAAAAGACTCCGGGAGATCAAAGAGGCCGATATTCTCGTCGGCATACCCAGCTATAATAATGCCCGAACCATCGGTCACGTGGTGAAGGCTGTTGAGGCCGGGCTTTTAAAATATTTCCCGAATTACAACGCCATACTGGTAAACTCCGACGGCGGTTCAACTGACGGCACGATGGATATCGTTAAAAAGACAACTGTCGATCATGACTCCATACTCGTTGATCACCAGGTCGAACGATTTCATAAGATCGCCATACCCTATCGGGGCATACCGGGCAAGGGAAGCGCCTTCAGGACCGTCTTTGAGATAGCCAAGGACTTCAAGGTTCGGGCCTGTGCCGTGGTAGACTCCGACTTAAGGAGCATAACCCCTGAGTGGATTGAACTGCTCATCAAACCAATCCTTGAGGAGGGATACGATTACGTCGCACCCTACTACCACCGGCATAAGTATGATGGCACCATTACCAATTCGATCGTCTACCCCCTCACCAGGGCCCTCTACGGCAAGAAAATCCGCCAGCCCATCGGGGGTGATTTCGGCTTTTCGGGCAGTCTTGCCGCCTTTTATCTCACCAAAGACGTGTGGGAGTCGGATGTGGCCCGTTTCGGGATTGACATCTGGATGACCACCACCGCCGTGGCCAATGCGTTCAAGGTATGCCAGGCCTTTCTCGGGGCAAAAATCCACGACGCCAAAGACCCCGGGGCCGACCTCAGTGCCATGCTCTATCAGGTGGTGAGCTCCGTATTCCGCCTCATGGAAGAATATGCCCCGGTGTGGACAAAGGATGGAGCATCAGGATCGGTCCCTACCTTTGGCTTTATGTACGCCGTCGGCCTGGAACCGATCCATGTCAATCTGGACGGGATGATCAAGCAGTTCAGGCTCGGCGTCAAGGAACTCTCTGCGCTGTATGAGTCCCTTATGCCGGGAGATCTGTTACGTTCACTGGGGACCGCCGCCGAAGAACCACAAGAACGCTTCTCTCTATCTGATGACGCCTGGGTAAAGATTATATACCACTTCGCCCTCGCCTGCCACCACAAGGTGATGAGCCAGGAACACATACTCAAATCCCTGACCCCCCTCTATCTCGGCAAGGTGGCTTCCTTCGTCATCGAGACCTGGGAGAACACGGCAGAGGAGGTGGAACAACGCTTGGAGGATCTCTGTCTGGCCTTTGAGCGAGGCAAACCATACCTTATTGAAAGGTGGGAAGAAAAACGATATAGTTAACCATGAGATAAGGAGGTCGCCATGGGGATTATAGTGGCTATAACCATATGCGATAGCATCGTCACAGGACCGTTGAAGGATTTCTTTCAGAGGCTTATTGCGTTCCTGCCCAATCTTATCAGTGCACTGATCATATTCTTCCTCGGCCTGGTACTGGGGTGGATCTTTAAAAAAATAGTAGTGAAAATCGCGACCCTGCTCAACACAGACCGCTTCTGTTCTACCATTGGTATAACCGAGGCCTGCGCAAAGATCGGCATCAAAGAGCAGCCGTCTCACTTCCTCGGCCGTATATTCTATTGGCTCGTGGTGGTCATCGTCACTATTATCGCCTTGTATGCACTGAAGGTCCCGGCCATCGAAAACCTCCTGGAGCGGTTCCTCATCTACCTCCCCAATATATTTATCGCCGTCTTGCTCATCATCGTCGGATACCTGCTCGGCAACTTTTTGGGCAGGGCGACCCTCATCGCCTCCGTTAATGCGGGGATACAATTCGCCGGCTTCTTGGCGCGGGGAGTCAAGGCCCTCGTCTTCGTGTTTGCCTTTGCCATGGCCTTGGAACAACTGGGCATAGGCCGCAATATGGTCCTCGTCGCCTTCACCATCCTCTTTAGCGGGATCGTCCTCGCCCTCGCCCTGGCCTTTGGTCTAGGAGGAAAGGATATCGCCAAAGATTATCTTGAGAAAAAATTGAAGAAAGAAGAAGAGGAAAAGAAAGACGATATACAGCACCTGTAAACACGCGCTGATTGGGTGGCTGCGTGAGGCCACCGCAGATACACACGCAGAGAAGTCAAATTCGATGAATACATTTCTCCCTCACGATTGTAGCGTTTCCTCCGATTTTTTATTCCACATCTTGATGAGATATCCCTTGCGTTCCTCAAAGCGTTGGGCCTGCTCCTCCACCAAGTCCTCCGCCTCTTGAGTCGACAGCTCCCAGCTCTGCCGCACGAAGGAGGCTACTCGTGCATAGTAGAGGGGGGTTACCAGGTCAATCAACTTGTTGCGGTTGACGCTCCAGGCATGGAAGGTAGCTGCCAGCTCATACAGGATTTGAATCCAGGCATCCGTGGAGAGGTGAAAATCTTGGGAATCAAGTAGGGTGGTCTTTCGTATCTGCGCAAAACACTTCTTGCAAAAGATCTCCCTCCACAGAGGTGAGAATTGCTGAAAACCCACCTTAAAATTAGTGATCATACCATCCAGATCGACCTTCACGGGCTCGGGCTCTATATGATTTTCATGCCCAAAGATCTCCACCGGCTCACTCCCCTGGATCTCCTTCCAGTAGCTCTCATGCCGCTCCATGAGGGAAAAGACGGTCCAGAGTACCTGGCGGAACATGGGCCCTAAATGAAAACCCGGGTCTTTGGTGTCATGGATCTTGACCCCCAAGTTGGACTGACAGATCCTGAAACCCTGGGTGATGGCATTGGTCGTCATCCAGATGTCGATCCCGAAACGGGCCACATCGGTGTCCCAGGCATCCTGCTCACTATAAAACTTCGCCACATCCCTGGAGAAGGCAAAGTCCCCGCCGATGGGTTGTCGGATGCGCTTGCCGTACAGGGCCCTGGTAAGGTTGTACACGATGTTGTTGGTAATGGTCCCGTCATACTTGTGTCGTATATAAACCGGGGCCACGAACTGGTACCCCTTCTCCAAAACGGGATCGAGGAGATATTTGACCCAATCGGAGGTGATGCTCCTGAGGTCCGAGTCCACCACCGCGCATGCCCGAACCTTCAGCCGCTCAGCCGCCTCGAAAACCGATCGTAACGCCGATCCCTTTCCGGCCGGGCCCCGGTAGATAGAAACAACCTTTTCCTGCCACGGCTTGATCTGAAACTCTTTGACCACTTCACGGGTATCATCGGTGGACCCACCATCGGCAATGAAGATTACACAGCGTCGATCACGATAATGCTTGGCCAAACCGTGGGTGACCGTCTGAATGACGTGGGCGATGGTCCGCTCAGTATTGTAGCAGGGGACGGCTACGAGGATATCTGCTGACTCTATCTCTTCGATTCGCTTGGTAGTGTATGCCCTGAGGGCAGTGGCATAGTGCATGCTGTTTTTTCCTTTGGTTTTCTTGACGTCCTGCAAGGTACAATGATGGAGTGTGCTATGTCTTCCCCTTCTCCGGATAGATCCTCTCTTGGGTATTAAACAACCGCTCTCTTAACTCACCAAATGCATCTCCCATATCAGCTCTCAGGGAATTGAGCGGCGGTATAAATCCTTCATCATGAGGATACAACGCCTCCCTGAACTCCCGCCAGATCCTTTTCCAGAAGCCCTCTTCCAAGAAAAAATTGTCGGCGTACTCTTTGACCACCGCATAGACCGTCTGCCTTAATTCCTCAGGACCGATTCCCCCGGTGATCAACCGGGTATCATATGCCTGCATCCACCGCTCGATGCTGTGCCGCTGAAATTCTCCGAACATCCTCATAAACGCCGTCGATGACCCCCAGGTCTCTCGTATCTGCCTGCCCATGACCTGAAACGCGGCGGCGATGATATCCTCCGACATCCTGCGTACCCCTGCAAGCACCTCTCTCGGCGGTTTGCCCTCGGCCAACGGCTGATCCATATTGATGCCCAGATCCACCTGCACAAACCCTTCTTCAGGGAGCAACGTTGCGCCCTGGTCATCCTTGCCGAAGAGCTGGAGGAGGGTCGTCGTCTCAACGCCGTATCGCTCCGATATCTTGATCGACCACCAGAGGTCTCTGTCTATCCCTATCTCTCCGGCAAGCGGATACATGATGGGCTTTTGAATCGGCAGCAACCCCTCATGGATCAGCATGTGGATGAGCGGCACACCTAAGGAGGCATTCACCCGGCCTCCGATCTTTCTGCGCTCACCCTCCATATGGTACCGCTTAAACGCCGCCTTGCTGAACAAAACGGGAGAACCCTCGTAAATGAGGGGTGCACCGAGGAGAAAGGGGTCTTTGTAATTCACTGCTTTGTTCTCCGCATCCATGAAGACCAAGACCTCATGGTAATCCGCAACCCCCTCCTTCGTCACATCCGAAGATACGAGAGAGCTGAGGGCCATGTTGATACCCTTGCCCCGTATCGGCCGGCCCTGATCCTTCATGCTGAGTTTTAAGGGGTCTCTCAAATATTCATACACGAGTTGGCTCATCTCTGAATCAAAGCGTAAATGGTATATCTCAGGGATGTCGGCCTCTTTGAGCGTATTGGACAGCACGTCTTTTACCGTATACAACAATCCCCTATTGTCCATCGCGATCTTGAGATCAGACTGGTCGCTCACGATGATCCGTTTGATCCTGAAGTGTTTATTATCAATCCGGTGAAATATTCCGATCAAAAAATTGCTCATGGCCAGTTGAATCACGGTAGTACGCAGTGCCTCGGGGTCCTCGTTTCGGTCGGGAATAATGATGGTCAGCTCTTTGTCCTGATGAGGCAATTTCCGTTTCCGCAGGTATTGTTTTGCAAACTCCACGGAGGGGATATCGACCAGGCAACTAAAAAAATTTTCTTTGGCGTAGTCTGCGATTTCCATAATTAATGACGCAAAAATGAACTGTCGGCCTTTTAATGGGTTCTTTTTTAGTTATACTTGCGTTAACCTCTCCTACAGTTTAGAATATACGCGTACGTGAGTCAAGGGTTGAATGACCATGAGGAGATAACGGCACCATGAAATCCCAGCTCATCATATTCACCGACCTGGATGGGACCCTCCTCGATTACCATACCTACTCCTTCGCCGCCGCCGCGCCGGCCTTGAAGCTGATAGAAGAACAGGGGATACCCCTCGTCCTCTGTTCGAGCAAGACCAGGGCGGAAATAGAACACTGGAGGGAAAAACTCAACAACTCCCACCCCTTTATCGCCGAAAACGGAGGGGGTATCTACATCCCCCCTGCCTATTTTCCCGCAGAGGACCTGCGGGCCATGTGGCCGCGGATCGAATCGGCCGATGGATATGCCGTTCTCCTTTTAGGGACTGCGTATACCGTCTTACGGGAGACTTTGGAGGAACTTCGAAGGGATGGTTTTGAGGTGGAGGGATTCGGTGACATGGCTGCCGAAGAGGTGGCGAAGATCACCGACTTGCCCCTGGAGGAAGCCGAGCTGGCCCAGAGGCGTGAGTTCGGCGAGCCCTTTGTGTTTTTGGGAGAAGGGACACGGCTCGAAGCACTGGAGACTGCCATACGTGAGAAAGGCCTCCAATGCATGGCAGGGGGGAGGTTATTTCATTTGGCAGGGGATAATGATAAGGGCAAGGCCGTGGAGATCCTCATGGATCTCTATCGCAAGAAGTTCGGCCCAATCACCACCCTCGCCCTGGGAGACAGCCCCAACGACCGCCCTATGTTGGAGCGGGTTGATCATCCCATCCTCGTACAAAATCACCAGGGGGAGTACGATCAAAGGATAGCCGTGCCGAACCTTATCAAGGCCGATGGTATCGGCCCCGAGGGGTGGGGCAAGGCCGTCATCAACTTCATCCAAAAAAACAAGGCGCAGCACTGACAAGTAAGATCAGACCGAGTGAGAAGGATACAGAGACCATGAAACAATACATATGCATCCACGGTCATTTTTATCAGCCGCCCCGTGAAAATCCATGGCTGGAGGCCATTGAGTTTCAGAGCGCTGTCTATCCGTACCATGACTGGAATGAAAAAATTACCGCGGAATGCTATGCACCCAATGCGATCTCACGTATCCTGGATAAAGAGGGATACATTACGCAGATGGTCAACAACTACGCAAGCATCAGCTTCAATTTCGGCCCAACCCTCATAGCATGGCTAGAGAAAAATTCGCCGGAGGTCTACGGCGCAATCTTGGAAGCAGACAGGGAAAGTCAAAAGCTCTTTGCAGGACACGGATCAGCCATTGCGCAAGTCTACAACCACATGATCATGCCCCTCGCCAACAGCAGGGACAAACATACCCAGATCATCTGGGGGATCAGTGACTTCGAATACCGCTTTGGGAGGATACCGGAAGGGATGTGGCTCCCGGAAACGGCAGTAGACCTTGAAACACTGGATATATTCGCTGAGCACGGTATACAGTTTACCATCCTCGCCCCCCACCAGGCCAGGCAGGTGAGAAAAGTAGGTGACAAGAAATGGAACGATGTCAGCGGGGGGAAGATCGATTCGACCATGCCGTATCTCTGCAGGCTCCCTTCGGGAAAAACGATCAATCTCTTTTTCTATAACAACCCCATCTCGCAGGATATTGCCTTTGGTGATCTCTTAAACAGTGGTGGAAATGTTGCCTCGAAACTCATGAGCGCCTTCGACAACCGCAAAGAGCCCCAGCTTGTCCACATCGCTACCGATGGAGAGTCCTACGGCCACCATCACCGCTTCGGGGACATGGCCTTGGCCTTTGCCCTGCACCACATCAAGTCACACGATGGAGCGCAACTGACCAACTACGGGGCATACCTCGATAACCATCCCCCCGGTTACGAGGTCGAGATCTTTGAAAACACCTCATGGAGCTGTGCCCATGGGGTAGAGCGGTGGCGCAGCGACTGCGGGTGCAATACGGGGGCGCATCGCGGATGGCATCAGGCCTGGCGTGCGCCGCTGCGGGAGGCCCTGGATTGGCTCAGAGATACGGTAACCCCGCTCTACGAAGAAAAAGCGCGTTCGTTCTTCAACGATCCCTGGGCAGCGCGCAATGCCTACATTGACGTTATCCTCGATCGTTCACCCGAACGTCTGAATGATTTTTTCGCCGCTCATGTTCCCAAGGCACTCAGCGATGAAGAAAGGACCACCGCGCTCAAGCTCTTGGAACTGCAACGACATACCCTCCTTATGTATACCAGTTGCGGTTGGTTCTTCGACGATATATCGGGCATTGAAACAGTACAGATCATACAGTATGCCGGTCGCGCTGTGCAGCTCGCGCGCGAGGTCTTCGGCGACCATATCGAAGGACAATTCCTTGAACGCCTCCAGCTCGCCAAGAGCAACCTCAAAAAATACGGTGATGGCCGCCGCATCTACGAGAAATTCGTCAAAGAAGCCATGCTCGATCTGAAGGATGTCTGCGCCCACTATGCCCTCTGTTCCATCTTTGAGCAATACCCCGAACATGCCGCGGTCTATTGCTATACGATCGATCAAAAGGCATACCAAGGCTCTGAGGCCGGCAGGGCGAAGCTCTCGGCGGGGCGGGCACAGGTAACCTCCCAGATCACACGAGAATCAGCTGATCTCAGTTACGGCGTTTTGCACTGGGGTGACCAGAACATGAACTGCGGTGTGGGAGATTACCAGGGGGAAGAAACTTACCAGGCCATGGTACAGGGGGCTTCTGAACTGTTTGATAGTGGGGATTTCTCAGCGGCACTTCGGTTTATGGACAAGCACTTCGGCCCTTCCACCTACTCATTGAAGTCGCTCTTCCACGATGAGCAGCGTAAAATTTTGGATATGATCTTGGAATCGACCCTGCAAGAAGCGGAGGCCGCCTACCGACAGGTCTATGACTACAACGCCCCGATGATGCGGTTTTTCAAGGAGCTGGGTATGCCTGCACCCAAGGCCTTATACGCGGCGGCGGAGATAGTACTGAATGTCGGTCTGCGCCGCGCCTTTGAAGATGAAGACCTCGATCCCGACTCCATAGAGGAACTCCTGGAGGAAGCCAGGGTGGAAGGAATCACCTTAGACTCGAATATCCTCGAGTATGCGTATAGGAAGAACCTCGAACACATGGCCGAACTCTTCCTCAACAACCCCTCGGATCTCGTCCTGCTCAAAAAGGTGGAGACCGCCGTAAATCTGGTAAGCGCCCTCCCCTTTCAGGTAAACCTCTGGAAGATCCAGAACTCCTTTTATGAAATTGCGCAAGGCGTCTATAGCGAATTGAAGGGGAAGGCCGGTCAAGGTGATGAAAAAGCGCGAGAATGGCTCGAACACTTCAAGAAACTCGGGGAAAAACTCTACGTCCGCATTGAGTAGGCGAAAACATCATGAATAAACGCGCAAGCGGGATTCTCCTGCATATCACTTCCCTCCCCTCCCCTTACGGTATCGGGGACATGGGACCGGAGGCGTACCGCTTTGCCGACTTTCTCGCAAAGGCAAAACAGGACTTTTGGCAGATCCTCCCGTTAAATCCTACGGAGCGCATCTATGGCAACGCCCCCTACTATAGCATTGCCGCCTTTGCAAGCAATCCCCTCCTCATCAGCCCAGAGCTCCTGATTCAGGACAATCTCCTCACTACGGCAGATTGCGAACCTGTGCCCAATGGACCGCAGGGACGGGTCGATTACGAAATCGTCGTCCCCTATAAAGAACGCCTCTTCACCATTGCCTATAAGCATTTTGCCAAGACCAAAGATCGTGACGAATACGAACGATTCTGCTCCCAAAACGCCTCCTGGCTCGAGGACTTCGCCCTCTTTGTCGCACTCAAGGGACACTTTCAGGGACATGCGTGGAGTGAATGGCCCCCTGAAGTACGCAACAGGCAACCTGAGGCCTTACAATCCATGAAAGAAGACCTCCACGAGGGCATCGAGCAAGAGAAGTTCCTGCAATACCTCTTCTTTCGCCAGTGGTTCGCGCTCAAAGGCTACTGCGATGAGAAGGGCGTCCAGATCATCGGTGATATACCCATCTACGTGGATTACGACAGCGTGGATGTCTGGACCCATCCTGAGATATTTAAGCTGGACGCCGATGGACAGCCCGAGGCTGTTGCAGGGGTGCCCCCGGATTATTTCAGCGCAACCGGTCAGCTCTGGGGCAACCCTGTGTACCGATGGGATGTGCTGAAGGAAAGAAAGTTCGACTGGTGGATCCAGAGGATGGGGCACACATTGAACCTCTTTGACGTGGTGCGGATCGATCACTTTCGCGGCCTGGTCGCCTACTGGGAGGTCCCGGCAGGTGAGGAAACAGCCATCAACGGCCAGTGGGTTGAGGCGCCTGTCTATGATTTTTTTGACGCCTTACGCGCGCAATTTCCCTCCCTTCCCGTCATTGCCGAGGACCTCGGCGTCATCACGCCGGACGTCAGGGAGGTCATGCAGCACTTCGGGCTCCCCGGCATGAAGGTCCTCCTCTTCGCCTTTGGTGAGGACAACCCCAAGCATCCCTATTTGCCGCATAACTATGAAAAAAATGCGGTAGTCTATACCGGCACCCACGACAACAATACGGTCAGGGGGTGGTTTGAAAAGGAGGCAAAGCCGGCAGACAAAAAGCGGTTGGTCCGCTATCTTGGACACAAAACATCGGCCCAGGCAATCCCCTGGGAGCTCATCCGCCTCGCCATGGAATCGAAGGCGAACCTCGCCCTCATCCCCATGCAGGACATCCTCGGCCTCGGAGAAGAGGCCCGAATGAACCTCCCAGCCACTGGTGAGGGCAACTGGGAGTGGCAGCTTGCGTCGGGGCAACTCACACCCGAAGTTACTGAAAAACTACGAGCAATGACAGAGAAATATGGAAGGAGCTAACTAGATGATTGGTAAAGATAAGACTCTGCTTAAATTAAGCAAACCCCATAAATAACCGAAAAATTATCTATTGCAACTATTCCAAGAATTCTTCAGGAGAAATGCCCGCCACTTTTAAGATTGCCTTGAGGGTTCCTTCTGGAATATCACCTGGATGGTTCGGGATGGTGGTCCGTTTCCTTGTCTCAGGATTCCACCAAATTTCATGGCTCCCTTTTGCATATCTATCGAATTCGAAGCCCAGGGCCTTGAGCCGACTTATTACCTCTCTGTACTTGAACCCGGCTAATCTACCCATCAGAAGCCGACTGCTACATCTATCTCAATCCGCTTGGCAACCTTGCGAAGTCGAGGGGGCAAGGGATCGCCGCGTTCGATAAGCGAGTCAATAAGTTTGCGAGCGACATCTTGAGCGATTTCAATAGTTTCCGCAACGGTTCGGCCCTGAGCTACTAGTCCGGGAATATCTTCTGAGGTAGCTAAATACTGTCCTTCTGGCAACGATTCGATATTGAGATGAATGGTATACTCATTTGTCATACGCATCCTCCAGATAAAGCATACATCAAATAGAGAGCATTGACAACCACAGAATGGCATACCTTAAAACCTCTTGACAAATGTAAGTCACTTGTCATACAATTGTCATGTGATCATTTTTGATGCCTCGACGCTCATTTTGCTTGCAAAGATTGAAATACTGGAAACATTCGCTTTGAATTTCCCAGAGGGAGTCGTAATCCCTTTAGGCGCCAAAGAAGAAGCCTGTCGTAAAGAGGCGGAAGAGACCCCTCTTATCGAAAACTTATTAAACAGGAATACAATACGTGTCCTAAAAGTTAAGGACAGTAAAATAGTAAAGAAACTGATGAATGATTTTCATATAAATGGGGGAGAAGCGGAGGCCGTATCCCTTGCATTGCAGGAAAAGGCCCCCATAGTCGCCACCGATGACAGAAATGCGATAAGGGCGTGCAAGATGCTGAAGATAGATTTTACAACGGCTATTGCCATTTTAATAAGGACATTCGAAAAAAACCTAATTGATAAAGAAGAGGCCATTATTAAGTTACAAAAACTTGAGGTAATTGCCAGGTATAGCCGGGCAATCATGGAAGATGCGCGAGAGCGTATTGAAGGAGGTGCATGATATGGGGAAAAAGACCTTAAGCATCCGCATAGATGATGAGGATTATCGTTTTTTATCGGTCCTCGCTCAAGAAGAAAAAGAAGACGTCTCAAAGAAAGTGAGAGAATTGGTTGATCTTGGGAGGGTAATGTTCGCCATCGAAAAATATAAAAGATCAGAGGCTTCCATAGAGAAGGCGGCAAAAATAGCCGGGGTCTCTATTGCAAAGATGATGAATATATTTAAAGAGCACGGCGTAGAGGCAAATCTTGAATATGAAGATTACCTCAAGGGACTCAAATCTCTCCAGAAGATCTGGTAGGGAAAGAAATCGGATTAGTACTGCTACCGCTAACTGGGAGTAGCAACTTATCCCAGGGCAGCTGACCCCCACACTGGCTGAACAACTGCGGACAATGACAGAGACATATGGGAGGGATTAACTATTAGGGAAGGACAAACTATCTATATCTACCAGAGTCGAAGCTTGCCCCCCAATCTTCTCATGCTAAATTATAAGAGAGAGGAGGAAAAAATGTTAAAAAAAATTATCATATTAACAGCTTTTCTTTTGTTATGGCCAGTATTAGCCATGGGTAAACAAATGGATAAAAGCTATAATGATATTATCAATCAATTCAAAGTAGTAGAAGAGCTATCGTTACAAGGTAGAAGTGAATTATTTTTAAAAGAATTCAATAAATTCTTAAAGATGCCATCAAAGAATGCTGAGAAAGTTATTAGAGATAAGATATTAAATTCACTTGATGATCAAGGTCAGCTCGGAGAAGCGATATTTCTTGCGGGTTTATTAGAATTGAAAGGTTTAAGACAAATAATCGTACGGATACAGGAAAGGATTCATCCAACAAATTTATTAACAAATTTAAATATTTATTTTTATTTCTATAAAATAGGATATAAAAAAGAATCGCAGTTTAAATCGCTTACCTATTTTTCTGACGTATTTAGAAAATCACAATTTGCACCATATCCCATAGCAGTGGGTGGTTATCACGCTTTTTACTTAATGGGTTGGATTTTTGACCAAGAAATTTTAAACTATCTCCAGAGTTATAACACTGAAAAATTTGACGGTGGTTTAGCTGAAACATTTTATTATTCACTAGAAAGAGTTAAATTAGTTTTGAAGACGAATAAATTGGGGCGTCCATAATCAAAGGATCAAATCAAAGCCAAGTGGTCTTTGATTGACTTATGGTGAAGGGAATATTAAAAATGAGGCATCACCCTTTTTGTGCGAGCGTTGTATCACCCCCTCTTTTTTAATCGCTGATAGAGCCTGAGATATTCCCCTGCCGATCGCGTCCACGAAAAGTCCTGGGCCATGGCTTGCTGGATCAACTGCCCCCAGAGTTCCTTGTCCGCAAAACACTCTAATGCCTTCTCGGTGGCTTTCCAGAAGGCGTCGGGATCGTAGGCCGTGAACAAAAATCCCGTCCCCTTCCCTTTTTTAATATCCACCTCCACCACCGTATCTGCTAAACCACCCGTCTTGCGCACTACAGGGAGGGTCCCGTACTTGAGGCTGTACATTTGGTTCAGGCCGCAGGGCTCGTACAAGGAGGGCATGAGGAAGATGTCGCACCCCGCCTCTATTTGGTGAGCCAAGGCCTCATCAAAGGCAACGGTCATGGACATCTGTTTCGGGTATTTTTTGGCCAATTGGACCAGGAGGCGCTCATACTTCTCTTCCCCCGACCCCAAGATCACCAGACCGGCCCCTTCTGCCATCAACCTCTCCACCACCTGTGCGAGGATATCCACCCCCTTTTGCCTTGCCAGACGCGAGATCGCACCCAACAGGGGCCGTTCCATCAGATGAGGGGAAAGCCCGCATCTTTTCAAAAGGTCCTTTTTGCAGGCCTTCTTCCCCCGCAGGTCATCGGGGGTGTAAAGGGCGGGCAGATGGGGGTCATCTGCAGGATTCCACTGCGCATAATCCACCCCGTTGAGAATACCGATCAGCTTTGCGGTCTGGTCCTTGAGCACCCCCTCCAGGCCATAACCGAATTCTGGGGTCTGGATCTCCTTGGCGTACGTAGGGCTTACCGTGGTCACCTGATCGGCAAAGACGATCCCGCCCTTCAGAAAATTGACCTTACCCCAGAACTCCAGCCATTCAATAGAAAAAAGATGTGCAGGAAGCCCCAGGAGGGGGAAAATATCGGGAGGGAAAATCCCTTGATACCCGAGGTTGTGTATGGTGAGGATGGACTTGGTCCTTGCAAAAAGCGGATGCCCTGAGAACCTCGTCTTTAAATAGATCGGTATCAGGGCGGTCTGCCAGTCGTGGCAGTGGATGATATCCCATTGTTGTTTCAGGGCCTCGCTCAGGACAAAGACGGCACGGGAGAAGAAGGCAAAGCGCTGGGCATTGTCCTCGTAGTCCCCTTTGGGTGTCCCGTACAGATAGGCACGGTCAAAGAACTCATCACACTGCACGAAGAAGACGGGGATCTCGTCTGTCAGCCGCCCTTGCAGGATATTAGCCTTGATCTCTGCAGCGCCGAGCCTGACAGGAAGATCCGCGATCACCTTCTCCAGATTCCACTTTCCTTCCTTGACAACGCGATAATAGGGCAGGACAAGAGTCGGCTGCACCCCTAACGGAACCAACGCCTTGGGGAGGGCCTCACACACATCTGCCAGCCCGCCGGTCTTGGCAAAGGGCGCGATCTCAGAGGAGGCAAAGAGGACCTTTAATTGCTTTCGCTGAGCACCCATTCACGTACCTGACAAAACCTCCGGGTTGACCAGATTCGGTGGCCTCTCACCCCTCAAACCGGCCACTATATTCTCAGCGGCCATTAGAGACATCTTGGTCCTGGTCTCGACAGTGCCGCTCCCCAGATGGGGTAAGAACACCACATTGTCTAATGCCATCAATCCGGGTGCAAGCTTCGGCTCCTCCTCATAGACATCGAGGCCTGCACCAGCGATGCGGCCCTCCTTCAGGGCCTGTACCAACGCCCGCTCATCAACCACCGGACCCCGGGAGGTGTTGATCAGGTAGGCGGTGGGTTTCATGAGCCGCAGTTCGTCTCGCCCGATCAGGTGCTTCGTCTCCGGCAGCAGGGGGACATGGAGGGAGATAAAGTCGGATTCCTGCAACAGGGTCTTAGTGTCTACACGCTGTGCCCCTACGGTATCCTCTAAGGTCTGATTTTTGTTCGGGTCGGTATAGAGCACCCGCATCTGAAAACCCTTCGACTTGAGGGCCATGGCCGTCCCGATCCTCCCTGCGCCGATCACCCCCAAGGTCTTTCCGGTGATATCGTGCCCCACAAAGAGCAGGGGGCCCCACCCTCGAAATTTCCCCTCCCGCACATAGCGATCCGCAACCACGATCTTGCGGGCCGCGGCGAACAGCAGCGCCCACGCCAGATCGGCGGTGGCATCGGTCAAGACACCGGGGGTATTGGTCACCATGATCCCGTGCCGCTTCGCTGCCTCCAGGTCGATGTTGTCGTAGCCCACCGCATAGTTGGCGAAGATCTTCACCCCCCTAGCCGCGGCAAAGACCTCGTCATCGATCCGATCCGATAACAAACACAGCACCCCATTCGTGCCCTTGATGTGCTGCAAGAGCTCATCGTGTGTCAGGGACCTGTCATCGGGGTTGACCTCCACCGCCTCACAGTGCTGCTGGAGGAGTTCGATACCGGCTTTGGGGATCTCTCTCGTCACATACACCTTCCAACCCATGGCAATTCCCCCTTCTGTTCAATTAGTATCGTGCCAATCTACCACAATTATCGCCGGGCCTCTACCTCATTGCCTCGTTTTTTTACTCTCATGCGCATGATAATCCAGGCGTAGATGACGCCATTGAGCACCAGGAGAAAGATACCGGACTCCAGGAAAAAGCGGGGGTTGGCATCAGGATAGATCAAGGGAACGATGTAGTGATGTATAAACCCGCCCCTGTACGCCTCTTCCCCCGCCCTTAGCAGCAGCTGCTGCTCCAGGGGGGTCAGGGGACAGGGGGCGTTAAGAAATTCAATGGCCAAACCCCAGATGACGGCAGGGATGTGCAAGAAGGCTACCCAGCTCCATTTCAGCACCACCAGCCCCCCGGCAATCACGAAGACAATGAAGGAAAAGTGCAGTACAAGAACCAAATCCGCCAGCAGACGATACATCATTTCTTCTTTATTCCCCTGAAACCTATTTTACACCTTTATCAAGTATATCTTCTTTATATCAACACGTGAACCCTTTCAGGTGGAAGCCAAAGATGTTATACTGTAAAGATAATAAAAAAAACCATGATCACCTATCCTAAACAATACGATGTCATCGTCGTGGGAGGAGGGCATGCGGGCTGCGAGGCGGCCCTGGCCGCTGCCCGGCTCAACTGTCAAACCCTCCTGCTCACCATCAACATCGACACCATCGGCCTCATGTCGTGCAACCCCGCCATCGGGGGGCTGGCAAAGGGCCAACTAGTCAGGGAGATAGACGCCTTGGGCGGCGAGATGGCCAAGAACACCGATGCCACGGCCATCCAGTTCCGGAGGCTCAACACAAAAAAGGGTCCTGCGGTCCAGTCCTCCAGGGCCCAGTCCGACCGCCAGGCCTATCGGCTGCGCCTAAAGCAGATCCTCGAAGACCAGTCAAACCTGGAGATAAAACAGGCCCTGGTGGATCGGATCCTGGTGAAAGACGGAAGGGTCGAGGGTGTCGAGACGAGCATCCATGAGGCGTTCACTGGCAAAACAGTGATCATTGCACCGGGGACCTTTCTCAACGGCCTGATCCATATCGGTCTCACCCACTTTCCGGCCGGCAGGATGGGTGAGCTGCCATCAACAAAGCTCACGGAGAGTCTCAAGGAGATCGGCTTCGAGATGGGGAGGCTCAAGACCGGCACCACCCCCCGGCTGGACGGCAAGACCATCGATTTCTCCCGCCTCGGAAAACAGGAGAGTGACGACCCCCCGCGCCCCTTCTCCTTCTCCGCCGGGGAGCTCCCCAAGGAACTCCTCCCCTGCTACATCACCTATACCAATCCCAAGACCCACGAGATCATCCGCAGCGGGCTCGATCGTTCTCCCCTCTTTACCGGCGTCATCGAGGGGATCGGGGCCAGGTACTGCCCCTCGGTAGAGGACAAGGTGGTTAAGTTCCCTGACAAGGAGAGACACCAGGTATTTCTCGAACCTGAAGGGCTGCGCACCCACGAGTACTACCCCAACGGCCTGGCCACCAGCCTTCCCCTCGATATCCAGCTCAAGATGCTGCGCACTATTGAAGGCCTAGAGCATGTCGAGATCATGCGGCCGGGCTACGGAATTGAGTACGACTATGTGGACCCCCTCCAGCTCAAGCCTACGCTGGAGACCAAGCTGGTGGAGGGGCTCTATCACGTAGGGCAGATCAACGGGACCTCCGGGTACGAGGAAGCGGCAGGCCAGGGGATCGTCGCAGGGATCAACGCCGCCCTGAAGGTCAAGAAAGAGGAACCCTTTACCCTCGACCGCTCCGAGGCGTACATCGGGGTCCTCATCGACGACTTGGTCACCAAGGGGACCCAGGAGCCCTATCGCATGTTCACCTCCCGGGCCGAATATCGGCTCATCCTGCGGGAGGACAACGCCGACCTGCGCCTCATGGAAAAAGGCTATCGCCTTGGGTTAGTGGATGATGAGATCCACGACCGGTTCAGGGAAAAAAAGGAGATCATCGCCCGTGAGCTTGCACGGCTTCAGCAAATTAAGATCAGGCCGACCGCAGGGGTCAATGACAAGTTGAAGGCGCTGGGGAGCAACCCCCTTAAGAACGTTACCTCGCTGGAGGAGCTGTTGCGAAGGCCCGAACTCGCGTACCATGACTTGAAGGCCTTCGATCCCTCCCATGACTCCCTCTCACCGGAGGTCGTCGAGCAGGTGGAACTGGAGGTCAAATACGCGGGCTATATCCAAAAACAGGAGGAACTGATCGAGCGGTTCCGGCGCATGGAGCAGGTGCGGATACCGGAGGATATACAGTACGACAACATCACCGGCCTCACACGGGAAGTCAAGGAGAAACTCGCGAGGATCAAGCCCATGACCCTGGGACAGGCCACGAGGATATCGGGGGTCACCCCTGCCGCCATCTCCATCCTGATGGTCCAACTCAAGAGGATAGGGGCTATATAGGGGATGGGGCCCAAGGATTCTCACTACCAAAAGCTCAAAGAAGAGAGCCAGAGATGGGGAGGGGATCTCTTCGGCGTCGCTGATCTCTCCCACATAAATCTAGAGACCTATGACCTGGCAGAAGGACTCCTGCAGGCCCTCCCCTTCGGCATCTCCATCGGGGTACGGCTTGCGGATGCGGTCATGGATAGTATTGATGATCACCCCACCCCCCTCTACTTGCACCATTACCGTCAGGCCAATTACACCTTGGACCGGATCGCCTTTCACGTGGCCGCCCTGATCCAGCACCTGGGGGGAAAGGCCCTTCCCATAGCCGCCTCTCAGATCGTGGACTGGGAACATCAGAGGGGGCATCTTTCGCATAAAAGAGTGGCGCAGGCAGCGGGGCTAGGATGGCTCGGCAGAAACAACCTGCTCGTCAACCCGGCGTACGGGGCGAGGATCAGGCTGGTCTCCACCCTCACCGATCTCCCTTTGCAGACGGACACGTCGCTCGAGGACTCCTGCGGCACCTGCCGCCAGTGCATTGCCGTCTGCCCTGCCGGGGCTATTAAGGAGGACGTCGGGAAGTTTGACCACCTGAGTTGCTTCGAGAAACTCAAGGAGTTTCGTAACCAGTATAATATCGGACAATATATTTGCGGGGTGTGTGTCAAGGCATGTAACCCGAAGGGATAAAAACTTCACAGTAGGTGAAAGTAAGGAGGGAATTTCGATGACTATTACCAAAGATGATGTCATGGTCCCCTGTGACGTCCCACAGGAGATGCGGGAGCAGTATATCAACAACTACCTCGCCGCGACGCGAGAAAGCGGTAGGTTGATGCTCTTTGCGGGCGACCAAAAGGTGGAACACCTCAATGACGACTTTTACGGTGAAGGGATCCACCCGGATGACGATGACCCGGAACACCTCTTCAGGATCGCCAGCGGCGGGAAGATCGGCATCTTTGCGAGCCAGCTTGGTCTGATTGCCCGCTACGGGATGGATTATCCCGAGGTTCGTTATCTCGTCAAGTTGAACTCCAAAACGCACCTTATCAAGACCAGCCAGCAGGACCCCCTGAGTCAACAGTGGTTCGATGTCGAACAGGTGGCGGCTTTTCAAAAAAGCAGCTTGCTGAATATCGTGGGGGTGGGCTACACGATCTATCTGGGGAGCGAGCATGAAGCAATTATGTTACGGCAGGCGGCGCAGATCGTCTATCAGGCCCATCAGCATGGATTGATCACCGTCTTATGGATCTATCCCCGCGGTAAGGCGGTAAAGGACGAAAAAGACCCGCACCTTATTGCCGGCGCCACCGGCGTAGCCGCATCGCTCGGGGTTGATTTCGTGAAGGTAAACTACCCCAAAAAAGAAGGCCTTGCATCGAAGGAGATCTTTAAAGAGGCCGTCAGGGCTGCCGGGCGGACCAAGGTGGTCTGTGCCGGGGGTTCGAGCGTCGATGTGAAACAGTTTCTCCAGACGTTGCACGATCAGATCTACGTGAGCGGGGCTGCCGGAAATGCCACGGGACGAAACATCCATCAGAAGTCCCTCGACGAGGCAATCAGGATGTGTAATGCAATATATGCAATAACTATTGAAGGGGCAAACCTGGAACAAGCCCTGAAGCACTATAACGTCCATTAAGATCAAGGGAGGAAAACGATGAGCATCAAGATAGGTATCTTGACTGGTGGCGGTGACTGCCCCGGCCTGAATTCAGCCATCAAATGGGTGGTAAAGACGGCCCTGGACAGCAGGCTCAGCAAGGAAAGACAGGATACCTTTGAAGTGGTTGGAATCCGCGAAGGGTGGAGGGGAATCGCGGCGATCGACGCCCGATCACACGACGATGTCAGCCACTCTATTGTCCCGCTCGATGAGGAAAGCGTCCGGACCTGGGACCGTTACGGAGGCACCAATCTGGGGACATCCCGATTCAACCCCTTTAACCCCAAAGATGACCGCAGTGCGCAACTGATCGACAACCTGAAGCTTCTCAACATCGACTGTCTCGTCGCCATCGGTGGTGAGGATACGCTGGGGGTGGCGCATCAGCTTTCCACCATGGGTATTAAGGTCGTCGGCATCCCCAAGACGATCGACAAGGATCTGGAAGGAACGGACTACACCCTGGGTTTTGAATCGGCTGTGCAGGTGATCACCGAGGAGATCGATCGTCTGAGGACGACGGCCGGATCACACAGGAGGATCTTTGTGGTAGAGACCATGGGACGTCACTCCGGATGGCTGGCCCTGGAGGGAGGGGAATCCAGCGGGGCCTACATCATCCTCATCCCTGAATACGCCTTCGAGATCGACCGCATCAATGAGCTTCTGCTTGAGGCGCACGCGCGAGGGGCGCGCTACGATATCGTGGTGGTATCCGAAGGGGCAAAACTGAAGGGGGGCAAAGAATTTGTCAGAAAAGAGGGAAAGGACAGCTTCGGGCACGTCTTACTGGGCGGTGTGGGAGAGTCCCTGGCTAACGAGATAGAGCGTGGAACCGGCCTGGAAACAAGAGCCATAAGCCTGAGCCACCTCCAACGGGGTGGAACACCCTGTGCGTATGATCGCCGTATGGGGCGCTACTTTGGGATCGCGTCGGTCGATCTCATCGTCAAAGGGGAATTCGGCAGGATGGTAAGCTACCGGAATGGCGAGATAACAACGGTCCCTCTCAAAAAAGTGATCGGGAAAATTCATACCGTCGACGTCAGCACATACTACGACACTGAACGATATAACGGAAGACGAACGCTCTTGCGTTGATATCGTGTTGCTTCCTCCTGAGAATCATAGAGGACGTCGATATAATGGAAATATCTTGTGCTGTACATAATCCCGATGCTCGAAATCTAACGTGTTGGGAAAGCCGCCTACGGCTTCTTTTCTTTTTTAAAGGCCCCTGCCGATGACGAAGATCCACTCGCGACTCCGCCGGTGAGGACGAAACGGGTTGCCTCTTCCAGAGAAATGTCCAGGGGTTGAACAGCGGAGCGGGGCACGATAACGGTATAGCCGCCGAGCTGGTAGCTCATGGGCAGATAGACCGCTAT
>Ga0315550_1000600_pt1 | contig 22217 bp, 26 predicted proteins | sample SalMarSW160190MG_2_FD_203100 | JGI IMG/M metagenome (GOLD analysis project Ga0315550, IMG submission 203100) | Salt marsh sediment microbial communities from the Plum Island Ecosystem LTER, Massachusetts, United States - Salt Marsh Sediment SW1601-90 ... | reverse complement strand
CCCTCTGCTCGATAAGCCGCGGCAGAAGCGGTTCCCGTTGAATGACAGTCGATCAGAGAAGCGATCAAGCCACCATATACAAATCCCGGGATGGCGATATGGCTAGGCCGCGGAGTATATCGCGCCAGGGTTTCATCGCCATCCCAGTAACTCTTGATTTGAAGTCCATCTTCATTCAAGCGACCGCATCCATAGCAATAGCTTAAATCGTCGGGGTAGTTATCCTGAAACGCTTCCGCAGCCATGAAATGACCTCCCATTCGGATCCGCGACTCTTTTTTAGGTTATGAAAAATAGGCTTTTGTATACGGGTGGACTCGCGGCGATTTAATAAGCTCTGCGATTTTCCACCACCGGTACTCGGAATGTTGTTCGGGGGGCAGGTTCGTTAAGGGCGATTCAAGAACAAGCTTGTGCGCTAGGACGACAAAGTGCGTTCCAAAACCCGCTTCCGAAGCGAAATTTTCCTCGTAGAAATGTTCGAATACACCTACAAACTGCACATCTGACAAAATGGAATCCACCCCGAGTTCCTCCCTAACGATGCGGCGAAGCGCCTGGTCGAGTCGCTCACCCTTGCGAATCCTACCTCCGGGTACAAACCATTTCCCCTTGGCCGGTTGATTGCGGCGGCGTCCTAGGAAGATCCTGTCTTGCGCATCCTGTAGGATGAGGTCAATCGAAACCAGAGGCGCGTTTTTTACGACCTGGGCAAATACCTGGGCGTTGAGTTCAGTTGATTCAGACATAACCTAAAAGTTTAATATGACGCGCACAAACCGCCAAGCACTCCAACCTGCGAAAAATGAGCTTGCGCGACGCCATTATGAACAGCGGCACATTCTCCATTAAACACCCAGATTATCGATTGCACGAAGATCAATCCCGTAATAAGCGTGGCAACGCTCATCGCGGTGATAAGCAAGCAATAATTGATGCTCACTCAAGTAGGACATGATCGCATAAGTTATTCAGGTGATCCGTTCGAAGACCTGAATGATTACGAGCAAGATCAGGGATACTACCGGGAAGAATACACAGCTGTTATTGTATGAATCTACCCGAGATTATTGGTTGCAAACATTTGATGTTAACCCCCACCTTCCCCCGGAAAGAGAAGATGAACGCCCGATGCGGAAGCAGTGAATATCTTGCCGCTTATACTATAGATACCTTCAGGGCATCTCCCTTCCGCTAGAGCTTGTCTGATCTCTCCTGCCAGAAAAGCGCGATTCCCTATTTGAGCATGGTCAAGGACCTCGAACTCACAGTGAACAGCTCTCGGGAATTGCCCGGAATTTTCTGCCAGGTAATCGATTGCGGTCTGATCTGCAACGATGCGGAGGATATGCAAAGGGTCAAAATCCGCGGAATAAGGCGGTGAAAGAAACTTGGCTCGAATGATGAAGTCGGATTCCATAACCGCCTGAAGTGGAAGCCCTTCCGGGGTTTCATACGCTAAGAGGAGTTGAATTCCCGTAGACTTCGTGGGCCACGCACCATAAGGGAGAGCGATGATATTTCCTAGAGAGGGAATAATGTCATATCTTCCAACCCGCTCCAATAAGCTTCGTAGATATTCGTCATTCATTCTTGCGTCGGGAACAATATAACGCGGCTCTATCTGATCTAAATGTGGATGGGTGTAGAAATGGTTGTATGTAATCGCTCCATGATCAAATCCCCAGGCGATTGCCAATCCCAACTTATCCTCCCATGTAGGTAAATCTGGGTTTGCATAGAGCTTATCCCCCAAGGTCGCAAAGAGAGCTAGTTGAAACCCGAAGTCAGGGTGCTCTTTTGAGAACTCCCACATAACCCCGATCCCAGTGTTGACATCAGGGTCTCCAGCCTCTGTTAATAATAGTTGGTTGTTAAAAAAAAGATCATCCATCGTAATGATCAGAGGTCGGCGACCCTCTGGGACATGAAGGTCACCTTCCAACCAGCCTTCCAGAGAAACCAGGCTGTAACCATTGTCATACAAACTCTGAAGATGGGCTCTTAGATCCGGAAGCCTAGTCTTCATAGCCGTGGAATGTTCTGCAGACTCAGGTGAAAACTGATGATAGTTTAGGATCGGGACGCGTGGTTCTTCCTCCCAAACCGTGGCAACGAGGTGGACCCATGATGGAGGCGTCCCATTATCAGATGGCAAGTCGTCTTCTTGGTTTGGGTTTACAGTAGAGCTGGAACTGGCATCCATTTGTGATGGCGGACGATGTATGCTCGCTTGTGTATCCAACGTTCGTTCCGTAGCACTCGTCCCTGTTGAAACCGCTTGTGTCTCATCAGGAATACTTATGCCTGTTGGACCTTGCTGCTCGATAGGTCGCGCACAGGATAGAAGCATAATGAGCGGTGCTAGCCTGATCAGCTTTAGTATTCTTCGTCCCATGGTCGAGGTCTACCATCCCTCATGTGTGACATACTCTGAATCCAAAAAGCCCATAAAGATTTAACCATACCGCCTCCGAATCCATGCCAACAACCCTTGTGGCTAACTTCATGCAGGTAAATACTTACGTAACAGAACATTCGACCTGAAGGCACAGATTGAAGGCTATTCTTTAGCAACTGCAAAGGAAATTTGGCTTATTCCTTCACCTCAAATTCTGCGCGGGAAAGTTTATAGAAATCGGATGATCAATGGAACTGCGATCGCGGTAAGCGCCAGGGTGCCAATCACGCCGCTGAAAAGGAGATAACGGGCATTGTAGTTCGACAGAAGCAAAGGATCGTAATACTTCGCCACATCATTGTCGCTATACATCGTTACCAATCCCTTAAGCAGCATTTGCCGGGTCCGCTTACCGAGGTTCAATGCTGAAATCGCGATCGAATTCATCAAGAGCGTCATGATTATGAAAACGGTCAATACGATGTCATTTACAGTATTGCCGCTTCTTCCAGAGGCAGCGTCTGCCACGCTGGAATTAATTCCGAGAACGATGAGGTTGAATGCGATAGCTGTCACCACAAAGATAGTGTCTGTACGACTACTCTGGTTCAGTTCGCTAACGATGTGGTCATGCACTCGATTTAGCATAGTAACCTCCTTGAAATTAAACGGATTTCAGTATAGTACAAATTCGACCTTCAAAAATGGGTGGAAAGATTCACCCATTACGGGAAATCTGAGCGCAGGAGAAACCAGACCATTGTGCAGTTCCTCCGACAATCTGTCCAACAACACTGGGTCTCAGGGGTTCTATCAACGGAACCGCATCTCCTTCTATAACGTTCCTTTCATCCTGGCTGGAACATCGAGTGTCGAGGTGAATTATATTCTTCTCCATACTCCACTTCGTGACTACAACCTCAGCCGTAAGCGTTTCCCCAACCCTCGTGGGGTAAAGATACTTTACCCATTGATTTAAGTATATGGCACCAAGACAGGGAACTTTTATCTCCAGAACTGCAGAGATTAGACCCGCGCTCAAAATCCCATGTGCTATACGTCCCTGAAAACGTGTCCTAGGAGCACGCTCAGTGTTAATATTAATCGGATTGAAATCCCCGGTAATCTCGGCAAGCGTAGCGATATCTCTTTCAACAATCGTCTTTGTCAATCGCGCTGTCTCGCCTAGATCAAACTCAGAGCGAACTTCAGAGACATCAGACTTATAAAAACCCCCGCAACATCACTTCGATGCCCCTTCGATCGCGAAACCTTCATCTTTCAGCCAATCACCTAAATCGATCATCCGAAGTCTTTCCCTTGATCTCTCCCCTGGCTGTCTCCAGCCAGCCTATCCGGGTGTCCGGTCTATGGTCAAACTCAGGTATGTACGGTTTAAGATCGAGAAGCGGCGTGCCATCCAGAATATCCAGATCATCGACATAGAGAACACCACAGTCAACACGAATAAGTTTGACAATAGAAAGACCGATTGGATTAGGTCGCGTTGGTGCTCGAGTCGCAAACAAACCGCGCGGTGATGAATCGAGAAAAGGTATAACAGTGAGAGCGTGTTCTCGAATAGCGTGCAAATGGTAGAGCAAGATGATGTGAGAGAACCCATCCAGATCCTTTAAACCTTCCACAAACTTGGGAAAGATCTCGACCCTGCCCGGAGCGCTGGTTCTGCTGGCAGGTTGGATAGGCATCGCTTCCAAATCCTTGAAAGGACTGCAAATAAGACCTATTGCGTGGTACGTGATATCCAATGGTGGGTTCTGCGCATCGCCGTTGTTCATCTATCTTCCTTTATCGCTTAAGAGAAGAATGAAAATCCAGACCGAATACTCCAATGACCTTTCCTCCCAGTGGCAAAGTGCCCTGTAAGGGTAAGTGAGGTTCGCTTGTCCTGGCTGAAACGTAGAAGGCTCCAGCGAGTGGGCAGGCTGCAGCACTCCTATCCGAATTTATCGAGGATAGCCCGTTGGCTCCAGGTGGAGTGAAATGGTGCCAAAACGTCAAAGTGAGAATGCTGCGCCGTTCAGGCATTGCTCGCTTTAAGCAATTCTGTAACAACCTTGTCGAGGTCCATTTCCTGACCTCGTGCTAAAGCCGCCGTATAGGTCTCCGGGGGAAGATCCTTCTCAAGCTTTGCGAGCAATTCTTTCGCATTATCACTAATGCGCCCTTCTAGCCATCTGGTCAGAAGGCTGGCGGGATGTTCTAACACCAGCGCCAGCAGTTCGACAGCTTCCTCTGGCTTATCTTGAGTCACCCGCAACCGTGCTACTTCATACAGGAGGTTGATGATATCCCGCACAAAACCAATTTCCCTTGTGATCGATAGACCCTTACGAAGATACTTTTCGGCTTCGGCGGTATCACCCATGGAGACAGCCACCTTACCCAGGTATTTGCTTGAGGTTTGTGTTGAATAATGAAAACCGACCTGCTCCGCAACGGTAAAACAACGCAGGTACCATCCTCTTGCTTTTTCATAATCCTTACGAGCTAAGGCTACGTGCCCCAGAACAATCAGGGGCATCGTCGAGCCGATCACATCACCGACCTCTTCATAGCGTTTCAAATTGGATTCTGCGAAACGCTCCGCCTCGGCATAGTCCTCGTTAAGCAAGGCAGCCATGCTTGCAGCGAACAATGTAAATGCCAAAAGCCACTCATCTTCCATGTTTGTGGCAATCTCGCGCATTTTATCGATTGCGCTAATCTCTTCTGTCATCCGGCCAAGAAAATATGCATTCACAGCCAGGCTATCATAAGCCAACAGCAACGCCTCTGGACGGTTGTGCTTCTCCAGGATCTTCGCACTTTCCTCAGCCAATATATATCCTTGATCGGAAAGCCCTAACCAGGCCATGAAGTACGCCTGGAAAGCCTTTGCAAGCGCCCATAAGGCAGCAGTTTCTTCGTCTTGTTCTCCATCTAACCCTCTGGCGGCCTCTGCGAAAAGTTCCATACCGGAGTGATTCCACCACCGAATCCAGTAAAAATGCCATAAGCCCCAGATGAACTTCCACAATTGGGTGGCATTTTTTTGATCCAAGTAGAATCGCCATGCTGCACGAATGTTTTCAATATCTGCATCGATCTGCGCCAGCGCGGGCATCTGTCCTTTGCCTCTGAGATGTTCCCCATTTTGATGCATAAAAGCCGCATAGTAAGCTGCGTGCGCTTCGAGGGCGGAAACGCTCAACTCTGGTGTCATCGCGAGCTGCTCCTGAGCATATTGTCGCAGCAACTCATGGATTTCGAATCGACCAGAACTTGAGTCATGGCTTACAAATGATTTGTTGACCAATTCCGCTATTAACTGCAGCGAAGCTCCTCCCACCTGCTGAGCTGCCTCGCGCGTAAAGCCGCCTCGGAACACAGAGAGCAGCAAAAATATCTCCTGCTCATTCTGATCCAACAAAGACCAGGAGTGATCGAAAACGGCGCGGATGCTGCGGTGTCGCTCCGGAGCATCACGCATCTCGGTCGCCAAGATATCAAAGCCCTTCTCAAGTTCTGCATAGATTTCTTCCACGCTAAGGATATGCAGCCAGGCGGCGGCCAGCTCGATGGCAAGCGGCATACCTCCCACGATCTGGCAGATCTTTGCGATTTGGTCCAGTTCGTCGGGAGAGGGGTGAAATCCAGTACAAACCTTGCGAGCGCTTTGTTCAAACAAGGAGATGGCATCATCGGCTCCTGGGTCTGCGGGCCTTGCTTGTTGGGGAAACCCCATGCCGCCGACGACGAAGTGGTTCTCACCTTGCAGATTGAGTTTTTCGCGGGAGGTGGCCAGGATCTTCACCCCTGGCGCGGATTTTAGAATCTCACTAACAATGCTCACACCATCCAACAAGTGCTCAAAATTATCCATCACCAGCAGGAGCTGCCTCGTCTTTAGAAAGCGGAGCAGCTGGTACTGTGGTTCTTCAAAGGTTGCCAGGGGGAAATTCACAGCTTCAGCGATCGTTTGGATGAGATGATCAACCACGCGAATAGGCGCCAGGGAAACAAAGAAACACCCGTGGTCGAATTCATTAGCCATTTCAGCCGCCGCCCGCAAGGCTAAGCGCGTCTTACCGATCCCTCCAGGTCCAATGAGCGTCAAAAGGCGATTGGTAACTAACACGGCTTTTATCTCAGCCAATTCCTCTTTACGACCAATGAATGCTGTGGGTTGAGCTGGAAGGTTGATTTGCCGAGCCGCTGCGGAATCTGTTTGTCCGGATGGCTCAGCATAGGTCTGTCGAGAAGGAACCTCGCCAGCCAGCAAGCTTTGATAAAGCTGCGTTGTCTCTTCTGATGGATCAACGCCGATATCTTGCTGCAGTGCCTCACTACACCTTTGATATACAGCCTCGACTTTGGATAGTTCGCCTGCCGCTGCATGTGCCAACATGAGCGCCCTGAAAGCAGCTTCGGGAATCTGACCCTGGGCAATCCAGCACTCAGACCACTTAATCACATCGTTCCAACGCTGTTCTTGAATGCATCGGTCAATAAGGCGCTGCATCTGGCGCTCATAGACCGCAGCCATACGGTCACGCTCAAGCAATACCCAGTCCTCGTAAAAACCTGGGAGTAATTCACCCTCGTAGGCAGTGACCGCGATCTCTAGATCCTGATTTACCGGGTCCTCCAACAGACCAATGTCGAGCCAGAACTCAGATTTTACGTTGAAGGCGATGGACACTCTGTCCACAAGAAGATGGTGGTCACCAATGGATTTACGCAGATGCCATAATGCCTGCCGCAAATTCTTGCGTGCGTTGCTCTCGCTGGAATCCGGCCACAGCAGGCCAGCCAGTCTTTCTCGTGGGTGATGGATCCCCAGGGTTAAAACGAGATATGCCAGCAGTGTTCTAGCTGGACGTGAAGGCAATTCGATCGGTGCCCCATCCCGTCGCAAATCGAACTGCCCTAGCATACGGATTTCGAGCATTCTAAGTGCCTGCCGCTTTACGAGGTGCCTGGCTGAACATCGCAGCATTCGCAAACACATTATCTGCTGCCACGGGTTTCAGACGTCCAGAACTCCCGTCGCTGTTCGATCCTCATTCGTGTCCAAAAGCAATCCTGATAGACGTTCAGAGACGCTTCCAAGGACATTATGGAGACCGCAGGATGTTAGGGTTTGAGTATATCCGCTTCAAGTAGATCAAGGCAAATGGAGGAAGAATCATGAATACTCCGTCAACACTCGAAATGAGCATGGAACTGCGATCAAACGTCAAGACTTACAGCCCGGCAACCCCGCTGAGGAATTTCGCAAGCCTCATCGCAAGAGCCAAAACGGTGATAAGCATCCGCCCCAGCAAGGTTTCATCCGGGATAGCTGTAAATTATCGATTGGGCGAGGCTGTTCATCATGGCCAGTTTGGAGCCGGGCGTGTAATGGCACATTGGCCGGATGGCTCACTTCTTGTCAGATTTGACTGTGCGGTCAAGAGTCGGTTGGTTTTCCCGTCACTTCTCAGCTGAGTATATTGCCGGCAGTCCTGTAGTAAGCATATTCGGGAACGGATGCTCATGCCCTGTTCATGGGAATGAGCATCCCTTGATTTTCTATGTGTCCTTGAAAGCCTATGTGATAACTCTAATTGGCACACCTTGACAGCAGTCTCTTACGACTCTACTGCAACGCAATAAGCCTCAAAAAGCGCGATCTCCCCCACTTCTCCATTCTCTATTCATGTTCAGTTCACAATCCTCGGGCAGAATCAATGCAAATTCCAGTCATCAAAAGGAGGTTTAACATGAAAAGGAATGTATGGATTGGGATAGCAGCAACAGTGCTACTGATCGCTGCGTTGGTGGTCGTCGGTGTGATCTTCTACAACATCGGCATCTCCCGGGGAGTAGCCTCTGCTGCCGACCTAGAAGGGTTTGTCTTTCCCGGTGGTCCTCTGACCCATAAAGCCTACACAGAAGTTGGCTCAGAAAGCTTTCCTATCCTTGTGCATCGTTTCCCCCCGTTCCTCATGGGGCTTCTGGGTTTCTTGTTGTTAATGGTCTTGCTGCGCGCTCTAGGAAGGGTGATCTTCTTCCCGCTTTTCGGTTTCGGCGCAAAGAGAGTGGGACCTCACTATCCTGGTTGGCGACCGATGGGAAGGTACGCCTGTTGGGACTGGGATGAGATGAACACCCCAGATATTATCCAAAAGTGGCATTCCCAGATGCACGACGCCGAAGATAACGAGACTGACAGATCTAAAGCCTAGCCCTTGTCTCCAGCAGCCCGGGTGGTTTCTCGACATCACCCGGGCTTGCGCTTCCCTGATAAGGCGGCCGAACACCTGCCAGCTGATGTAGAATAGGTGCATCCGCATCGATTCCCGCTTATGGAGGTCCCCGGGTTGAAGAAGATTCTCGTGGTTGATGACGAGCCGAAAATCATCCAGCTCACACAGGATTACCTGGAAAATGCTGGGTTTTCGGTCCTCAGCGCTGGCGACGGGGAACGCGCCCTAAGTGTGATCCATGCCGATCAGCCTGACCTAGTTGTACTGGACCTTGGGCTTCCTGGCATGGACGGCTTGGATATCTGTCGATCGATCCGCAAGACATCGAACCTCCCGATCATTATGCTCACCGCACGCGATGAGGAGGCTGATAAAATCGTCGGGCTAGAGCTCGGCGCCGACGATTACGTAACCAAACCCTTCAGCCCCAAGGAGCTCGTCGCCAGGGTTCGATCCGTTCTGCGAAGATCCGAATTGGCTCAGGAAGCACGAGAAGTTGTCCGTGTAGGGGATGTCACCTTAGATATACCACGTATGCGGGTCACTGTTGGCGATGATGAGATCGAACTCACCGCAACGGAGTTCCATCTTTTACAGGCTCTCGCCAGCCAGCCTGGGCGAATCTTCACCCGCTCCCAACTCCTCAACGCCGTCCATGGTGTTGCGATCGAATCCTACGAGCGCGCGATCGACGCGCACATAAAGAACATCCGTCGTAAAATCGAACCTGTCTCACATGAGCCGCGTTACATCCAAACTGTTTACGGTGTGGGGTACCGATTTAGCGATGAAGCATAGAGACCATCCCTCTCATCGTTTCTGGACCAAGGCGCGTGAGCGCCGTTTCAATCGCCCACCTCCACACTGGTGGCCGGAGGATGAATCCTGGCCACCAGTTCCCCATCTCTGGCGCAAGGGCCACCCTAAATTGTTCCCGCGCTTCGCCATTGGAGCGCTCATCACTTTACTAATCGCTGTGGTAACCTGCTCAGGAAGCGTTTATCTACTCACGAGACTGTCGCCAGGGATCGACCTTCACAAAACGGGTGCTTTACCCATATTCATCGGCGTGGGTATTCTTGTCACCACCGTGGTCTTTCAAATGGGTCGAACGATCCGCCGCGTGATATCCCCCATCGATGATCTCCTGGAAGCTTCCTATAGCGTTGCAGAAGGCGACTACTCGGTGAGAGTCCCGGAGCGAGGAGCTCCTGAGATGGTTGCCCTTGTATCCTCCTTCAACGCCATGGTCCACCAACTTGAGATGCAAGCAGATCAGCGCAATGAGCTTATGGCTGATCTCACCCACGAACTTCGCACACCCATAACCGTTATCCAGGGAAACATAGAAGGCATAATTGATGGCGTATACGCACGGGATGATGCTCATTTAAAAGCCCTGCTCAAGGAGACAAAACAGCTCTCCAGTTTAATCGAAGATTTACGCACACTTGGGTTGGCCGAGAGCGGAGCACTCCAACTGCATAGAGAAGCCACGGATCTGGCTTTCCTAACCAGCGAAACACTCGCCGCCTATCGCCCTAAAATTGAGGCGGCTGGAATTTCCCTTAAATTAGCTTCCGCGGAGGGTATTCCCTTAGTCAACGTCGATCCATTGCGATTTCGAGAGGTGCTGTCCAATCTAATCGCCAATGCACTGCGCTATACACCTTCCGGCGGAGCAATCGAGGTTCAGATTGGGCAGGAGGGCGCCGATCGAGTCCAGATCATCATTCGCGATACCGGCTCCGGGATCGATGCCCAAGACCTGCCCCACATCTTCGAGCGCTTCTACAAATCGAGCGATTCCGCAGGGAGCGGTTTGGGGCTAGCTATCGCCAAGAAGCTGGTGGAAGCACATGGAGGAGAGATCATCGCCGAAAGCAATCCCGATCAAGGGACACAGATCACAATATTGCTGCCAACCTGAAGTTTAAAAATAACTTGGAGTGCAGCCATAATCGAATACGAGTTGGTGTACATCTTTTCCTACTAGTGCCCCATCTACTTCCACTATGCCATGCGGTTGAGCATTCTCCAAACCAGGAAGGTTAATCATCGTGAAGGCTCCTTCTTCTGACCGAAATCCCATCCCTTCCAAGCCATCCAAATCGACTCAGGCGTATGACGCCCATCCGCATCTGCTTTCGTCTGGATAACCCCAACCATCTCCAATAAGCGCTTGTCGCTCCGTGACATGCAGTATGTCGTACCAGATGAGCGGCGCTTTGAGCTTGCTGAAATCCGTACCCATGTAGAACAAATAGGGATGGCGTTCGCGCCGCTCTTCCCACAATGTCAATGCCGCTTCGACTCCGCTCCTGGCTACCTCACTATCCTGCCAATCATCGAATTCAGCCAAAACTTTGAGCATCACCAGGTTCGCATACGGGCAAGGATCACCTTTCTTGCCCGGACCTCGAAAACTCCCTGCTTTTTTCGATACCACACACGGCCAACCGTTTTCCCTGACCAATCCGACCAGGTATTCAGCCGCAGTTTGGATACGCGGGTCATCCTGCAAGCCAAACTTCACCAATGCATAGAGTGTCAATGGTGCATCACAGAGCATCCAGACCCACTCATCCTCCCCTTTCCCGCCATACCTGGGATGGATATTCATCACGATTTCGAAAGGTCCATCATCAGATTGATGCGCAAGTAATCGTTCGATCACTTTATCGACCGCAGAATCACCCTGACGCAAACCAAGATCGGCCATGAATGTAAGCCTGTGCAGTAGATGCCCGGCAGATTTGTGGCTCTTCAAGGCTGCACCCGGCCACGAGGCCAATTCCTCCAGGATGGCTTGAACTTGAGGATGATCGACCAATCGCTTTCGAGCGGACTGCACTTCCGGAGAACCTTCTCCTTCGTTAAAGAGATCAACTCGTGAACGATATTCAACCCAGGGTGGTCCCGAGGTCAACCACTCTGTTATTTTTTCCATTTACGCACTCCCCAATATGCCTTTCCAATAATGCACCGGGGCAATTCAAGCCCGACGCACATCTAACCTTGTATGAATTTATGTCTGTTACATATGGCTACACGCATACTCAAGGAAGGGTGAAAAATCTGCATCCTTTCTTGTTTCACTCAGTCTAAGTATTCCTTATCAACGGCATCATCGATCAGTGACATCGCAAATTTCCACAGTTGGAGTGATCCATCCTTCATAACTTCGTTGCGGGCGCTCACCTGGTCCACCCTTATGCCATGTTCACGCCACGATCGCCCCTCGGTATGATAGTTATGGAGCAAGGGCATAAGTCTATCGATCGTGGCTGCGAATTTCGCCTCCGGCGTGCTTTGCTCCTCGAACTCAACCCATAGTTCACGAAACTCCTCCATTTGATCCTCGGGCAGCAAACCAAAGAGACGCTCAGAGGCCGCATTCTCGCGGGTGGATTGATCCGTTACACCAACTTCATCATAGCAGTAGGTGTCACCCGCATCGATCTCGATAATGTCATGAATCAGAAGCATCTTCATAGTTCGCAGCAAGTCTACAGGCTGCTCTGCGTATTCTGCGAGGAGCAGCCCCATCAGGGCGACATGCCAACTGTGTTCAGCGGAGTTCTCCCGCCGGGTGCCATCGAGTAAATACGACTGGCGGACGACCGATTTAAGTTTGTCAATTTCAAGAATAAATCGAATCTGCTGATCGAAGCGCTCTTTGTCCATTTGCACCCGTCCTTTTAACGTCATCATCACCGGTTGGTCTCCACGTGAGTGCGGTTCCCCCTACTTCCTACTCGATAAGAAGCGATTCTCTGCGGTGACGGTTACTTCTTCGACATTGAAGGAATGATGAATGGCGTTGTCTTCTTATACTCCATATACGACTGTCCAAATCTCGCTTCAAGTTCTTTCTCTTCGATATATTTAAGGTAAGCAACAAGCACGGCCGCAAAGCTCGTCACCAAAGCGATCGCAGACCAGGAACCGGTCCAGATCGCTAGACCGGAATAAAGTACAATCGTCCCGAAACTCATTGGGTTTCGGCAGTAGGCGAATGGCCCAGTAATAAGCAATGTCTGTGTCGCCATAACTGGAAGCGGCGTGCCTCTGCCACGCGTGAGCTGATCTACGATCGACCACATTGCGAACAGCCATCCGATGAGCGCCAGGGTTCCACCAACCACAAGATTTATCAAGCCGAAGTCGAACCGCGAGATATGCAACCAGCGATCAATGGCAGCTGATCCCTTGAAAATTACTAAGGGGATCAACAGGACAAAAACGACCCCCGCCAGGAGGGTCGCGATCACTCTCTCGCCTATTCCGAATTCGCGATTTGCCCATTTCAAAAATTGTCTCATTTTCTTACATCATCGGGGCGTATCTGGAATCATTTCCTTTGGGACAAAAGATTGATTCTTGGAAGAAATCTCCCAGTATGCTTCATATAGTGTACATACTTGTCTCCGAATTTTTCAACCATGATCTGTTCCTCGCCATCTACTCTCAAGGCGACAAACAGCCCGAAAAATACCACCGGAATAACAGTCAATACCCAGTTTGAAGCGAGCAAACCTCCACCAATATAATTCATGAAATAAGCCGTGTAGATTGGGTGGCGGATAAAGCGATAAGGACCACCCTCCACGAGCACTTGATCTTCTTTTAGGATAACGAAAGAGTGAAAGCTCTTTCCCAGGTGATAGTGAGCGAACCAGAGCAGCGAAATGCCTGCAATTAAGAGGGCCACCCCAAAGTACCTCAACCAAGTTGGGAAATGTATTGAATACGCCCACGAAAATGTACCCGGGAAGAAGATGTATTCAGCGCTGAAGATGAGCGTAACAAGTGCAGCGATGCTCCCCGGTATCAAACGGGGACCGCTATCTCGCATTTCGCTGCGGCGCAAATCACCCCTCACCTTCGATTGGTAATAAATCCTGATCGCAAACATGGCAACGCCGCTCAGGATGAACAATATTCTAAAGATGATCTCTTGATCCATGGTTCATAATCTCCAAGGCTTGAAAGGTTCTTCTAGGGCTTTGAGAAATCGCTATCTTTGTTCGCTCACGACAACATCTCTCCAGGGCATAGCGGCATCCTCCACGAGGAAAGTGTCAACCATGTCTTTAGGACATTTTGTCAACTACATCCTTGATCGGTCAGATAGCAATGCTAACGTCTCTTGTATGAGGCAAGAGCATTATCCGTTACCCATCTGACCCACCCCTTACCCTTGTCCTGCGCAGGACCAGAATCCCCAAGATAACAAATACAATCACAATTGCGGTGCTTACATACAGGGAGGTATAGTCCCTTACCCAACCATACTCAATAGAGACGCTGTTCAGAATCTCACGCCACAGGGCATTTCCATTATCGCTATTCGTCATGATAATGACACCTTGCCCTCTTAGTGGATAGGCGACCATGACGGATGTAAAACCATCGTTTGCTCCTGGGTGCATGAAGTAGAACAAGTTGCTGCCATCATCGTATACCAACGGTCCAAGACCACGGTCATCAATCTGAGGCGTCAGCATTTGGATTGCCATGTCCTGAGAAAGAACCCCGTCAGATTGTCCAGCATAGGATTGCATTACCTTTATCACGAATTGTGCCAAGTCAGATGAAGGCGCCCACATACTCGCTCCTGATCCCATCTCGGGATAGGTATGCCACCTTCCCGGGATGACTGAGCCATCCGCACGGTGACCAGATGCTGCGATCTCCCAGAGATGCTCTGGAAGCGGCGATTCAAAGGTGCTGGCAGCCATCCCCCATGGCTCAAGTACGGTGTTCTTCATAATGTCCTGAAAAGGCTCACCGACCACATCCTCGAGAAGCTGCTGAACGATCATGTAACCACCACCCGAGTAGCGATGCTGTGTGCCCGGAACAATATCCACACGGATAGGAGATGAGTTGGCTGGCCACTCACCATCTAATATCTGCCGAAGATTGGGGACATCCTCTCCAAGAGCGTAACCACAAAATCCCTCAACCGTCACCCCTGCATTATGGCTCAAGAGACGACGCAATGTGACTTCTCCCTCCGCCGTGAATTTGTTCTCAGGGACATGCCAGGAAACCAAGCTTTGATTAACATCACGATCAAGTTCAAGGACTCCTCTCTCAACATGATGCAGGGCAGCCACGGCCACGATGGGCTTTGCGAGGGAAGCGGTTTGAAAGAGCGTTTCTGGGGTTACGGGTTCACCTCTACCTGCCTCCAACACCCCATACCCTTTTGTCCATTCAATCTGAAATTCATCGATAACCGCAATGGTAACGCCAGGTACACGATAGTGCTGCATCCGCCCTAAAAGTTCCATCCTCTTCCAAGGCGGATCTGAATAGTCACTCAGCAAACCTTGTTCTACCCCTGCGATTCTCCTTTGTGTAAGAGCCTCAGGTGATCGAGCACAATTGGCCAAGAACAGAGATGATACGATGACGACAAGCATCGGTGCAACTTTCATCTTAATTACTCGCTTCTAACACAACGCCTAGGCAGTGATCACCGTCAGGTGACCTGGATTGTTTCACCAAAATTCAGTACGAAACGTGGTTTCGATCCACTCATCACGAGTAGATCAGCCGGAACTGTTCGCAAACTACGGGCATATCTCGCGCAGGTTGTCTGCCGATGGAATGGCACTCCTCGGTGAAGAACGCCCAATGGACTTCTCGCCAATAATCCAGACTGCGATCCCCCTCACCTTCTTCATAGGCATGCTTTTCGCCCACCGTATTAAATGCCATTACTTCGATAGCAGTCGTCTCAATGATGCACATCGGATTGCCCGCACCGTCCAGTATTATGCTGATGTCACCAACCTCAGGATGCGGATCCCCATCAGCTTCGTAAGCCCAGGCAAGTGAAGCCGTCGCGATCTTCACCTCCCGTTTGACCAGATCCCCCAAGTTATCAGCCATTTCTGGCGTGTTACCGAACGCCCACGCTGAATATTCCAAATCAGGCGATGGCGGATCAGATCGAAGAGAATCAAGATAGGATCGCCAGTAATCCCTTACCGCAGGTTCTTCGCCCATCGTTCTTCCCTCCCCCTCTACACACCAGCCCTGCCGAACGTCAGCCGGTAAAGTATGTAATCGGCCGTATTGCCCATGAGATTTCCCATACGGATCATGCGCAGGACGATATGGATGGCTTCACCCATCTCCTCACCATAGACATCTATGAGATCTTGGACATCTTCTGGGTCGGGCTGCGCCCCGCTCTCAGCCCAGTAACGCCCATAGATCATGGCGGGTATTTCTTCTTTGGGAGTATTTGCGGGTATCTCGCCAGCCAGCAAGTCAGCGAGTTCATCATCAGCAATCCCTGCCTTGAGCGCTCCACTCGCGTGGTGCGTTCTACAGTACCGGCATCCATGCACTTCTGTAACAACCAGCATAAGCCGTTCCCGGAAGGCAGGTGAGAGCAGCTCCCTCATCGCTCTTTGTATTAGCGGTCGACGGGAGATGATATAGCGGAAATCCTCCCAAGCTTCACCCAGACCCAGATAGGTTCGTTTGTGGAACTTTTGCTTCAATGGATTTACCTCGCGGATAATATCCTCCGCCCGCAGTTACGACTCTCCAGAGTAGAAAGAAGATGGGCTTTAACGCACTATCTTCGTTCAGCATCAAAACTAACTATTAAACCTCCACCTACCAGATGCCCGGCACAAGACGGTATCGTGTTTGCTGCGCGAAGTCCGTGTATCCCGGAAGTTCCTCCATCAGCATTTTATCCTCGGTCTTCGTGCGAATCACCAGAAATACCAGAGTGAGTCCGGATGGAATAAGTGCCCACAATGAGCCGAGCATCAAGGGCATTGCCAGGGAACTAACGACCCCACCCGCGTATGCCGGATGCCGGACGATGCGGTAAGGACCGCCAATGACAACATGATGATCGCGGTCCTCCTGAATTCGCGCCACCGAAGAGAAAAACGCATTGGCGACCATCGCCCACGTGCCAACAGCATACCCGAATGTCACAAGAACCAGTGAGATATTCTGGACCAACATTGAGATATCCGGCGACCAATTGAAGCGATCATCAAGACCAGCGATCGTCCAGATCACCAACGGCCCAAACAAACCGACGATCACAACCATGAAGCGGTCCCCCTTAGCCGCATCATCAGCTCCTGTTCCGCGGGCACGCTCGACCAATGTCTCTGGGCTCGTCCTGAGGACGATAAGCCTGCTGATAAGTGTAAAAGCGATATGGATTCCGATGTAGACCCAGGCCATCGTCCAATCAAGGCGATCCGCAGCGATAAACAGAACGAATGGCAGAAGCACAACGAAAATCAAGAATCGAATTACCATCCTCCAGCCAATCCCACTTACTCCTTCCGACTGTTTATCCATTTGCTCTCTCCAAATCGATGGCGAGACACTCAATATCGCTGTAATACTGATTGCGCGCCGTTGTGAAAACCCTTGATATTTTATACCTATTCGCCATTTCTATCCGGTAGCACGCTCAAGATTTGATGTGCATTGCGGACAGCGGATAGCATTAATCGGTATGTCCATGAAACAGAATGGGCACTCCTTGGTCGTGGGCTCTGATGTCGTGTCTTCCTCGGATCTTTGGATTTTGTTTACACCGCGTATGAGAAGAAAAACGGCAAATGCAACGATTAAGAAAGTTATGATTGTGTTGATAAAAAGCCCATAATTAAGTGTAACTGCTCCCGCTAACTGCGCTTCCGTTATTGATAGATAGGGACCCGCAACATCACCCTCGCGCAGTAGGATGAATAGGTTTGAGAAGTCGACCTTCCCAAGAAGGAGGCCAATTGGAGGCATGATAACATTATCGACAAGCGAGCTGATAACAGACCCGAAGGAGGCACCAATAATAATACCCACCGCCATGTCGAGCACATTTCCACGCATGGCAAACTCTTTAAACTCTTTTATCATTGTCTTCTCCCTGGATTCATTTATTGAGTGGCTCCCCTTGCGCTATCTTGATGTACTCCTCGAGCCTCATTTCCAATAATGAGTTTACCGTCAGATCAGCTTCCGGCATCAGCAAATGACGCGTAACGTTGTTGGGCACGGCTACGCAGAAAATACCGGCTCGCTTAACAGCCTCTACACCATGCAATGAATCTTCAAAAGCAATAGCTTGATCGGGTTTGAGCCCCATGTCATGGAGAACAGCCAGGTATAGGTCAGGTGCTGGCTTGGTACGTGAAACGTCGTCGGCGCAGCGAATACTCGCGAAAAAGGGGTACAACCCCAATTTCGTGAGATGCCCAATAACCCACTTCCTGTCTGAACTTGAGGCGATACCAAGACACAAGCCTCGCGCTCTTGCCTCTGTGATGAGATCAACGACACCAGGCATGACCTCTTCCGATTTAATGAGTTCCAGTTCACGTTGTGTCCGGCGGGCTTGAATCGCCTCACGATCGATGGGTTCACCGATGTGTTTCTCTATGATTTCATAAGCCGTGGGATGATCTGTTGATATCCCGAGTAGACTCGCCCATTCGACTAAAGAAACAGTAATACCATATTCGGTGAAAATCTCCTCCCACGAACGAAACATCGCTGTCTCGGTATCGAGGATCAATCCATCGAAATCAAAAATCAGTCCCATTATTGTCATCAATAATCTCTTTGAAAATTATCATGGCAGATGAGGCGCCATGGGTCCAACAGCATCATTCCAGAGAGCTAAACACCTTAGATACGGAAAGCGCTCGAAAAGTACCGCTAGCACGAAAATGGTTTATTTGCCCTCTGGGTTCGTTTCAACCGGAAAAGTATAACAAATTCACTCCGTTTTTCCGGGGCCGGGAAATATCATTAACCCACAGCTCTCTATTCAAATAAACCCTCTACGCTCAAATATCTTTGTCCCGTGTCCGCAAAAATAACCACGATGACTTTTTTGGAATTCTGCGGACGCGCGGCAATGGTTAACGCAGCATGTGCCACCGCCCCCGATGATATCCCCACCAAGAGCCCTTCTTCCGCAGCAACTCTACGACACATAGTAAATGCATCACTTTCGCTCACCAAGAAAATCTCATCAATGATCTCACGCTCCAGCGTTTCAGGCACAAAACCCGGCGCTGTCCCCATCAGGCGGTGCGGTTTGAAAATACCCTGGGAGATGTATGGTGCTTCCTCGGGCTCTATCGCCACTAATTGCACCCCCGGATTCTTCTCCTTCAAGTATCGCCCTGCCCCGCAAATCGTCCCCCCCGTCCCTAGACCAGCAATGAGGATCTCCACCTGCCCGTCGGTCTCCGCCCAAATTTCTGGACCCGTTGTTTGGTAATGCGCTTTGGGGTTTGAGGGATTAACATGCTGCCCAACGTAAAAATATTCGGGATGATTGGCAACGATCTCTTTAAGTTTATTGCGTGCCCCTTCAGTTCCTTCAGAAGCAGGAGTCAAAATCAACTTTGCCCCAAAGGCTTTAAGAACCTTCCTTCGCTCCTGACTCTGGATCTCCGACATCACCAGGATGGCCTTGTAACCTTTGATGGCTGCCAGGAATGCCACTGCCATACCAGTATTGCCACTCGTCGCTTCGATTAACGTACTCCCCGGTTCTAATCGATCGTTTTCTTCAGCATCCTCGATAATCCTTAAAACTGCGCGGTCTTTTAAACTAAGAGGGTTCATGAATTCACATTTTGCGTAAACCCTGCTGTCCTTCGCGAGGCGTCCAAGCCTGAGCAGCGGGGTATTACCAATCAATTCCACTACATTGTTGTAGGCCTTCATAATTCATCCTTTACACCTACTGGATAAAGGTCAATCATAAAAAATCCAGTATTTGTGCGCCCCTCTGCGGATTCCATCTTTTCGCACTCGCTCAGGCGCTTCATCCAATACTCTTTCCGGGCACTGGCATGAATAAATCCATAAATTGCCAGGCTCTTTGCGCATCTTTAGCATAGCACGCCGTGGGAGTTGTTTCCAAGCATCTCGACAAAACAGTTTATTCAAACCCAAATTGGAAAATCCTGAAGGCTGAGAACATTGTGAACGAAGTGGTCCCTTGGGGCATTGGGTGAGGCAACATTTACTTGAGGACACTTTGCGGTGGATGTTGCATATAACCAAGAAACGGTTGCGAGATTTTCGCAACCGTTTACTTTGAAATGAGGTGCTTTCACCCCATCCCTAATCCTGCTCCCTGATCCATCCGAATGCTACCCCGGATGATCTTTACGGATCTGCGCAGGTTGGAACTCGAACTCCATTCGAGAAAGCAGATCGTCCCAAGGCACTAGCGGAAAAATCATTGACCTCCTGGATGGTCTCTCGCACTCTTGAATCCCTGACCATTTTTTGCCCCAAAGAATCCTCCAGCGCTAAAGTTCTCTCAATAAACTTGACCTCCTGCTCATACGCCTGCCCTGGTCCTGTTTCAATAAACAACCCATATTCCTTAAAGCTCATCCCCTGGGTAGCTGCATATTGGGGACTACACTCCCCAGGTTGATTGACATGGACAGCCTCATGGACGAGTAACGCTGCAATCCAGAGCACATCGGCCTGGGGAGGCGCCTCATAATTATCTTGCATATATGTAAACATCGAAGGATCCACCCGGATGTCCCCCTGACCGGCAACCCCTGCGATCCATTCCGGCAAATCTGTGGTACGAACCGACACGACCGCCTCGAACAATTTGTTAACATGTTCCTTGTCAACGTTAATCCAGGCAAATGCCTCCCATAGGACATCCATCTGTCCCTCTGAGAAACCGTAAAAATCAACATCCATCCCGTTGACGATCTTGTATCTGTAGGGACCAACCTCCATCCAGTGCTCGAAGCTACTTCGCTCGCGATCCCAGAGAGCAATCGCTCTTCCCTCGGCGTCGAGGATATGTAAGCCTCGTGCTAAATGATCCCATGGATCATCTACGTATTCCAGATAGCCTGGATTCTGCCATTCAACCGGCACATCAACCGGGTTGGCTTTAATCAAGGGACCAAGGTCGCCTACTTCGATGAGCGAAAAGTCTCCACTCTCGTCTCTCACCCAAAGACTGCTCTCAGGATTCTCAGCTCCGCGATAAACAATGTCCACCACAGTCCCCCCTGAGTATAAAGACACTCCATTCCAATAAATTTCGACGAGCACCTGACCACCCTGAGCCGCGATTGTCTCCATGTCAATCCTGGCTCTTTCGAGGATCACTGCTAATTCATCAAGGAAGGCGCCATAGGTTGCGGGATTAGAGAGGATGTCCGCGGTGATCGGATAGCGGCTTTGATCACCTCCCTCCGGGATCCATCTCTCCAAGCCATACGACATGAGGACATCTTCAAGGGTGTAATGAAAAGCCTCCGTTGAGTCGGATGCAACTTTTGGCATGGATGGCGTTTCGGAAGCGCGCGATGGGGGTAACGTAGCTGCGCTAATTACCCCCCACTCAATTCCCTCAGTGGGTGGGGAAGGTCCAGCACATGCGACGAGGAACAATGAGATACCGAATAGTGTCCAAAATCTGTGCACTGAACACTTGATGACGTTTAATGGGGAGATCGGAATCCAGGCACACTTATACAACCTTCACCTCGAGTTGGAAGTCAACCTGAATAAGACGAGATATTTTGCTCAGCATGCCAAGTCCTTGTCGAATGTCATTTTGAGGTACGCAGCGCCTAACATTCTCGTTAAACAAAGATAAGAGCTGCATTAAGTGAAGATCGAGATTTTTGGCCTCGGAATGACAACCGATCACAACCGCGATGTCTTAACCCCATTATGAAGACTCCGACACCTTCATACTAGTAGGGTTAAATTCTCGTTTTCGGAGGTCTCTTTAGAAGAACACGAAATACCGGGGGACACGTTCCATGTATTCCCTATAAGAATCGCCATACTGTTGCAGACATGATCGCTCCTCTGCCATCACCCGAATATGGCTCATGAACGCACCTACGGTTATCAGTATTACCGCCACCCAAGATCCAATGGCGATACTGATCCCCAAATATGACAAAAGAATAGATACTTGCTGAGGATTTCTCGAGATCCGGTAGAGTCCTTTTGTTATGGGCTGATCGAGCGGTGTATCTCTGAAGTTCAATAGCGAGAGTACAAAACCCAACAACCCGAGTAAATATATCGCTCCCCCAAGAGCAAACACAACATGCCCGGTATTCAAGGGAGTCAGGATCACTAACGCAAACCATGAAAGTATAAAGAGTTTTCCAATTGCAGAAAAGATCTTCTGTCTCTTACTCCAAGCGGATCGATCGTAGAGCCTCGAGACAACGCTCTTTGGAAAAATAACCAGCAGAATACCAAATACTATGTAGAAAAAAGCCAAAAGCACCCAGCCATTCAGTAAATCTATCCGTAATTCTGGAAGTAATTCCATCATCTTTCTCCTGCGGTAATGATTAGTTTTATCCACTTTCCTTCATGCTTTGCATTCCGAGTGTCATTAGAATAATCTCTAATGCAAGAACCAAGGGGAAAGCGTGCACATGAAGTTAGTTTAATGGAAATTCCCATATCATTTTCGCACAAGCCGCATTAAAGACCAACATGATTTCGTGATTTCCCACTCAAGCGCCGGCATA
>Ga0315550_1000599_pt1 | contig 22221 bp, 21 predicted proteins | sample SalMarSW160190MG_2_FD_203100 | JGI IMG/M metagenome (GOLD analysis project Ga0315550, IMG submission 203100) | Salt marsh sediment microbial communities from the Plum Island Ecosystem LTER, Massachusetts, United States - Salt Marsh Sediment SW1601-90 ... | reverse complement strand
CAGAGCACTGACTGAACGCAGCTTTCGAGAGCAGCTGCTGCTAAGCCCGCAGGCGGCCATTCGGGAATTTCCACTGTCCGATACGGAGCAAACCCATATCGCCTCGCTTAAAGCGATGGACCTGGAGGAATTTTCGAGGCTTTTAAGCGAGCGGCTGCGCGATAACCTCGATCCCGACCCGATCTAAGAGTACGTGACTGGCCGACAGATAGCGCTTCATTGCTCGAGGCGCGGAAGGGGATCTCATAGGACCTGGTTGAATGAATCAAAAGGCAAATATCATCATTGTCGAGGATGATCTCATGTTGCGCCGCGGGATCGAGGACTTGTTGCGCGCACAGGGATTCAACGTGCGCGGCGCTGAGAACGGTTTCAAGGCGCTCGAATTGATGCGCGAACAGTCGCCAGACCTGATTCTGTCCGACATCATCATGCCGGCGATGAACGGTTATCAGTTCTATCACCGCGTGCGGAGCCAGGAGGCCTGGCTGTGGATCCCGTTCATCTTCCTCACTGCCAAGGATAATGTCGGGGATGTGCGCTACGGGCGCGAGCTCGGGGCCGATGACTACATCAAGAAGCCTTTCGAGGCGGAGGACCTGCTGGCGGCTGTGCGGGGGAAGTTGGAGCGCTTTGATCAATTGACCCAGGCGGGCACCAGACCGCTCGTCGGGAATGGGAGCGACATGGCTGCGCTCAAGCATGTCATAGATTCGCTCAGTGAGAGGGAGCGGGAGGTGCTCATGCTGATCTGCGGGGGGTTGAGCAACGGCCAGATTGCCGAGCGGCTCGTCATCGCTGTGTCCACGGTGAAGACGCACGTGGCCAGCATCCTTGCCAAGTTCGGCGTCGGGAGCCGGACGGAGGCTGCCTCGCTCGTCTTTCAAGTCGGCCTCGACAGCCTGGATGATTGACCGGATTGCCCCTTGATCTGGCAGAGTAAGCTACGCCTGGCGGAACTTCGCCAGGCGGTTGATTCCATATCCCCCTAATTGATGATCCTGAACCCATCCTAGAGCCGATGACAGATGAATGCCGAGCGCCTATGCTGGTAGAACGTCTCCGCGAGGGCTTGCCAGCCAGGGGAAAAGGAGCAGTTCAGGCGATGTTAACCTGCACTTGTGGTCGTGCCGCACGATCGATGCTCATGTGTACCCGCGAGCTCTTTTTAATCCTGGCCGTTGGCGTGCTCGGCAGCCAGCTGCTGATCGCATTCAACGGCGGTGCGCCGATCGGGATTGAGGGACAGGCCACCACACGTGTGGTCGATCGAAACCTCGTGCTGATCTCCTCGGTCGACCTCGATTTCGACCCAGGGAACCCGATGTTCCTGCGATCGGTTAACCTGCAGGTGACCTTCCCCGAAGGCGTTCAGCCCGAGACCGTCAGCGTCTCACCCACGCCCACCAGTTCCGAAAGCTACCCCTGCCACGTCGAGTGGAATGACTCCTGGCACTGCCCCACTCCCGGGCTCAAGGTGGTTGAGCTGGAGCAGGTCGTTATCTCCGGATCGTAGATGTCAACTGGACGCATGGGTCGATCCCTGCTGCAGGTCTGCACGCTCGTGTTGTGCCTGGTCGCGTCTGTCGATGGCGGTTGCTGCCGGTGGACCCGCGACCGTTGGCTGGCGGGAGTAAGTGAGGCGGTTAGGGCTGAAGGCGTCTCTACACGATTACCGGGCACAGGGCTTGACATCCAGGAGGTGGAGCGGCGTGGTTTTACCCCGCGCAGCGAGGACGATCGAGGCTGGGAGCAAGATCCCATTCCGGCGACCGGCGAGGCGCCAGACGCTGAGCAGGAGTCCAAGGAGAGGGCATACTTGGCCAGAGTGGAATGTACGCGGTTCATGAGGGCAGTGCGCTGTTTGGAGAGCGCCATGCGGGTGCGGTGCAGCTCTCGCTCATCTCTGATCTCGTGAGGTGGCAGCCAGACAGTTGGCAATGACCCCAAGTGCAGCAGAGTGGCCAGACCTTTGGCATCCAGCTTTTCGGTCTTGTTGACGTTGCCCATCATGACCTTGGCCTTTGCGGCGTGGGCCATGAGCGGGAGGCATCCGGCGGCTTCGATCTCGTCGACGATCCAGTACCAGTTGCCGACGCTCTCAAGAGCCACTGGCGTTCCAGGGGGATATTCAGCGAGAAAGTTCCGAATTGCAACTGGTTCGTGGTTGACACGAACTTGCTCAAGAAATTGCCCATCGGCATCAAGTATGGCAAATTGAGAATACCTTCTATCTATGAGCGTCACAACCGATCTTATAATTAGTCATGCTGCGCCTCCTTCGCTACGAGTTGTCGGGATACAACTAGTGTAGCTGGGGGTGCATCGCCTACGTATAATCAACTCGCTGCCCCAGTCCCTGGGCCAGATGTCCAGGGAAAGCCGATTAGAGAAACAGCACTACTTGGAGGCTGATTATTGAATAAGTCGGATGCTTATTAGGGAAACAAGCGCTAACTTTAGGTTGGCTACCCTGTCAATCCATACAGAAACAGCCTGAACCTTACATAAATCTCGTCAGATTTCCACACTACATTAACGCAGAATGTATTATGTGGAAGGTATTCCACCTATTCACACATTAGACCAACCCATTTCTAACCTTCTTGCGATTATGTTGGCGTGGAATTGTCACCCATAAGTCAGGTCTTTTTATTTCTATTGGTGTAGTTTGATGGATAGAAATCCCGGGTTTTTACTACCCTAAGCGCAAATGGAGGAAACCGAATGCCTACTATTGAAGAACAACTATCAGAAGCCTTTCGCTGTCCAAAGTGCGATCAACGCGGTGCGCATGTTGAACAACTGTCCATGTCCGGCACCGGTATATCCAGGCTGCTAGAAATTCAGCCCTATCGATACGCTTTTACCTCCTGTCACAATTGTGGATATACAGAGATCTATAATCTCAAGACCCTGACCGGGAAGGATGATGTGGGAGACTTGCTAGACATCATCTTCATGGATTAGTTACATCCACACCTTCTCCCCAGTTCCCTCCCGCTAAGGATCGAGGCTTCATGCAGACGATAGCCCCATCCCTGTGTGGGGCTATCTCTTTTCTCACGTAGAAAGGCATAGACCTTCTTCCATTTTGTGACATCTACCTGCAAATGATAGCTCTTGACAGCTCTCATCCCTTTTTCTGAGAGTCCCCCGATAGGCATTGCGAGGCGGTTTATCCGAAGATCGTGGGCAATCCGCCTGGCAAAAAGATGAAATACAAGTCTCGTATTGCCATCAATATAACCTTCGCAATCGCTATGGCCTGGGTAGAAGCGGCTGTGGTCATCTACCTCAGGACAATGGTCGACCGCATTTTCCCATACCAGGTTGATCCGCTCCCGCTTGCTGGGGATTTGGGGCAGATCGAACTTGTCAGGGAAGCGGCGACTTTATTGATGCTGCTCTGCGTTGGCTGGTTATGCGGAAGGAACACAAGATCGCGCCTGGCATATGCCGCACTTGCCTTTGGGGTCTGGGATATCTTTTACTACATCTTTCTGTGGCTGATGGGACCCTGGCCTTCCTCTTTACTGGATTGGGACATTTTATTCCTCATACCTCTTCCCTGGTGGGGACCCGTGTTGGCACCTGTCCTGATCGCCATGCTCCTCATCGTTGGCGGTCTCATGATCACGCAGCTTGAAGAACAAGGACCGCTGCGTGTCCCTGCGAGATCTACCCTCCTTGCGCTCGGCGGCGTGCTGCTCGCTCTGTATGTTTTCGTGGAGGATACATTGACGGCTCTTCCCGTGGGGATTGAGGCGATCCGGGGGATTCTTCCTGCGTCATTCAACTGGCCGCTTTTTTTGGTTGCCCTTCTTATGATCGCTGCCCCGGGTGTCGAGATCGCCCGTCAAGTCAGACAAATGCCCGGGAAGCCGAGAGGTTCAACCAATCTGTGAACGAGAGGTGAGGGTGCGATGAAGATTCCGCGGCATCTTGCATTCATCATGGACGGCAATGGTCGTTGGGCACAAGAACGAGGTTTGCCCAGAAGTGCGGGCCATAAAGCCGGTTATGAACACATCTCCAAGGTCTTGGAGATGTGTAATGACCTGGGCGTGCGAATCGTCTCGGGGTATGCATGGTCCACCGAGAATTGGGGACGACCGAAGCCAGAAGTGGAATTCATCATGAACGCTCTCGAGAAACACTTGCCCAGGTTCATTGCAGAGCTGCATGACAGAAATGTGCGCTTCATGCATTGTGGCATCAGCGATAATCTCAGCCCGGAAGCGTTGAAGGTATTAAAGGAAGGGGAGGCACTAACCCATCAAAATAGTAGCGGCGTATTCAACCTCGTATTCAACTATGGTGGGCGAGCAGAAATTGTCCGGGCTGCGCGTCAGATGGTAAAGGATCACATCCGGCCAGAAAAAATCTGTGAAAAGACGGTCGGAGATTACTTATGGACAGCGGGATTGCCGGACGTGGACCTGGTCTTTCGAACCGGTGGGGATAGGCGCATGAGCAACTTTCTGCTCTGGCAAAGTGCCTTCGCCTGCATCTATATCGCAGACGTCTACTGGCCGGCCTTATCCAGGGGTGAGATTGAAAAAGGCATCCTCGTATACACCCAATCCAGGGAAAAATCCGACAGAGAATTTATCGATTGGTGAGGCTGATCTTGGCGCAGGATGAAAGCTGCTGAGAGAGTGCTTCGCTTGCTATAGCGCGTAACATGGGCCGAGACCAGCTCGGCCCATGCATTTCAACATCATCCAATGGAGGCGGATCGTATAGCCTTAGAAGCTAGGGATTGTGACGAGACTAAGAAACAAGGCTATAATCTCGCATTCGCCCCCCGCTTTGAGGAGGTTTCTGATGTTAGTTGTCCTTCGTCGGCGCAATTATGGTTTGTTATGGACCGCCCAGCTGATCTCGATGATCGGCGATTGGGCCATGTTCGCCGCATTGCCTTTCTTCGTGTATGAGATCACTGGTTCGGTCCTGGCGACCGGTATGATGTTCATGATCCAGGTGGTACCGCCACTCGTGTTTGGGTCGGTTGCCGGGGTCTTCGTCGACCGCTGGGATCGACGCTGGACGATGATCGGGTCGAGCCTCTTCAGCGGCGCGGTGCTCCTGATTCTCTTAGGGGTTCGCTCCGCCGAGATGATCTGGCTGGTGTATCTCGCTGGTTTTCTCGAATCTACCGCAACTCAATTCTTCGGTCCGGCAAATAACGCCCTCTTGCCCACGCTGGTGGAGGAGGATCAACTGCTCACGGCTAACTCGCTCGACTCCCTGGGCGAGAACAGCGCTCGCCTGATCGGCCCTGCGCTGGGAGGTGCGCTGCTGGCCACCATCGGCCTGCAGGGCGTGATTATATTCGACATCTGCAGTTATCTGCTGGCAGCTTTCTTGATGAGTCTGATTCGAGTGGCTGTTGCTGGGAAGGGGGAAGTACCAACGGCGACAGCCTCGGCCGGCAATGCGCTCTCAAGCTTTTGGAGCGAGTTTGTCTCCGGGTTCAAGCTGGTCAAGGGTAAGCCTGCGCTGTCCCGCATTTTCCTGGTGCTGGGGATCGCCATGCTGGGTGACAGCATCCTCACCGTGCTGCTCGTGGCTTTTTTCCAGGACGTCGTTGGTGTGGGTGCCACCGAGTTCGGCGTGGTGCTTACAGTGCGCGGATTGGCCGGCATCCTCGGTGGGGTGGTGATGGGCGCCATCGGGAGTAAGTTTAGACCGTATCACCTGATCTCAGTTGGTTTGATCATCACGGGTGTGGCGCTGGTTGCCATGGTTCTCTTCCCGATCTATATCGTCTCGTTGGTTATCATGATCTTGCTAAGCGTGCCGCTGATGGCCTGGTTGATCAGCAGCCAGACCTGGATTCAAACCCATGCGCCCGGTGACTTTCTCGGTAGGGTTTTTGGTGTTTACGGGACATTGAGCGCGCTGCTGATGTTGATCGGTATAGGCTTTGCCAGTGGTTTGGGGGAAACGCTGGGAATCTCGACGACGCTCTATGTCGGCGGGGCGATCTACCTGCTCTCGGGCGTTCTAGCCCTGGCGCTGCTGCGGGGGATCACTATGCCCGATAGCGGAGCAGTGGAGGTGTTGGCTGAGTAGCCTGGTTGGGGAGATCAGAGAGCGGGTGGTGAATGGAGCTCCGGCGCCTCCCCACACAGAGCGCGGGACTTCGCCCCCCAAAGAACGGGACGTCGCCTCCCAGAGAAAGGGGGACTTCGCAGCTCGAAGCCGTTGTATCCGATAGAGATAATCGGATGATTATGCTACTTTGAAAAGCTTCCATAACAGCTCTTGATCATGTATCGTTGGCAGAACAACTCCGGATAGCATGCTGCTCCGCACAATTTATTGGGCGGCCTTAAGTTCCATCGGTGCGTCTCCATAATGCCGGTAACATCGCGAATGTCGTACCCCGGTCAAATCCGGAAGGTCGGCTTCGTCTTCGATTTACCGTATAATGCTGCAAACCTATCGAATGTTACCTACCATGGACAGCCGGCGAATATTCCAGGTACAAAACCGACGAAAGTTTATAACGTGGCTCTGGCAGGTCGTGCTGCTCGCAGTTGTCTACCATCTTGCCGTCCGCCTGGGCCTTTCAATGGCCTACCTGCAAAGCAACACCTCGCCGGTTTGGCCTCCGACCGGGATCGCCTTGGCAGCACTGCTACTCTTCGGCACCTCGCGCTGGCCCGGGATCACATTGGGCGTCTTACTGGGTTCATTGCTGACCGGCGCACCGTTCGATCTAGCCCTTGGAATGTCGATCGGCAATACACTCGAAGCGTTTCTAGCCGCCTACATTCTCCAGCGATATGTTCATTTCCACCCGGCAATGGATCGAGTCCGGGATGTAGTCGGACTGGTCATTGTAGCTATTTTCAGCACAATGATCAGCGCCACCGTCGGTGCTTCCACCCTCGTGCTCCTCAACCTCGCGCCGACAGAAGCCTTTGGCTCGATATGGATCACGTGGTGGATTGGGGATCTGCTCGGTGCTCTGGTAGTTGCACCTTTTATCCTCGTCTGGTCAAATTTCGAGATCACTCGTGTGGACCGAAAGAAATTCCTTGAGGCGGCGCTGGCATTCGTCTTGTTGGGGATCGTCACCTGGTATGTTTTCATTTACCCAACCAGCCAGAGTATCTATCACCAGGCGCTGGTCTATCTGATTTTCCCCTTCGTGATCTGGACAGCGATCCGCTTCGGTCAGCGGGGCGGTACAACCGCCGTGATCATGGTGTCCGCGATGGCCATCTGGGCAACCGTAGCCGATCTGGGCCCGTTCTCACTGCACTCGAAAAACGATAACCTGATCTTGCTGCAGACCTTCCTCGGCGTCGTGTCACTCACGTCGCTCATCCTGGCGGCGGCAACTACGGAGCGGTCGCGAGCCGCACGCGCGTTGCAGCGACGTGCTGATGACCTGGCGACCTTGAATGAATCTTCACGAATCTTCCTCGATGAGAACAATTTGGCTTCAATCTATCAGACGATCTGCGACCAGGCTATCTCAAGGATCGGTCTGGATGCAGTCTGGATCGAGCGAAAAGAGATGGTAGGTGGACAGCCCGATCCATTAACATCCAGCGGAATCTCGAACGCTGCGATCCGGCAATTGGATCTCGCGACATACACGCTTACTCACAGCGAAGACCCTGAGCAGATCCATGTTTATGCCCTCGACGGAATTGCGCCAACTGGGAATGCTTCACCCTCCCCATTCAAATCTCTGGCAGTTGTCCCACTAATCTTCAGCGGAGCAAGGATCGGTGAATTGAAGCTGCTCAGCCAGGAGAGCGATTTCTTCTCGACTGACCGCCAGCTACTGCTCGAGTCTTACGCCAACCTTGCGGCTGTCGTCATCCAAAACAGCTGGCTTTTTGAGGAGGTTCGTAATTCGAACCGGCAGCTGCACGGCTTATCTCAACGCCTGATCAAGGCTCAGGAAGATGAGCGCCTAAATCTCTCCCGTGAGCTTCATGATGAGTCCGGGCAGCTCCTCGCTGGCTTACTCTTTGAACTGGGGATTCTGGAGCGAAATGCGCTCAACCCGGAGAGGGCGGAGGAAAAAATCCAGGAGCTCAAAACGACGGCTCATGAGCTGCAGGACAACCTGCATAAACTGGCCATTGACTTGCGCCCTGCCAGCCTTGATCACCTGGGGCTGGTGACTGCGCTGGAGCAATTTGTGAACGATTTCAGTCGACAGTACGATATCCGCGTCGAGTTCGAGGCGGTCGGCATGCAGGGGCAGCGTCTGTCGAGTGAAGTCGAGACTGCAATCTACCGCATCGTTCAGGAATCACTCACGAATGTCGTTCTCCATGCCCGTGCAACCCTGGTCGATGTTCTCATCAGTCAACGTAATGATCATGTCGTCGCTACAATCGAAGATAACGGAGTCGGCTTCCTTCCCACAACACCCTCTGTAGAAGAACACCTCGGGTTGTTTGGTATGCGCGAGCGCGTGGAAATGCTAAACGGGCGCTTTACAATCGAGAGTTCACCGGGGAAGGGAACAACGGTTAACGCGGAGATACCCAGCGGTGCCTAAGATATTGATCACCGATGACCATGCCATCGTACGGACAGGGTTGCGTACATTGCTGCAGTCTGAGCCATCGTTCGAGCTGGTTGGAGAGGCATCGGGAGGCTTTGAAGCCATCAATCTGGTAGCAGAAACCTCGCCTGATATTCTTCTCCTGGATTTGAGTATGCCGGATCTGGATGGGATTGCGGTGACCAAGAAGCTGAAACCGAAGTATCCCGAACTGCGTATCCTTATCTTGACGATCCATGAGGATGATGCGCTTGTGCGGGAGGCGATCAAGGCTGGTGCATCAGGTTACATTCTAAAACGCGCTGCAGAGAGTGAGCTCGTCTCGGCGATCAATATCTTGATGCGCGGCGATATGTACGTGGATCACGCGCTCCTGAGCACGTTGGTTAAAGATACGTTAGTGAAACCAGCGCGTGATAGAGATCAAATTGAGGCTCTAACCCCGCGTGAAGAGGATGTGCTTGGTCTGATCGTCCTAGGTTATACCAACCGTCAGATCGGTGAAGAGCTGAGCATCAGCGTGCGCACGGTGGAAGGACACCGGGCCAATCTCTCTGAAAAAATCGGAGCGCATAGTCGGGCTGATCTGGTCCGCTATGCTCGCGAGAACGATCTCATAGATGGAACATTGGAAAAATAAACGAGTAAACTTTCGGAAACACAGTTCCAGCAGTACCGCGTAGTTTCTACTTAAGCCCACATCGTAAAAATCCGCACTATATACGCTTCAAAACCCACACCATACGTTCTATATTTATTTTAGACCTTCCCCGGTAGAGGAGGACGATTCCGCACGCATACTGTTATATGCATATCGCAGGATATTCGTAATGGCAGATCGTTCGACGACAGACGCTCATGTCACCCCATTGATCTCGATGCGGAGTATCAATAAATCCTTCGCGGATGTGAAGGCCAACGACCAGATCGACATCGATATTTACGCGTCCGAAGTCCTGGCACTGCTGGGGGAAAATGGTGCAGGTAAGAGCACCCTGGTGAAGATCCTGTATGGTTTTTACCAGGCTGATTCTGGGATGATCCTACACCGGGGTGAGCCGGTCACCATCCTATCACCCCACGATGCTCGCGAACAGCACATCGGCATGGTCTTCCAGAACTTCAACCTGATACCGGCCTTCACGGTTGCAGAGAACATCGCCCTTTTTTTCCCAGATCTCGACGCCGTTGTTAATCTCAAACAAATAACGCATCAGATTGAACGTATCTCGGAACGCTACAACCTTCAGGTCGATCCGACCATGTTCGTGATGGACCTCTCGGTTGGAGATAAGCAAAAAGTTGAAATCATGAAACTGTTGCTCTCGGATGCTCGCGTGCTGATCCTTGACGAACCGACACGGGTTCTCGTTCCGCATGAAATTGAATCTCTATTCAATGTCCTGGATAGCCTAAGGGCTGATGGGTATGCCATCGTCCTGATCACACACAAGATGAAAGAAGTGCTGGAGATCGCCGACCGGATCACGGTGCTGCGGCAGGGTCGCGTCGCCAGCTCATTGCCAGTGATTGAAGCTAGTGAGGATAAGCTGATTGAGTTGATGTTCGCTCGGAAGGTGGCCGAGTTCCAGGGGATCGAGCGTCATGAGCTGCCGGTTGAGGCCGAGGCGCTGCTTGAACTACGACAGGTCTCGACGCGTGCTGAAGGCGCCCAGGTGAGCCTTAAAGCGATCGATCTTAAGGTCTACCCGGGCGAGATTGTGGGCATCACCGGAGTGTCCGGCAATGGGCAGAGGGAATTGGCGGATGTTGTGCTGGGAAAACTCCCTGTGAGCAGCGGATCGATATTTTTGTGCGAGGAGGACGCCACGCACTTCTCAATCAGAAGTATCCGTCGTAAAGGCGTAGCCTTTGTTCCCGAGAGCCCGATGGCAATGGCGGTTGCGCCTTACATGACTGTTATCGAGAACATGGCCGTTCCGCAGATCTGGCGATATTCGAGTAACGGTGGATTGATGATCGACTGGGAGGCGATCAAGCAGGATTATTCAGCTTCGATGGACCAGCTGGGTTTTGAACTTCCACTTTACTCTCTGACCCGGTCACTCTCGGGGGGGAACTTGCAGCGCATGGTCATCGCTCGTGAGATGGCACACCAACCGGAATTGATCATCGCCTCCTATCTCACCAGCGGATTGGATGTGCGCAGCGCGATCGCAGCGCGCGAAGCTCTCGTTCAAGCACGCTCACAAGGGGCAGGCGTGTTGTTGTTCTCCGATGATCTTGACGAACTCTTTGCATTGAGCGATCGCTTGATCGTGCTCCAAGGCGGCAGCATCCGCGGCCGGTTCACACCCGCTGAAACCAGCTATCAGGAAATTGGCTATTTGATGACTGGATCCGGGGCGAGTAATGTCCATGGAAGCTGATAATAAACGACGACCTACCGCAATTATGCAGAAGATTTTTAGTGCGATTACTCGCTACCTATCCATGGTCGTGCTTGCGCTGGGTTTGTTTGGGATCATCATCTGGATCAGCGGTAAGAACCCGATTGTTTCTTATCGTGAGCTTTTCGGCTCCACGCTCGGGAGCTGGTACGGTTTTTCAGAGGTTCTTGTGGCGATGACGCCGTTGTTGATTACAGCTCTGGCAGTTGCTCTGCCATCCCGCATCGGGCTGATCAACGTTGGAGTTGAAGGACAGTTGTATATGGGCGCTTGTGCCGCGACCTGGGGGGCGTTGATATTATTCAACGCACCGGCCTGGCTCCTACTGCCGCTGATGGCTATCTTCGGTATGCTCGGAGGCGCACTCTGGGCATTGATCCCGGGTCTTCTGCGGGCAATGGGTTTAGTGAACGAAACGATCACAACCCTACTGTTGAACTCCGTGGCGCCCAAGCTGGTCGCCTTCTTCGTGTTCGGCTTCTGGCATTCCTCCATGGATACAAACAAAACGCCCAACTTCGTGGACGCTGCCCGGCTGCCCACCTTCTTCGGCACTCGTATTGATCTCGGGTTGGTGATCGGGATCCTGCTTCTGATCGTTTTTTGGTTGGTCATGAAGCATACCCGCTGGGGATTGGAGATTCGCGCCATCGGTGGAAACCCGGAAGCGGCGCAGCGCAATGGTGTACCCCTGAAGGTGTACATCGTGGCGATCCTATGTATCGGCGGCGCGATCGCCGGTCTCGCCGGCATGGCCCTGGTTTCGGGATATTACGGCGTACTGCTGACCGGCTTCTCGCGCGGTGTCGGTTTCATCGGCTTCTTGATTAGCTGGCTTTCATTTGGTGATCCTATTGGGATTGTGCTGACTTCCTTCGTGGTGGCGATTATCACAACCGGGGGCAGCATGCTCCAACTTACCACGGCATTGCCTTATGCTGTCATCAACATCCTGCTGGCGGTTGCGTTGTTTGTTGTTCTCTCCGGGATCAATCTCTTCCCGAAAAGGAAAACGGCATGACCCTGCTATCGATCCTTGGAGTACTTTCAAGCGCGATTTTCTCGGGCACATCCCTGCTATATACCACGCTGGGTGAAATTATCGATCAGCGCGCCGGAATCGTGAATCTCGGTCTGGAAGGCGTGCTGCTGATCAGCGGGGCGACAGGCATCGCGGTTACATCTTTGACGGGCAATCCATACCTCGGTGTGTTGTCAGCTGCACTTGTGGGCGGAGCAACAAACCTGATCCTGGGCTTTCTCGTTGTCACTCGGAGGGGAAACCAGCTGGCAAGCGGCCTGGCGCTGATGTTCTTTGGGTTTGGTGCCAGCGCACTGATCGGGAAGTCCTTCGTCGGGTTGAAGATCAACGGGCTTCCGCGGCTTACTATCCCCGGCTTTGGAAACCTTCCGCCGCGTTATCTTTCGCTTATTCAGTTTGACACGCTCATCTATCTAGCCATTCCGTGTACGCTATTGATCTGGTGGCTTCTCTTCCGCACTCGCTGGGGACTCGGGGTGCGTGCGGTTGGTGAGAATGCCGACACCGCGTTCGCCTCTGGCCGCAGTCCGCACCTGATCAAGTACCAGGCGTTATTCGTCGGCGGGATGCTTGCTGGTCTTGGCGCTGCCCATCTGACCATCGCCTACACCCTGAACTGGACCGAATACATGATGGGCGGCCGTGGATTCATCGCCGTGGCACTGGTGATTTTCTCGAAATGGCATCCGATCCGTGCAATTGTCGGCGCATTGCTGTTCAGCGGCGCCGTAGCTTTTCAGCTGCTGCTTCAGGCAAGCGGCGTACAGATTTCCCCATTTCTACTTGACACCATCCCTTACCTATTGACGATCCTGGTGCTGATCGTCTGGGGCGGCTCGCGCAAGCACTCAGCTCCTGCCAGCCTCGGACGAGTTTATATGGGCACCGAGTAGATCAGACTTTGGGAATTGGCGGGTGGAAATCCTGCCTGATGTGAAACACTACTTTAGCAAGGAGAGGAGAATGATGAAGAAAAAAATGTTGTACACCGTTCTGAGCGTGTTGATGGCACTTTCACTGCTGCTCGCTGCATGCGCTCCGGCGGCGACGCCCACCGAAGCTCCTGCCGAGCCCGCGGTTGAGGAGCCAGTGGTGGAGGAGCCGGTGGAACCCGCGGAGCCCGAAGAGCCGATGGAAGAGGGCCCATGCCTGATCATCGGAGCACTTCATGGCGGCCCAATCAACGACGCGGGATACAACCAGGCGATGCACGAGAGTGTAGCCGCCATCGCCGAGAACATCGAATGCGTTGAGATCATCGAGGCTGAGAATGTTCCCGAGGAGGCCGGCGCAACCGCAACGATGGAAAACATGATCAGTGAAGGCGCCGGAATGATCATCGCCACCGCTTTTAATCACCAGTACCCTGCGCTCGAACTGGCAGGGAAGTACCCGGACGTGATCTTTGAGCACGCCGGTGGCTGGGAGATGAGCGGAAATTTTGCCAACTTCTTCGGTGAGCCCCCGGATGCCTGGTATATGATGGGCGTCGCGGCTGGCCGCATGACCGAGACGAACAAGCTCGGCTTCGTGGCCGCCTTCCCTCTCGGCTGGAGCCTTACCTTCGCTAATGCCTTCCACCTGGGTGCCGTTTCTGTCAACCCCGATGTTGAAACTACGGTGTCCTTTACCTTCAGTTGGGGCGACAGTGCCAAGGAAGCGGACACGACGAATGCGCTGATCAACCAGGGTGTTGATGTGATCACGATGCATGTCGATTCACCAGCAACGATCATCTCGACCGCCGAATCGCGCGGAGCGTACTCGATCGGGTTCCAGTCGCTTCACGCGCAGCAGTTCGCTCCTGAATACTGGATCTCGGGAACGGGCTACACGCTCGGTGGCACACTTACCTGGTTGACCTCGACTGTTCTCGATGGAACCTGGGAACCGATCTTCCTGCGCTGCAGTCTGTGGGATGGTTGTATGGCCATGGCCCCATTCGGCCCCAAAGTCCCTCAGGAGGTACAGGACGAGGTCATGGCGGTTAGCGCCGCCCTGGAATCCGGAGAAACGGTAGTCTTCACGGGACCTATCCTCGACCAGGAAGGTAATGTGGTCGTCGCTGAAGGCGATGTGCTGACAGACGATGTAATGAGCTCTGTGGATTGGCTCGTTCAGGGTATGGTTGGCAGCCCAAAGTAGTCGGATTGCTGATTGAAAAAAAATGGGCAGGGGTAATATTCCCTGCCCATTGCCGGGAAACACAAAAAGGATTTTATGGTTTAGCGTCACCGCGCGATATCGCTGTCGCTCGAAATTGAAGCGGTTCCGGAGAGCGGGATAGAGAACCTTTCAGGGTGGCAGGATGCTCGCTCCTACGCGGCGAGGCGCAGTGCACATAGACTATAAATCATATATGTCTGGCAAGCAGCGGAGATCTATGCGGAGTCCGTTGCCCATGGTCGTGCGTTTCCGGACGAACTTTATGCCTCTTGTTCAGGATATGCGTCAATGATAATGGCTGGCCACGCGCCAGCGGATAGAATACAGCCCTGGCAATTATATTTGATTGTAATAACAAGTCTCCAAATTGAAGCGAAATAACGAAAACCTGACGAGTAAAAATGAGGGTGGAAACAATGGACATCAAGCAGAAAATCGAAGCAGCAAATCAGGAAGCGACCGAGAAGCTGATCCAGGGTGAGCCAGTGCTTGTGGATATTGCCCCGGCGGGCGAGGTGATCCCGGGGATGGAAGGCAGGCTTATTACCCATTCTGGTCCGCCGATTGCATGGACAAGGATGTGTGGTGCCCAGCGGGGGGCACTTATTGGCCAGGTGCTCTACGAGGGATGGGCAAAGACGGTCGACGAAGCGCGTGAATTGCTTGAATCCGGAGATGTGAAATTAGAGCCCAACCATCACCACGATACCGTTGGGCCGATGGCGGGAACGATCTCCCCCTCGGCTCCAGTTTGGGTGGTCGAGAATTCAGCCTTCGGCAACCGGGCTTTCTGCCGCCAGGTTGAAGGTCGCCAGCAGTTCGGCGAGTTCAGTAACGAGGCTTTGGATGGTTTGCGTATGTGGCGCGACGTGTGGGCACCGACTCTGCGCGAAGGGCTTCTAAAACGCGGTGGGCTGGAATTAAAACCAATCATCGTACAGGCGCTTCAGATGGGGGATGAGCTGCATAATCGCCATAGTGCCTCCTCCAGCCTTTTCGCCAATGCCATGGCCGTTGCCATGGTCGAAGCATCAGTTCCTAACGAGGCTATGCTGCCCACGCTGCGCTACATCACCAACCACAATCTGATTTTCCTTGGGTTGGCGATGGCAAGCGGGAAAGCGATCGCCGACGCCGCTCACGGGATTGAACACAGCACAATCGTCACAGCTATGGCACGCAACGGCACCGAGTTCGGGATTCGAGTAAGTGGATTGGGTAACTCTTGGTTCACCGCTCCGGCCCCGGAAGTCGAAGGTCTCTTCCTGCCAGGATATAAGGAAGCAGATGCTGGGCTGGATATGGGCGACTCGGCAATCACTGAAACGGTCGGTTGGGGCGGCTTCGTGCTCGGTGGCGCGCCGGGCATCCTGACACTGGTCGGTGGGACACCCGAGGAAGCGTTGGCCTATACGCGCGAGATGGCGGCGATCACAACAGGCGAACATCCCGTATACCGACTGCCGGCGCTCGGTTTCGTAGGTGCCCCCATAGGTATCGACATTCGAAAAGTAGTGCAATCTGGCATTACTCCGATCATCGACACCGCGATTGCGCATAAAGATCCGGGCTATCCGATCATTGGCGCCGGTCTGGTTCGCCCGCCAATGGAGTGCTTCAAACAGGCGCTGATTGCATTTAGTCAAAAGTATAGTTAATGTGGACTTGAGAATGACCACCATCAACGGCAGTAAAGAGATGGCCTCTGGTTTTGTGATACGTGAAAACCAATACTACGACTCGGTCTTTCTGATGGGAATCAATAAGGTCTTGTCCAAGGCTCCCGGAGTAGAGCAAACCGCGGTCTTGTTAGGTACTGAGGCAAACAAGCGTTTGCTCGCCGACATCGGATTTGCTAGTCCAGAGATCGACGCGGCGCAGCCCAATGACATGATTGTTGCCGTAATTGCCGAGTCGGCGGCGGTGGTTGAAGAGGTTATCAACGGTTTTGATAAAACCCTCAAGGCAATGGTAGCAAGGTCGCCGGTGTCTAATATCAGGACGCTTGAGGCTGGCATGAGCTACAAGCCGGATGCCAATCTAGCTGTCTTCTCAATACCAGGTGAGTATGTCGCCAACGAAGCCAGGAAAGCACTTGAGTCTGGGTTAAATGTGTTCATTTTCAGCAGCAATGTTCCGCTGGAGGAAGAACTCGAGCTAAAACAGATCGGAAAGGCTCGTAATTTGATGGTGATGGGTCCGGATTGCGGCACGAGTATCATCCGCGGCTTGGGGATCGGCTTTTTCAACGCAGTACGCAGGGGCACGATTGGCGTTGTGGGCCCCTCCGGGACCGGCTTACAGGAATTCACGAGCCAGGTGCATAACGCCGGGGGTGGAATTTCTCACGCGATTGGCACCGGTAGCAATGATCTTTCTGCTGGGATTGGGGGGCTGACCACGTTGTCGGCCATGCAGGCTCTGGAAGCCGATCCGCAAACGGAGGTCATCGCCATCATCGCCAAGCCGCTTGGAGCAAAGACTCTGGCATCGCTAGTTGACCAGGCGAAGGGATTCACAAAACCGCTAGTTGGTTGCTTCCTCGGCTCAGGAAAGGAATCCGCCGGGAAATATGAACCGATCCAGTGGGCATATACCATTGATGACGCCGTCGAGTTGGCGCTCAGGGCCGCACGGATCGCGCCCAAGGAAGTAGCTGAGCTTGAGCGGGGGGGGGAAGGGGAGCTTGTTGTGGCGGCGCGAGCGAATTGGTCGCCTGAGCAGAAATACTTGCGTGGAGTGTTTGCCGGTGGGACCTTCTGTTATCAAGCTCAGCAGATCCTCGGAGACGCAGGCATACAAATTTATTCTAACAGCCCGATCGAATCCGATTTCATGCTTGAAGACCCTGATATCAGCCGTGCACACACAGTGGTCGATATGGGCGATGAGCATTACACAGTAGGGAAACCGCATCCGATGATTGATAGCACAGAGCGGGCAAAACGGATCCTGGTTGAAGCTGCAGATCCAAGCGTCGCAATCCTATTGCTTGATTTCATCTTCGGGTATAACGCATCGAATGACCCGGTCGGCGAATTGTTGGGGGCACTTCAAAAGGCGAAGACCATGCGGAGCAAGGTGGGTGGAGAGTTGACCATCGTCGCTTCTGTTTGCGGAACGAATGAGGATCACCAAGATATTGGCCTCCAGATAAAAATGCTCAACGAATTGGGCGCGTTCGTCTTCCACAGCAATGCCCTTGCGACTGCCTTTTGCCGGCGATTACTCGATCGGAGTTAGATTCAAACCATGGAAAACAAAAAAGCAGATCTTCTTCAGCAGCCACTTGTGGTTATCAATGTTGGTTTGAAGGATTTCGCCGAAAACCTTGAGGCGCAGGAAGCGGACGTCATTCAGGTCGACTGGGAGCCACTTGCCGGCGGGGATCAGGAGATGATCGATCTGCTGAAGGATTTGTTGTAAGGTAAAACCTGCTTATCCGGGCGGAATGGGCTTTAGGGTGGTTGGTTTCCAGCTTTGAAAGTAATAAGCAACTGAGAAGTGCTACTTACTGTGAGATTAATCGGAAGCAACGATCTTCTTCAATTAGAGAGAATAAAATACGAAATATTACTGAGGGTGTTCAAGTAGAGATAGACAACTGAATTTCTTGCAATGCCGGTACATCCAATGCAGTTGAAGTTGCATGTTGTAGCATTCGCTCAAGGCGTGCCACCGCTGCGCTTCCAGTTGTTCCCGCGTCAGGAAGCGTTTCAATATCCTTCACCAATCGAGAAAAATGGCGCTGCTTATCAAGATTGGCACCAACCAGGTCGCATTGGATAAGAAAGACTTCATCGGCAACTTTTTCGAAAAGTTCACGATTTTGTACCCAAGCTTCTCCAACCGTTCCCTCAACAACGAGACCAACAATGTTCTTTGAGAGAATGTATAAATTCTTGCGTACGAGCTCAAATATCAGCTCTTGTTCATCTTTAATGAGTTCAAAGGGCAGGTTCACCTTATCAAATACATCGGCGATAAGATCAGCCTGTGGTCCAAAAATCATTGAGGGGAAGTAGGCGTCCGGGGCTTTCCCTTTTCTTTTCTCAAACCAGACTGTAACAACCGTGGGATCTTGAATTCCAGCATCTTCCCATACGCTCGGAACTAGCTCGTTTTGGATTAATGCTATGTGCTTATGCCAAGCAGGAGGGACCTGGTTGAGAACGGGTTGAAGATCTTCTTCTCGCACGGCGACAAGCACCATGATTGGATCTGGGGTTCTTTTTATGGCATCCACTAAATTATCTCTCCGGATAATGGGATATACAGGATGACCAATCCGAAGAAACCCCTTGGCGAATACCGCTCCAATTTGACCTAAGCCAATAACGATAATTGGTTGTTTCATACAAAGCTCCGTGATCCAGCAAATCCGAGAAATTGAAGGTGTGGCGGATATTCATGTGAAGGCTTATCGACAGGAAGAACGAGTAACAGCGTTAATTGTGAAATCAAGCTTCCTTCCACGACAAACTCCACTTAACTAGGTAATTATATATATATCCCCGGATTGAAGCGATAGGGATCAACGAGGTTCTTAATATGAGAGTAATCGGCACCAGCATATCGGATTTTACATAGATCTAATCAGCGAGAAATTAGACCTTCCCTAGAATTACAATACTTGATTATATTGAGTATTCTGCGTTGAAGATACTCGGCAAATTCACACATATCATATTGTCCCGCCTATAGATTAAAGTCCTCAATCCAGGAGGTCATATTAAAGTTGTAACTTCACTTGACGTGGTCGTGATTGTTGAGTATAATTGTTGCACATGAGAGTTGAGTATACCGGAGGTGCAATATACATACTGATGAGTCGCCAAAAACCAGAAGAATAAATATTATGGTAAGCGAATCTCTAATCGAGTGCCTTGCTGCAAATGCCGAAGATAGAGGCATGTCCATGTCTGCCTTTGTGAGAGAAGCCGTGGAAAAGGAATGCGAACGGACACAAGAGCAAGTACTTGCAGAGACTGCAGAATCTCTCGCTTCACTATATGAATCTGACCGCGAACTAACGGCTTTTCTGACTCTCGATGGAGATGAGTTTGCATGAAAAGAGGCGAGGTCTGGGAAGTAAACCTTGATCCAACGATTGGGGCGGAAATCCAAAAGATCCGCCCCTGTATCATTGTCAGCCGAGATGCACTAGCACGCTTACCTCTCAAGATAATTGTGCCATTGACAGAATGGAATGAAGGTTTTTCACGAGCGCCCTGGCATGTAAGGGTTGAGGCTACTGCTGAAAACGGATTATCCAAGGCTTCATCTGCCGATACTTATCAAGTGCGCTCGATCTCCGAGCAGAGGCTCATCAGGAGGATAGGTTGCATTGATGAGTCAATTATGGATCGGATAAACGATGGCCTCCTACTTTCTCTTGCACTAGATTAAGAGGTTACATTAGTCCGCTGACTGACGAGTATCGGTTTCCTTTATCAAAACCGGATTTCGTATCGCTTTGAGTGAACAATTAGTTGGATGCGATTACCTTCATAATCAGAAACAGGTTATGAAAATGCCTGAGCGATTGGCTGTCGAAGGACCGGTTTAGACGGGTTCGATTACCTAACGTGAATTCGATAGGGAGCTCTCTCCAATGAAGGGAAGATGCTGGAGGTTGGTGCTTATCCTGGTTGGAGCGCTGAGCGCTTGCAGCCCAAAGGTACAGGCACCCGATGCTGTTGGCCCGGCTTCCCCGGACGCGGTAGCCCTTTCACTCTCCACGGTCGATCCGGAGGAGAGCCTGCACCTGTTCGAGTACGATAAGGATGCGCCGCTTGATATTCAGGAAGAAAAGCGTTGGCACGAATATAACGCTGAGTGGATCGACTTTAGCTACGAAAGCCCAATGGGGGGGCGCGCCGATGCCAGGCTGATCATCCCAAATGGAAAGGGGCCCTTCCCAGGGATGATCTTGCAGCACGGTGGTGGCGGGGCGGCAACCCTGGAGGATATGAGGTACTTTGCCATGGAGTTCGTCAGGCACGGGGCTGTGACGATCATGATCACCGACCCCTACCGGCGCCCGGGTGGCTGGGTGCCCACGCCGTACATGGGCAATACCTGGCCTTTATTCACCGAGAGCGACCTGCGCATCAAGATCCAACTAATCCAAGACCAGCGCAGGGCGATCGATATCCTCGAAAGCCGACCGGAGGTCGACCCGGAGCGCATGGCCTATTTTGGAGTTAGCTTCGGGGGAACGATGGGTGGTTTGTTGGCAGGTGTGGAAGACCGCCTCAAGGCTTATGTGCTTGTGGTCGGGGACGGTGGGCTGGTCGAGCACACCTCCGACCCAGGTGAGGACGGTTTCAACATCCACTTTAGCGAGAATTGGGCGGCGCTGATGTGGCCAACCGAATCGCTGCATTTCGTCAGGAGAGCCGCGCCGGCAGCGCTGCTTTTCCAGAATGGAATCAACGATATGCATGCGCCAGCCCACGATGCTATCCGATACCACACCGCCGCTAGCGAGCCGAAGACGATCATGTGGTACGACTCAGGGCATGGCTTACCCTGGAAATTCGTGAACGACGCCGCCGAGTGGCTGCAGCCATACCTGGGCGATAATTTGTTCCTGCTGGCGCCGAACTACAGACCCTCAGCAATTATCTGGGATCGGGGTACCCTCATCATAATTTTCCTTGGGTTAGGTATTTACCTGTGGGAGAGTATCCGACGAAAATATTTGGGCTGGGGTGATCGCCTGCTGTGGCTTCTGGCAATATTACGGACGGGACCAGTAGGGCTGGGGCTGTTCTGGTTCACCACCCGGCGACCAAAAAGGGAGGGTGAAGTGACGCCGCTCTGGGTTCGGGCGCTTGGCGTGGTGACTTTGAGTGTAGCAGCGTTTGTTAGCGCCGGTTTTGTGGGGGGCAAGGTCAATGACTTAACGCAAGGGAGCGATTTACGCCTCAGGTTGGCCCAAACCTATCTGATATTGTTGGTTGGGGGCGGGTTACTGACTCTCCTCGCCCGGCGCACTTACCGTGCGTCCATCTTTGCCCATATCCTGTCTGCGAATACCTTCTGGCCGGTCACCATGCTGATTCCCTGGCTGATTGGTGAATATTTACGGGATTTTACCTGGCTAACCACCTCGGCTAACGCCTTGGTTGGGATTGTCTTGACCGCTCCCTTACATTACTGGCTGATAAAAGGCGGCTTCGAACGATGGGTCTTAGCATTGGAGGCTGAAAGGGAGCCCCCACCATTGAATCGCCTTCCCTTGCCTCTCTCAGCAGGATTGCTGGTACTTTCTTTTGCCCTGGCGTTCGGGAGCGTTTTGGTGATGCTGAAGCTCTATACAGAGCTACCCTGGCACGATGTGCTGCTGGTCATCCGAGGGGTCTACGGGTAAGAACTAATTCAGTATGAAACGGCGCATAGCCGAAATGGCGCTTGTACTCTCGGCTGAACTGGGCCGGGCTATTGTAGGCGACCCGCCAGTGGCGGTGAAAACGCGGCGCGAAAATGGCAATCAATGGTTCTGGTTGAAATAAATTGACATGCAAACCCGGCGGATCGCCTGAAAAAACCGTTGGGCGGCGTAAACCAAAAGGAGAATCTATCTTTTGAAGGAGGGAAGAAGATGAAATACAGAGTCCATCGATTTGATCTCAAAATGACAAGTGACCAGAGTAAGCTAGAGCAATTCCTGAATAGCTTGGAGGGCGAGGTAGTAGCGATAATTCCAAACGTCACTTGGGCTCCAAAAGTACAAGTAGACTTTCTTCTCATAGTGGAGAAGTTGGGCTGATTGGGTTTTAAGACAAGCTAAAATAGAGGTGAAGTCGTACCGCCGCCTAACCAATCGCTGCAGCAGACGTGGCTATCGAGAGTCTTTGAAGAGTCGTTCTTCGTTTGCGGTCTTTCTGATGGTTGTTGAGTACATCGTTTCAGCCGCCACGCCGCTGAGCTCCCGGTTATGGGAGCAGCCGATAAGGCTGCGGATCTTATGGGGTGAAAGTCCCCTGCCGTCAATTGCCCGATTCAGACGGCTAGCATATCCGGGACACAGGGAGGTACCAAACTGTGGG
>Ga0315550_1000598_pt1 | contig 22236 bp, 25 predicted proteins | sample SalMarSW160190MG_2_FD_203100 | JGI IMG/M metagenome (GOLD analysis project Ga0315550, IMG submission 203100) | Salt marsh sediment microbial communities from the Plum Island Ecosystem LTER, Massachusetts, United States - Salt Marsh Sediment SW1601-90 ... | reverse complement strand
TAGATATCTTAAGAAGTGAGTTAAAAGATTTATCAGATAGAGATTTTGATGAATCTATGGAAAAACTAAAAAAATCAGGAGATCTCTTCCAGCCCAAATCCGGATTTGTTCAGTTGATTTGAAAAAATTTCCCATTTGCAATTAAACGAAATATTTATAAATAAAGAGTATATTAATATTCTATAAGATTATTACATTCGATAAAAGATGATAAAAATAAAAATAAGATATACTAGATATACCCCTTAGAGAATAACAATATTTATATACCCTCAAAACATAGGAATATAAAATGGAAGAAATTAAATTAAAACCCTCTTACGCAACAACAGGGCATGTTAAAAATACCCTAGACTTACTTAGTCGTATGACTCCTAAAAAGATTGATACAACATTTGTAGTAGATAACAATCTTGCTACACCGAGCAATGCATTTAGAATTGTTGAATTATTAAGGTGGTTAGGGATAATTGACGTTAAAGGCAATGTAATTGAAGAAGTTGCAAGTAAACTTAGACTGGTGGGTGAAGAAAGAAATAAATTTATGGCCGGGCTCATAAAAGAATCATATAAAGATATTTTTGAAATACATGATATTAAAACAGCAATAAAACATGATATAATAAATTTTTTTGTATCAAAATATAAATTTGGACCTGCACAAGCAACAATTGCAACAAGGTTGTTTCTTTACTTATGTCAAACATATAATATTGAAATATCTGAGGACTTAAAAAAGAAAACCGCTGTGGGGATTCCAAAAAAAAGAAAAAAACAACAAAACATAAGCTCCAAGTATAAAACAAAAAAAGGAGATAAAAATAATCCACAGAATATGGGAGTACCCTTTCAGAGCAGAGAGGATTTTATAGAATTAAAAGATGATGTAATGTATATCAAAATACAAAACAATAGCCAGGCGATTAAGAAGGCTAAAAGTTTGTTAAGTATTTATGAAAAAGATGCTGAAACAGATGAAGATAGTCAACGAAATTCCGAGGTAGACTTAAGCAACACCGAAGAAAAGTAGGTGAATATACCCTGGGCCTCTTCCCTCTTTCGGACAGACTGCTCAGGGTGAATGTCCTATTAAATATATTAATATTTCAAGGTATAAAAATACTTGTATTCTAACAAACCACTTATTTCTTAACCAAATAACTAAAAACAGCTGAAACAATAATAATTAAAAAATTCCCAAATAAAACATCAGGAGTAAACAAAAAATTATAATCACTATTTAAAAACAAAGGGATTGCGATTATTGAATCTAGAATAACTCCCACAATAACTAAAACAACTCCAAAACTAAGCCCACGAACAAAATTAGGCTTAATTTTCTTTCTAAAGTAAATTAAATTAACAAAAAGAATAAATAAAACAAGCAAGATAAAATGAATCGAATTATAAAGCACATCTGACCTTCCTAATCCCAGCCCAGACGTAAGAAAACTGACTTCAAGAAATATTAAGACCCACAACAAAATTCCTAGCAAAACCGCTTTTATAACTTTCATTCTGAAAATATTAGGAATTCAACACTAATAAACTTTTTTATAGTATAAGACAATATAAATCTTTAAAAATAAAAATTACAATTAAGATTCATGCCAACTGAGTTTAGAAAAAGAGAAACTGCTTATAAACTAAGAATAGGGGATTTGCTTAGAGCAAACCAAATTTTTGAAGAATCTGAATCACTAAACAAAAAACTCAAGTTTGTAGAATTAGGAAATAAAACAATCTTAAGAGTTAATATAATTGCAAATGTTATTGATAAATATGAATCAGAAGGTGAAAGAAAATTTGCATCAATAACACTAGATGACGGAAGCGGACAAATAAGAGCAAGAGTATTTAGTGAAGATATAGAAAAATTTAAGGAAATAAGCCAAGGAGATACTGTATTAACCATTGGATTATTAAAATCCTATAATCAGGAGCTTTATATCTTGCCAGAAATAATAAAAAAACAAGACCCAAAATATCTTCTTGTTAGAAAACTAGAAATTGAGCAAGCCACTCCCAAACAACTAAGCCCAAAAGAAAAACAAGAAATCAAAGTCCTAAGAGATGAAGTAATTGACTTAATAAAAGATTCAGAAACAAATGAAGGTATTGAAAAAGAAGAAATGATCATGAAGCTCGAACATAGCAATCCCAAAACAATAAGCCAAGAAATACAAAAATTACTAGAAGAAGGCATAATCTACGAACCCAAACCTGGACGTGTCAGGTATTTGGGGTAAATGCCCGGCAGGGGCATTATGCTATCCAAAGATAACATTTATTTCTTAGGATTTGAAGTGATAGCAGAAGACTAATAGTTTAAATCATTTTCATAAAGCATTTTAGTATCTGAATAAAATTATAAGAAATGCTTTTGAAAAGAGGCAGGGGCATAAGACCTTCTTGACCATTTGATGAGACTTTTCATTAGAAAGTTTTAAATATCCTAATTTAGTATTATTATTAATATATCCCCCAGAATTGCACTGCAACTCTGGGTTTTTATTTTTTTGAAAACTTAATATAATTTTATAATGGAAAATAAAGAAAGAGTAATGATTTTTATAGATGGTAGCAATCATTATCATATAATCAAGGACATGTTTAAAGATAGTGCAAAACCATTAAAATTTGACTTTGAAAAGTTTATCAAAGAAATAACTGGAAAAAGAAAACTAATAAGAGTTTATTATTATACTGCTCCTTTAATCAAAAAGAAAGGTGAGGAAACATATATCAAACAGCAAAGATTTTTTGAAAAATTAAGAAGAATTCCTAATTTTAAGTTAATTTTATGCAGAATGCAAAAAACAAAAATAGATGGAAAAACAATTTACCAAGTAAAAGAAGATGATATCCATTTAGCAGTTGATATGCTTAAGTTTGCTTACAATAATGCTTATGATACAGCAATTTTAGTTTCTTCAGATGGAGACTTTGTTCCTGCAATAGAAGTTGTAAAGGAAATAGGGAAAAACATAGAGAATATAGGATTTGAAAACAAATTCTCTTATCATCTAAAGCATGAATGTGATAAGTTTATAAGATTAAGCAAAAGCGAAGTAAAAAGGTTTCTTATTAAATAGGATCAATCTTCATTCTAGGTCGTGTGTGTCTAGATGGAGGGTATTTAAATAAATTGTCGAGAAGGAAAGGATGCGATGAGAGTGATGGGTTTTGAGCTTGTTCTTTTCTAAAAAGATCATTAATCGAATACTCCTTTGGGCAGTTCTTCCTTGAATATTTTTTCTATCATGTATATTTCTTTGAAGTTTATTATTTCTCCAAACTTTTGTTTAATTTCTTGGATCAGTTCTTTTAGTTCTTTTTTGTGTTTGATTATTGCTCCTATATCTATATCCCAATCTTTGTTGCCAAAATATTGATAGTAATAAAAAACTGATTTTTGGTTTTCCAAGAATTGAATTATTTTTTTATGATCTTTTGCTACTTTTGTTTTTATTTGGATGTTGTAAATATCAAATCCTAATTCTTCAAAGTCAATGAATATTGTTGATTGTTCAATAATATTTTTCTTTTCTAATTCTCTTATTCGGTATCCAATTGCGTTTGCTTTAAGATTTACTTTATCAGAGAGATTTACTAATGATTCCCTTGAATTATTATTGAGAAGTCTCAAGATTACTAAATCAATTTTATCTATTTTAATATTGGTTATTGTTTTTTGAGATGTTAATTTTTCTTTTCGCTCGAATAATTTGTTGTAAAATATTTTTTGCTTTATTGGGATACTTACAAAGAAAAATTCTTTGAGTTTTTCTTTAAAAAAGTTTTCTATTTCAATTGTAGTTTGTTGTAATTGTTCATTGTTTTTGTAAAATATGTCAAATACAAAATCATATTTCCCGATATTAATTGAAATTGCTGAAATAAATTTGTGTTCAATGAGAAATTCTAGAACTTCTTGCTCATCTTTTAAAGAACAATTTTGTAAACTAATATAACATCCTGTTCTTTGAAAACCTATCACTCCAATATTTATTTGTGAAGAATATTTTTTAATAATTTTTTCTTCAAGTTTTTTTAATCTATAATCTATAACTTCTCTTGAAACCCCAACTTTTTTAGAAAGTTGAGTTAACGGGATTCGTGAATTCTGAGCTAATTCAGAGAGTATTTTTTTATCTTTAACATCCATAATAATACAGATAATCAAAATAAGTATATAAATATTGTGTTTTTGTAAAAAAATCAATGAAAGGTTTTATAACTCTTAAATTGGTCATTACTATTCAATGGAAACAAAGAATAACTTATCAAAACAAAGATATTTTATAGAAAATAATAGAGACAACCCTATTATAAATAATGTTTTGGATAACAAAACAACAATTAGAAAGTATAAAATCTATGAGAAATAAAATGAATAAATTAAAGAAAATCTTGCTAGAAGAAGGAACAACTTTAATTCCATTTGGCTTTGCTTTCGATAAAATAAATAAATATTGGTGTGTGCAGAAAAAGTATAAAGATACTACCTTTTTTGAAAAGGTCAATATGATTAGAAGAGGGGGTCTTAATTTCTTAATTTTTGGAGCAATTTCTCTAATGGCTCTTTTATATCCGATAGGTTCTTTGAGCACTGGCACACTAAATTACACAAAATGGCCTGAAATTCAAAAACAAAAAGAATTACAAGAAGAGCAAAGAGTGAGGGATTATTCAGAAAAACAATTTTTTAAAGCAGATAAGAATGGAGATTTAGTAATTGATGCAAATGAGTTTTATGATTATACTCATAGGAGGAGAAAAGTATGATAGGCGGAGCAGTAACATTCAATTATTATGTAAGGTTAGACAAGTATAAACTTAATTTGGCAGGGCAAGAACTCAAAGAGAAAAAATCTGAAAATTATGAAAAGATATGTTCTGAATTAGATAATAGATGTTTATGTATTGTTAATGGAGAAAAGAAAAACCCTTCGTTATCTAATGCTGTTCTTAATTTTTATGATATCTTCACTAAAAGAAAAAACTCTGATAAGATAAGAGTATTGGAAAATAATGGAAGTAAAGGGTCTCCTGATAGATTAGTTGATATAATTGATGGATTATGGGATGGAATTTCTCATCTTACAACAGCATTTCTTATGCAGACCCATCAAGAATTAAATAAAGGAGTGCTAAATTACAATGATGTAAGGGAAGAATTAAGAGATAAATCTATGAAGTATGTATCAAGAAATATAGGCGTCTTTATAGTTAAAACTCCGATTAGCGCCGTAGCTACAATTTTAGGTCCTTTCGCAGTTAATCGTTCTATTGGCTTGCCTATTGCTACTGTAGGAGCCTTAGTACTATATGACTCTATTAGACAATTTATTGCATATTGCAAGCATGACGAGAAAGGAAATTTTGTTCATGAAAAAGAATTTAGAAAACTTCTTCATTGTGCTAGAGAAACTGATAAATATATGACTAAAGATATTGATATAACTCCTCCTAGAAGACCAATGGCTTTAGGAGGAATCGGTGAATTAGAAAAAGAAGCTATAGAAATTAGAAAAAAACTTAAAAAACAAAGATAAATAAATATAATTTTTGTTAATATTGTCTGTAATTGTTATAAAGAAATGTTAACTATATTAAATAGGGGAATTGTTACTTATAATTTTAAAATAACCAGAACACTCTCTATCTGGTCAGGATGGTCGATACTTCGGCAGGGGCATACGTATTTTTCCTAACATTTAAAAATAATCTCTCTATATTATTATATGGCAAAAATTTGGTATTCTGTTTTTGGGGAGGGGTATGGTCATGCTACAAGAAGTACAGCAATAATAGAAGAGCTACAAAAAAATCATAAGCTGTTAATAACTGGATTTAATAAATCCTATATTTATTTAAAAGAAAGGTTTCCTGAAGAAACACATAAACTAGAAGGGCCGGGCTTTGTTTATAAAGATAATAAAGTTAGTGTAGGAAGAACTGTCTGGGAATTTTCAAAAGCTTTTCCAAGGCAATCAACAAAAAATATTTCTCATGCTTTTAATTTAATAAAAAGATTTAAACCAGATTTAATAATAAGTGATTTTGAACCAACAAGCCATTATCTTGCTTATTTTTTAAGAATACCAATAATTGGTATAGATAATATGAGTGTTTTATCAAAATGTAAAATAGATGTAAAAAAAGGAGATAGGTTAGATTATTTTTATGCTAAAAGGGTTATAAATTTGTTTACGCCCTCTAGAGGATATCATTTAATTTTAACTCTTAAGAAATTTAAAATAAAAAAAGATAATGTTTTTCTTTTTTCTCCTGTTTTGAGAAAAAAAATTTTAAATAGTAAGAGTAAGGGAGGAGATTTTATTTTAGTTTATCAGACAACTCAGGCAAATTTTAAAAAACTAATTAAAGATTTTAAAAAAATAAAAAAGAGTTTTATTATTTATGGGACAAATGAAAACAGGAAAGATAAAAATCTTTTATTTAAGAAATTTAATGAATCAGGATTTATTAGAGACTTGTCTTGTTGCGAGGCAGTCATAATGACCGGAGGTTTTACTACTATAAGTGAAGCTGTTTATTTAAAAAAACCAATGCTTATTGTTCCTGCTGAAAATCAGTTTGAGCAAAAATTTAATGGCGTAACAGTTAAGGAAATGAAAATAGGTGATTGTGAAAAATCCCTTGACAAAGCAAAAATAAGTTCTTTTATAAAAAACATAAGTTTTTATAAAAAAAATTTAGAAAAAATTGGAATTTGGAATAATGATGCGTTAATTAATAAAATTGAAGAATTAATCAAAGAACTAGCTCCTAAGAAAAAATCAACTTTTAGATTTGTAAGAAAAATAGTTTCTTTTTTTAAAGGGCATGATTATGAGAGAACAATGACTATAATCAAGCCTGATGCTGTTGAAGGAAAATTAGTAGGAGAAGTAATAAAAAAATTAGAAGTGCAAGGAATTAATCCAGTTGCAATGAAAATGGTTAAAATAAATAAAAGAAAGGCTAAAGTATTTTATAAGCATTTAAAAGGCAAGATTCCTGATTCTGTTTTTAATTCAATAATTGATTATGTAACATCAAATAGGGTTGTGTTAGTTGTGTGGCAGGGCAATGGGGTAATTAGTAAAATAAGAGAGATTTGTGGGCCGACAGACCCAAAAAAGGCTATAAAAGTTAACATAAGAGATTTATCAGGAGATGATATGAAAAGAAAATTTAAAAAAGGAAGGGCTGTTAAGAATATAATTCACTCAAGCGCAACACCCGAAGAAGCAAAAAGAGAGATTAAGGCTTTCTTTTTCCCGTGGGAGATTCATAAATTATGAGGGGCAGAAAATTCACAAATCATGAGAAACGAAAAACCATAAGTTATGAGGCATAAAAACATGAAAAATATTAAAAAAGAGATTGCATTGGTTTGTCTTGCTGCTGGAGTTTCAAGTAGATTTGGAGGAAGATTAAAACAATTTGTAGAAATTAGGTCAGGAGAGACTTTAGTTGAATATTCTCTTTCTCAAGCTTTAAAAGCTGATTTTTCTAAAATTATTTTTGTTGTTGGAGAAAAAACAAAAAAACCATTTGAGGAAAAGTTTGGAAAATCTTATAAAAATCTTCCAGTTTACTATGCATCGCAAACTTATGATAAGAGTTATAGAAACAAGCCGTGGGGAACTGCAGATGCTTTATGTTCTGCTGCACCTTTTTTAGATTGCTCATTTGTTGTTTGCAATGGGGATGATATTTATGGAGAGCATACCTTTGAAATTTTAATCAAGCATTTGAAGAAAGATTTAAAAAAAGGCAAGAATGCTGCTGATGCTACGATAAGTTATAAGTTAATTGATGCGCTTCCTGAAAAAGGAATAGTTAATAGAGGGATTATTCAAGCTGAAAAAGGATATATAAAAGAAATTAAAGATTGTGTGAGTATTTCAAAATCAGATTTAAGAGGAAAAAATCCTGAAGATTTATGCGCAATGGGAGTATTTGGTTTTAATTTAAAAACATTAAAACTTCTGAACCAGGGGCTGCAAGAATTTAAAAAAGAGCATAAAGGAGATGCAAAAGCAGAATGTGGGTTGCCTGATCAAATCACAGATTTGATTAAAGCAGGAAAAATTAAAATGAAAATTTATCCTGCAAAAGACAAATGGCTAGGAGTAACTAATCCTGAAGATGAGGAAAAAGTTAGAAAGATTTTGGGTTAGACAGATTCCTTAATAATCTTTTTATATTTTTTTTGATATTTTTTCGCTAAAAAATAAATTAATATATAGCTTGCAGTTGTAATTAAAATAGTACTTATCAGGTTTCCAATTAAGAATCTTCTTGAATAATTGAACAATTGGTTCCATAACCAAAATTTATAAGTTTTAACTGGCAAATCCCCTAAAATTAAATCACCTATTTTGTAAGAAAGCCCATATAATGAAAACAAAACCAAAGGATTCCAAATTGCAAATGCAATTAACATAGAAACTTTACTAACTTTTTTGAAAATTAATAAAAATAATAATCCAATAAATACTCCTAGTCCAAAAGTAGGCAAGACAGCAATAGCAGTTCCAAGTGCAAAACCTGAGGCTATTGAATGTGGAGAAGTTTTAATCCTCACAACCTCTTCAAGGTGTTTTTTTAATTTTTGTTTGTAATTTCCAAGCTTATTTTTTAGTTTTTTTATCATTTTTAAGGAGTTTTTAAAAATAGTTTATTTGTTATTTTTTGTTTTTTCTTTTTATCTCTTTAGAATTTTCTTTCTCAAAACAACTTCTGTGTGAGGATAAGCAATTTCTACAGATTTTTCTTTATTAAACTCCCTGAATATTTCTTGAGTTATATTAGAAGAAACTTCTATTCTTTCTCCTGCTTTGACATAATATCTTACTTTTATATCTATACCAGAACCTTGAAACTGCACCCTAACATAAGGATTTTTCGGCATTTTGCCAATCTGGTTCTTCATTATTTTCTTAGCAGATTCTTCACAGATTCTTATTGCTTTGTCCAAGTCACTTTCATATGTTACTAAAACCCCCACATCATCTAAAATATATTCATCTTGGATAGTATAATTAATTATATTTTGGTCAAACATCAAGGAATTAGGAACCATAACTATTCTCCCGGAAAGTTCCTCACTAGCTACTGTCCCACCAACCTCTTTTAAATAAATATGTGTGAGAGTTATATCAGTAACATCTCCTTTAACATTATTGATTAGTATTCTATCTCCTATTCTAAATGGTTTTTTAACAACAACCATAATCCATGCAGCAATTCCTGTTATTGGCCTTTGCAATGCCCAACCTAATGCAGCAGAAAATAATCCTGTAGCTATCCCAAAAGCCATACCATTTCCAGAAGAATAAAAGAAAATTCCAACAACAGCAATAATAATAAATAAGTAGGTTATTAAATTTGAAAAGACAGTTATGTTATGTATCATAATTTTTTTACTGGTTTTTTTAAGCAAAGCTCTTTTAATAAAGGACATGATTATTGTAAAAACAGCAATAACTATGATGAAAACTAAAACAGGTTTACCAAACTTTATAACAATCTCAGGAATTTCCAGCACCATTTTTCAGGATATCAAAGAAGGAACTGTTTAAAAACTTATTTGTTCAGAATGGGACTTTTATAACTATTTTAATTACATATTTCTTTGATAATTGTTTTATCACATAAATCCTTAAAAAATAAATTCTCTTTAATAATAAATCGGAGAAGAAATTGGATAAAAAAATAATTAGTTTATTATTTACTGGATTATTTATTGTTTTATTTGTTAGCTTGGTTCATGCTTATTTTGATTTTAATTCAAAATATATTATTTCACATCGGGGCGCTTCTTTTTATGAGCAAGAAAATACATTAGAAGCATTTGAAAAAGCAATTGAGTTTGGAACAGATTTTGTTGAAATTGATGTAAGAAAAACAAGAGATGGCAAGCTAGTTGCATTTCACGATTCTGAGATTGATGATATGGGTGTTGGAGAGTTAGATTATCATTTTTTAAATGAGCAAACTCCTTATCATGTTCCAACATTTGAACAAGTTTTAATTTTCTTGCAAGGAAAAACAAAAATTCATGCAGATTTAAAAGAACAAGATTATGAATTAGAAGTTGTTGACCAAATTTTAAAATATTTTTCAGTTAATGATTTTTTTATAAGTTCAGAACATGAATCTTCATTAATTAAAATTAAGGAAATTAATCCAAATATAAAGACAGGGATTATTATCAAAGAATCTAAAATGGGCAAATTAGCAAGTAATAAGATTTTTTCCTTTTTTCCTTTTCCTTCTTTTTTTTCTAGGCCCTTGTTTTCTAAATATCCTAGATTTCCTAAAGATAGAATTATAGATTCAAAGGCAGATTTTGTTGTTTCTGATTATAAGGTTGCAGACGATGATTTTTTGAGGGCTGCTGAGAAGTTAGATAAAGAAGTTTTTGTTTGGAATGTTAATGATAAAGATTTGATTGATTGGTTTTTAGCTGACAATAGGGTTAAAGGGATTATTACAGATAGGCCAGATTTAGTATATAATATATCTGCAGGCCAATAAACTTTAAATTATGTGTTTTTCTAGTTATTTTATGGGATTTAAATCATTTATTGTTTTCCTGGTTGTTTTACTTGCAGTAGTGTTATTAGTTGGTTTTTTAATTAGCCCTAATCGCGGGAATGTTTTAAAACAAAATCTTATTAATATCAAAGATTTTTTTACAGGAATTGGCACAACAGGAGCAGCGGTTGCTCTTGATTCTAAACCAATCGAAGTCAGTATCAGAGAGCTTCAAAACAACCCTCAAAAATACTTTGGAAAAAAAGTTAAAACCAGCTTTATTATGGGAGAAGAATCTTATTTAAATGGTTTATATAATATTTATGACAAGTACGAAAATAAGTTTGCAATAAAGCACGAATTTTTAAAACAAGGTGAAGAATATGAAGCTGAAGGGACTATTAAAAAAGAAACAAGATTGTATCTTTATAATAAAGTTGAGGTTTATTATATTGATCCTGAGAATGTAAAGATTATTAGGCAGGAGCTATGAAAAGTAAACAAAAAGTAGATAAAGGGAAGTAAAAAGGGAATAAAAAGGTTTATAATTGTTATTTTCTATAATTTATTAATATTTTGTTAATACAAGGAGGTGAAAATGGCTAAAAGAAATTCTAGAAGACAAAGTTCTAGCGGAAGTGAATCAATTATTCCAAAGCTTTTTGGTTTGATTTCATGGATTACTGGCATATTAGTATCTTTAGCAGTTGGATTTGGCATGGTTGAGAAAGTTTTGACTGTAATGTATATCCCAGAAATTATAACTGTTATAGCTGGATGGATTGTAGTAATTGTAACAATATTAAGCGTGATATTAGTTTTGCTAGGAAAGCTTTAATTTTTTATTTTTGTTTTTATACAAATATTTATAAATAAAGAGAAATAAAAGAAAATATGAAAAAAATAGTGCTAGGGGTTGTATTAGGCATTCTAATTTTAGCTTTAGTTGGAATTGTTGCTGCTATTCCAAATCCTGCACCAGTTTATTGTGAAAATATGAATTATACTGCAAATGAAACTCATTGCATTTTTAATGACAATAAGAGCTGTGAATTATGGGATTTTCTTAATGGTGAGTGTGGCGAAGAATATGTTATTGATTTTCCGTGCAGACAAGAAGGAGAATCTATTTCTCCTGGGTATGGGTGTTGTGAAGGTTTAACTGAGATTGGTCATGCTACGATAGATGCAAGTGGAACCTGCCAATGGAAAGTTGGAGCATGGTCTATTTGCGCTCCATGCGGTAATGGGATTTGTGATAATATTGAAAATAAGTGTGCTTGCCCTGAAGATTGTGAGGGAGACAACCAGACACAAAACAATCAAACAAATAATAATGTAACTGATCAAAACCAAACTCGTGTAAGAAACAGGGTTAAGGAAAGGGTCTTAAATTATCTTAATGCAAGTGAGTGCCCTGAAGATTGTGTTTGTGCTGGAAGCACAATAAAATGTGATATTGATGGAGTTAGGACAATGACTGTTGTTGCTGGTAGATCTGGAAATATAATTATTAAAACAAAAGGAGTTAATGCAAGCACACAAGTTAAATTAATTAAAAATGAGTCTGGTGTTTTTGGTAATTTTACTAGGGCGCAAAAGAAAATTATGAAAAAATTGAAATTCATGCCAGACCAGATTAAAGAGAGGGTTTTGAAAAAATTAAAAATGAGAAATTGCACTGATTGCAATATTACTTTAAATGAGGATGGGACTTATGAAGTGAGAATTCAAAGAAGGTATAGGGTATTTGGAATTTTTCCTAAGAAAATTACTGAGGTTGCAGAAGTTGATTCTGATACTGGGGAAGTTATAAAATTAAAAAGACCTTGGTGGAAATTTCTAGCTGCTAAAAATAAGGAATAGTTTTGTTTTTTAATATTTCTAATAAGGTAAGCTTTTTTAAGTGTCTTCTCTGTTATATATTATGGATTATCATGCATTGTCTGTAAGAGAGGTAATTGAAAAAGTAGGTTCTAGTGAAAATGGACTTGAAGAAAAAAGAGCAGAAGAAAACCTAAAAAAGTTTGGGGCAAACGAACTAAAAAAAGTAAGGAGATTTAATGCTTTGAAGGTTTTTTTAGAACAGTTTAAATCATTTCTGATTTTAATCTTAATTTTTGCTGCAATTATTTCTTTTTTTATGAAATCTAAAATTGATGCAATAGTCATTCTTGCGATTGTTGTTATTAATGCTGGATTTGGATTTTTTGAAGAATATAAGGCTGAGAAGGCTATAGAAGAATTAAAGAAAATGATGGTGCCTTTTTCAAAAGTTATGAGAAATGGGAAGGTAGTTAAAATTGATTCAAGAAAAATAGTTCCTGGAGATATTTTAGTTTTAGAAGAAGGAGACAAAATAAATGCTGATGCAAGAATTGTTGAATCTAATGGATTAAAAATTAATGAGGCTGCTTTGACTGGAGAAAGTGTTCCAGAAGAAAAGTCCATACAAAGATTAGATGTTTCTTTGCCCTTGGCTGATAGAATTAACATGGTTTATCAAGGAACAGTAGTTGTTAGTGGGAGCGGGAGAGCAATTGTTGTTGAAACTGGTATGAAAACAGAGTTAGGGAGAATTTCCGAATTGGTTCAAAAAGTTAAGCCAGAAAAAAATCCTTTTAAAGATAAGTTAGATAGTTTTGCAAAAAGAGTAGCAGCTTTTATTTTAGCCTTATCAGCACTAATTGTTGTTTTAATGGTTTCAATTGGTGCTGAACTTTTTAATTCTTTTTTAGTTGCAGTTAGTTTAGCTGTTTCTGCTATTCCAGAGGGCTTGCCTGCTGTAATCTCATTAGGATTAGCTTTTGCTACAAAGAGAATGTTAAAGAGGAAAATATTAATTAGAAAGTTGCCTGCTTCTGAAACTCTTGGAAGAGTTACAGTTATTTGTACAGATAAGACAGGGACCCTTACTGAAGAAAAGATGGAGATTTCAAGTATCTATGCAAATGGTAAGGTTAATCCAAAAAAAGGAAAAGATTTATTATTAAAAACAGGGATTTTATGTAATAAGGCGAGATTAGAAAAAGATGAAGATGATAAAGAATATTTTATTGGAGATCCTACTGAAATTGCACTAATTATTTCAGCTAAAAATAATTTTTTAGATAAAAAAGAATTAACTGATAAAGAGCCGAGTGTGAAAGAATTTCCATTTACTTCTGAAAGAAAAATGATGTCTATTATTAGAAAATCTGGAAGAAAATTTGTAAGTTACGTTAAGGGGGCCCCTGAAGAGGTTATTGATAGGTGTGATTATGAATTAATAGAAGGAAAAAAAGTTAAGCTAACTTCTAAAAAAAGAGAGAGTTTGTATAAGGTTTTTGAAGATATGGCTAAGCAAGGATTAAGAGTTTTGGGATTTGCATATAAAGAATTTTCAGGAAAAAAAGATTTTTCTATTGATAATTCTGAAAATAATCTTGTTTTTGTTGGTTTCCAAGGAATGATTGATCCCCCAAGACCAGAGGTAAAAAAGGCAATCAAGAACTGTAAAAAAGCAGGGATTAAGGTGTTAATGATAACAGGAGACTCTAAATTAACTGCCGATGCTGTTGCTAAACAAATTGGATTAGAAGGAGAGATGATTGATAGCAAGGAACTGCAGAAAATGAGTGATAAAGAGCTATTTGATAAAATAAGTAATGTGGCTGTCTTTTCTAGAATTTCTCCTGAAGATAAATTAAGAATTATTAATACTTTAAAGAAAAAAGAAATTGTTGCAATGACTGGTGATGGAGTTAATGATACTCTTGCTTTGAAAAGAGCAGATATTGGGATTTCTATGGGGATAAGAGGAACTGATGTTGCTAGAGATGCTTCAGATATGGTTTTATTAGATGATAATTTTGCTTCAATTGTTAATGGGGTTGAGGAAGGAAGAAGAATTTATGATAATGTTAAAAAGTTTATAAAGTTTTTATTATCTGCTAATTTTGCAGAAGTTATTTTAGTTATTCTTGTTGTTTTAATATGGAGAGACCTACATTTCTTGCCTTTATTGCCCTTGCAGATATTGTGGATTAATCTTGCTGCAGATATTTTGCCTTCTTTAGCCTTAAGCAGCGAGCCAATAGAAGAGGGGGTTATGAAAAGAAAACCAGTTAAAGAAGGGATTTTGAAAAACATAACTTTATTTATAATAGTTGTAGGTCTTATTGCCTTTTTAGTTGATTTTATATTCTTTTATTTGTATAAGGATCCTTTAGATATGACAAAAGCACAAACAATGATTGTAACTGCCTCAGTTATGTTTCAGATGTTTTTAGTGTTTAATTGTAAGAGCAGCAAACCAATATTAAAATCTAAGATGAATGAGAGTTTGGTTTATGCGGTAATAGTCTCAATTACGCTGCATTTGCTTGTTTTATATACAGGTTTAAGGTATTTATTTCATTTTACTCCATTAAGTCTTTTTGAGTGGATACAAGTTTTGTGGGTTAGTCTTACTGCCTTTTTGTTTATTGAGGGATTTAAGAGTATTCGATATAAACACACTAAGAAGTAATTTCAATACCAAAATCTTTTTATACTAAACAAGTTTATTATAAATAATAAAAGCAGGAAAATAATAAGGAAAGAGCTGTATGATAAGTTGGGTAATTTTTGCGATTTTAGTATTTATTGGGATAGTTGTAATTAAGATGAATCACATGAAGCATAGGTATTTTATTGTACTTCTTGTTTTACTTGCCTTGTTTTTATATGGTACTTTTTCAGTTGTAAATAGTGTAAATAAACTTGATTTTAGCACTACTAAAGGAGTATATGGTGGCATGAAAGTTTATTTTGGATGGCTTGCTCATGGTTTTCGAAATCTTCGGGCATTAACTGGAAACGCAGTTAATATGAATTGGACAACTACAAATGGAACTTTTTTTAATAAAACAGAAATAAATGCTCCTAAAACATAGTAAGATGAAAGTTTTAATGTTTATTATTATGTTTTTGCTTATTGGGGCTTTTTTTATTATTTCTAATGAGAACATTAGATTAAATAGCAGAGAAAATGCAGATCTTTTTTTTAAATCTTATGCAGAATGGATGGATAGTTTAATTAGTAATGGGGGTGCTGTTGTTGGATATGTTGTTAAGATGGAGTGGCTTCCTGATAAATGATTTCTTTATTTCTTTGATAAATAATTATTACAAAATCCTCAGAATACTTTTTATTGCATATTTCTGTTATTTGCTTTTGGGTTATTTCCTCTAATGGCTTTTTCCCAATTTCCTTAGATAGCTGCATAAAAGCATTTCTGATTCTTAACAAACTTGTTTTGTTGGAATAGAAATTAAATTATAAGAACATGATAATTCTTGATTAGCATACCCTTCTTGTCCCTGACTTTGGATATTAAATGTTTTTTTAAAGCTTTTTTCTTCTTTAGCTTCTATAGACTGACTTACTATTTCTGAGTCTATTTTATCATTGTTTATTAATACGAATTCTATTTCAAAAACTCCTGCTTCTAAATCATCAAGATTTTCTATTGCTAATGAGCATTCTACTGTTTTGCTAATACAAATATCTTCTATAAATTCATTTTCAGAAGTGTTTTCTGATATTTTTATTATAGAATAAGAGATTTCTTTATCAGTGCATCCAGGTCCAGAAAACAAGGTTCCTTCAAGTTCTCCTTCAGATAAATTCCCTTCTTCTAAACTAATTCCATTAATTGCATCTTTAATGTTTTTATAACCATTTAAAGGATTTGATGATGCTAATTTATTTCTTATAATAGGGATGCTAGAAAGAAGTATTGTTAATATAATCGACATCACTAAAATCCCCATCAATATAAATGTGTACCTATTTTTCATAAAGCTCTAAGGTTTTTAGTGTTTATAAAAGTTTCAGCATAGTTATATTTTTAAAATCAACTTAATAAGGTGTTTATATCACATAATGTAAATAATTATTTAGGTATAATACAAAATATTTGTGCCGCAATAGCTCAGTTTTGGTTAGAGCGCTACCTTGGTAAGGTAGAGGTCCCGGGTTCGATTCCCGGTTGTGGCTTTTGATTTTGAATTTCTCTTTAGACTTCAATCCCTCTTGAAGTCTAAGAACTATTTAAAAACAAAAAGAATATGATAGGATATGAAAAAATATCTAATTAATTTAATTGTGGAGGTTTTTAAATAAAGCTTTGTCTTAAATAAGACAACTTAAGTATATATACCAAACTATCCTGGCTTTTTTGGATTCTAAATTTTCTGGTGGTTTGTGAAATCCTAAAATGAATGTTTCGTATACCTTTGACAAGAGAGATTGTCTTGTAAGAAAACAGGACAATCTCTCTGATGAATTTGATGATGTTAATGATATTGAAGAAACAGAAAAAATTTTTTGGAATCTGCCCTTAGAGCCTCTTTCTTATAATTTAGAAAGTTGATTAAAAGTATTTGATATAAGGGTTTAGATATAGTAAAGTTTAAATTTACAATTTATTAATTTAATTTATGAAAGAAAAGAATATAAAATTCATAGATATAAAAAAAAGAAAAGTGATTGATACAGAGGAAACTACAGAAAGAGTATTAGATTATATTGATGATTGCGGCAAAGATTCTTTAAAACCTAAAAAAGAAGAATAATGCAGAACATAATTCTAAGGGATTTTTATGATTAATTTTATAAACCCTTTAATTCTATGCAGGTTATGGCAGATGATGAGAATTGCTCAAGCCTTGATGAATTAAAAAAAGCTTATAATATTTTCAAGGAAAAGTATGGTCTTTTAGAATTTTCTGAATTAAACAAATTATTTGATATTGAAGATATTGATGTAGACACTGAATTTTTATTAAGAAAAATAAGAAGAATTATTTCTGAAAGAATCATAGGTTATCTAAGGTTTGTTGAAGTTATTTTAAATCCAAGTAATGCTCCGATTTTCTTTTTTAAGCTTATAAAGAAATTAGATAATTCAGATAGAGAAGAGCTTATTAAAATTCATGAAACTCTCGGAAAGCTTGAAATTGAGATTGTATCATTAGATTTAGATTGTGATGAATTAAAGGAAGCTGATTTTATTAAAAGGGCCGCGGATATTTTAAGTAACCAGATTAAGACCCCTTTTATGGATGTTATTTATAAGTTGAATAATGGTGAAGGCACGTATAAAAAAGAAAATAATGAAACTTATTTTGGGTGATTATGAGTTATTAAGGGTTTTTGATATTAGTTTCTGGTTTTTTAATTAATTCTAATTAAATTTATTAACTTGTTTTTCTTTGATGCATTATGCAAAAAGAGAGAGAGATAAAAAAGCAAGAAATCCCCCAAGATATTAAGGTCTTAAGAGGGCTTGAAAAATCCAAATCAAAAAAAAGGTTTCTGAAAATAAGTGCTCTAATTATTTTATTTATTGTTTTAATTATATTATCATTTTTTATTGGAATGAATTTAATTGAAAAAGAAGATTTTAATGATACTATACTTAATGACAGTGTTGTTAATGATTCTGATCAGCTAATTCCAATTTTTAATGATACGGATATTGTTAATCAGACAAATAATACAATTATTACTCCAAGTCCTGGCGGGAGTTCGGGTGGAAAGGGGGATGATGAAGGTTGTACTCCTGATTGCACGAACAAAGAATGTGGGAATGATGGATGCGGAGGGATTTGCGGAGTTTGTGAAGTTCTGGAATATTGTGATAAAAGGAGTTGTGTAGAAAAAGAGAGGATTCAAAATTTTGATTTGTCAAATAACATTCTAATCCTTTACAACGAGAACTCTTTAGATGCTCAGGAAATAGCTGAGTATTATGCAGATGCTAGGGGAATGGATTATAAACAGATCTGCCATATTAAATTGCCTTTAGGACAGTTTGCTACTGCTGAGCAGCTTATCGGTGTTAGGAAGGTTATTGTAGAGGAATGCCTTTGTAATTTAGTTTCTGAAAACTTAGTAGGAGAATGTAATATTTCAAGGATAAAAGAAATTGCAGCTGTTTCACCAATTACACATTTAGCAATTATTAGGGGAATTCCTCCAAGACTAACAGGGACTGGTTGGCCTGCTGATGAAGAAGAACCCTCTCTAGACTTTTATCTTGCTTTAATGCTTTATAGGGATTATAATATTTTTGAGGTAGAGGGATATGGGGCATTTACTCCTTCTCATTATCATGGAGCGAATCCTGATACTTTAGATTATCAACCAGAATTTTCTCACAAGGGATATATAAGAGATATTGATCCGGCATTAGATGAATTTATTGCTTATGGAAGGGTAGAAGCTATGACAAAAGAAAGAACTTTTGAGTTAATTGATAGAACAATTGCTGCTGAGAAAAAAGGGGTTTCTGGTAATTTTTTAGTTAGTCTGATAAACTATCCTCAAATTGGTCAGAGTATAGAGGTTTATGATTTTTTTAGAAGATTAACTTCTGATTTTACTCCTAAATGTGCAGATTATTTAAATGTAAGTGAATGGCCTTATGAGGAATGCAGGGTAGGTGCAACTATTGGCCCTATACCTGGAGAACCTGGGAAAAATGAAATCCCTTTAGCAATTAATGCTGGCATTTTTTTAGGGCATGAATATGAAGGCAATGGACATAATGCTTTTGATGGTTTTAATAATATGCTAAACTGGAGGAAAACAGATGTGGATTGCATTACTTTATGCAAGGATATGCCAACAGAATTGGAGAAGCAGGAATGTAAGGCTAATTCTAAAGATTATTTTAAAGAAATAAATACAGACTGTGTTGGTGTTGCAGACGGATTTTTAGGTTGGCAGTTAATTTCTTGGCCAGTTCAATATTATGGCTTTTGGCCTTCTGGATGGGGGCAGATATCTGGCGGTAATGGGAAATATGAAAAGACTCCTCCTATTATTTTGAAGAGTGGAGCTTATCAAAATTCTCAGTTTATGGATGATAAGTATCTTCATTTTGGTTCTTTAGATTCTGTTGCAGGGCCGGAGTGTGTTCTTGAAAACGAAACTATTGTAGGATGTGAGGAAATGATAGGAGTAAATTTAAGACAGTATGTAAATCCTTCCCCATCAATTTATATTAATGGAAATCATAATTTTACAATTCGTTTCAGGCACAGAAATCCTGAAAATGAAAATGCAAGAATAGTTTTACATTTGTGGGTTTATTTTGATAGTGCACCTTATCTTTCGACTACTTATAAGTATATTGATCTAAATGCAGAGGCCATGGATTGGACAACAGAAGAAGCTAATTTTACAATTAATAACAGAGACAGTGAAAGTATAAACAGAGTGCTAGTAGATGTTTATTCTAGTTTAGACAGACCCCTGAAAAGATGGCTGGATTTGGATGGTTTTGAATTTATAGATTCAGAAACAGGGGAAAATTTATTAGATTTGCAACAAGCTAGTTTTAATGCCACTTATATTGGCTATACACAGGCAGGAGACTATGCTTCAAATGCAATAGATAGATTAGGTGGAATTGGTTGGTGGGGTTCTTCCTCTCATTTTTTGACAGGAGGATATGCTTTTAGCAGAACACGCCATTTTATAGGTGGTTTTTATTCTGGAAGAAGTCTAGGTGAAAGTTTATTATATGTTTCAAGCAATGGAATGTCTGGGATAATTTATGGAGATCCTGCTTATAGGCCGTCTGGTGTTAAAATTTATGTTAATAATGGAGTTAATAATCTAAATGATGATAATACAGGATATATTTTTTTAAAGAAAGATATTAATTCTAAGCTGTATATTAATGCATTTCATGGGCAAGATAATTTAAATGATACTCATTGGGCCCTTTATTTTTGTGATAGTGAGGATATGAGTTATTGTGATGTAAATTGGGAGCACTTAGTTAATGATACAAAATCTGCATATGGTTTATTGCTTTATGAAAGTTTAGAAGATTTTGTTGTAGATGTTAATAAAGAGCAGAATTTTACAATGAAACTAAGAGTTTGGAATCCTAGTGAGCCTGAAAATGATTTAACAAATTATGCATATTTTAAATATAGGCTTGATATAGATAATGATGATTTGCCTGATTTTTGGGAATATGAACATTTTAATTCACCTTTTAATATCTCATCAACAAAGGAGGGGGATCCTGATGAAGATGGTTTTTGGAATATAGAAGAATATTATTTTGATAGTTTTCCTAATAGTGATTATTCTTTTCCTAAATGTTGGTTAGAGAGGCACTGTCCTGCATATAAGGCATATTGTAATGCATATTTCCAGTGTAGAGAGTGTCTAGAAGATGCGCATTGTGGTGAGGACAAGCCTCGTTGTGTTTATGAGACTTGTAAAGAATGTATTGAAAATGAAGATTGTAAAAATCCTGCAAAACCTTACTGTTCTGATTCTTACACTTGTGTTGCTTGTCTTAATAATGAGACTTGTGCAGCAGATAATCCTGGATTTCCTTATTGCATTGGTAGTGTTTGCGAGGAATGTGTTGCAGACGAGGACTGTTTATCAAAAAATCCAACTAAACCTCATTGTGTTGCTTATTCTTGTAAAGAGTGTGTAAATCATACAGAATGCAGCACAGGTGAATATTGTTGGTTAGATAATACTTGTAAGCCTTTACCTTGTACAGATAATTCTCAATGTGAAGATTTTGATGATTGTTCTTATGATTTATGTATTGGTGGTTCTTGTGATTTCATTAAATTCTTAAATGAGGAAGATTGTTATTATTGTGCTGATTTTTCTAATTGTTTTATTCATGGTGGATTTGAAATATGCGGAGGAGCAGATATAAATCATAATGGGAGCGTGGGTGAAGAAGACCTTGATGTTTTCCGTATTTGGTTTATTTCAATCGGGTGCAATGAGAGTAACTTATTTTGCAATTATTCTGATATTGATAGAGCCCCTGTCAGTTCAAGAACCCCGGACTTATTTTCTGTAAGTCTAAAAGATCTTACTATCCTTAGAACTAAATATAATCAAACTTGTAATCTTGAGCCATGGAGGGCTTGTGAGTTTGGGGCAGGAGAAAGTGAAGAATATATTTGTAATGATTGGTTTGATAATGATTGTGATGATTTAATTGATTGTGATGATAATGATTGTTCTAGTTTTTGTGAGATGCCAACCCTAAGTCCTTTGAAAAGGTTCTGGAATTGGATAAAAGACTTATTTTCTTTTTTAAGGATTTCTTAATTAAATTTATTAACTTGTTTTTCTTAGGGATAATATGTCAAAAAAAGGGAAAATTAAGGAAAAGGCAGTTGAGCAGCTAAAAATAACAAAAAGAGAAGCTGTAGTCGGAAAAACAGAGATTAAAAATAATTTAAAGAAACCAGACAAGACAAACAAATCAGACAAGAAAAAGATTATTCTTGTTGTTGGAATTATCATTGGACTTATTGTTTTAGGTCTTCTTGCTTTTTATGTTGGGATGAACTTGCTTAGTGAAAATGTTCCTTTTAATGATAGTATTGTTAGTGATACTGATATTAATGAGTCTAGTTTTAATGATTCTCAACAGATGATTCCTAGCAGCAGTATAGATAATCAAACAAATGATACAATTCCTACAACTACTCCTGGGGGAGGAGGTCCAAGCGGGGGAAACGGTGATAATGGAGGATGTACTCCTTCAAAAACATGTGCAAATTATCCTGGGCAGTGCGGAACTGGTTTAAGTGATGGGTGTAAGAATGTTTTAGATTGCAGTAATAATTGTGATATTAATGAAATATGTA
>Ga0315550_1000595_pt1 | contig 22257 bp, 22 predicted proteins | sample SalMarSW160190MG_2_FD_203100 | JGI IMG/M metagenome (GOLD analysis project Ga0315550, IMG submission 203100) | Salt marsh sediment microbial communities from the Plum Island Ecosystem LTER, Massachusetts, United States - Salt Marsh Sediment SW1601-90 ... | reverse complement strand
ATGCGGGCCGTAGCCAGCAACACGACCCCCACAAAGGTTCCCACCACTGGATAGGGCACGCACGCAGCAAGCCCCATGATAGCTCCTTTCAAGAGCGAACTTTTCCACCTATCGCGGGCCGAATACCGCTGTACGGCTGCTACGGCGAGAACACAGGTCATGAAAACACCCGCGATGATTACCAGTATTCTCGACACACTCTCCATCGAGAATGGTTGTATGAGTTCAGCCAGGAACCAAATCCAGTCGAGGATAATGGTAAAAATACAACTAAGATAGTGAATTGGCGGCCTTGGTTTCGAGGGCTCTTGTGTATCCATCATATCTTCCACATGCCGTGAGCACAATTCATATAATCTCATCTTCCTGAGAAAAGTCAAGCAATCCAAAAAAAGGATTTAGCCGGAATTGCAAAACCCTTTCCTGTTCTGGTGCGCCTGGCAGGATTCGGACCTGCGGCCTGCGGATTAGAAGTCCGCTGCTCTATCCAACTGAGCTACAGGCGCTCTGGATTTGCGGGAATCGTATCTCGTCTCAGAAAACCATGTCCTGTGGGCATAGACTTTTTATTATAAGCCCTTCTCCAAGATTTTCCAGACTTTTTTCAAAGGTTTCTTCGCCCCACAACACGAAATAGTAGACATGATGGTATCACAATAGATACTAATGATGGAAATGCCACGTATATTGACCGGATTTTGAATCTGCCTCCTCTCCTTGATAAAAAGTCTCATTTTCTTTTTGGACCACGCCAGACCGGCAAGACATCTCTGATCCACCAGACCATGAAAGACGTGAGAGTGTATGACCTTCTGGACACCTCGATCTTTCTGGCTCTGAGTCAGAATCCCGGTCGTATCGCACAAGAGGTAACCCCACAGGACCGTCTGATTGTCATAGATGAGATTCAACGTCTGCCCGAGCTCCTGAACGAAGTCCATCGCCTGATTGAGGGCCGGGGAATCCGTTTCCTCATGACCGGTTCCAGTGCCCGCAAGATCCGCCGAGGTGGAACCAACCTCCTTGGCGGGCGTGCCCGGACCAAACACCTGCACCCCCTTACCCGCAGGGAATTGGGGGAACGATTCGACCTGACACGTGCCATCCAAAGAGGATTGCTTCCCTCGATCTACTTTTCCGATGATCCCTCTGCTGATCTCGAGTCCTACAGTGGATTTCATCATTGGAGATCACACCGCTGTTGAGGTCAAGGCCAAAGAGAATCTATCACCCCGCGATATCAAAACGCTTCAGGCCCTCGCGGAAGAAAAGATCCTTAAGCGATTTCTCTGCGCAAGCCTTGAGCAACGCATGCGAAAGATCGGTGCGGTCACCATCCTCCCTTATAAGGAATTTTTGGATAAGCTCTGGAATGGAGATCTTTCAGAATTTCATAAAAACCTCATCCCCTCGCCTCTTGTTGCTGAATGAGTGAAATGCCAGTCGCCATATCACCATCATGTGCGTACCACGTATAAGATCCTCAAAAATGCACCAGCCTTCCGGGAAGAAGGAGCTTGCTGGAAAAGAACCGTAACCAATCATTTCAGAAAAGATATTACTTTTTCGGACACAATCGCGTATGTAAGAATAATGCTATGACATCTGATGTAAGTATTCGGATAGGACGCTCCATGCGTTAAGACCTTGGAGATATCTCATGAAAGGAGAATGGCATGAATTTCTTGATCCAACCTAAGAAGTATCACTATCTTATGACAGACGAGGGTTCTCGCGCAATTATGGACAAGACCGTTGCATTTTTTGAGAACATGGGAAAAGAAAGGCTTCTCAACGAGTACAATAAAAAGATCTGGTATAGAGAATTCGTCGATTTCATCGGCAAAGAGCAGATCTTTGCAAAGCTGCTCACACCGAAAGAATACGCGGACGGAGATCCCGACTGCCGCTGGGATACAGCACGCAACAGCGAGTACAGCGAGCTCCTTGCCTTTTATGGTCTGGGGTACTGGTACTGTTTCCAGGTGACCATTCTCGGGCTGGGGCCCATCTGGATGAGTCCGAACGAGAAGGCAAAACGCAAGGCCGCCAAGCTTCTGAAAGAAGGGGCCATCTTCGCCTTCGGCCTGTCCGAACAGGCGCACGGCGCCGACATCTACTCCACAGAGACTGCACTGACCCCCAAGGAAGACGGCACCTGGGTGGCAAACGGTGAGAAATACTACATAGGCAACGGCAACGAGGCAGAGATGGTTTCCACCCTGGGGAAGGTAAAGGACGGCACGGATGACTATATCTTCTTTGTCACCAACTATCGTAACAAGGCGTATGAGCTGAAGAAGAACGTCATCTCCCATCAGGAATATGTGTCCAACTTTGCGCTCCACGACTACCCCATCACAGACGACGATATCCTCTCCCGGGGCCCCCATGCTTGGGATTCGGGACTTAACACCGTGAATATCGGGAAATTCAATATTGGCCCGGCCTCTCTTGGTGTTGCCGAGCACTGCTTATACGAGGCCATCACCCATGCTTCCAACCGCATCCTCTACGGCATGCGTGTAACCGACATGCCGCATGTGCGCAAGAACTTCATGGATGCCTGGCTGAGACTGGTGGCCATGAAGGCCTACCAGCGCCGCTCTACCGATTACTTCAGGGGCGCCAATGCCAACGACCGCCGTTACCTCCTCTACAATCCCACGAGCAAGATGAAGGTTACTCTGCAGGCGGAAGACGTGATCAACCTGCTCTGGGATGTGGTAGCAGCCAAGGGATTTGAAAAGGACACCTACTTCCACATGGCCGCGGCCGACATCAGGGGCCCGTCCAAACTCGAAGGCACGGTTCACGTCAATGTACAGCTTATCCGCAAGTTCATGAAGAACTACTTCTTCAATCCTGCCGAGTACACACCCACAGAGCCGGACTTCTCACTGAACGACGACATGTTCCTGTTCAACCAGGGCCCAACTAAGGGCCTTGGATCGGTTCAGTTTCACGACTACAAGCCTATTTTCGAGGCCAACAAGGATCTGCCCAACGTGGCTACCTTCATCTCTCAGATCGAGATCTTCAAGGAGATACTGGAAAAGGCCGGTCCGGACAAGACGCAGGATAGGGATCCCTCCTTCTCCCTGCCGCTGGGCGAGATGTTCTCCATCGTGGTCTATGGACAGCTCATTATCGAGCAGGCAAAGTTCGACAACACCGACCCCGACATATTGAACCAGATCTTCGACTTCATGGTGCGCGACTTCGCCCTCTTCGGACTGCAGATCTACTACAATCACAACACCCAGGACGAACAGCGGGCCTTCGTCAAGGAGATCATCCTCATAAAGCCGGTTCCTGATCCCGAACAGTACAACAGGGTCTGGGAAAAGTACGTATTTGCCCTCAACGGCGAATACGAAATGAACCCATAAGAGAAGATTCGGAACCCATTCGGGAAGGAATTAATAGGGGACGCCCTCTCAGAAATTGCCTAAGCACTCATATTCATAAATACGGTGACGTATTCTGCAAACTGGGTTTAAATATAATTCCTTGAAAAAATCCCTCCCAGCCTCCCTTTGTAAAAGGGAGGAGAAGAATGCCCCCTTTAATAAAGGGGGTGAGGCCGCCGGCCCGGATGGGCCTCTGGCCCGGAGGGGGGATTTTAAAACGTTAGCGTATTTATGAAATACTGTACTAAGGTTGCTCGGGGCATAAAATGAAGGGCTTTACCGGCGTCACGGATACTGATTGGAGCATGAATGGCCTCATGCGTTAGCCGCAAGGTGATCATATGATTTAGCAAAGGGAGAGAAGGACCATGCCTTGATTAAGGGAGACAGGCGTAGGAGGGGCGTAGGTTCCAAAACAACGTGTTCTTTTTTACACCGGCAACATTATCCGGGTAAGAAAATCATGTCATTCCCAGAATAGCTGACCTTAATTGAAAGCAATCAATATCTTCCCAAAGAGAGTTCATTGTCTATTTCCCGCCGTTAATTTCGACTATTTTAAAGGAAATTGCAAGAAAGTCTTGACTATTTTGCAAAATTCTGCAAAATAGTTGTCTTATCATGATCAAGGAACCAGGGTATGGAGCGTAAACAAAAAGGGCTTATCTTAAAAGATCTTAAGCAAAAAATGGTTTTCCTCACTGGTCCAAGGCAGGTGGGCAAAACCTGGCTTTCAAAGGAGGTAGCCGAATTATTTCCAGAAAGCGTCTATTTGAACTATGATAGTTTTGAAGATCGAAAAATTATTACAAATGAGATGTGGCTTGAGCGAACGAAGCTACTGATCCTGGATGAACTTCATAAAATGCCGGGATGGAAAAATTTTCTGAAAGGTGTTTATGACACCAAACCCGAGCATATGGCGATTCTTGTCACAGGGAGCGCAAGGCTGGAGGCCTTTCGACAGAGCGGAGACTCTCTTGCCGGCAGGTATTTCAGGCACAGGTTACTGCCGTTTTCTCCTTCCGAGATAAGCCCGGATGCACTGGGGGATGATTTGGAAAGATTTTTGGCCAGGGGCGGATTCCCTGAACCTTTTCTGGCCGCGGAAGATCGGGATGCTGATCGTTGGCGCATGCAGTATATTGACGGTTTGATACGCACTGATATTCTTGACTTTGAAAAAATTCACGATTTCAGGGCGATTCAGATGGTGCTCGATTTGTTACGGTCAAGGGTCGGATCACCGGTTTCATTTACATCCCTGGCGGAAGATGTCGGCATCGCTCCCAATACGGTTAAAAAATATATCCAGATACTGGAATCTTTATATATTATTTTCAGAGTAACACCATTTTCTAAAAATATAGCTCGCTCGATTTTGAAAGAACCGAAGGTCTATTTCTTTGACACAGGAATGGTAGAAGGGGATGAAGGAATTCGATTTGAAAATCTGGTAGGTCTTTGCCTCCTGAAGCATGTGTATGCCCTTGTTGATTATCAAGGGAAATCTTATTCCTTATGCTACCTTAGAACCAAAGACCGAAAAGAAGTAGATTTTTGCCTGGTAAACAGGGACAAGCCGGAACTGATGATAGAAGCAAAAAGATCGGATCCGCGTCCTGACATATCGATAGTACATTTTCACAACAAATATAATATTCCTGGCGTGCAGGTTGTATTGCATCTCAAGCGGGAGAGAAGTGAAAGAGGGATTGAGGTAAGAAGGGGATTGAACTATCTAAAATCATTAAGGTAACACCCATTGAAGGGGACGCTGATAGGGAGCCATATGAAGTTTCTCGAAAAAATATTAGGTAAGCGGGAGCCCATTCCAAAACTCGGTAGAAATGATATCTGCTGGTGCGGAAGCGGGAAGAAATACAAGCATTGTCATCTAGAGGCCGATAAGAAAAAGCGCTCTAAACTCATAGCTGCAACATGTACCACAGTCGCTTGACGAAAGTAACCGGATGAGTTACATCCCCTGAAACGCTTAAGTTCATATATGCCTTCACCTGCAAATCTCAAAAAACCGTCAAACAGCTTTTCGGGAGGTGCCGCGGGTGTGTTTTAAGCGCCAGTAGTTGAGCCAAAATCACACCCACGGAGAGATATTTTTGATATGTGGCCTATTTCCAGCTTAGTCCTATCCCGAACTTTATGTCAGGATCTTCGTGAGCCAGACCTAGTTTGAACTCAAAAAAAAGCCTCATCCTTTCTGTTATCTCGCTTTCAATTCCTGCGATCGCGTTTTGGGAACCCCCGATATTGCTGCCATCTTTGCGGTGACCATTATCGTAGTCGACATAGGTTAGTCCCAATCCGCCCCCGAGATATGGCTCCCATGTCTGGAACATCGAGAAGAGGTAATGCAGCTCAGCCAGCATCTGTCCGAGTTTCCGGTCATCATAGAACCCGACCTCCATGCTGGGCCTAAAGCGGACATCCTTAGTCAACTCTCCCAGGTCGAAGTGAACACCTCCGTATACCTGATCAGGGTCACTGCTCAGGCCGGCCCTTATCTTTCATTCAACCTCTTCCGTCCGTCATTCCCTCTCTCTTGCCCGGTATAAGATTCCCGCATGCGATACTCCAGCAGCCCTCCTCTGTTCCCTGATTTCTGAATTGTATCGATTGACCGCTGGCGGTTGATCTTAGACTCCTCTTCACCATCTTTGGACATATGAGGCCTGTCCCACGAGCGTGACAAACCATTTCGTCTCTGGAGGGGCTCAACATGGGGGTTTGGTTTCGGTGCCTGGAACAGAGCAGGCGGGATTTTTCTATCCGCTTTTTCGTTTGACCTGTCCATAATCGGTGATCTGGAAAATTCTTCTTTGTTCGGATCTGATCTTTTTGAAGCCTTATCCCCCGGCATATTCTGCCGTCGGGTCTCTCGACTCTGACGTTCCTTTTGATAGGTGCGAACCTCTTTCTCCCGTTGCATGAAGTCCATTCGCTCTTTTTCCTTCAGGGGCCGGAAGCGGTAGGCCCCGGCCTTGTTTTTCCCGTCCTGGTCGAGCGGCATGACAGAGTCGGGCCAGGCAGGTCCTGATGATCTGCCTGCCTTGTCAGGCCCTGTGCGGTGATCCAAGCTCCGGGGCGGTCGTGATCCTTCGTGTTCTCGACGCTCACGAAATTTTGAATGCAAACGGTTCTCCCACTCATGATCGTTCCGATGATTCCAGCGTTGATGGGCGTAAAGGGGATCATAGACAACGCGTCTCGCATGCAGCGAAAACCATGGATATATCCCCCTTCTGTAATACTTGGGCGCGTAATAATCACCATAATAATAATGACAATACCTGGGGCGCAGAAACAGGGCGTCATTAAAGATGTTCAGATCGATTACAAAACCGGGTGAGAACGAAAAGGTAAACCCAAGGCGAACCCGTGACGGGAAAAAAACCGGAGCGAACAAAATTCCCCGATGGATGATGGTGTAGTCCCAGTACCCACCCACAAAGATATATCCACGAGGCGTCCAGTTATAATGGGCAGGCACCCAGACCCAATCCGGGCGAACAGCGGCCCAATAGCCGGGCCCCCAGGCATAGCGCCCATAGTGCCATAGCCAGCAGCCGGGGATCCAGATGTAATCAGGCGAAGGCGCATTGCTGCTGGGTCCGACTTCTACCGATTCAGGCGGCTCGGGCAGGTATTCCGTCACTTTATCTTTTACACTCGTCCAGTAACCGGAAACCCACTGATATCCATTTGTTACAAGGTTCCAATAACCGGGTACCCACTGCCGGTCCGGCGGCGGTACTCGCCAGATCCCACTGACCCAGATATATTCGTTCCTTTCATCATCCCAGGCCCAGTAACCGGAAACCCACTGAACGTCTCCTTCAGGCTTCTGATTGGGCGGAATCTCCTCGATGAGGGCCGGCGGTGCCTTGGGCGCCACGATTCCCGGCTCAGGATCCAATGCCACAGCCTCAGCAAATGCCTCATGTATAGGACCAGAGGCAAGCACGTGAACATCTTCTTGTGGCACTGGGGCTGCCTCACCGGCATCGACGATAGGTCCTGGAACGAATCCCAGTCCAAAAGCCGTCAATGCCATAAGCATACAAAAATCTAGGGTAAATCGCAGTTTCACCACATATCTCCTTTCTCATTTTGGAATCTTCAATGCAGCCACGCAGGCCCAGCTTCTGGCAGTGATGGTCTCCAACCGGCTACCCAGGCACGTCCAATGGCCCTAAAATAATAATCCTTTCTGGACCCGCTCCTATACTATATAGTCGTACCAAGAGCCTTTTTGGTTACATCCCGGGTCCTGAGTTTGGCTCGGAGGAGTGTCTAAGGAAAAACGTACGTTGTGATAACTGCGTTGTCGTTAGCTGGCGAAATTGTCCACTAGAGCTATTACGATTCATCCTTTCTTCTTGGTACGAAACATAGTAGAAGGCGGAAATTCAGATACGCTACACACGCAACAAAAACAATCATAAATATTTTAAGGTACTTATGAACGGAAACCACACAATAAAAATATCAGAAGAACTAAAACTTAAACATAGCCAGGTCCAGGCTGTCTATGCACTCCTTGAAGAGGATGCAACAATACCCTTTATCGCCCGATACCGAAAGGAAGCAACCGGAAGTCTTGATGAAGTCGCGGTAACCTCGATACGGGACAGACTGCTTCAGCTTAAAGCGCTTGATTCGCGCCGGGAAACGATCTTAAAATCGCTTGAGGAGCACGGCCATCTTACCGATGAGTTAAAGGAAAAAGTGATAGAGGCTGAAACTCTTTCGGTTTTAGAGGATATCTACCTGCCGTACAGGCCCAAGCGCCGCACAAAAGCAACCATAGCAAAGGAAAAAGGGCTTGAACCCCTTGCTCTCCTTATTTTTGATCAAAAGGGTATAGATCCGGCAGCAGAAGGTGCTGCATTTTTAAATCCTGAAAAGGGGGTCGAATCGATCGACCAAGCACTTACAGGCGCACGGGATATTATCGCCGAAATAATAAACGAAGATCAAAATGCACGTGCCAGACTTCGTGATTTATTCGCTGCAAAAGGTATGCTTACCAGCAAGGTTGCATCAAATAGGGAGGAAGCAGGTTCAAAATACCGGGACTATTTTGACTGGAAAGAACCTGCTGCCGATGCACCGTCTCATCGTATACTCGCAATGCGTCGTGGGGAAAAAGAAGATATATTGAATCTAAGTATGGTCCCTGATGAAGACGAAGCGCTTGAAATACTCGAATCTCTGTTTGTACATGGAAATAACGATGATTCAAAACAGGTTAAAGTAGCAATCAGAGATTCTTATAAAAGACTCCTTTCCGGAGCAATGGAGATTGAACTCAGGGTTGCAACAAAGGAGAAGGCTGAAGCCAAAGCAATACAGGTCTTTGCGGAAAACCTGCGACAGGTCCTTATAGCTTCACCCCTTGGCCCCAAAAAGATAATGGCTATAGATCCCGGATTCAGGACCGGATGCAAAGTGGTATGTCTCGACCAGCAGGGTAATCTCCTACATCATGATACGCTTTATCTGCACATGTCTGAAAAAAAAGAGACCGAAGCTGCCGGAATTATTAAAAGCCTGTATGAAAAATGTGAGATAGAGGCTGTTGCAATAGGAAACGGAACCGCTGGGAGAGAGACCGAGGCCTACATTAAAAACCTTCCATTTTCGCAAGGCATCCAGGTAATTATGGTCAACGAAAGTGGTGCGTCAATATATTCGGCCTCAGAGAGCGCAAGAGAAGAGTTCCCGGATCTTGACCTTACATTCAGGGGTGCTATTTCAATAGGAAGACGCCTGATGGATCCGCTATCCGAACTCGTAAAAATAGATCCAAAATCGATCGGGGTCGGCCAGTACCAGCACGATGTGGACCAATCAGCCTTAAAAGCAGCGCTCGACGATGTGGTTACAAGCTGCGTCAACATGGTAGGGGTCGATATCAACAGTGCAAGTATGCAACTTCTCACCTATGTTTCGGGTTTAGGACCTCAAGTGGCAAAAAATATCGTGGCCTACAGAAATGAAAACGGACCTTTTAGCTCTAGAAAAAAGCTTAAGAAAATTCCGCGCCTCGGCCCAAAAGCGTTTGAGCAATCAGCTGGTTTTCTCAGAATAAACAACGGGGACAATCCGCTCGATGCAAGCGCAGTACATCCTGAATCGTATCATATTGTGGAAAAGATGGCGGCTGATCTTGATTGCACTGTTGCAGATCTTATGAAGGAAAGTGAACTTCGGAAAAAAATCGATGTCTCACATTATGTCACTGATACTGTGGGTCTCCCCACCTTGGAGGATATCATTGAGGAACTGGCAAAGCCAGGGCGTGATCCGAGAAAAGGGATAGAGGCATTTGCCTTTGAAAATGGTATAGAAAAGATAGAAGACGTAAAGTCCGGAATGATGCTTCCGGGCATAGTGACCAATGTTACTGCTTTCGGAGCCTTTGTTGATATAGGGGTTCATCTGGACGGACTGGTTCATATAAGCGAGTTGTCAGACACCTATGTAAAGGACCCTACCGCAGTTGTAAAGGTAAACCAGAAGGTATCGGTAACAGTCATCGATGTTGATCTTGCACGAGATAGGATCTCCCTTTCCATGAAGACTAACACCAATAGGGATAAAGCCAAAAAGAAAAAATCATCAGGGAAAAAGGCGCAGCAGGCCAAGGATAAACCAGTAGAGAAGAATAAAGCATTTAATAATCCTTTTGCCCATTATTTTAAATAAGTGATCGCACCATTTCAATCACAAAGGTTATCACGGAAAAACAACGGGGCCACCGCCTAGTAAATAGAATGGTTAATATTTTGGTAGCTTCTTATTATTATGGAGAGGTAATGACTACCAGCAAACTGATCACTGACTACCAATTCGAATTAGTAGAAGACCATCATCACCCCGGCAGCGGAAATTACAGTGTGCGTGTAATAGTACCGGGTGATATCAGTGGCATTTTCCCATATCTTAACACTGTGCTTGATGATCCTTGGTATGATCACAAGAGTCATGTCTTAATCGGCTCCAGAAACGAAATACGATATGCCTTTCGTCCCCACGAAATCCATGTTGCCGTGATTGCCGACCGATCCAACGTGTCCGATATTTCCAGAGAGGCAGTAGATTTGGTCAATCAAACATGGAAAGAGCGTGATCATATCACGCCCAGTTTAAGAGAACGCAAACTTCCAACGGTATATGATATCTACAAATTGCTCCCCCGGACTCATTGCATGAAGTGTGGCTATCCCACATGTCTTGCCTTTGCCGCTGCTCTGCGCAGCGGTGAGGTAAGGCTAGAACAGTGCCCCTTATTATTACAGTCAGAGTACTCTCGCAGCAAGGAACACCTTATCGGTCTTCTCTCGGTTGACTAAGTTGCCCCTCATTACCATGTATTTTAGTATTGTGTCCCCCGCATTGCAGCTAGCATCAGCTACTCCAACGTTCTTGCCGTTGACAACAGTCCCGAACTTTGGCCTTCACCTCGGTTTTTCGCAGCAGTTCTCGACCACCGAAAATGGCATTCACCGGTCGTGCGCCATATGGCTTTTAAAAACCGCTCGGAGCAAGTTACTCTTTGTATTTCACAGTTTATTCTTTTTTCCAGTAATAAAAAAAGGGGTAGGCATTTATCCTACAAAGGTAACGATGTTTTCTATTTTTTCACGGGCAGTCTTTATGCGGGCAATTGGATAATCCCAGTCCGGATATCCTACGGCCAACCCAATGATAATGCGTTTCGATTCAGGAATGCCTGCAATTTTTCTAAGATGCTCCGGGTAGTCAACAATGGCGCGCATAATGCAAGTTCCTAAATCCAGCTCTGGTGCGGCAAGGGCAATATTCTCAGTAACAAGGCCTATGTCTAAAATCGGCCAATCACTTTGAAGTATTTTATCGACAACCAAGACAATGACAGCAGGCGCATCGTAAAACTGGACCATTTTTTCACTCCAGTTTTTTTTCTTGTTTTTTCTGTTTATGTGCAATATTTCGAATATCTGTTTTGCAAGGGCTACTTGTCGTTCTTTATACACACCTTCAAGCACTGGTGCAATATCCCTTGTTTGTCCTACAGGCACATCAGGATTTGGTAATTTTCTAAGGCGATAGTCTTTTAGATAGGCTGCCTTTACATTTTTTAAGATATCTCCTCGTAATATAAAAAATTCCCATGGCTGGAGATTAACGGCAGAAGGCGCATGAGTCGCTATCTCTAAAAGTTTGATTATAAGCTGTTTAGGAACTGGATTAGACTTAAATGCCCTTATTGACCTTCTGGATAGAATAGCTTCAATGAGTTCCAACGGAGATCTCCTATTATTTATTGTATTGTATTAATAGTATCACTCTTGCCCAGTTCTTCCTATACTTCTTTGATGATTCGTCCGGTTAGAGGATGGAGGGTATCCATTCGTTCAGCAGAAACTGCAGGGAGGTTTGAATGCCAGGGCACTTAGGTGTTCTCATTTTCAGAATCCTGTGCTGCTTTGGATGCATTAAGCGGGTGATGCATGTACTCATAGACAATCTTGCGGAAATATTGCATGGCCCGGACGCCGATATAGTCCTTGTGGGCCACGATTACGGCCGCTGCAATGGCTTTCCCGCTGTTCCGGTGCCGGGCGTATCCGGTAAACCAGTCATACTTGACCTGCTCGGGATTGTCGTTGATGGAGGCAGTTTTGCCCCCCACGTCAAAATGTTTAAGAATGGCAGCGCCTTGGGCACAGCGGAAGCTGCTTCGAGCCGTTCCCCTTGTGACCGATGCGTTCATCAGAGACTGCATCTGCCGGGCCGTTTCCGGGTGGATGGCTTGTACCATCATTTTCGGAGCCTGCCGAAAAACCAGCCGGTCCTTGAACGCGGCCCGATCAATGAGATAGGGCTGCATCATGGCTCCGTTGTGGATGACCGCGGCAGCCAGCATGGCAGCATGCACGGCCGAGATTCGTGTGGTTTTGTTGAAACCGCAGGCGATTTCCGCCCAGTTGTACGGTTTTTCCGATATGGCAGCAATACTGGTATTCATTGGCAGGTCAAAGTCCATTTCCCGGTTGAATCCGAATGCGTTTGCGTATTGCTCCAGCCCGGGTTTGTCCAGGTGGAGTTGTCCGATTTTGCCGAACACCGGGTTAATGGATTCGGCAAAAGCCTTTTCCAGGGTGACGTAGTTGGTGTATCGATTGATCGTGTCTTTCAGCTGGGACCGGTACAGGGTATACTTGCCACCGTTAAAGGCCAGCCGGGTGTCCGGGGAAAAGTCACAAACCTCCAGGGCGGCTGCGGCACTAACGATTTTAAACAGGCTGGCTGCGGGAAAGGAGGTGTTCAAACAGTTGTTGACCTTTGGATTATTGCGGTCATGTGTGGCCATGACCAGGATTTTTCCAGTTTGGGCGTCCATAACCACGATGCCGATCTGCCGGGCATATCGCTGATCCATCATGGCGACTGCCGCATTTTGCAGATGTTCATTCAGGGTAGTATAAAGGGTGCAGCCCCTCTTTGGCAGTTGTTTGTGAATCACCGGGGTCTGAGGATTGATCAAATCATCCGGATCGATAAGCTCCCGGAGCTGACTGCGGCTGATGCGCTCGATTTCCGGCATGGTTGCAACGCTTTGTCCCCGGGGGCAGGACTGCAGCCAGTCAAGCACAAAAAATCCGCCCTTGATCACCAGCAGACCCATGCACAGGGCAAGCACATATATCGGAAGCTGCCGGAGGGCTTGCTGGGCCGCGGATTTCTGTCGGAGCCGAAACTGGTATTTCCGCCAGGCAGCGCTTTGATTTTTGACCTGGCTGTTAACGGTTTTGCGCTTGTGAAAAGCAGCCATGATGCACAGATGTGTCCTCTTTCAGACGGGTTCCCGGCGGCATGGGACGCGCCAGTACTGCCCCGGCCCCATCTTCCTGCTCCACTGCCGCCAACACCATCCCTTCAGAACGAATCCCCATAAGCTTGGCGGGTTCTGATTGATATTGGTAGAACTCATTTTTTGTCGATGGAGTATAAGGAAATTACCCCTTGTATGTCAAGCAAGATTTAGCCACATGATGTTGTGGCGGGAACACGATGGCTAGGTATGGGCACTCTTACCAGCAGGGAAGTGGATACTAAGATGGTCAGGAGAGGCTTGATGGTAGCAGAAGAAATGAAAATTTAGAAAATTTCGGCGGACGCATCCTCTCTCAAAGTTTCTTACACGTTAAATATCAGGAGGGATAACCTCCGAATACCTGTGTGCATGGTTTGAAGCGGCACGCTGACGCCCCCTATTAGAGGGTATGATGGGGAAAAAGACACCTCCATGCCCATTAGTCTCACCAAGGGCCATTATGCGTCCTTACGCACAATGGCCGGTCGTCGTTTTCAAAGAGCTAAAATGTTACGAAATATCAAAGATTTATGAATTGATGGTGATTGAATAACATTATCATGGCAAAGCAGGATGACTGGTTTCAAATCCAGCATATATATCTGGAGGATGCATGCAGCAGAGACCAAAGGGTGAAACTAATCAAAAGGCAAGAAAGGAAAGACAAGCAGGACTCAATAGATCTGGCCTTCTCAGTCAACAGAGCGGATGTTCCTGATTTTATTATCTCTTCCCATGCTTACCATTTCCCTTTTTGTAATCACCTTATCTACAATGCCATATTCCAGCGCCTCCTGGCCGCTCATGAAAAAGTCCCTTTCAGTATCCTTTTCTATCCTGTTCTTATCCTGCCCCGTGTGAATAGCAAAGAGTTCATTGATGGTCCCTTTAAGCCTCATTATTTCCCTAGCCTGTATATCTATATCTGTGGCCTGTCCCTGGGTTAGCCCCATCGGTTGATGTATCATAATCCTGGAATGTGGCAGCACAAACCGCTTTCCTTTACTGCCAGAAGCCAATAGAAGAGCTGCCATGCTGCTGGCCTGTCCGGCGCAGATTGTAGTGAGGTCAGGTTTTACATATTGCATCGTATCATAGATAGCGAGCCCTGCTGTAAGCGAGCCCCCAGGGGAGTTAATATAGAGATTTATATCCTTATCCGGATCTTCAGATTCCAGGAACAGAAACTGGGCAATTATAATATTTGCCATATCATCGGTGACTTGCTCACCCATAAAGATAATTCTATCCTTTAAAAGGCGTGAGTAAATATCATATGCCCTCTCACCCCTGGGGGTTTGTTCTACTACTATTGGTATCAGCATTCAGCTCTATTTCCTTGCTATCTTTGAGACCGTTTTTAGATATTTCTTGTACATCACTCATCTTAGCAGAGTAATGCAGGGTCCCTTCAGAACAACGTGAACCTCAAGCCACCGTTCTCACTATTCCTTTTTCACCGAAGGCGCCAGGTAATTATCCCATGCGAGGGATCATAGGGGGAGACTCTTACCTGGACTCGATCACCTTTTATCACCTTAATCTTCCTCTTTTTCATCCGCCCGCAAAGTACACCCCTGACAACAACGTTATTCTCACATTCAACCTCCACGGTCCCGTAACCCAGAACCCTGGCCACTACGCCTTCCAGTTCGATTAGATCCTTTCGACTCAAGATACTCCTTTCACGGTATCAGAGCAGGTTTCTATTGTTATTATATGGTATCACATATGCAGCTGTATGTCCTTCGCTCTCGACTTGTGAAGGAGAGAATAGAAGGTAGGCCGTAAAAACAGAAAGCGGAGATGACGCGTTTGCATGGGCAAGAGGATCAGCTCCACCCGGGGTTCCCCTCCATTATTTTTTCTTAAAAAAGGCCTCAAACAGGTCGATTGGAATTGGAAAGAGGGTAGTGGAATTGTTTTCAGCTGAAACCTCCCTCAGGGTTTGAAGATACCGCAGCTGGAGGGCATAGGGAAAACCCTGCATCTTCTGGGCTGCCTCTGCCAGCCTGGTGGCGGCCTGAAACTCTCCCTCGGCATTGATGACCTTTGCCCTTCTGTCCCTCTCCGCCTCTGCCTGCTTTGCCATGGCCCGCTGCATCTCCTGGGGAAGATCAATGTGTTTTACTTCCACATTGGAAACCTTGATCCCCCAGGGATCGGTATGCTTATCGAGTATCGCTTGCAACCTGGCGTTGATCTTATCCCGCTCTGAGAGGAGCTCATCCAGTTCCACCTGTCCACACACACTTCTCAGGGTTGTCTGGGCCATTTGGGAAGTCGCAAAAAGGTAGTTCTCCACCTCGATGACTGCCTTGTTCGGCTCCATGACCCTGAAGTAGATCACTGCATTCACCTTGACTGAGACGTTATCCCTGGTGATCACATCCTGGGGAGGCACATCCATGGCAACCAGGCGAAGGCTCACCCTGATCAGCTTATCGATAATGGGTATGATGATGATGATGCCGGGTCCCTTGGTGTCGATAACCCTACCCAATCGAAACACCACACCTCTCTCATATTCTCTCAGTATCTTGATGGCCGTGCTCAGAAAGAATATGAGCAATACTATTGCAAGAATATAAAACATAACAATCTCCTTTTGTTATGTATTGCACCACGCACGAGGAAATCCATCTCTTACAAGAGACTGAGTATCAGTAGTTATCCCTAGCAGACCTGTTAAACCACTGGGGCGGATGGAATGCCCTCTGAGAATGAGATCTCTCAGCACACTTTTGTTCAACTATTCTAAGATCTCCAGGACAGATCTCTTTTTCATCTTGGCCGAGGCCGCACTGAGTATAATTCTCATCGCCCTGGCGGTCCTCCCTTGTTTGCCGATTACCTTACCCAAATCTTCTTTGGCTACCCTCAGTTCAATCACAGAGGTCTGCTCTCCCTCAATCTCAGTCACACTTACTTCCTCCGGATTATCAACAAGCAACTTCGCAATGTATTCAATCAGCTCTTTCATCTGAACTCACCTCCATTTTAGCTTCAGCGCCGGGTCATCTCAATGTGCCATTGAAGGGGATTCCAATGAACCTTGATCCTTTCGTGCAAACGTAGGAGGCCTTGTGATGGAAACTTCCTTTTGGTTGAGGTTATTACAGGATAAAGGCGCTTGTAGGTTAATGGAAAGGAATCTCAGGCCTGTCCTGGCAAGGGCTTATCCTGGCTGACGCTGGAGCACGCCCTTATCGTGCGTGTAGCTGTTGGTAAGGCCGATCTCTACGTCTTGTATTTTCCAGAATCATCTGTCTTACGTTTTCAAGTATGTTTGGCCCCCTGTTTCCTTTCTCGCTTTTACCTGCAGGCACCTCCTCACTGGCCGGTGAATGGGTTTAGGGTTATCCTCGGGCGCTACTTAATAGGAGCTTCGCCTACCACCTTGTCCTCCTCTGCCACCACCATATCCTCCTCTACCACCACGGCTTTCGGTGCGAGGGCGAGCCTCATTCACATTAAGAGTTCTTCCTTTTAGCTCTTTGCCATTTAGGCCATCGATTGCAGACTGCCCCTCAGCCTTAGAGGGCATCTCCACAAATCCGAACCCTTTGGATTGGCCACTGTACTTATCCGTAATGATCTTGACGGATTCCACCTGTCCGAAGGCCTTAAAAGCCTCTTGCAAATCCTCTTCCTTGACATCGTAGGACAGATTACCCACATAGATATTCATGCTGACCTCCTTCTAATTTTAAAAATAGTATAACCTCTTTTTTACTAAAATCAAAGTATTTAACGCTGAACGAATTGATAAAACGCCGCTCAGCACCCGAAATCCCACCAAAGAATGGCCAGAAACTCTATGAGGTGAACAGCTTGGATTACTTCGTGTCCCAGCTCCCCCCTGCTTGCAGGGTCCAAAAAGTGCTTATATGTAGACCCTGAATATCCCGATGCCTATTCCACCTGCTTCTTGAGAAAAGGAGATGGGTTTGTGGCATAGCCATCCCCAGATTTCCTCCCTGTTCTGCTCTGCCGGTATGAGCAACTCCTGATTCGCGGTCATGGCATCCTTGCCCTTTCTGACTTCAACGCACCTTTCCAGAGGGGAATTTGCCCCATAACAGTATGGGGTTGCTCTCGGCTTGACAAACAAGGCCGAATCCCGTATGGTCCACAGCCGAAAAAAAGGCTTCTCCGTGTTGAAAAAGCCCACGTGATGAAGAATACCGAAGGCAGCAACGAAACTGAATCGACTATCAGAGCGACTAATCCGTGAACCTGTTTGAAGAGCCGGATGCGGGAAAACCACATATCCGGTTCTGTGAGGGTCTGGGGCCCACTGATGTATGGTTGAGATATAGTGGCAGCGCCCGGAAACTAGGCGGAAACGGAGAAAACAAACCTCAACCTGCAGCATTGGGAGAGGTTGGTCTACTCGGCTCATCAAAATAAGGAGATTCGCTATGGATACATTTCATCATTTGGTAAAAGCGATTTTGGTTATCATCATTCTTTATGCCCTTGCACTTGTAATGAAGAAAAGGGGAGCCCTTGCCGAGGAACACTCAATGGTTTTGGCCCGTATCGTTACCGACCTTTGTCTGCCTGCCATGATCTTCGTGAGCCTTGCCGGGCAGTCCGTTCAATTAAGCCAGTTGCAGCCGGCCTTTGTTATGCTTGGCGCCGAGCTGGTTTCTATTGCCGTTGCCTGGCTACTCGCTGTATGGCTTCATGTGCCCCGAGTCCAGCTCGGTGCAGTCGTGTTCTGTGCGGCCTTTGGATCGTCCACATTTTTGGGATATCCCCTGATTATTGAGATGTTTCCCCAGAAACCGGAAGCTTTAACCGAGGCCGTCCTAATTTCAGAAATCGGAGTCGGGTATCCCATTTTCATCCTCGGACCGATCTTGGCTGTCTATTTCGGATCAGGAAAGGGGAGCTTGAAACGCGGTATGGAGTCGCTGTTTCAGTTTTTAAGGTCTCCCGTTTTTTTTGCGCTTATCATCGGTATCTTCTGGGGGAATTTGCACCTTCCCGGAAAGGATCATTCGCTTTTGGGCCCACTGTTCCAGGTGTGTCACATTCTTGCTTCAGCTTTGACTCCCCTGGCGATATTGTCAGTAGGGCTTATGTTCAAAATTCCAAAATTTCGAAATATCATTCTTGCCTTGGTGATTGTGGTTGGAATCAAGCTCATTGCCAAACCGCTCTTGGTGGCATATGCTTCCTCGATCCTGGGATTTCCTCATCTCTGGAATGATGTCTTGGTCATTTTGGCAGCCATGCCGCCGGCCGTCCTCGGTGCAGTGTTTTTGAGAAGGTACGGCAACGATGCAGCGCAGGGATCACTGGCTTCGACATTGCTTTTGGCGGCGAGTATTGTCAGTTGCATCAGCCTTGTGGCTGTGTTCTGGGCGGTGGGATGACAGTTCTCACCTTTGTAATAGCTCGTGCAGAAATTGCTTAGCGTTACTTGGGACACCACATGAAGGGCCTTGCCGGCGTCACGGATCATGATTGGAGCATGAACGGCCTGAGGCGTGGGGCTTACAGCACCAGGCAACCAAATCTCGAATCGTGAATTTCCCTCCCTGTGCGCAGGGCATCCTCCCATTCCGGAAAAATCATCTCATTGAACTTCCGGATACGTTGTCTTTATCATTGATACGTTGCTTTTCAATGATTAAGACCTCAGGGTTTACGTATTTTTTATTCCGGCTGAGCCTTTCGAGAGCCTCTATGTCTAACGACTCGTCGCAGGGTTCAAGAATCAGGCGGTAGAGAAGTTCTCTGGATACCCGGGATCCACAGAAAGCCATGTAAAGGATGATTCATGATTAGCAGATCACATCAAGCATGCTTTACCGAAATGTCCTGCCAAGAAGTTGATGAATTTTTTCAGTTGCATGTGAACCACGCAGCGCCGACCCAAGTTACGTGGAACGTGGAGCTATCCCCCCTGTCCGAGCATGGACAAATCTCGGCTTCGAGGGGGATTGCGCCGACCACCTCGAGGATCTCGCAGGCCAGGTCGACTACTGGGATGCAATCACAGATTAGCAAGGCACCTTCCCCTGCCTCGAGTCCCACACAGATATCCCTGGTGGTCGAGCTGCTCACGTTGCATGACTCGCCCCACCATTTTTTCTTGCAACTGGTCCCTTCGAGGCATTGCGTGCAAGAGGCTGGCGGTCCCAACCATTCCACCGAAAAGTTCGGATCTACGAGGATGAGCCCTTCCTGGATTTTTGTGTTCAACGAGGCGAGAATCACTTTCCCAAAGGCCGTGTCCCCTCGAACCAAGGATACATAGTCAGGGTCCGTTTCATTCAGGGATACCGTTCCCTCGGGGTCCAATTGAAGAACCTTTTCCAGCCGGTCAAGAGATGCCTCGATCCTGGCGGCGCGAGGTCCGACATTCGAAGCGGCATTAGACGATTGGTCGCATGCCAACAGCGCAATAGCCAAAACGGAGAGGACCAGCATAAGGAACAGCGAGGATAAGATCACATTTTTGTAGACCTTCGTTTTCATAACCGACCTTCCTTTCTTGAATACATGCGTCATAAAGGGCGCTCCTCTTTCATGGCCAAAGCCTCCATTACTTATGGCCTATTGTTTGACCAGTTTGCTTCCGATATAAAAAGCCCCTGAGGTTTATCTCAAGCATGTTTTCGTCATTGTAATCATCATGAATTGGATGAACTTATCCCAGATTGATAAAAACTTGTCTTTTATGATCCTTTGTTGAAGAAAACACAAGCTCTTATCAAAAAGGAACACACTACGGCAACAGTCACTACTGCAGCGCCGGCAATGGTGAAGGTCACGCTAAAACCAAGGTGATCAATCAAATACCCCATTATTGGCGTAAATATTCCCCCTCCTTCCATATTGCCGAAGTAGTATATGCCCAGCACCGTCGAACGGTGACGCTCTGAGGTCTGGCCGAGTATATATGCCTCTGAAACCGGCAAGCGGACATATATGGTTATCCCCATAACCAGCAACAACACCACGATGCCCCAGCGGTACGGCACCAGATTCAGCAAGTAGATAAGGGGTCCGGTAAGAGCACATACCGTCAGTACCACCGGCATCCTACCCCAGTGATCGGAGAGATAGCCGCCAATGGGGCCGACCCATAGGCCGGCCGAGTATATAATAGCTATCAGTGCAGCAGCAGTCGCCTTGGGAACAAGAAAATGATCGACCAAGAACAAAGGGATGAACGACATCGTGGAAAAAAGAACGGCATGAGTAAAGGTAGTGAGGAATATGAAATATGTCAGTCGGCTCAACCGCCCTTGAACAGGTGTTTTCTCCTCTTGTGAGGGTGTAGCCTTTGGCGGCAACTTCTTTGCCAGGCCCCGTTGACCAAGGATCACGTACAATGCAATCCCTACCAGACCAGCGGGTACCGCCAATGCAATGAACGGGCTGCGCCAGCCCCAGGTGGCGCCGATCCCAGCTGCTATGAGCGGGGCTAAGAAAAAGCTGGCGCTTCCCCCGATCATATGCAATCCCAGGGCCCTGCCCAAGTTCTCCGGCTTAACCGTTGCAAAGATCAGCGGAGGAGCAGCTGGATGGTAGCCTCCGGCCAGCAACCCCATCAACACGAGGAATACTATCATCGTTAGGTAAGTATTCGAAAAGCCGACTAAAAGACCGGCCATGGCCACGCCGAATATGCCTGTGGTTATAAGTATGCGAGGCCCCACCCGGTCAGCGAGCAAGCCGGCGGGCACCTGCCCAATGCCGTATGAAAGGATAAACGCCGAGATCACGAATCCCGACCGGGTGTAATCGAGGCCGAAATCGCTGCGGATCATGGGCAGAAGGGGCACAGGGAGTGCGGTCAATAAATGGTGACCACAATGTGCCAAAACAAAGAGCGGCACCAAACCCGAAAAAAGTGAGCGGATGTTTAGTCTTGCGATACCATTTTTCCTTTCAATATGGCAAGGTCATGGGCACTAGAATCTCATGACCTTACCCTCTTCTGTTCTCTATCATCATCTTGTGGATCAATCGGGGCATTATTATGGGCTCCCAATCCATTTGTCAATTCAGAAGCGCATCACAGAAAGGATATTTCCTTGGACTCAATCCTTACTGTCATGTCTTGTGTAAAGGTGGAGGTTTGTATAGCAAACCCCTGTGCAGGGAGGGTGGCACTCTGGTTCATCACAAGATATCTGGCAAAGCTATTCTGATACACGGTCTTCAAAATGCGTTTCTGATGAGATGATAAAAACTTCCTTTTTCGGCTGTGGACCATACGGGATTCGGCCTTGTGTGTCAAAGTACAATCAATTCATGATTGTGTGCGGTTAATAAATACATGGCTGAAAAGTTGAAATAAAGAACTCGCTTGCCCCTTTGAGCTCTTCTGATATACTGTAACAGCCGAGCGGAAATTTGCGGCCATGGCGTTTGATTCAAGGATACTGTAATGGAAGACGCAACACCAGATCCTGTAGTGCTATTGAAACTTGCCAAGACACGAATGCCCTTTGGGAGATATAAGGGGCGCCTACTCATCGATCTTCCCGAGCCCTATGTCATGTGGTTTGCGAAAAAAGGCTTTCCAGAAGGGGAACTGGGCCGGATGCTGAAGATCTTGTATGAAGTGAAGATAAACGGGCTTGAGTATCTTTTTAAGCCCCTGAGATGATCAATGGCAAAAGGATCAACTCTGCTATTGAAGGCTGTGGCCTCGTCATTTTCCTGCATAGTTCTCTTCAGTAGTGAGGTACCATATGACTTACACGAACGATACGCACCTCAAGTCTATGGGCTACATTCTATGGCTCTTTGGTTTTACAGGCTCTCATCGTTTCTATTTTGGCAAGCCGATCTCAGGGACCATCTATTTTTTTACTCTCGGACTTCTCGGGGCTGGGTGGCTCATTGACCTGTTTCTCATTCCTTCACTCGATCGGCAGGCGGATATCAGGTTCCGTGCAGGTCGTATCAATTATACAGTCGCATGGA
>Ga0315550_1000594_pt1 | contig 22275 bp, 26 predicted proteins | sample SalMarSW160190MG_2_FD_203100 | JGI IMG/M metagenome (GOLD analysis project Ga0315550, IMG submission 203100) | Salt marsh sediment microbial communities from the Plum Island Ecosystem LTER, Massachusetts, United States - Salt Marsh Sediment SW1601-90 ... | reverse complement strand
AAGCGGGCTCCGATATATCGTAAGACATATCGGAAATGCCCTGCATCGACTGAGTTGTCAAGATATATCTTAAGATATGTCTTGGGGTAGGTCCCGGGATCGGCCTTGGGACAAGTCTCGGGATGAGTGCTGAAAAGGTCTTGGGACGCCGGCCTATAGGCAGGCCCGGTCGGGTCGACCGGCGGGTGGCCTATTCGGCCTTGGGTTCGGTGCCGGACGCCGCGTCGGCGTTTGAGGGCGGCGCGATGGCCTCTTCCGCGCCGGCTTCCAAGGCGGCGCGGGCGGCGGCCTCTTCGGCCTCCTTGGCATCGCGCTCGGCCTGTTCCCTGGCGGCCAGCTCGTCGGCCTCCTTCTGGGCGCGGGCATCGGCGGCGGCGGCGCGTTCGGCATCCTGGATGCGCCGGGTACGGGCATTGGTGGCCTCGCCGATGCGGGCCGACTTGCCGCGGCGGGATCTCAGGTAATAGAGCTTGGCGCGCCGCACCTTGCCGCGACGGACGACCTCGATACGGTCGATCATCGGGGAGAGCACCGGAAACACGCGCTCGACGCCCTCGCCGTAGGAGATCTTGCGCACCGTGAAGCTCTCGTTGATCCCGCTGCCGGCGCGAGCGATGACGACGCCCTCATAGGCCTGCAGGCGCTCTTTTTCACCCTCGCGGACCTTCACCCAGACGCGAACCGTGTCGCCGTGGGAGAATTCCGGTACGCCGCGGGCGGCCAGCAACTCGGCGCGCTGCTCGGCTTCGAGCTCGGTAATGCTGCTCATCGGTTGCATGTCCGTCTTGGTCTGGGAGCGGCCGGGGCCGCCGGCGCCGCACCTTGGGGAACCGGCTGGCGGGCGCTATACATTAAGGCGCATCAAGAGTCTATGGTAGCCATGGCCCGCGGCACCCGGGGGGGGGTGGCGGACTGGTCGTGGCCTCGACAGTAGGGTGCGCGCGGGAGGGGGCGGGCATGGAATTCATCGTCGGAACCTTGTTCTTCGTGGTCGTGGTCGGTTGGCTGGATACCAGGATCAGGTGGCCGAAGCGGGGCGACGAACAATGATCGCGGGTCATTTCGGACTGGCGGCGGCGGTCAAGTCGCAGGCCCGGACGGTGCCGGTCTGGTCGCTGATGCTGGCGACGGTGTGGCTCGACATCGTCTTCGTGCCGCTGTTCTTCGCCGGGGTCGAGACCATGCAGACGGTGCCGGGCACCGCGGGCGGGTTTGGCCAGGTCATCCTTCATGCGGTGTGGACGCACTCGCTCGTCGGCGCGCTGGTGCTCTCGGCGATTTTCGGGCTGGTGGCGGCCCGGGTTTGGGGGCGGTTCGCCGGATGGGTGCTGGCGGGCGTGTCGTTCTCGCACTGGCTGCTCGACCTCATCGTGCATCGGGCCGACATGCCGATCCTGCCCGCCAACTGGGGCGGACTGCCCAATCTCGGGTTCGGGCTGTGGGCCCTGCCGCGCGTCACCATCGGGCTCGAAAGCGTGCTGGTTGTCGCGGGTGCCTGGGCCTATTGGCGGGCGGCGGCCGCCGCCGAGCGTGCCGCCGGGGCAAGCGGCGGGCGGGCAACGCTGACGGCGGGGTCGATCGCGCTCGGCGGACTGGCGATCCTCGGCTATCAGGCGACGATGATCTCGCCATGATCCAGGCGCTCAACATGGGGCTGCGTTTCGTGCTCGAGCTCATCGCCCTGGCGGCGATCGGCTACGGGGGCTGGCATTTGGGCGAGGGCCCGTTTCTCAGCTGGGGGCTGGCCGTGGGGCTGGTGGTGGTTGCCGCGTTCTGCTGGGGCGCCTTCAGGGTGAGCGGCGACGGCGGACCGCCGCTCGTGGAGACCCCGCCGCAGCTCAGACTATTGCTCGAGGCGATCGTGTTCGGCGGTGCGGTGGGGCTGCTGGCGCTGGCCGGACAGAGCGTGCTGGCGCTGATCCTGGGGGTGGTGATCGTGATCCACTATGCGATCGGCTACCAGCGGACGCTGGCGTTTGTGGCCGGTCGCCGGCCCGACTGAGCCGTCACTTCGATCGTTTGCCCATGAGATCGGGACGGCGCGCGCGGGTGAGCGCTTCGGCCATCTCGCGGCGCCACTTGCCGATCTTGCCATGATCGCCGGAGGTCAGCACGGGCGGAATTTCCCGGCCTTCGAATTCCTGCGGGCGGGTGTAGTGGGGATATTCGAGCAGTCCCATCTCGTGGCTCTCCTCGGCGAGGCTTTCGGCCGAGCCCGTTACCCCGGGGATGAGCCGCACCACCGCCTCGATGAGCGCCATGGCGGCGACCTCGCCGCCCGAAAGCACGAAGTCGCCGATCGACACCTCGACCAGATTTCTGGCTTCGATCACCCGTTCATCGACCCCCTCGAAGCGCCCGCAGACCAGGACCAGCCCGGGCGTGCCGGCCAATTTGCGCACCAGGCTTTGGTCGAGGGGGCGGCCTCGGGCCGACATCAAGAGGCGCGGACGGGGATCGCCGGCGGCCGAAACGCTGTCGATCGCCCGGGCGACGATGTCGGGCTTGAGCACCATGCCGGCGCCGCCGCCGGCCGGCGTGTCGTCGACGGTGCGGTGCCTGTCGGAAGCGAAATCGCGGAGCTGGGTGGCCGTCAGCGACCAAATGCCCTCGGTGAGCGCCCGTCCATGATTGGAGGCGCCCAGCGGCCCCGGAAAGAGCTCGGGGAAAAGCGTGATGACGTCGACCGAGTAGGTCACTTGCCGGCCGCGCCGGGCTCGGCGACGTCGCCGTCGGGTGCTTCGGGCGCCAGCTCCACCGTGACGAAACCGGCTTTGACGTCGACCTCGGGCACGTGGCGGGCGGTGAACGGGACCATCCGTGCAGGCTCGCCGGCCTGGGTGATTTCGAGAACGTCGCCGGCCCCGAAATTGTAGATGCCGGTGATCGCGCCGACCTCTTCGCCCCCCTCGGTGCGCGCGGTCAGCCCCAAAAGATCGGCGTGGTAGAATTCGTTTTCGGTTTCGATCTCGGGCAGGGCGGAGCGGGGGACATAAAGCTCCACGCCGGTCAGCGCCTCGGCTGCATTGCGGTCGGAAACCCCTTGCAGCGAGGCGACGCTCCGGCCGCCCACGCGATGCAAGGCGGTGACCGAGATGGAAAGGCCGTCGCGGTCGGTCTCCAGTGCCGAATAGTCGAGGATGGTTTCGGGCGCCTCGGTGAAGGTTTCGAGGCGAACCTCGCCCCTGATGCCGTGCGCGGCGCCTATGCGGGCGACGAGCAGATGATCGGCGGGCGGCGTTCGGGCACGCATCGAAGGCTCGCCGGTCAGCCGGCGGATTTTTCCTCGTCGTGATCGGCCGCTTCGCCACCCTCTTCGGCTTCGCCGGCTTCTGACGCCTCGGCCGCGGCGGGCTCCTTCGCCGGCGCTGCCTCCTCGGCGGCCGGCTCCTCGGACGCCGGGCTATCATCTGACGCCTCGGATTCCGCATCGGACGCCTCGGGCGCACTCTCTTCAGCTGCCGGCTCTTCCGCCGGGGCTTCTGGCGCGGCCTCTTCGGCGGGCGCCGCTTCTTCCGCTGGCGCCGCGGCTTCCTCGGCAGCTGGCGCTTCCCCGGCAGCCGTCTTCTCTTCCGCTGGCGGGGCTGCTTCTTCCGCTGGCGCCGCGGCTTCCTCGGCGACTGGCGCTTCCTCGACAGCGGTCTCTTCCACAGGCGGGGCCTCTTCTTCCACCGGCGGGGCCTCTTCTTCCACTGGCGGGGCCTTGGCGGCCTCGGCGGCCGCTTCCAGGCGGGCCTTCTCGGCCTCCTTCCTGGCCTCGATCCGCTCCAGGGTCTTGGCGCTCGGCTCGGCCTTGTGCGGGTTGTTTCTGGGCTGGCGCTTCAGGATGCCGGCGGCGTCCAGGAACCGGTGCACCCGGTCGGTCGGACGGGCGCCGACCCCGAGCCAGTGCTCGATGCGGTCGGTGTTAAGCTTGATGCGGTCCTCGGATTGGCGCGGCAGCATCGGGTCGTAGGAACCGACGCGCTCGATGAAGCGGCCGTCGCGGGGAGAGCGGGCGTCGGCAACGACGATCCGGTAGAAGGGGCGCTTCTTGGCGCCAGCGCGGGCGAGGCGGATTTTCAGGGACATGCGGTGATCTCTCTCATGGATCGGGTTCGGGTCATTTCTTTTTCGGCCCCAGGCCGGGCAGGCCGGGGAATCGGGGCTCGGCGGCAACGCCGGGCGCGCCGCCGGTGCGTTTGATCAGCTCGTCGACGCTGGACGGCAGCGAAGCGGGCGGCGCTTCGGGCGCCGGGGTGTTTTCGGGGGCCCCGGCCGCCTTCTGCAATTCGGCGAGCATGGAAGGGTCGAGCTGCGAGGGATCGAGGCCGCCCGGCATCCCGCCCAACATGCCGGCCAGGCCGCCCTTGCCGCGGGCCGCCTTTTTCATCATGTCGGCCATCTGCCGGTGCATTTTGGCGAGCTTGTTGACCTCCGGCACCGAGGTGCCCGAGCCGGCCGCGATGCGCTTGCGGCGCGAGGCGTTCAGAAGCTCGGGGCGGGTGCGTTCGGCCACCGTCATGGAATCGATGATGGCGACCTGCCGGTCGAAGACCTTGTCGTCGACATTCGCACCTTGCATCGCCTTTTTCAGCTTGCCGACGCCGGGCAGCATGCCCATCAGCGAGCCCATGCCGCCCATCTTCTTCATCTGCAGGAGCTGGCCGCGCAGGTCGGCGAGGTCGAAGGCGCCCTTCCTGAGCTTCTTGGCGACCTTCGCCGCCTCGTCGGCGGAGACGGTCTCGGCGGCCTTCTCGACCAGCGAGACGACGTCGCCCATGCCGAGAATACGGTCGGCGATGCGGGCGGGATGGAAGGCTTCGAGCCCGTCGAGTTTCTCGCCGACGCCGATCAGCTTGATCGGCTTGCCGGTGACCGCGCGCATCGAAAGCGCCGCCCCGCCGCGCCCGTCGCCGTCGACGCGGGTGAGAACAATACCGGTGACATCGAGCCGCTGATCGAAGGCGCGGGCGAGATTGACCGCGTCCTGGCCGGTCAGGGCGTCGGCGACCAGAAGGGTCTCGTGCGGCTCGGTCGCCGCCCGGACCGCCTCGGCCTCGGCCATCAGCTCATCGTCGATGTGGGTGCGGCCGGCGGTGTCGAGAATGAGGACATCGTAACCGGACAGGCGCGCTTCCCGATGGGCGCGGCGGGCGATCTCGACCGGTCTCTGGCCGGCGACGATCGGCAGCGTCGCCACCTCGGCCTGCTGCCCCAGGGTCTGCAACTGTTCCATGGCGGCCGGCCGGCGCGTGTCCAGGGAGGCCATCAGCACGCGCTTGTGCTCGCGTCGGGTCAGGCGAAGGCCGATCTTGGCCGTGGTGGTGGTCTTGCCCGAGCCCTGCAGCCCGACCATCAGGACGACGACCGGCGGGGCGGCGTTGAGATCGATGGGGGCGGCCTGGGTGCCCAGGACGGCGACCAGCTCGTCATGGACGATCTTGATCACCTGCTGGCCGGGGGCGATCGATTTCGTCACTTCGGCGCCGACGGCGCGGTCGCGAACCTGTTCGACGAAACCGCGCACCACCTCCAGCGACACGTCGGCCTCGATCAGCGCCCGGCGAACCTCGCCGAGGGCGGCGTCGACGTCGGCCTCGGAAAGCGCGCCGCGGCCGGTGAGATCTCCGAAAACCTTGCTCAGCCGGGCGCTGAGGGTGTCGAACATATCGCTCTCCTGTCACCCCCTCCTGGCCCTGCGGGCCATCCTCCCCCATCGAGGGGGAGGTGAAAGGGGGGACGCTATCGTTTCTTCACCCTCCCCCTTGTGGGGAGGGGGCTCGCCCATATGGGCAGCGGGCGCCCCAAACCAAATTGCACCCGTGGGCGCAACGCGCTGACGGGTGGTGACCGCCTGTCTCCCGGACAGGCCAGTGGCTCGGCATCTGCATACCGGCAGAAGTGGCGGGCTCTATAGGCGCGGGGGGTTTTGGAGTCAATCGGACCAGAAACGGTGGGCAAGCGCATCGCGGCGTCCATCTCGGCCCGCCATGCGGCGCGGCACGGCGCGATCGCTGGCATTCGGCACTGATCTGCGCCATATAGGTCGCGATCGGGCGGCCGGGCCGCCCGCGAACCCCCTTTTCGAGCCGAAACCCATGGCCGCTTCGGTGCCTTATGTGAAGATGAACGGGCTCGGCAACGACTTCGTCGTCATCGACGGGCGGGGCCGCAAGATTTCGCTCAGCGCCGACCAGGTGCGCTGGATCGCCGACCGCGAGCAGGGGATCGGCTGCGACCAGCTGATCGTTCTCGGGGCGCCGCACGTCCAGGGCGCTGACGCCTTCATGCGCATCTACAACGCCGACGGCGGCGAGGTGGCGGCATGCGGAAATGCCGCGCGCTGCGTCGCGGCGCTGCTTTCCGACGAATTCAACCGCGACCGGACGGTCATCGAGACGGTGGCGGGACTGCTCCAGGCGAAGCGGTTGGGCGACAATGTCACCGTCGACATGGGGGTGCCGAAATTCGGCTGGGAGGAAATTCCCCTCGCCGAGGAATTTCGCGACACCACGGGCATCGAACTGCAGATCGGGCCGATCGACGATCCGGTGCTGCACACGCCCTCGGTTGTCAATGTCGGCAATCCGCACGCCATCTTCTGGGTCGCCGATCTCGAGGCGCACGATCTCGAACGCTTCGGGCCGCTCCTGGAAAACCATCCGGTGTTTCCCGAGCGGGCCAATATCACGCTGGCGCGGGTCGATGGGCCGGACCACCTGACGATCCGCACCTGGGAGCGCGGGGCGGGGCTGACGAAGGCCTGCGGCACGGCGGCCTCGGCAGCGCTGGTGGCGGCGGCGCGCAAGGGGCTCACCGGCCGCAAGGCGGTGGTCACGCTGCCGGGCGGCGACCTCGTGATCGAGTGGCGCGAGGCCGACGGGCACGTGATGATGAGCGGTCCCTTCGCCACAGACGGCAACGGGGAGCTGCCGGCGGAGCTGTTCGCGGAAAGCGCGGCATGAGCGTGCGCACCGAAACCTTCGGCTGTCGTCTGAACAGCTTCGAGTCCGAGGTCATCAAGGCCGAGGCGATCAAGGCCGGGCTCGCCGACGCGGTGATCGTCAACACCTGCGCGGTGACCGCCGAAGCGGTCCGGCAGGGAAGGCAGGCGGTGCGCCGGGCGCGGCGCGAGCACCCGGGCGCGCGGATCGTCGTCACCGGCTGCGCGGCGCAGACCGAGCCCGAGACCTTCGCGGCGATGGACGAGGTCGATCTGGTGCTCGGCAACGAAGAAAAGCTCACCGCGGCAAGCTACGCCGGGCTCACGACCGGCGACAGCGAGCGGGTGCGCGTCAACGATATCTTCTCGATCACCGAGACCGCGGGGCATCTGATCGAGGGGATCGAGGGGCGCGCGCGGGCCTTCGTGCAGGTCCAGAACGGGTGCGACCACCGCTGCACCTTCTGCATCATCCCCTTCGGGCGCGGCAATTCGCGCTCGGTGCCGATGGGCGAGGTTGTCGATCAGGTGGCGCGCCTCGTCGACAACGGCTGCGCCGAGGTCGTCCTGACCGGGGTCGACATCACCGCCTACGGGGCGGATCTCCCGGGCCGGTTCAGGCTCGGCACGCTGGTGCAGCGGATCCTCACCCATGTGCCGGCGTTGCGGCGCCTGAGGATCTCCTCGATCGATTCCATCGAGGCCGACGAAGGCCTCTTCGAGGCGATCGCCTCGGAAGACCGGCTGATGCCGCATCTGCATTTGTCGCTGCAATCGGGCGACGACATGATCCTCAAGCGCATGAAGCGCCGGCATTCGGTCGCCGACACCCTTCGCTTCGTCGAGCGGGTGCGGGCGGCGAGGCCCGAGGTGGCGTTCGGTGCCGATATCATCGCCGGCTTCCCCACGGAAACCGAGGCGATGTTCGAGGGCTCGCTTTCGATCGTCGAGGCGGCCGGTCTGACGTTTCTGCACGTCTTCCCCTTCTCGGCGCGGCCGGGGACGCCGGCGGCGCGAATGCCGCAGGTCGAGCGGCGGGTGATCAAGGAACGCGCGGCCCGCCTCAGGGCGGCGGGCGGGCGTCGACTGGCCGAATTCTGCCGCACGCTTGTCGGGCGGCGCGCCTCGGTGCTTGTCGAACGCGAGGGCATGGGCAAGACCGAGCATTTCGTGCCCGTGGCGCTCGATGGCGGCCGGCCGGGCGAGGTCGTCGAGGTCGAGATCACCGGCGCGGCCCCCGGCGGCGTGGCGGGTCGAACCATCCGGGACGCGGCATGAGCGCGGCCGAACACAGAAACGCGCTCGCCGACGACGCAGCGCTGGAGCCGGGCGCCTCCGAGCCGGACAAGGGCGGCGCCCGCAAGGGCTGGTTCGGCCGGCTGACGGCGGGGCTCAGGAAAACGTCCAACCGGCTTGGCGAGAACATCGCGTCGGTGTTCACCCGGCGCAAGCTCGACGCGGCGATGCTGGAGGCGCTCGAAGACGTGCTCATCGAGGCCGATCTGGGAATGGAGGTGGCCACCGCGATCACCGATACGCTGCGCCGGGAGCGCTTCGACAAGGAGGTCTCCGAAAGCGAGGTGCGGGCGGTGCTGGCCGCCGAGATCGTCAAGTCGCTGGCGCCGGTGGCGCGGCCGCTGGCGATCGACGGCGCGCATCGGCCGCACGTGATCTTGATGGTCGGGGTCAACGGCACCGGCAAGACGACGACGATCGGCAAGCTGGCCGCCAAGCTGAGGGGAGAGGGAAGCTCGGTGATGCTGGCCGCCGGCGATACCTTCCGGGCCGCCGCCATCGAGCAGCTGCAGGTGTGGGGTGAGCGCGCCGGCGCCGAGGTGGTCGCGCGTCCGCCGGGCTCGGACGCGTCGGGGCTGGTGTTCGATGCCGCTGCCCGCGCCCGGGACAAGGGCGTCGACGTCCTGATCGTCGACACCGCCGGGCGGCTGCAAAATCGCGAGGAGCTGATGGCGGAGCTCGAAAAGATCGTCCGGGTCATCGCCAAGGCCATCCCCGGCGCGCCCCACTCGGTGCTCCTGACGCTGGATGCCACCACCGGCCAGAACGCGGTGAGCCAGGTCGAGATCTTCGAAAAGCGGGCCGGCGTGACCGGTCTCGTGATGACCAAGCTGGACGGCACCGCCCGCGGCGGCATCCTTGTCGCCATCGCGCGGCGGTTCGGCCTGCCGGTACATTTCATCGGCGTCGGCGAGGCGATCGACGATCTCGAGCCGTTCAGCGCGGATGAGTTCGCCAGTGCGATTGTCGGGGAGGGAACCGCGTGAACGAAACAGGCAATGACGGCGCCGCCGCAAGCACCGGCGAGCTCAAGCCGCAACTCATCAAGCTGTCGCTCGAGATCGGGCCGCTGATCGTCTTTTTTCTCGCCAACGCCTATGGCGGCAGGGTGATCGAGGGGTTCTCGCTTCAGGCCATCTTCCCGCAGCCGATCTTCTTCGCCACGGCCGTGTTCATGGTGGCGATGGTCATCGCGCTGGGATTGAGCTGGTCGATCATGAAGCGCGTGGCAGTAATGCCGCTCGTCTCGGGCGTGATCGTGATGATCTTCGGCGGGCTGACGCTGTGGCTGCAGGACGAGACCTTCATCAAGATGAAGCCGACGATCGTCAATGTGCTGTTCGGCGGCACGCTTCTGGGCGGGCTCGCGTTCGGGCGGCTGCTGCTCAAGTACGTCTTCGGTGAGGTCTACCGGCTCACCGGGGAGGGCTGGCGCATCCTCACCTGGCGGTGGGGGTTCTTCTTTCTCGCGCTGGCGGTGCTCAACGAGCTGGTGTGGCGGAACTTCTCCACGGACCTGTGGGTGGCCTTCAAGGTCTGGGGGATCGCGCCGCTGACGGTGGTCTTTTCGTTCGCCCAGATCGGGGTGCTGGGCCGCCATGGCGCGGGCGGCGACGACGAACCCGCGGACGCGGCGACCGCCACCGAGGCGGCCTCGGAGGTCATCGAATAGGGCTCAGAGCATTTTTCATTCTGATGGAATCAGAATGGAAGCTCTAGGTCTTTCAATTATCGCGTTTTCGAACCGGCGAACCGGTGCCCACTTCGCCTGAGAACGCTCAGCGCCTGGCGGCCTCGATTGCGGGCAGCAGGTCGGCTTCAAAAGACTCCGGCGACAGCGGGCCGGTATGCTTGAAGGCGATGACGCCGTCGGCGTCGACGACGAACGTCTCGGGCACACCATAGACCCCCCAGTCGAGCGAGACCCGGCGATTGCGGTCGCCGCCGATGGCCGCGTAGGGATTGCCGAGCTCGGCGAGGAAGGCGGCGGCGTTGTCGGGCGGATCGTCGTAGTTGATCCCGAAGACGCGAATGTCGGGGCGCCCGGCGAGCGCCATGAGCATCGGATGCTCGGCGCGGCAGGGCACGCACCAGGACGCGAAGACGTTGACGACGGTGACCTGGCCGGTGAGATCGGCCGAGGAGAAGCCCGGCTGCGGCACGGTGCCCAGCGCCGGCAAACTGAATTCGGGAACCGTGCTGCCGATCAGCGCCGAGGGGACGTAGTTCGGATCGCGCCCGATCTGCGTGGCGAAGAGGGCGAAAAGCGCCGCCACCACCAACAGCGGCACGGCGACAAAGGCCGAGCGGATCAAGCCCACGGGCCTCCGGACCGTCGGCGGATGCCCTTGGCCTCGAGCTCGGCCAGGCGGGCGCGCTGGCGGCGGGCGTCGGCGACGACCCAGCCGATGAGGGCGGCGACCGCCACCGTGGCGACGGCGTAGGCACTGACGACAAACGCCCAGTGTTCGCCCAGATCGATCATGCGGGCCTGGCGCTCAGCTCGCTGGCGTGCCGGCGCTGCATTGAATCAGCGCGCCGGCGCAGGATCTCGGTGCGCATCGAGACGATCTGCAACACCGCGAACAGGACCGTGAAAGCCGCCGTCATGGTCAGCAGGGGCGCCAGGATCGAGGCCGGCATCGTCGGTCCGCCGGCCCGGAATACCGAGGCGGGCTGATGCAGGGTGTTCCACCAGTCGACCGAGAACTTGATGATGGGGATGTTGACGGCCCCGACCAGGGTAAACACGGCAATCACGCGGCCCGCCCGGGCCTGATCCTCGAAGGTGCGCCACAGGACGATAATGCCGAGATAGATGAACAGCAGCACCAGGGTCGAGGTCATCCGCCCGTCCCACTCCCAGAAGGTGCCCCAGGTCGGCCGGCCCCACAGCGAGCCCGTCATCAGGGCGATGGCGGTGAAGGCGGCGCCGAGCGGGGCGGCGGCCTTGGCGGTGACGTCGGCGAGCGGATGCCGCCAGACCAGGGTGCCGAGCGCGGCGAGGGCCATGACGCCGTAACACAGCTGCGCCAGCCAGGCGTTGGGCACGTGCACATACATGATCCTGACGGTCGAGCCCATCTGGTAGTCCTCGGGCGATCCGAGAAGGGCCAGCCACAGTCCGATGGCGACCAGGAGCGCCGCGGCGACCGCCAGCGGGGCGATCGCGTAGCGGGACCAGGCCAGGAAATGGCCGGGATTGGCGAGCCGGGAGAAAAACCCCACCGAAGGGGCGCCGTCGGTCATGGCCCCTATCTATTCAGCGCCCATCCTGAGGGCAAGCGCCGCCGCAAATGGCGCGATCACGATCGCGATCAGCGAGAAGCCGATCAGAAACATCAGTGCCGTCGCCGCGGTGCCCGCGAGCAGGGGGCGGATGGCGGCGATGCCGAATATCAGCGTCGGCACCGTGAGCGGCAGCACCAGAACCGGTGCGATCAGACCGCCCCGGCGCAGCGCGACAGTGATCGCGGCGCCGATCCCGACATAAGATATGAGCGCCGGGGTGCCGATGAGAAGCGTCAGCTCGGTGCGCAGGAGTGTCGCCCCGTCGAGATCGTAGAGTACCGCCAGCGGAGGGGTCACGACCATCAGCGGCACGGCGGTTGTCAGCCAGTGGGCGAGCAGCTTGCCGGCGATCGTGACTTCCAGCGGCAGCCGCGCCAGCCGCATGGCGGCCAGGGAGCCGTCCTCGTGATCGTCGCGATAGAGCCGCTCGGAGGTGATGAGCAGCGCCAGCAGGGCTGCGATCCAGATGATCGCCGGACCCAGCCGGCGCAGCAATTCGCGTTCCGGGCCGACGGCGAACGGGACGAGCGTGGCGACCAGGGCGAAGAACACCACCAGGGTCAGGATTGAGCCGCCGGCGCGGGCCGCCAGCCGAAGGTCGCGCCGGACGATGGAAGCGAACGGGCTCATCGGGTGCGTGAGGGCGCCAGGGCCAGGGTGGCCGCACGGTCGGCCCCGGCCAGCTCGGCGGGTCGGTGGCTGGCGACGACGGCCAGGCCGCCGGCCTCGAGATGGGCCGCGATGAGGCCGCGCACCCAGTCCTCGCCGCCGGCGTCGAGCGAAGCGGTGGGCTCGTCGAGCAGCCACACCGGACGGGGAACGGCGCTCAGGCGGGCCAGCGCCAGTCGCCTTGTCTGGCCGGCCGAGAGGATGGCGGCCGGATAGCCGGCCAGCTCGCCAAGGCCGGCATCGGCAAGCGCCGCTTCACTCCGGTCCTCGCCGGCATAGAAGTCGCGCCAGAAGGCGATGTTCTCGGCGAGCGTGAGGGCCGGCTTGACGGCGCTGGCGTGCCCGACATGGTGCAGGAGTTCCCGGATCGGCTCCTCGGGGTCGTGACCGGTCCATTCGATCGTCCCGGCGGCCGGCCGCAACAGCCCGGCGAGGGTCGCCAGCAGGCTCGTCTTGCCGGCGCCGTTGGGGCCGGTGACGAAGAGTGCCCTGCCGGAGGCAACCGAAAAGCCGAGGGAGGAAAAAACCTCGTGGTCGCCACGCCGGCAGGTCAGGGCGTCGACCTTGAGGGCGAGCGATTGGAAGGCGGGCGGCGCGGTTCGATGGGCCCCGTCGATCATGGGGCGATCAGTTACGGGAGGTCACAGAGCACTGGCAAGGCCAATCTGGTTTCGCTACAAGCAGGCCAACAAATGTCCCGGCGGTCGCCGGGGTCTCCCCAACGGCCCCGACCATGGCCGCATCCCAGGTTGCGGAGCGCGCAAGCATGGCCGATCACCCCAACAGTTTCGGCGCCCGGTCAATCCTGACCGTCGGCGAGAAGTCGTACGTCTACTTTTCGCTCGCGGCGGCCGAAGCCAACGGGCTCACGGGCATCTCGCGGCTCCCTTTCTCCCTCAAGGTCGTCTTGGAGAACCTGCTGCGGCACGAGGACGGAAGGACCGTCACCGCCGACGACATCAGGGCGGTGGCCGCGTGGCTGGAGAACCGCGGCAAGGCTGGGCACGAGATCGCCTTCCGGCCGGCGCGGGTCTTGATGCAGGATTTGACGGGGGTGCCGGCGGTTGTCGACCTGGCGGCGATGCGCGACGCGACCGAGGCGCTCGGGGCGCCGCCTTCGCTCATCAATCCGCAGGTGCCGGTGGATCTGGTCATCGACCACTCGGTGATGGTCGATTTCTTCGCCCGTGCCGACGCGTTCGCGCGCAATGTGACGCGCGAATACGAGCGCAACTCCGAGCGCTACCAGTTCCTCAAATGGGGGCAGTCGGCGTTCGACAATTTCCGGGTGGTGCCGCCGGGAACCGGCATCTGCCACCAGGTCAATCTCGAATATCTGGGGCAGACGGTGTGGACCCAGGACCTCGACGGCCAGACGCTCGCCTTTCCCGACACGCTGGTGGGGACCGACAGCCACACCACGATGATCAACGCGCTGGCGGTGCTGGGCTGGGGGGTCGGCGGCATCGAGGCGGAAGCGGCGATTCTCGGCCAGCCGATCTCGATGCTCATCCCCGAGGTCGTCGGCTTCAAGCTGACCGGCGCGATGGCGGAAGGCACGACCGCAACCGATCTGGTGCTGACGGTCACCGAAATGCTGCGCCAAAAGGGCGTGGTGGGCAAGTTCGTGGAGTTCTTCGGGCCCGGGCTCGACCATCTCAGCCTCGAGGACCAGGCGACGATCGCCAACATGGCGCCGGAATACGGCGCCACCTGCGGGCTCTTCCCCATCGACGCCGACACGCTCGAATATCTGACGACCAGCGGCCGGGACGCCGAGCGGGTGGCGCTCGTCGAGGCCTATGCGAAGGCGCAAGGGGTGTTTCGTCAGGGCGATTCCGGGATGCCTGAGTTCACCGACACGATCGAACTCGATCTCGGGGGCGTGGTGCCGTCGCTGGCCGGGCCGAAGCGGCCGCAGGACAGGGTGGCGCTCACCGAGGTGGCGGCGGAATTCGGGCGCGACCTCAGCGCCATCCATGGCGGCCGCACCGATGTCGAGGCGACGCCCGGCAGCGAGGAGGAATCGCGGTTCGTCGGCGAGGGTGCGACGGGCGTCCTGGACGTTTCCCCGCATCTCAGCGAACGCCATCAGGTGCGCAATCTCGACCACACCCTCGGGCATGGCGACGTGGTGATCGCGGCGATCACCTCGTGCACCAACACCTCCAACCCTTCGGTGCTTGTGGCGGCCGGACTGCTGGCGCGCAAGGCGCGGGCGGCGGGCCTCACGGTCAAGCCCTGGGTGAAGACCTCGCTGGCGCCGGGCAGCCAGGTGGTGACCGATTATCTGACGGCGGCGGGGCTGCAGGACGATCTCGACGCCCTGGGGTTCGCCCTTGTCGGGTACGGGTGCACGACCTGCATCGGCAACTCGGGGCCGCTGGCCGAGGAAATCTCCGAGTGCATCGACAACAACGACCTTGTCGTCGCTTCGGTGCTTTCGGGCAATCGCAATTTCGAGGGGCGGATCAACCCGGAAGTGCGCGCCAACTACCTCGCCTCGCCGCCGCTGGTGGTCGCCTATGCGATCGCCGGCTCGCTCAATGTGGATCTCACCCGGGAGCCGCTGGGCACCGACCGGGACGGCAACGATGTCTTTTTGAAGGATCTGTGGCCGGGCGCCGCCGAGATCGCCGAAATCGTGCGCACCAACGTGACCCCTCAATTGTTCCGCAAGCGCTACGCGAACGTCTTCGCCGGCGACGAAAGCTGGCGGGCGATCGAGGTCGCCGGCGGCGAGACCTACCGCTGGGACGAAAACTCGACCTACGTGAAGAACCCGCCCTATTTCGACGGGATGGAGCGGGCGCCGCGGCCGGTCGAGGACATCGAAGGGGCGCGGATCCTCGGGTTGTTCGGGGATTCGATCACTACCGACCACATTTCGCCCGCCGGCGCGTTCTCCAAAAAGTCGCCGGCAGGCACCTACCTGGTCGAGCGCGGGGTGGCGCCCAGGGACTTCAACTCCTACGGCGCGCGGCGCGGCAATCACGAGGTCATGATGCGCGGCACCTTCGCCAACATCCGCATTCGCAACCGGATGCTGGCGGACGTCGAGGGCGGCTTCAGCCTCGGCCCGGACGGCAAGGAGACGACCGTGTTCGAGGCGGCGATGGCCTATGCCGCTTCCGGCACGCCGCTGGTGGTCTTCGCCGGCAAGGAATACGGCACCGGCTCCTCGCGCGACTGGGCGGCGAAAGGGCCGCGCCTGCTCGGGGTCAGGGCGGTGATCGCGGAGAGTTTCGAGCGCATCCACCGATCGAACCTCATCGGCATGGGCGTGCTGCCGCTTGCGTTCAATAGCGGGGAGAGCTGGCAGGGCATGGGGATCGACGGGCGCGAAGAGATCACCATTGCGGGGCTCGTCTCTCTGACCCCCCGTGCCGAGGTGAGGGTCGATCTGAAGCGCGCCGAGGGCGACAGGATTTCGTTTACCACCACGGCCCGCATCGATACCGATGACGAGCTCGACTACTACCTCAATGGCGGAATCCTGCCGTTCGTGCTCAGAAAGCTGGTGGGATGAGGCCGATCACAATGGCGCGCATCACCCGCATTTGACTGGCGGGTGAGTGGGGGGGACCCTAAGGCTCCGGATATGGCGAGAACGGCGAAAATCGCGGCCTTCATCGCGGCCCTGGGGCTGGCCGCGCCGATCGCGACCGGCGTGCAAACGCCGGCGGCGGCGGGGGAGGTCAAGTCCCGGCCCACCGCGGTGCTGGAGTTGTTCACTTCCCAGGGCTGCTCGTCCTGCCCGCCGGCGGATGCGCTGCTGATGGAACTCGACGGGCGGCCCGAAATCGTGGCGCTGGCCTACCATGTCGACTACTGGGACTATATCGGCTGGGAGGACACGTTCGGCTCGGCGCGCTATTCGGACTTCCAGCGCGCCTATGCGCACTCCTTCGGCGCGGCGCGCGTCTACACCCCGCAGCTGGTCGTCAACGGGCGCACGGACGTGGTCGGCTCGCGGCGCGGCGAGGTCAACCGGGCGCTGGCGAGCACGGTGCTGGAACTGCCCGTCGCCATAGCGGTGGACGGCGACTTCCTCAGCATCGAGATCGAGGGAAGGCCATCGCTGGCGGAAGCCTCGGTGTGGCTGGTGTCCTACCGGCAGCTGGCCGAGGTCGAGGTCGAGCGGGGCGAGAATCGCGGGCGTGAGCTGGCCTACAGCAATATCGTGACCAACCGGCAGGTATTGGGCATGTGGGAGCCGCAAACCGGGGCCCGGATGCGGCTGCCGCTCGAGGACATCCTGGTGGACGGCTCCGACGGGATCGCGGTTCTCGTGCAAATCGAGCACAACGGCCTGCCCGGCGCCATTCTGGGCGCGGCGGCGCTTTCCCTCTAGCGCGGTCCGGCGCGTCTTGGCGCGTCTTTGTCTTCCGGGATCGAGTGGGGGAGAAATGCCGGCCCACCAGACGAACTACATTGGGGGCTCATACCGCCTGGGGGCCGGCCACTGGAGGCAATCCAAGCGTCCTAGAGGCGCTTTCGGGCGATCCAAGGGACACTTTGTGTTCACAAAGGGGTCATTTAGCGTCCGCCGCCGCCGGGGGACGGACCCGGCGCGGACTTGCGCGGCGTCCAAAATGGCGCGATCATGGCGCGGCTCGTATTTCGAGGAAGAGATCGGGTGGTTGAGGAAACAGAGCCCGGACGATCCGACCGCCTTCGGCTGATCGCATCAGACGAAGGCGAGCCCAGACCCAAGCGTCCCGCGGGGGCGCCGGTCAGTTTCTCCCGCCACGAATTGTCGGTGATCCTGTCGGTGTACGGGCGCAAGGTGGCGCGCGGCGAATGGGGCGACTATGCCCTCGACATGCTGCGCGACCGGGCGTTCTTCTCGATCTTCCGCCGGGCCAGCGAGCATCCGATGTTTGTGATCGAGAAAAATCCCAGGCGCCGGCACAATCGCGGCATGTACCGGCTCACCAACAGCCGGGGGCGGGAGCTCAGGCGCGGCCACGAGCTCGACAAGGTGCTCCGGATCATCGATCACGACCTGGTGGTGGTGAAGTAGCGCGCCGACGGGGCCGGAATCATCGGCAGCCTCCACACCCGCCGACATACCCGCGTACATGCGCCGAGATATCCGCGGACATGCGCCGATATACCCGCGAACATGCGCCGGTAGAGCCACAACACAGCCGCGAAAAGGCCGCGAACCTTTTGCGGATCGCGGCCTGAAATCGCGTGGAAGCTGGCGTCGACTATTGGCGGTTGCCGAAAAGCCTGAGCAGCATCAGGAACAGGTTGATGAAGTCCAGATACAGCCGCAGCGCGCCCATGATCGACTTCTTGCTCATGACCTCGGCGCTGTCGCCTTCGAAATACATCTCCTTGATCTTCTGGGTGTCGTAGGCGGTCAGCCCGACGAAGATCAGCACGCCGATCGCCGAGATGGCGAAGGCCAGCGCGGACGAGGCGAGGAAGATGTTGACCACCATGGCGATGATGAGCCCGATCAGGCCCATGAACAGGAACGAGCCCATCGAGGTGAGGTCGCGCCTGGTGGTGTATCCCCAAAGGCTCATGGCGCCGAAGGTGCCGGCGGTGATGAAAAAGACCCGGGCAATCGACTCGCCGGTATACACCGCGAAAATCGAACTCAGCGAAAGCCCCATGGAGGTCGCGAAGGCCCAGAAGACGAGTTGCGCGGTGCCGGCGGCCATGCGCTGGATCCCGAAGCTGAGGACCAGAACGAAGGCGAGCGGGGCGAGCACAAACAGCCACATCAGCGGGCTGCCATAGATGGCGGCGCCCAACTGGGTCAGCAGCACGCCGTTGGCCATCTGGGCGACGGCGGCGTCGGGATTGGTTGTGGTCGCCAGCTGGTTGAGGAAATAGGCAACGACGCCGGTGATGCCCAGACCGAGCCCCATGTAGTTGTAGATGCCCAGCATGTAGCTGCGCAGGCCCTCGTCGATGGCGGCAGTCGTGGCGCCGCGCGCGGCGACGGTTTGGCGATCGTAGTCAGCCATATGGAAACCCTTGGTTGCGTTGTTCAATGTATGGCGCCCGTGGCGCTGCAGGTGCCGGCAATATGGCGATGGCACCGGCAAAATACAAGGGAGAGCGGCGCTTGCGTGGCGACCGCGAGCGGCGATAAAAGGGCGGCGGACGCTCGGCTCCTTTTTGATGTCCGGTCGGCCGAATCATGTGTTTGAATCAGTGACTTGCTTTGGGGCGCGCCGAGCCGCGCCGGCGAGTTTCCCGGGGGTCGAGTTGCCGCGCCTGTTCACCGGTCTGGAAGTGCCCGACCACGCCGCGGCGGCGCTGGCGCTCAAACGCGGCGGGCTGCATGGGGCGCGCTGGATCGATCCCGAGAACTACCACATAACGGTTCGGTTCATCGGCGACGTCGATCACGTCATGGGGCGCGAAATCGCGGCGGCGCTGAGCCGGGCCGCGGCGGGCGCGCCATTCCGGGTGAGCTTCGCGCATCTGGGCGTGTTCGGCGGCAACCGCCCGCGGACGCTCTATGCGGGCCTTGGCGAATCCGAAGCGCTCGACCGGTTGCACGCGGTGCACGAACGGCTCCTCAGGCGGTTGGGTCTGGCGCCGGAAGGCCGCCGATACACGCCGCATCTGACCCTGGCGAGGTTGCGCGACGTCACGCCGCAGGAGGTGGCGGGGTATCTGAGCGGGCAGGGCCAGTTGCAGCCCCTGAGTTTCGAGGTGGCGCGATTCGTCCTCTACTCATCGCGCGATTCGGTGGGCGGTGGTCCGTATGTGGTTGAAGGCGCGTATGATCTGGCGGCCTGATTCGACCCAATGGGTTGCTTTTCGGGGGCGCCGAGGCGCCCCCGGCCGGCCGAAGGGCGCCAAAATGAAGACAAAATCGACCCGCATCTGACAACTTGATGCAAATCCCGCGTTTTTTGCCCATTGGTAACCATCATCACCGACAATGATCCCCGTGTGCCCGCTTGCGTTGGCGCGGCACCGATGGAGCAACGACCAACGAGAGATGGCGAGCAGATGATGAAACGGCTCAGCGCCGCGCTTGTTATGGTTTGCCTGATCGCGGGTGGCGCCCAGGCGGCGACCAAACTCGGCGAGCACGACAACTGGATCGCCTGGGAAGACACCGACGCGACGGGCAAGATCTGCTACATTTCGAGCGCCCCGCAGAAGTTCGAGCCCTCGGACGTGTTGCGCGACCCGATCCACTTCCTGGTCACGCATCGCCAGGGCACCGGCAAGCGCAACGAGGTGGCAACCAACCTCGGCTATCCGACCAACGACGACGAAGACGCTTCCGCGACCATCGACGGACGCAGCTATCCCCTGGTCACCGACACCGATACTGAGGCGGGGTGGTTGGCGGCGGAGGCGGACGAACCCGGATTCGTCGAGGCCATGAAGGCGGGCTCCGAACTCGTCGTCAAAGCCGTTTCGGCGCGCGGCACCCACACCATCGACACCTACTCGCTGGTGGGGGCGACCGCGGCGATGCAACAGATCGACGAGGCCTGTCCGCCCGAATAGGACCAGAGCGCGCCGCCCGCCCAACATCTTTTTGCCCCTTTCCGGCGGTGATCTTGCGATCGGGGATGCGGGGAACGGATATGCAGCCGGCACCATGCCGGGTGCAGGGAGCGAGTGCGGTGCTGAAGGTGCCGTTGAAAGTCATGCTGGCGATGCTGGCCTGCCTTGTGGCCGGCCTGGCAACCTCGCCGGCCGCGGCGCAGTCGGTGCAGCTGTTGGGCGAATTCCGCGACTGGTCCGCCTATACCACCGCCAATACGGCGAACAAGCTGTGCTTCGTGATGTCGCGTCCGGTTTCGGTCGAGCCGAGCGTCGAGGGGCTCGAACAGCCCTATTTCTACGTCTCGCACCGCCCCAACGAGGCGATCCGCTACGAGGTCAACCTGGTCGCCGGCTACGGCTTCGCCCCGGATTCGACGGCCGTGGCGCAGATCGGGGCGCAGGAATTCGTGCTGTTCACCGATGCCGATGCCGCCTGGCTCGAGAATGTCGCGCTGAGCGCCGACATGGCGGCCGCGATCCGGGGCGGCTCGACCATGACCATCGAGGGAACCACCGAGCGCGGTATCCGGGTCAGGGAGACCTTCTCGCTTTCCGGCGCCACCGCCTCGATGCGGGCGATCGACGGCGAGTGCCTGTGAGGCACCGGCTTTTCGCGCCTCCGGCATCGTGATAGAGCGGCGCCAGACCGGGGCGCCGATGAACGAAATCTCCCAATCCCGCCCGACACCGGACCGCGCCGGCAGCAATGCCGCGTCGCGGCGGTCGCTCGTCGGCATGACGCGCGGGGAAATCGGCGCGGCGCTCGAGGAGCTGGGCGTCGACAGCGCCCAGATCCGGATGCGCACCGCTCAGCTGTGGCGCTGGATCTACGTCAATGGCGCCGCCGATTTCGCGGTGATGAGCGATATTTCCCGGGACCTGCGCGCCGGGCTCGCGGAGCGGTTCACCCTGGCGCGCCCGGAAATCGTCTCGGAGCAGGTTTCCGCCGACGGGACGCGCAAATGGCTGCTCTCCTTCGCGCATCCGGACGGCGCGGCGGGGCCCGCCGCCGAGGTCGAGACGGTCTATATCCCGGAGGCCGAGCGCGGCACGGTGTGCGTGAGCTCGCAGGTCGGGTGCACCCTCACCTGCAGCTTCTGCCACACCGGAACCCAGCCGCTGGTGAGGAACCTGACGGCGGGGGAGATCGTCGCCCAGGTGCTGTTGGCCCGGGAACGTCTGGGGGACGCGCCCGCCGACGCAAGGCGAGGCGACCAGGGGCGCGGCGCGAAGACAAGGGCGGTCACCAATGTGGTGCTGATGGGCATGGGCGAGCCGTTGTTCAACTACGACAATGTCAGGCAGGCCCTCAATATTCTGGCGGACGGCGAGGGGACGGGTTTCTCGCGGCGCCGAATGACGCTGTCGACCTCGGGGGTGGTGCCGAAGATCGAACCTGCCGGGCGCGAGATCGGAGTGACACTGGCGGTGTCGCTGCACGCGGTGAACGACGAGCTGCGCGACCGCCTCGTGCCGATCAACCGCAAATGGCCGATCGCCGAGCTGATGGCGGCCTGCCGGGACTATCCGGGCGCCTCGAACGCCCGCCGCATCACCTTCGAGTATGTCATGCTCAAGGGGGTCAACGATTCGATGGCGGACGCCCGCGAACTGGTCCGGCTGGTCGACGGCATTCCCGCCAAGATCAATCTCATTCCGTTCAATCCCTGGCCCGGCGCGCCCTACGAATGCTCCGAGTGGAGCCGGATCGAGAGGTTTGCCGACATCGTCAATCTGGCCGGCTACGCCTCGCCGGTCAGGACCCCGCGCGGCCGCGATATCCTGGCGGCCTGCGGGCAGCTCAGATCGGCGACCGAGCGGTTGTCGCGCCGCGAGCGCGAAGCGCTGGAGGCGTGAGCACGGCGCGCCGGGCCGAGCGGAAGGGAGGAAAACATGCAGAATTCCGACGAGACCCAACCGGCCGGAATCGGCCCCATCGGGCAACTGGCGAGGTCGGTCGCCGACATCGGCGCGGCGGAGGTCTGGTATCGCGACGTGTTGGGCCTCACGCACCTCTATACGTTCGGGGATCTGGCGTTTTTCGACAGCGGCGGTGTGCGGCTGATGCTCAGCGCCGTCGAGGAGGCCGGCCCGCCCAGCGTCGGCGTGATCTATTTCAAGGTGCCCGACATCCATCTGGCGCATGCCGAGCTTGCGGCGCGGGGCGCGGTTTTTCGCGGCGAGCCGCATCTGATCCATCGGCATGAAGACGGCATCGAGGAATGGATGGCGTTCTTCGACGACAACGAGGGCCGGCCGCTGGCGATCATGAGCCAGGTGACCGCGGCCGCGTGAGCGCCGCCGGACCGACGATTGCGCCGGCGGCGGGGCTTCACTAGGGTGCGCCGCGTTTGCAGCGGGGGCCATGGGTCGCGCCGATGACCAGTGACATCAAAAAGGTGGTGCTCGCCTATTCGGGCGGGCTCGATACCTCGGTCATCCTGAAATGGCTGCAGGAAACCTACCGGTGCGAGGTCGTCGCCTTCACCGCCGATCTCGGCCAGGGCGAGGAACTCGAGCCGGCGCGGCAGACCGCCGAAATGCTCGGCGTCAGG
>Ga0315550_1000593_pt1 | contig 22285 bp, 17 predicted proteins | sample SalMarSW160190MG_2_FD_203100 | JGI IMG/M metagenome (GOLD analysis project Ga0315550, IMG submission 203100) | Salt marsh sediment microbial communities from the Plum Island Ecosystem LTER, Massachusetts, United States - Salt Marsh Sediment SW1601-90 ... | reverse complement strand
CCACTGAAGGTCATCACGAACGGGTCGTCGTCGTCGTCGATCTCGATCGAACCCGACTGGTCGACGATGCCACCGAACACCTCATCCGAATCGGTACCCGCATCCGGATCGGCGCCGGTGTTGCGATCGGTGAAACCGGTCGAGACGAACGACACCTCGACCCCAGGGATCGCCGCACCATCGTCGAAGTCGAGCAACGAATACGTCTCGGTCCCGGACCAAACGTCCGGATCGATCTGCAACACGTTGTCTGCAGTCGTATTCGTCGACCCATTAATGTTGGCGTCGATGTAGGCAACCCACACCGGCCCGGCAACCGGCGTGCCACACACCTGAGGAGACCACGGCGAGGAGCCGTTGACGTTGTTCGCCCGCACCTGGAAGCAGTACTCGACCCCGGTCGTCAGACCAGTCGCCGCATACGGCGACGACACGCCCACCACCGGCGAACCGGTCCCACCATTCACCGCCAGGTCGTACGAATCAGCGCCACCGACCGCAGGCCACGACACACTCAGCTCGGTCTCGCCAACCACATCCACCGACACCAACGGCGTCGACGGAGGAGCCGTCGGATCAGATTCCAGGAGCAACATCACCGACGACGCCGCATACGACTTCGTGCTGTTGTCGCCGCCGTTGTGGAACAGCGACGACATCACGATCTGGCCGTCGCCTCCGGGCACGATGTTGGTCCACTTCGCCACGTGACCCGTGGCCGCGTTGTAGCCGGTCACGATCGTGATGGCGTCGCCGGAGGCACTCGTGTCGAAGACCCCGGCCGACGATTCGTTGGTGAAGGACTCCACGTCCGACAGCTCGAAGGTCGTCGCACGGGTCCCACTGCCGCTCTCGTTGTACGAGGTGCTGTTGCGGTTCGCCGTCGCCACCACCGTGTACGTCCGGCCCGGATCCAACCCGGTGAAGGTCATGTTGAAGGACTCATTGGATTCGATCTCATACGAGCCGTCACCGTCGACGATCCCGCCGAAGATGTCGAACGCATCACCACCGGTCGACGTCGCGCCGGCCGGCGAGTTCGTCAGACTCGCGGCGTCGATCACGACCTGGACACCGGCGATGTCGGCACCAGCATTGGTGTAGTCCTTCAACGTCGCCGTCACACCGGTCGAACCGGCAACCGACCCGGAGCTGAAGGACAACACATCCGGACCAGAACCGGTGCCCCTGTCATTCGTATCGATGTAGGCGACCCAGTCGGGACCGAGATCGGTGGTGGCGCACACCTCCGGGCCCGAGGCCGTGCTGCCGCCGGCGTTGCTGGCGTAGACGACGAAGCAGTACTCGGTGCCCGCGCTGAGGCCGGCGGCGGAATACGACTCACTGTCGGCGCCGATGGTCGCGTGCTGCGACAGCTCCCCTGAGGGGCCTTGGTAGATGAGGTAGTGGTCCTCGTTGGAGGCGTTATCAGTCCAGGAGAGGTCGATCTGGTGGCTGCCGGCCGCCACCGCGGTGAGCCCGCTCGGGGCCGCCGGTGCGCCGGGGAGCTCCGTGGTGAAGCTCCACGGGGTTTCCTCCGTGGAAATCATGTCCCCACCGTCGCCGACTTCGACATACCACTCGTACTCGGTTGCCTCGTCGAGGCCGCTCCACGTCACGGACGCCTGCCCGCTCCCGCCCGAGACGACGTCGGAACCGATCACGGCCCAGCCGGCCGCGTCCATGTCATAGTCGAGGGTGAACTCGCTGTTGGCGTCGGTCTCGTAGTCGCCGGCCCCGCCGTTGCGGGTCGGGGAGTAGGTCTCGACGGCGATGGAGTCGGCGGCGGGGTCGAACGTCATGATCCGCAACCAACCATCGCCGCCGTTGCTCCGATCCTGGTAGTCGCTCATACGCATGTGCACGGTGTCGCCGCAGCTGTTGGTCTCGGTGCGCTCCGCCTCACCGGGGGTTGATCCTGAGTGGTTGTGGGCGCCCAGGATGAGGAAGACATTGCAGTGCTGGGACAGGACGTTGGTCCAGGCGCTGCCGGCACCTTCGCTGCTGATCGAGTTGTCGTCCTCGAGGAACTGGTGCGTCGAGATGATCGCCCGGCGTTCCGGGTAGGCAGTGAGCACGTCGTCGATCCACTGCTCGGTCTCGAACGGGAAGTTGTACTCGATGGCGATGTTGATGAAGTCCATGCCCCCAGCGGAGAACAGGACGTAGTTGTTCTTCCACAGCCGGTCGGTGTAGACGCCGTCATCGGCGGTCACGAGGTCGTTGGTGCCTCCCATGTAGCCGCCATACCAACCATCGTGGCGCTCGTAGCTCTCGATTCCACCCTGCTCCAAGCTGATCAATGCCGGCAGGTTCGCGTCGTAGAGGGGGGCCGCACCACCGACCATGTTGTCGTAGTCGTGATTGCCGGGGGCGATGCCGACGGCGAAGTCGCCCTGGTTCAACAGGAGCAGAGCCTGCGCCGCCCGCTGCCACTCGGTGCTGGAGCTCGCGGTGCTGACGATGTCGCCGAGATGGTCGACCAGCACGATGTTGCGGCTCTCACGCTCGTCGAGGATCCATTGCGCCTGGTCGATGAACAGTTGGTAGTTGGTGGCGCTGTTTGAATAGTTCTGTGTGTCGGGAAGAGCGACGATCGTGAACGGGTCACCAGCACCCGCTTCTCGGCCGTAGAACGTGACGTCGAGGTCTTCGCCACTGGCGTGCTGGACGGTGACCGCGAGCCCCGCATCCGTGGCCACCCCGGTCGCGCCGTCGGCGGGAGCGACGAGCACCGGCTGGGCCGGAACGTCGGCAGCCGCCAGACTCGTGTCCAGCACGACGATCGACATGAGAAGTGTGTAGGCCACGACGAGCCTCGTGAGCGCCCGCCGGCGTACCCGCCCCGCCGCACCGCCACGAGAACGCGGCGACGACGCGATCAAACCATCAGAACGTGATGCATTCCCCATCGCAAAGCCCCCTGTTCCCCTATGTCCCCTGCGTGGAGCGGGTTCGCTCCATGCGGCGGGTACCTTGCTCGCGGACCGCCCCATCGCCCGCTGGCAAGCACATCCAGCCCTGCCCCGGACCGTAAGCAGGTTCGGTCGCCACCGTCAAGCCAGACAGGCTGGGCTAGTTCACCGTTGCCCTTCTGTCGACCTGTGGTGAGTCAGTGGATCGCCGAATCACACCGGGCAGTGAGGATGAGGACCGAGGGGCGTCGCCGTCTCGTAGCCCGCTCAGACGAGCACGCCGCCTGCCTCCTCGACATCGGCGAGGGCACGCTCGCCGTCACCCGGCGTGAGGTCGACCGCCCGCACCGCGTCGCACATCAGCCGCACCTCGAAGCCCTCGTCGATGGCGTCGAGGGCGGTGGCCTTCACGCAGTAGTCGGTGGCGAGCCCGGAGACGATCACCTTGGTGACCCCCTTCTCCCGGAGGAGTCTGACCATCTCGGTGGGGGTGGTCTCCCCGGTCTCGGGATCGGCCATCGAGAACCCCGAGTAGCCGTCCTCACCGTTGGATCCCTTGCGCACCACCGGCCCCTCTACCACGAGATCGGGATGGAACTCGGCGCCCCACGTGCCCGCGACACAGTGGACCGGCCAGATCCCGCCGTCCTTGGCGAAGTGCGGCGTCGTTTCGGGATGCCAGTCGGCGGTGTACACAACGTGGGCTCCGGCGGCCTGCGCTCGAGCGACCTCGGCGTTGATCACCGGCACCACCTCGGCGCCACCGGCCACCGACAGGTTGCCCGAAGGGTCGGCGAAGTCGTTTTGCACGTCGACGACGATGAGCGCCGTCCGCGGGTCGTACTGCACGCTGTCCATGGGCCGATGATACTTCCGGCCCGTCCCGGGCTCCGGCGCCTCCTACACTCGCCCCGGCTTCGAGCCGAACAGGTCACGATGGGCATCGTCCAAACGCAACAACGAGAACGCCGGCACCGCCGCCCAGGTGCGGGAGCGCGGCGACCTGCCAAACCGGGAGTGTCGTGACGAGCCCGGCCGACTATGACCTAGCGGCGCTCGAGAACGAGGTCCTGCGAGCCCTCCGCACCGGCGACGAGTCCCACCTCCGCGTGCTCGGCTACGGGGAGGTCTGCACGGTGCTGCGGCTCGACACCGACACCGCGTCCTACGCGTGCAAACGCCTCCCTCCATTCCGGCACGAAGCCGGCTTCGGCCGGTACCGACACGTTTACGAGCAGTACGCCGACCACCTCGCCGCCGCCGGCATCCGCCTCGCCCCAACCGAGCTGCGAACCCTGCCGTCTCCCGACGGTGGCCTGACCGCGTACGCCATCCAGCCGATCTACCCGCCGGAGCGGGTGGCGCCCACCTACCTGGCCGCCTGCGACGCCGCCTCCGGCAGGGAGCTCGCCGACGAGCTCACCGACGCCGTCGTCCGGGTCGCCGGCCCCCGGGTCGGCTTCGATGCCCAGCTCGCCAACTGGGTCGTCGACGACGACGGCGGGCTCCGCTACATCGATCTCACCACCCCGCTGCTGCGGGACGAGCGCGGGAGGGACCGGCTCGACGTCGGCGTGTTCGTGCGGTCGCTGCCGTGGGCAGTCCGCAGCCTGGCCCGGGTGGTGGTGCCCCGCCTGGTGCTTCATCATTTCTACCGGCCGCGCGGGATCCTGCTGGACGTCACCGCCAACCTCCACAAGGAGCGGCTGGCACAATGGATCCCCACCTTCGTGGCGGCCGCCCACCGCAGGCTCGATCGCCCGATCACGGCGCGCCAGGTGGATCTCTACTACCGGGCCGCCTCCCTCATGTGGGAGGCGGTGCAGCAGATGCGCCGCCTCGACCGAGCCTGGCAGCTCAGGGTGCGACACCGCCCGTACCGGTTCCTGCTGCCGCACCCGATCGAGCGCTGACAGCGGCTTCCGCTTCGGCGGCTGCTCGCTCGGCGGCGGCCGCTTCGGCCGCAGCGGCCTCGGCCTCGATTCGTCTCCCGAAGCCGTGGAGCTCCCCGGCGGCCCGTTCCAGTGTGGTGGCCCGTTCCACGGCGGCGACGCCGAGCCGGATTCCGTCCGGACTCGACCACACCAGGTCCACCCGATCCGCCAGGGATCGGAGCACGGCGACCTCCTCCCGCTCCAGTGCCGTCGCCTGGGATGCGATGAGGTGGCCGAGGTTCCGCCGGCTCACCATCATGCCCACTCCTCGGGATTCAACGGGATATAATGATGTCTGAGCATACCATACAGCGCCGGAGGGGAAGCAGGTGGAGTGGGACACGGCGGGCATGCGGGACACGGCGGAGCGGCTGCGGCGCCTCGCAGGCGAGGTGTGGCGGCGACGCTGTGCCGTCACCTCCGCCATGCAGGAGCTGGGGCGCTGGCACCCCGCCCATCGCGACCTCGACGCCACGGCAGCGTGGGCCGACGAGGAAGCAACCGGACTGGAACGGCGGGCCGCGGCGCTGGAACGGGCCGACGGCATGATGCATCTCGACGTCGACCTGGGGTGGCTCGCGGTCGATTTGTGGATCGACCTCGACGCCGTGCGGCGGACCCCGTCGGGCGGATCCAGCGGAACCGCCGCGGTCCTCGAGCGGTGGCGCCACGACCCGGCGGCGCTCGCCGCCGCCGCCCACTTCCTCGACACCCACCCTTCGGGCGCGCTGGCCCGCGCCCTCTTCGCCTCCCTCGGCCCGGCCGGAGTGGCCGCCCTCCCCTCGGTCGTGGCATCCGCCTTCCCCGACGACCCGGCCGCCGCCCGCGGGATCCTGGCGTCGATCTCGGCCGCCCTCGGCCGGGCGACGCGGCACGGCGACCTCGGGTTCGATCCGGCGGACCTGGTCGCCGCCTGGCGTGACGACCAGCTCCGGTATCACCCCGCCGAGCTGCTGCGATTCGGCCAGTTCTCGGAGGCGTTCGTGGTCGAGATGGCCGTCGAGGTGCTCGAGCCATACGGGTTTCTGTCCATGCCGTTGCCGCTGCCCACCGCCCCGACATTCGGTCCTCCCGGATCCCCCGGCAACGTCGACCCGCGGCTCCTCGTCCTCGATTCGGCAGCGGCCGACACCGCCTGCTCGGTCGCCCTGCTGAATCGTCTCGCCGACCGTGACACGCTGGCGTCGCTGCTGTTCCCGGCTACCGGGTACGACGATGAGGGAACCGCGGCCGGCCGCATCCTCGCCCAGGTCGGTACCGCGGCCGACCCCGCCGGCGCCTGGGCCGGCACCGAGGTCGAGGCCGCCGCCGACCGTGCCATCGCCGCGGTGGTGGGCACCGTGTCCGCGCACGAGCCGACGCTGCCGGGGATGGTGGGAGTCGGCGCCGCCGCCATGATCCGCACCAACCTCCCGGCACTGGTCCCGAGCGGGTACGCCTGGGACGGCGCCGCCTACCGCCGACGCCTGGTGGGAACCGTCCCGCGGGCTCTCCACGATCTCCCCGACAACCCGGGGGTGCGTCTCGATGAGGCGGAGGTGCGGCGGTTCCTCGAGAGCGTGCTCGCCTCCGACACGGCAACCACCGCCCTCCTCGACATCGTCTCGACCTGGATCGCCACCGAGGTCACCGGCCGCACCGCGGCCGAGCAGGCGGCCGTGCTCGACGACATCGGGGCGTTGGTGGGACGCATCACCGAGATCCGGGCCCAGATCCAGATCGAGCAGGGAGCCGCCGCCGACTCCGCCCACGCCCTGATGCGCACCCTGCTGACCGGGGCGATCGCTGTCTTCGCCGTGGCCGCTCCCGCCTCGGCACCAGTGTGGGTGTCGCTGCTCGCCCAGACGGCAGGCGGTCCGGCGGCAGAGTGGGCCGTGGACCAGATCCTCAACGACGACAACGAGAAGGACGCCCTCACCGCCGCCGCCGATCGGGGTGATGGCTTCGAACGCGACCTGTGGCTCGTGCTGTCGGTGGCCGGCATCTGGAACACCGAGCCGGCGTGGTTCGGCGCCACCCCACCCCCGATCGATGGCGCCGGGCGCCTCCTCCTCCCCGACCCGGGCGCCGATCCCGACGAGCCCGCCGAGGTCCGGACCCGCCGCCTCTGGGCCGAGTGGGTCGACCAATTGCCGATGGAACGCCTCCGAGAGCTGGAGCAGCTCGCCGGGCTCGCCCTCGGCCAAATGAGCCAGGCAAACGAGCTGGAGGACGCCGTTCAGGAGGGAAGGTAGGACGTCAGGTCGTCGAGACGGACCAGTGAGACGGCGCTCACCGGGAAGTCGAAGACGTCCAGGGTCAGCTCACCGCCCTCGACCGGAGCATGGGCCACCCAGAGGCGATCCCGTTGCAGCCGGCGGAACTCGATCGGCACCCCGTCCACTGGGATCCGGCACGGTTCCCACTCGGCGCCGAGGAGGGCAGGGTCGGGCACGGGCTCGCCGAGCCGGTCTCTCAGCCCCAACATCTCCAGTTCCTGGTCGCGCATCGGGCGGGTGTGGAACCCGACCTCGACGTAGGGCCCCGCGGAAGGATCGCCGTGCCCGAGCGTCACCGAGGTGACCTGGTCCCGACTCGTCCCCGAGCCGCGGAGGTCTCGGCGGCCACCCATCTCGGGAGGGAGCCCGTAGGCGACGGCCCGGCCGGCGGCCACCAGCGAGGAGAGACGATGGTGCCGGGCCCAGCCCTCACCGCTTCCGAACACCTCGACCACCGTCACCCTCCAGCCCCACAGCCGGATCGACCGCCAGATCGTCGGGGCCGCCGTCGCCAGGAACAAGCACCACACCAGGAAGAGCACACCGAGGACGAAAGCCCACCAGGGCCAGCCGAGCCACCAGTCGGCGAGCAGCCCCAGCGCCAGCCCGAGTGCGAGGGCGGCGAGGTGGATCCAGGGGGCCGGCTCGGCCCGCCGCGCCCCGCGGAGGAACCGGATCAGGCGAAAGGGGACGACATGCCACGGCCGCGCCCGCCGCAGGTACAGCATCGATCCGGTGGACCATTCGTGCCCGTGGACGCAGACGGAGAGGCGGCCGGGCCGCGGCGCCCCGTGAAAGAGCCAGCGCCCGACGTCGGCCCACCGCACACTGCCTCGGCGCCGGCGTCCCGGCGCCCCGCAGTAGGGGCAGCGCCGCTTGCCGTGCACCACGGCGAGGAATCCCGAGTCGTCCATTGCCGGATCATGCCAGAAGGTCGCGGAACGTGGGTCGATCCGTTCTGTGGCCTCGCCCTCGCCTTCTCGTTCTCCGTTGTCGCGGTGGTACCGCGAACCCCACCACCGCGCACCCTCCATACGCCCGCGGCGCCCGACACGCCTAGAGGCCGAGGGACACTTCTGGCCTGGCGCCGAAATGCACGGTGACCCTCCCAGCCAGCAGGGAGGGTGAGAGAAGAGGACCGAGGTGAGTGCGAACCCGCGACCTCAGCCGGCGGGGTAGGTCTCCGCCAGCACCGTGTTCACCATCACCTCGTGGAACCGCGCCGGCTCCTCGAAATGAGGAACGTGACCAGAGTGCTCGAAGACGATCAGCTCCTTGGAGGGAGCCTCGAGCTGGGCGAAGTACTCCTGCGCCAGATCAGCCCGCGCCGTCAGCTCGTGGGCGCCCTGGACGAGATACACGGGAACCTCGAGCCGCGGGGCATCCCGCCGGAAGTCGATGTCCTGCGCCTGCGGGTACAGCACCGACCCCATGTCGGCCAGGCCCCGCAGCACGTTCGCCTTCTCCACGAAGCTGTACTCGCTCACCCCGGTGCCGGCGATGCCCGACGTTCCCTTCCGGAAGGTCTCGGTCTGGGTGTAGGGCTCGAGGTCGTCGTAGTGCTCGATCACCACCGCGTAGGCGAAGACGTCGCCGTAGGGCGGCTCGCCGTAGCCCCGCGTCGTCTCTGCCAGCGTCTCGTCGCCGGTGCGGGTGGCGTAGTCGATCATCTGGCGGTAGAGGCGCCGGTCGGTCTCGAGCGGGTTCACCATCTGGCCGGCGCCGATGTAGGCGTGATACAGCTCGGGATGCTGCTGGACTGCGAGCACTCCGAGCACACTTCCCCACGAGTTGCCGAGCAGGTAGATCTTCTCCTCGTCGAACCGGTCCCGCAGGTAGTTGGTCAGCTCGATGGTGTCGGCGACGGCCTGGTCGAGGGTCAGCGTCGAGGTCGGGTCGAGTGCCGGGTAGGACTTGCCCGCCCCCCGCTGGTCCCAGGCAACGAAGACGAAGTCCTCCTCGAGGTCTTCGAGGAATGCCCGGGTATAGCCGAGGTCGCTGTTGCCGGGCCCACCCGTCAGGTAGAGCAGCACCGGAGCGTCGATGCTCCTCCCCCGCATCATGATCCACTGGTCGTGGCCGCCGAGCCGCACCGCCTCGAGAGCGGCGACACTCCCGGCGACCGGGTTCCCGTCGTCGTCCACGATGGGGGCCGTCGTCGCCGGCTGCACGATCGCCAGCGCCAGCGACACCAGGATCGCCCCTGAGATCACGGCGGCGGCGCGGCGCACGAAGGTGGCGACCCGCGACAGGATCGGGCGGTCCGGGAACAGCTCGGGAGTGAGCTGGCGGGCGATGCCGGCTCCGATGGCCGCCCCCAGCACCATCGGCGCCAGCCCCACGATCCCGTGGAACACGCGTCCGGCAACGAAGAGGGCCGCCCCGAGCCCGTTGTCGAGCCGGATCCCGTCCACGCTCGGGCCCGAAGTGCCGATGCGGGCGACCTCGAAGGCCGCGGCGTGCACCACCGGCGTCAGCAGCATCGCCCACCGTGACCCCATGGCGAGGCCGGCGGCGGCCCCGACGAGCGCCCCGGTGATCATGACGCCGATCGCCTCTCCCGACGTGATGGGACCCCGCGGCATGCCGATCCCCACCGCCACTCCGGAGAGGATCCCCAACCCGGCTGCCACGGTGGCGCCGCGGCGCCAATCCGCCCACAAGGGCCGCAGACGCGACGCGAAGAACTCCCGGTTCATGCGGCGCAGCATGCGTCGATGCAGTGCCTTTCCATAGAGTCCATGGTCCCACGCCCGGTGGTCGTTTCTGGCACGGACCGGGACCCGGCCGACCCGGCGCCCGAACCCCGCGGTCTAGTCTCCGCCGGGAGAGGAGTGGGACATGACCGACGAGCAGACTCCCCCGACTCGCACCGGAGCGGCCGTCATCGGCGCCATGCTGATCCTGACCGGCGGGCTGTGGCTGCTGAGCGAGGCGTTCGACTTCGACTTCTGGGGCGAGTATTGGCCGTTCGTCCTCATCGTGCCCGGCCTGGCCGGGGTCATCGCCGGCCTGTCCCCGGCCCGGACGACCGGCGCCGGCCTCGCCATCCCGGGGTCGATCGTGCTCATGACCGGGCTGCTGCTCTTCTACCAGAACGCGGCCGACCACTACGAGAGCTGGGCCTACGCCTGGGCGCTGGTCGCCCCCACCGGGCCCGGTCTGGCGCTCTGGGCCGTCGGGTACCGAACCGGCGACGACGCGATGAAGAAGGGCGGCCGGGTCATGGTCACCATCGGCCTCGCCCTGTTCGTGGCCGGCTTCGCCTTCTTCGAGCTGCTGCTCGGGATCTCGGGCCGCGATTTCGGCCAGTGGGGCAGCGCCCTCGTCGCCCTTATGCTCATCGCGGCCGGCCTCTCCCTCATCGTCCGCCGCCGCTGAGCATCGGGCGCCGCGCCGTCACCACCGGAGTGGGTCTGTCCCGAACGGCGAAATCGTCCAACCCCCGACAATCATGCCCCGCTGCGGTTTCGAACGGACACACTGGGCTGCCCGCAGGGGCGGAGCGGAAAGCCGCTAAAGCAACCTCGGGACCCGCTCCGATGACATGAGGACGATCACGCTGGAGAGGAACACGTGGACGGTCTCAATCTGTCGTTGATGGCCGCCGAGCTGGCCCAAGAGTTCACCAAAGAGAGATTCACCCACCGCACCGGCCGCGTGCTCATCGCCCGCGTCCCGCTCGACCTCGGACTCCTCGCCGGCGACCTCTACGAGATCTACGACGAAGACGAGGCGTACCGTGACGTCAACCGGGCTGCCTCCTCGTCACCGCTGGCCATCTTCCACTGGGCCGAGGACGACGCCCAACCCTGGTTCAACTCGCTCGACCTCATCCCCCTCGGAGACCGCTCCTACGTGGCCATGTCACCCGACGTCGCCGTCAACCAGGAGTGGGAGGCGATCGCCGCCCTCGAACCGCACAGCACCGAGATCGTCGAAGCGTTCTTCCTCGATCTCATCGCCGACAACGGCGTCGCCTACAGCGTCGACCTCTTCAGCAGCCTCCCGACCCGCGTCGTCAGCGATCACCTGTCGCGCGACACGATCACGGCCGCCTTCACCGCCTATCTCGACTGGGACGAGCGCCGCAACCCGGGCGCCTGGCGCACCGCCGCCGAGTACCTCCCGGAGTCGGTGTGTCACGACGTCGAGCTGCGGGCGGCCGCGGTCGAGCTGGTGGCCGAGGACACCGAGCAGAACCGGCGCCGCTACATCGAGGCGTACAGCACCGTGGTGTGCAACGGAACACCAACCGGAGCCACAGCCACGGCGGGCTGAGGCCCCGGTGCGATGTTCGTGATCCTCAGCTCTGGTCGTCGAGCGCCGCCTGAGCCGCCGCCAGCCGCGCCACCGGGACCCGGAACGGCGAGCAGCTCACGTAGTCGAGACCGTAGCCGTGGCACAGCGTGATCGACTTCGGATCCCCACCGTGCTCGCCGCAGATCCCGACTTCGACGTCCGCTCGGGTCTCGCGACCCTCCTTGACCGCCAGCTCGATGAGCCGACCGACCCCGTCGGCGTCGATCGAGGCGAACGGGTTCTCCGGCAGGATCCCCTGCTCGATGTACTGCATGAGGAACCCGGCCTCGGCGTCGTCACGGCTGATGGCGAACGTCGTCTGGGTGAGGTCGTTGGTGCCGAATGAGAAGAACTCGGCCTCCTCGGCGAGTTGCGCACCGGTGAGGGCCGCCCGTGGGGTCTCCACCATGGTGCCCATCATGTAGTCCACCCGCACGCCCTGTTCGGCCATCACCGACTCGGCCTCCTCGGTGAGGACGGCCTTGAGCCTGCGCAGCTCGTTGACGTGGCTCGTGAGCGGGATCATCACCTCGGGAATCACCTTGGTGCCGTCCTTCTGGGCAGCACAGGCCGCCTCGAAGATGGCCCGCACCTGCATCTTCGGCAGTTCGGGAATCATGATCCCGAGGCGCACCCCGCGCAGGCCGAGCATCGGGTTGGCCTCGTGCAGGCTCTCGACCCGCTCCCGGATCTGCTCCTTGTCCGCCAGCTCGGCCGTGGTCGCCTCGACGTCCCCTTCCCCGGAAGCGAGCCGGATCTTCAGGTCGGCGATCTCAACCGTGAGGTCCTCGAAGCTGGGCAGGAACTCGTGCAACGGCGGGTCGATGAGCCGGATGATCACCGGCAGACCGTCCATGGCCTTGAACAGCCCGAGGAAGTCCTCCCGCTGGTACGGCAGCAGCTCGTCGAGCGCCTGGCGGCGAATCGCTGCGTCCTCGGTCATGATCATGCGCTGGACGATCGGCAGCCGCTCCGCCTGGAAGAACATGTGCTCGGTGCGGCACAGCCCGATGCCCTCGGCTCCGTAGGCGCGGGCCCGCTCGGCGTCGACCGGGTAGTCGGCATTGGCCCGGACCCCGAGACGCCGGAACTCGTCGGCCCAGTCGAGCAGGCTCGACAGCCAGCGGTCCGAAATGTCGGGCACGAAGGTGTCCAGCTTGCCGTAGTAGACCTCACCGATCGTTCCATCGATCGAGAGCCACTCGCCCTCGGCGATGACCCTGCCTCCGATCTCCATGGTGCGGGCGTTGAGGTCGATGTCGAGCCCGGCCACGCCCACCACCGCCGGCTTGCCGAACTGCCTCGCCACCAGGGCGGCATGGCTGGTCCGGCCACCACGGTTGGTGACGATGCCCTCGGCGGCCAGCATGCCGTGCACGTCGTCGGGCTTGGTCTCGGGGCGCACCAGAATGACCTGCTCGCCCGCGGTGGCCATTTCGACGGCCTTGTCGGCGTCGAAAGCGATGACGCCCACCGCGGCACCGGGGGACACGTTGAGGCCGGTGGCGATGAGGTCGCCGGCGTCGGCGGCGTCAGCCCGGGATTCGGCGCCGAGCTGGGGGTGGAGGAAGAAGTCGATCTGATCCGGCGAGACTCGCCGCACGGCATCCTGCTTCGAGATCAGGCCGTCTTCGACGAGGTCGACCGCGATCCGTACCGCAGCCTGGGCGGTGCGCTTCCCGTCACGGGTCTGCAGCAGCCACAGCCGGCCGCGCTCGACGGTGAATTCGAGATCCTGCATGTCGCGGTAGTGCTTCTCGAGCCGACCGGAGATCTCGGCGAATTGCCGGTACACGTCGGGCATCTCGTCGGCGAGCTGGGCGATCGGCTTGGTGGCGCGGATTCCGGCGACGACGTCCTCGCCCTGGGCGTTGACCAGCCAGTCCCCCTCGATGCTGTTCTCACCAGTTGAACCGTCACGGGACATGGCGACCCCCGTCGCCGAGTCCTCGCCCATGTTGCCGAACACCATCGTCTGCACGTTGACCGCGGTGCCGAGGTCGTGGGGAATAAGGGCGGCGTTGCGGTAATCGATGGCCCGCTTCCCGTTCCACGACTTGAAGACGGCTTCGGTGGCGAGGCGGAGCTGCTCGATCGGGGTCTCCGGGAAGTCCTTGGCGATCTCCTTGAACCGGACCACGATCTGCTTGAGGGCGTCGACCGAGAGGCGGGCGTCGTCGGTGACGCCGGCCTCGGCCCGGGCCTCGGTGAGGACTTCCTCGAAGCCCTCGTCGGAGGAGCCCAGCACCACCGATCCGAACATCTGGATGAGGCGGCGGTAGGAGTCGTAGGCGAACCGGGCATCGTTGGTGAGGGTGGCCAGGCCCTCGACGACCTCGTCGTTGAGGCCGATGTTGAGCACGGTGTCCATCATGCCGGGCATCGAGAACTTGGCGCCCGAGCGGCACGACACGAGCAGCGGGTTGGAGGGATCACCGAACGTCTTGCCGGTCTTCTCCTCGACCTTGGCGAGCGCCGCGGTCACCTGGTCCCACATCCCCTCGGGGAAGACGTCCCCGGCGGCCACGTAGGCGTTGCAGGCCTCGGTGCTCATCGTGAATCCCGGCGGCACCGGGACCCCGAGTCGGGTCATCTCTCCCAGGTTGGCGCCCTTGCCTCCGAGCAGGCCGCGCACCGCGTCCCAGGATCCGCCGACGGCCTCTTCGGCTTCGCCGACCTCGTCGAACGCGTACACCCATTTCTTGTCCGGCATCTCATCCCTCGCTGACGTCGAGTCTGACTTGCGTGCTCCACACGGTACAACGCTACCGCGCCGATCCAATCCCGCTCCAACCGAGTCGGCCCGCCGACCATTGTGGGAGACCGCCGTCCCGCGACCTAGGGGCCACCGGTCCCATCGGACCCAACCGGGGGCCTCCACTCCGGTGCCGTAGAGCCGATGTCGGGGCCGGCGACGCCGCCGGATCCCGCCGCGAAGGTCTTGCGGCGGGTCAAACGGGCCGATGGCCCCTATTGATGCGCGGCGCCATCGGTACGGTGTCAAAGGCTGCGTCGCGCGCCGGCCATCGGCGCGACGGGAGCGGCTGCAGATCGGCAGAGTCAGTCAGGAGGACACCGCCGAGAGCTCTCTCGGGACGTGGCACGCCATGACAGGAGGATCTCCCATTGTGAACGAACCAGTCGTGATGGATCGCGCCGGCTTCGACCGGCTGATCTCGGTGCTGACCGGCCGTGGATACGAGGTGGTCGGGCCGACGGTCCAGGCGTCGACCATCGTCTTCGACAACATCGAATCCAGCGGGGATCTCCCCGTCGGTTGGACCGACCACCAGGAGCCGGGCAACTACCGCCTCGAGCACCGCGACGACGGGAAGCTCTTCGGGTACGTCGTCGGCCCGCATTCGTGGAAGCAATACCTGAACCCGCCCGAGGTCGTGATCTGGTCGGGCGAGCTGACCGAGGAGGGCATCACCACCCGCCCCGCCCCGCCTGCACCGCGGTACGCCTTCATCGGGGTGCGGCCGTGCGAGCTGGCTGCGCTCGGCATCCTCGACCACGTCTACACCCCTGACGGCTTCGAGCCCACCAACCGCATCTATGCCGAGCGGCGGAGCAACGCCTTCGTCGTCGCCGTCAACTGCACCGAGCCCGGCGGCACCTGTTTCTGCGCCTCGGTCGGCACCGGGCCCACCGCGATGTCGGGCTACGACCTCGCCATCACCGAGGTCACCTCCGACGGCGAGGTCAAGCTCCTCGTCGAAGCAGGATCCGAGCAGGGCAACGAGGTTCTGGCGGCTGCCGGCGACCTGGCGGCGGCGACCGAGGCCGAGACCGCCCGCGCCGAGCAGTTGCTGGCGGCGGCGGCCGAAGCGATGGGCCGCAGCCTCGACACCGACGGGATCAAGGAGCTGCTCTACGGGAATGCGACCCATCCCCGCTGGAAGAGCATCGCTGAACGCTGCCTCGCCTGCGCCAACTGCACGTTGGTGTGCCCCACCTGCTTCTGCAACACCATCGAGGACTCGATGGAGCTGGCGGCGCCCGTGGCCACCCGGACCCGCAAGTGGGACTCCTGCTTCAGCCTCGACTTCACCTACCTGCACGGCTTCGCGGTGCGTGAGTCGACGACGGCCCGCTACCGGCAATGGATGACCCACAAGCTGGCGTCCTGGATCGATCAGTACGGCATGCTCGGTTGCGTGGGATGCGGCCGCTGCATCACCTGGTGCCCGGTCGGCATCGATATCACCGAGGAGGCGGCCGCCATCCGGCGCGGCGATCTGCGCGTCGGCCCGGTTCCGGCACCGGGAGGTGCACGATGACACACCTGAGGCAGACCCTCTCCACGATGTCGTTCTTCGAAGGGCTGTCGGAAAAGCACCTCGACGCCATCGCCGAGTGCGCCTCCGAGGTGGCCTTCGACGCCGGGGCGATGATCTTCGAGGAGGAGGGGGTCGCCGACGCGTGGTTCATCATCACCGACGGCGCCGTCGCCCTCGAACTCGAGGTCCCGGGACGGGGACACCACGTCATCCAGACCGTCCACGACGGCGAGGTGACCGGTTGGTCATGGCTCTTCCCTCCCTATCGCTGGGTGTTCGGCGCCCAGGCACTCGATCCGACCCAGGCGATTCGGTTCGACGCCGATTCGCTGCGTGTGAAGCAGGAAGCGGACTGCACGCTCGGCTACGAGCTGATGTCACGGTTCGCAAACGTCTTGGCGAGCCGCCTCGAGGCAACTCGCCTCCAACTCTTGGATGTATATGGCAACCGTGCTTGAACCCATCGAAACCGACACGATGGCCCCTGTGCCGTTCCGGGTGGCGCGGGTGCGCCGTGAGCTCTCCGACACCTTCACCCTGGAGCTGGAACCACCCAACGGCTCGTTCCCGTTCGCGCCGGGGCAGTTCACCATGCTCTACGTCTTCGGGGTCGGCGAGGTTCCGATCTCGATCAGCGGCGACCCGGCCGAGCCCGAGGTGCTCGTCCAGACCATCCGCAAGGTGGGGGCCGTCACCCGGGCGCTCGACGGCATCCGTCCCGGCGACTATGTCGGGGTGCGCGGGCCGTTCGGTAAGCCGTGGCCGGTCGAGGAGGCCGAGGGCGGCGATCTCATGATCGTCGGCGGCGGCATCGGCCTGGCGCCGCTGCGGCCGGCGATCTACCACGCCCTCGCCAACCGCAACCACTACCACAACGTGGTGCTGCTCTACGGCACCCGCAGCCCGCGCGACCTCCTGTTCGGGGCCCAGCTCCAACACTGGTCCGCCCGGCTCGACATCGAGACGCTGATCACGGTCGACACCGCCGATCGAAGCTGGCAGGGCTCGGTCGGCGTGGTGACCCGGCTCATCCGGCGGGCGGCCTTCGACCCGGACAGCACCACGGTGTTCGTGTGTGGCCCCGAGATCATGATGAAGGTGACCGCCGAGACGCTGACCCGGACCTCCGGGATCGCGCCGGAGCGGATCCATCTCACCATGGAACGCAACATGAAGTGTGGGATCGGAGCGTGCGGCCGCTGCCAGTTCGGCCCCCACTTCGTCTGCTACGACGGACCGGTGTTCCGGTACTCGGACATCGAGCGACTGCTCACCCTGAAGGAGGTGTGACATGCCCAATACGCCTGCAGCAGCTCCGGCGAAGCCGAAGCTCGGCGTCTTCAAGTTCGCCTCCTGCGACGGCTGCCAGCTGAGCCTCCTCGACGTCGAGGACGCCCTGCTCGACGTCGCCGGGGCGATCCAGATCGCCAATTTCCCCGAGGCCTCACGCGAGATCATCGACGGGCCCTACCAGGTGACGCTCGTGGAGGGATCGATCACGACCCCCCACGATCTCGATCGCATCCAGCAGATCCGTCGCGACTCGGAGTTCCTCATCACGATCGGCGCCTGCGCCACCTCCGGCGGCATCCAGGCCCTCCGGAACTGGAAGGACACCGCGCTGTTCACCCAGACGGTGTACGCCCACCCGGAGTACATCGAGACGCTCAACACGTCGACGCCGGTCAGCGACCACGTGCAGGTGGACTTCGAGCTGCGGGGTTGCCCGATCAACAAGTACGCCCTCGTCGAGGTGGTGGCGGCGTTCGTGCAGGGTCGCCGGCCCAACATCCCCACCTACAGCGTCTGTGTGGAGTGCAAGCGGCGCGGCACGGCGTGTGTGATGGTCTCGCACGGCACCCCCTGCCTCGGCCCGGTCACCCAGGCCGGCTGTGGCGCCATCTGCCCCTCGTACAACCGGGGCTGCTACGGGTGCTTCGGACCGACGGAGACGCCCAACACGACGGCGTTGTCCGCCGCCTTCCGTCTACTCGGCGTGTCCGACCGGGGATTGGTTGACGCCTTCCGGGGCTTCAACGCATACTCCGAACCCTTCCGTATTGCCAGCGATCGCCACGAGGCGCTGGCCATCGCCTCAGGAGAGTGATCGGCATGACCAGCAACACCCGACGGATCGACGTCGACTACCTCGCCCGCGTCGAGGGCGAGGGCAGGATGCACGTCAGCGTCGTCGACGGCGTCATCGAGGACGTCGAGTTCTCGATCTTCGAGCCGCCCCGGTTCTTCGAGGCGTTCCTCGAAGGACGCCCGTTCTCCGACGCCCCCGACATCACCGCCCGCATCTGCGGCATCTGCCCGGTGGCGTACCAGTCGAGTTCCACCCAGGCAATGGAAGACGCCTTTGGCCAGAAGGTGCGCGGACCGCTGCGCGACCTGCGACGCCTCCTCTACTGCGGCGAGTGGATCCAGAGCCACGTGCTGCACATGTTCCTGCTCCACGCCCCCGATTTCCTCGGGTACGAGAGCGCGGTACACATGGCGGCCGACCACAGGGACATCGTGGAGTTGGGCCTCCGCCTCAAGAAGGCGGGGAACGCCATCGTCACCGTCGTGGGTGGTCGTGAGATCCATCCGGTCAACGTCAAGGTGGGCGGCTGGTACCGGACTCCGTCCAAGAAGGAGCTGGAGGCCCTCGTCCCCGAGCTGGAGTGGTCGCTCCAGGCGGCCAAGGACACGGTCCGGCTGGTGGCGGGCTTCGACTTCCCGAAGATCGAGCAGGATTTCGAGTTCGTGGCCTTGAGCCACCCCGAGGAGTACGCCATCGAGTTGGGCCGCATCAAGTCGAACAAGGGCATCGACATCGACGTCTCGGAGTACAACGACTACTTCGAGGAGCATCACGTCGCCCGCTCCAACGCGCTCCACTCGATCATCAAGGAACGGGGCGCCTACCTCGCCGGGCCGCTCGCTCGCTACAGCATCAACTTCGAGAAGCTGACGCCGATGGTGCGCGACCTGGCGCTCGAGGTGGGGCTGGGACCGACCTGCAACAACCCGTTCAAGAGCATTGTGGTGCGCGGCATCGAGGTGCTCTACGCGGTCGAGGAGGCGCTGCGGCTGATCGACGCCTACGAGCAGCCGGCTGCACCCTCCATCGATCTGGACGTGAAGGCCGGTGAAGGCCACGGCGCCAGCGAGGCCCCCCGCGGCCTGCTGTACCATCGCTACGTGGTGGGCGGCGACGGGCGGATCCTGAAGGCCCAGATCGTGCCCCCCACCGCCCAGAACCAGCTCAGCATCGAGAACGATCTGCGGACGGTGCTGCAAGACTCGCTGGATCTGCCGGACGACAAGCTGAGCTGGGTGCTCGAGCAGTCGATCCGCAACTACGATCCGTGCATCTCATGCGCCACCCATTTCCTGGATCTGACGGTAGAGCGCACCTCGAGAATGGGATGACCCGCCCCGAGGTGGTGGTCGTCGGCGTCGGGAACGCCTGGCGCGGTGACGACGCCGCAGGTCCTGCCGTCATCGACCGGCTACGCAACCGGGTCGGCTCCGCCGTCGCCCTCGTGGAGAGCGACGGCGAGCCTTCTCGGCTGCTCGACAGTCTCGGCCTCGCCGACCGGGTCATCCTGATCGACGCCATCCGGACCGGCGCCGAGCCCGGCACCGTGGTTCACTTCGCCGGCGACGAGCTGCCGGCCGATCTCGGGACGGGGCAGTCGACCCACCTGGTCGATCTGGTGGACGCCATCGCCCTGGCGAAGGTGTTGGGCCGGCTCACCGGGACCCTCGAGTTCGTCGGGATCGAGGGCGCCTCGTTCGAGCCGGGAACCCCGATGTGCGCCGAGGTCGACGCCGCGGTCGATCGCACGGTGGAACAGGTGATCGCCACGACGGTGGAGGAGGCCGGGGATGCATGAGATGTCGCTGATGAAGGACCTGATCCGCAAGGCGGTCGAGGTGGTGCGCCGCGAGGGCGGCACCCGGGCGACCCGGGTCGGGATCCGGCTCGGGGCACTCAGTCACATGTCCCCGGAGCACCTCCGCGAGCACTTCGACCAGGCGGCGGCCGGCACCCCCCTCGAGCACGCCGAGCTGGACGTCGAGGTGATGGAGGACATCGCCGACCCGGAGGCACAGTCGATCGTGCTCACCAGCGTGGACGTCGCCGACGACTGAGAGGGTTCTCGCGGGCCGCCCCAAACCTTATCTCACCCTCTCTGTCGTGCAGGGAGGGCCGCCAACTTCTCTCACCCTCCCCGGTCTTGACACCTGGGATCAGGGAGGTTTCTCCCCCGTAGGGGGAGCGTCCCAGAGGGAGCCGAAGGCGACCGATCCGGGGAGGGTCGCGGCTCGTCGACGGCACGGCATCCCCTTGGGAATGGCGAACCAGATCCTCCTGATCAGAAGGGGGAAGGAAGCCTCGCGGCGCTCAGGCCCGCCCCGCTTCCGGGCTCCCGGGCAAATCGAGCGTGCCCCGGGCGGTGGCGATCAGGATCGCCACGACGATGACGTTGGCCGCCAAGCCGAGGCTGGCCCCTGACACATACGGGATGATGGCGATCGTCGACACCACGACGCCGACCAAGGCCGCCTGACGCCACCACACCCGGCCCAGCACCACGGCGACACCGGCCGCCGCGAACAACAACAACGCCGCCAGCCATACCCCGCCCCACAGGTCGACGAGCCACGACGGCATGTCGAACCACGGATCGTTGTCGAGACGTTCGTACTCGGCGAGGCCCCAGGCCAGGGACGCCCCCAACCAGTGGATCACCCCGTGGAAGCTGAGGAAGAAGCCGACCACGTACCTCTGCATTCCGCCCTCCGATCGGCGCATGTTCGGTTCACGATCGTCCGCCGGGACCGATTGGCGCAAATGGCCCTCCATCCTCCTCGACGCCCCTGGTGAGACCCCTGTTTTAGGGCACGGCCGCGGACGGTCCCGCTCCCGGATGCGAAACCGGCCCTCACGCTCGGGACCATTGGGCCTACCGCCGGTCAGGCGCGAAGCGAAAGATGGGCCCACTGGGCAACCCTGGAGTTTTCGATGAGCAACAACCACATCATCGTCGACGGCAACGAAGCCGCGACACGGGTCGCGCACGCGCTGTCGGAAGTCTGTTCGATCTACCCCATCACCCCCGCCTCCCCCATGGGCGAGCTGGCCGATGCCTGGTCCCAGGCCGGCCGCACCAACATCTGGGGAACCATCCCCGACGTCGTGGAGATGCAGAGCGAAGGCGGCGCCGCCGGCGCCGTCCACGGCTCGCTCCAAGCCGGGGCGATGACCAGCACGTTCACCGCCTCACAGGGCCTGCTGCTCATGCTCCCCAACATGTACAAGATCGCCGGCGAGCTGTCGCCGACGGTGATCCATGTGGCGGCCCGCACCCTGGCCACCCACGCCCTCAGCATCTTCGGTGACCACAGCGACGTCATGGCGGCCCGCGCCACCGGGTTCGCCTTGCTGGCGGCGGGCCCGGTGCAGGAGGCGCAGGACCTGGCCCTGGTCGCCCACGCCTCCACCCTGCGCAGCCGGGTGCCGTTTCTCCACTTCTTCGACGGGTTCCGCACCTCGCACGAGGTGAGCAAGATCGAGGGGATCTCCGACGACGTCGTCCGCGCCATGATCGACGACGACCTGGTGGCGGAGCATCGCCTCCGTGCCCTCAACCCGAACCGTCCGGTGCTGCGCGGGACCGCCCAGAACCCCGACGTCTTCTTCCAAGCCCGGGAAGCGTGCAACCCCTACTACGAGGCCGTCCCCGCCATCGTCCAGAAGCAGATGGACCACTTCGCCGAGCTCACCGGGCGCTCCTACCACCTCTTCGACTACTACGGGGCACCCGACGCCGAGCGGGTCGTCATCCTCATGGGCTCCGGCATCGGCGCCGCCCGAGAGGCCGTCGACCACCTCGTCGCGAAGGGCGAGAAGGTCGGCATGGTGGCGGTGCGCCTGTTCCGCCCCTTCTCGGTGGCGGACTTCGTGGCCACGGTGCCGGAGACGGCCAAGGCCGTCGCCGTCCTCGACCGCACCAAGGAGCCCGGGTCGCCCGGCGAGCCCCTCTACCTCGACATCGTGGCGGCCTTCGCCGAGGGACACCCCAATCCGCCGATGGTGATCGGCGGCCGCTACGGGCTGTCGTCAAAAGAGTTCACCCCGCCGATGGCCCTCGCCGTGTTCACCGAACTGGCCAAGGAGAGCCCGAAGAAGCACTTCACGGTGGGCATCATCGATGACGTCACCAACACCAGCCTGCCGGTCGAAGCCGACGAGTGGAGCGATCCCGAAGACGTGGTGAGCGCCGTGTTCTACGGCCTCGGCAGTGACGGCACGGTCGGCGCCAACAAGAACACGGTGAAGATCATCGGTGGCTACACCGACCAGTACGCCCAGGGCTACTTCGTGTACGACTCGAAGAAGTCCGGGGCGATGACGGTCTCCCACCTCCGCTTCGGGCCGCGGCCCATCACCTCGGCCTACCTCATCAACGAGGCGAACTTCGTCGCCTGCCACCAGTTCGGTTTCATGGAGAAGATCAACGTCCTCGACGCCGCCCGTCCCGACGCCATCTTCCTCCTCAACAGCCCCTACGGTCCCGACGAGGTGTGGGATCAGC
>Ga0315550_1000592_pt1 | contig 22329 bp, 24 predicted proteins | sample SalMarSW160190MG_2_FD_203100 | JGI IMG/M metagenome (GOLD analysis project Ga0315550, IMG submission 203100) | Salt marsh sediment microbial communities from the Plum Island Ecosystem LTER, Massachusetts, United States - Salt Marsh Sediment SW1601-90 ... | reverse complement strand
CTATGTGATTCGAGATTCCAAAGGAGACGTCTTCGAGATCTATTTGGATTACAGCAATCGCAGCAGACAAAGCTGGTGGCTGGTCACCAGGTTCGATAAAAAAGGACCAGCCCGGTTCACCGAACAACCCGCTGTAGAAGAGAGCGGTCAAAACCACTGAGCTCATAGTGAGCTCTCCGGAGAATCATCAATGAACCTATCGACTTTTTTGATGAAAAAAGAGCTGATTCTGCTTGACGGCGCCATGGGCACGCAATTGGCGGAGCGCGGGGCAATCATGGGGGGGCAGAGTACGCTTTTCCACCCTGACAAAGTATTGGCAATCCACAAGGACTACGCCCAATGCGGGTGTCATTTCCTGATAACAAATACCTTCGCCATGAGTCGAGTCTTTATCGAAACCCACAAGGTAGACGTAGACGTACGCACAGTGAATATAGCTGGGGCCCAGCTAGCGAAACAAGCTGCGGACAAAGATCAATACATACTGGGTGACATAAGCTCCACTGGTAAATTGCTCGAACCTTACGGCAACCTCAAAGAGTCGGCAGCTTATGAGGCATTTGCCGAGCAAGCAGCATTATTGGAGGAGGGTGGTGTTGACGGCTTCATCATCGAGACGATGACGGACCTGAAAGAGGCCCTATTGGCCTTGCGCGCATGCAAGGAGGTTTCTGCGCTCCCGGTAATCGTTACCATGGCCTTCTCAACACCGAAAAACGGGGGGCGGACCATTATGGGCAATGCAGCCCAGGAATGCGCGAGGGCACTTACCGAGGCAGGCGCACAGGCTGTCGGGGCGAACTGTGGCGACATCGACCCTTTTCAGATGGCCGAAATCGTAGCCGCAATGCGCAGTGCCACCGACCTCCCTATTCTGGCCAAACCGAATGCAGGGAAACCACGGGTGGTCGATAATAAGACGGTGTTTGATATGCCCCCGGGGGAGTTCGTACAAGGGATCAAGGAGTGTATCAGCGCCGGAGCCACTATGTTCGGCGGGTGCTGTGGTACGTCGCCTGAACACATCTGCGCCCTTGCAGATGCCATCATCGAAGGCAAATAAGTAGTTAAAGGAAAGCAGGTCAATGCAAGGCAAAGCGCTTATAATAGGCAACTCAGATGGAATCGGTCTGGCAACTACCAAAGAACTGCTGAAGCGCGGATGGAAAGTCGTTGGTATTTCGAGGAGTGAGTCTCCGATCAAAGATCCCGCCTACGAGCACATCGTAGCCAAAGTGCAAGACAATCAATACCCCGTTATTTTAAAATCTGTTCTGGAAAAGGGTGGACCTGTCGACCTGTGCGTTTACTGCGCAGGCATAGGCGAGATGTTGGACCTATCTGATATGGGAGGCGAGGCGGATATCTTCCATGTCAACCTCCTCGGCATGGTGAAGACCGTATCGCTGGTGATCCCGTGGATGGTCAAGAGAGGCAAAGGGCATTTCATCGGTCTTTCGAGCGTGGCTGACGAGATGCTGTCCCCTGAAGCCCCCAGCTATCATGCATCGAAGGCGGGTTTTTCTAATTACCTCGAAGGCCTGGCCCTTGCACTGAGGCCAAAGGGCATCTATGTAACAAATGTACGGCTCGGTTTCGTTGACACCAAGATGGCACAGGAAGATGTGAAACCGTTTATGATGGGAGTAGAACGGGCTGCACAGCACGTGCTTGCATGTATCGAGAAAAAACCCGTTCGATATACGGCCCCATGGGCCGCAATACCCTTGGTGAAATTTCGAAGCTGGATGCTTAGGTTGAGCACCATGTTTTAAAGTAGATACTGAAATCGACAGCTTGAACATAAAAATTTCCATTTAAAAATGAAACAGAGCGATAAAAACCAAATCTTTCGAATTCCCATGGGGACATCCAATGCGTATCTTGTGGCAAATAAAGGGCACGTCATCCTGATTGATGCAGGGATGAAAAAGAAGGAGCAGAAGCTCATAGCTGCCCTCCAGCGAATGAATATATCCCCCCGTGATATCAAACTGATTATCCTCACCCATGTCCACTATGATCACTGTGGGAGTTTAAAGGCCCTCAAGGACATCACCAAGGCGCAAATCCTTGTCCATAAGGCAGAGGCCGAATGCCTCACACAGGGGTACTGTGAAGTTCCACAGGGTACGATGTGGTTCTCAAAGGCCCTGTCCTTTATCGGCAGGACCTTGGCCAAAAAGCTGGTGGAATATGACCCCGTCACACCCGATATAACGATCTCTGAGCGGTTTGATTTGCACGAATATGGCATAGATGGATACATCCTGCCGACCCCCGGACATACCGCAGGGTCAATCAGTGTCGTCATTGAAGACATGCATGCCCTAGTGGGGGATACCCTCTTTCACATCGTTAAGCACAGCGTATTCCCCCCCTATGCCAATGATCAGGAGGCATTGCTGAGAAGCTGGAAGCAATTGTTGGAAATCGGATGCGAATATTTTTATCCCGGCCATGGAAAACCATTTACCAGAGAAAAATTCAAGAAAACGTATGAGAAGAAAAGATAAAAGGATAACAGTTATGACTTCAAAGAAAACCATCACGGAGAAACAAGCGACGGCAATCATTACCAAGGAAGCTCAAAAAGTAACTCCCCAAGATGTAGAGAAGGTACTGAATAAATCAGAGGAGATCCGCAGGCAGTTCGAAACCGAAGGGCCTTTGAGCAAGTTCGTCGATGATTGTAAACTCCTTATCGCCGCGGTCAAAGACTACTGGCATGGTAAGTACCGAAGAATCCCCTACTGGACCATCGCTGCGATCGTTGTGTCCTTGCTCTATGTGCTCAACCCCCTCGATCTCATACCCGATTTCATCCCCCTTCTCGGCCAAGTGGACGATGCGGCAGTGGTTGCCGCGTGCCTGCTCCTCGTCAGACAAGACCTGCTCAAGTATAAAAAATGGAAGATTGACAATCCAGAGTGATGTCTGCTCGTGATCTTGACGGAATTTAAGCAGGGCCAGAAGCCACGTCTGGTTCCTTCCCAGGGAGTGCGGATCTCCTTTTCTTCTTTCGCTTTTTCCGACTGGCCAGTCCGTAGAGGAGGAAAGGTAGTTTTAGCAATATATTCGCTACGTCGCGGCCACTGACAAACCCCGCTCGTCGGGCTTTGCTGACGAAATGGATGAGCTGCGGTAGATCGTAGAACTCAGACCGAATCCGGTTTCTGATCTGTTTCAGCTCCTTGCGCCCGAACTGTTCCGAATACACGGCACCTCCGACACGGTTGCAGTAGTAGCCCGGCGTCTGTTCAACCACGTCCTTGAGGGGCGAAAACCGCTCAATACGGAGTTTTTGGAAACTGATGGTATCCAGCTTGAGCTCCTTCGCAAACTTCGGGATGTAGAGCATCTCTTCTTCCGTCTCGCCGATGTTGCCGTAGATGAAGTACCCGTGCAGATAGAAGTCGTACTGTGTCAGGACCGCAAACGCATCCCGTACCTCCTGCTGGGTGATACCCTTTTCAAGCTGCTTCAAGATCCAGTCATGCGGGGACTCGATCCCAATCAGAAAGATCTTAAAGCCTGCTTTCTCTGCCTTGTCAAGAAGCCTCCGATGCTTCGCAATATCAATCCGAGTTTGGGCAATAAAGATCTTTTTGATCTTGTTTTCGATAATGAGATCACAAAGCAGTTCGCTCCTCTTCGGGTTCGTGAACAAGTTGTCATCGCTGAAGAGGACGACATCGGCCGTAATCGCCTTCAATTCCTCGATGACCGATTCAAGCGGACGTTCCGTGTAGCTCCTCTTCTGACCGAGCGGATTAAGACTGAATGTGCAGAACTTGCATTTGAACGGACATCCCCTTGTCGTCAATATCGTGTCGAAAGTAAGGTTGCTGAGCCGAACACCGTTTTGAACCAGGTAATAATCGTGCCTTCTCAGGGAGCGGTCAGGGAACGGAATATCTGTGATGTCAGGCAGATCATGGTTTTCGTTGTGGATGACTCCCCCGTTCTCCCGATAGGAAAGCCCTCGAATATCCTTGTACGGGATTCCCGTAACGATCTGCTTGATGATATCTTCGCCTTCACCTCGAACGACCATGTCGATATTCGGGCAACGATCGAACAGATACTCGACTTCCTCCGTTGCCTTGTAGCCCCCGACAACTGTGCGGACCTCAGAAGGGAGCTGCGAGACGAAATCACAGACATTCTCGAACTGAGATGCCCATCGGATGCTTATGCACAAGAGATCGATCTCATTCCTGATGAACTGGCTGAGTGCCTTTGGGTCCTGGTAGGCCTTCTCATCCCGAAGGTCGAGAAACGTCACCTTCCCGACCAGGCCTTTCATGCTCGCGGCGATGTACTCAAGACCAGTCGGAGGGAAAAACCCCATGGATGGGGTAGAATCCCCGAAATATGGATTGAGGGCCAGAGCGTGTTTGTACATGATCACGCGGTGATTACCGCGGAAAAACCGTTGCGGTTGAGGTACGGGTCTCTTTTCTCTCTTCCTTTGCCGGTGAGATATTCCCGCCAGGAGATCTCCTTGATAAGCTTGATGCCAGCACCGAATTCCTTTTTCTTCACGCGGGGGGTATGGAAGGTCTTTGCAAGGACGCTGAAGATATCATCGCCTTCAAAATACCGCACCATCTCGTAACTCTTCCCCGCCCCTACATGACCAGCTTCCATTACCAGCTTAAAATACATTATCCTCCTCAATCTCTCTTTTTGCAAGTCATTATAATTGAGGAAGATTAAAAATCCATTAAAGGAAGATTAATTTTTTTTAATCTATCAGTAGGGGGGCTCTGTCAAGAGATGGAAGATCGACAATCCAGATTGAGGAAGGTTAACTCCGGTATCAACGCCGGATTTAGTGGAGTTAAGGTTTGATCGATCAATTTTTTGCCTTTATTGACACCTTGTAATTACAATGCTAAGCTTTTTATAGAATCTATGCAATAATTAAGTTCTGCCTAGAATCATATATTGCGATGGATTCTATTGTTTACTATACTAAATAATCCATTTTAGAATACGGGGGTATATCATGCCTGCCACTAAAAAACTTATCGATGAAGCCCTTTCTCTCCCAGTCGAGGAGCGGCTACGTATCGCAAGTTCCTTACTGGAAAGCCTTAACATGCCTAATCCAGCCATTGATAAAAAATGGGCGGAGGTAGCTAAACGACGACTTGGGGAACTTCGTTCAGGAAAGGTCAAACCAATTTCAGGGGATGAGGTGTTTGATAGAGTGCATAAACGGTTTTCTAAATGAGATACGTTTTCCACCCTGAAGCCGAGATCGAGTTTTTCGCTGCGATAGACTATTATGAAGCTCGTGAACCCGGTCTCGGTTACGATTTCGCCATTGAAGTACATTCAACCATAGACACCATCCTCAGCTTTCCACAAGCATGGGCTATCATTGAGGACGATATACGGCGCTGTCAGACTCGTCGTTTTCCTTATGGCATTATCTATGCAATCGGCAAAGACATTGTCTTCATTCTAGCTATTATGCACCTTCATAGAGATCCAGGGTACTGGAAAGAACGATTGAAGTAATTGGCAGAAACCTGTATTCAATCTGACAGCTTGATCAGTGCGAAGCGGAGCTTATTGAGCGTGCCTGCTCTTGGTCAGACAAGACCTGCATAAATATAGGCGATGGAAGATCGAGAATCCAGACTGATGCCTACTATTGTTTTGTAATATAGACCACTTTCAAAAGTGCATATATTGAAAAGAGATTACGCTCTGACTAATTCCGCCATTAATACAGCAAGTACTGCTTTCTTATCGCTAAAAACCCTTCCAACTCCTCCTGCCAACTTTCCTCCATCTCATCCAGGTCTTTTCCTTCCTCCAACCCCTTTCTGATGGCCTCATCGCCGGTGATGATGTCGATGGGGAGTTTCTCGAATTCATATTCATAGGGCAGGGGGAGCCAGGAGAATTGGTCAGGCCAAGCCTGCATGACCTCCTGGATAATGGCGAGGGTTGTGTAGTATGGTTTATAGGCCCTGGGATCAATCACGTGAAGCTGGAGCCCATGGCAGGATTCTCCCTGCCATTTGTCGATCTGGGGAGTAAAGGAGATCTCTTCGAAGCTAACACCGGCGAGCTTCCTTTTCTCCAACTGACTTTTCAAGGCGTGTGCATCAATGTACGGGGCGCCGAATTTTTCAAAGGGCTTGGGAGTCCCCCTACCTTCAGAGAGATTGGTCCCTTCCAGCAGGACCTGGCCGGGGTAGACCAGGGCAGTATCGAATGTCGGCATGTTGGGTGATGGTGGAACCCAGGGGAGGTTGGTGTCGGAAAAGAGATAATCCCTTTTGTATCCCTCCATGGGGATGACTTCGAGGTCCGCCACTATGCCCCGTTCTGTATTGAAGAATCGGGCCAGCTCCCCCATGGTCATGGCATGGCGCATGGGTATGGGATGATAACCGACAAAGGAGCGCAATCCATCTCTTAAAAGATTACCCTCCACCTGCTCGCCCCCAATGGGATTGGGGCGGTCCAAGACGATAACCTTCTTTTTATAGTGGGCTGCTGCCTCCAGGCAGAGGCCCATCGTGGTGGCAAAAGTATAGACCCTGGTCCCCACGTCTTGCAGATCAATCACAAGGCAATCGATCCCCTCCAGCTGCTCCTCAGTTGGGGTGCGGGTCTTGGATGAATAGAGGCTGAAGATGGGGATCTTCAGATGGGGATCGACCTCATCCTCTGTCTCCACCATATTTGCCTCGACCTCACCCCTGATTCCATGCTGTGGTGAGAAGAGGGCCTGAAGGTTCCTCCCAGCCAACTCAGCCACAATATCCTGAGTGTGCCGAGAGGATGAATCAGTAGAGGCCTGGTTGACCAGGAGGCCAATACGCGCTTCTCGCAGCCAGGGAGGCTGAAGCTCCTTAAGCTGTTCGACCCCGAGGGTCACCCGCTTCATTCTGTATCCTCTGAAAGAGCGCCTGGGAGAAGGCCAGGTCTTCCTCCCGCCTCAGTCCTGGAATATCTCCCGTTTCCTTATAGGGATATCTCTCCTTAAGCCTCATGATATGCTCAAGAGCCTCTGCAACCCGCTTTTGGGGAATCTCCCCACTCGCCAATCCCCGCTTCAGGGCCTCCAAAAGCCCTTGGACCGATCCCTTGCCAACCAACAGGCAATCCACCCCCGCCTTCAGGGCCTCTTTACCCCGCTCCTCCATACTCCCCCACTGGTTCAATGCCCCCATGAGCAGGTCGTCGGAGATTAGGGCACCCTCAAACCCGAGTCCCTTTCGCAGCAGGCCTCCAATAATGGAAGACGATAGGGTAGCAGGCAGATCGGGGTCAAGGGCAGGACAGAGGAGGTGCCCAGTCATGCAAGCGGCCACATTGGCCTGCACCGCACTGTGAAAGGGGATCAACTCGGCCCGTTCCATTTCTTCCCTGGATCTCTCAAGGGTGGGGAGCGCCTCGTGGCTGTCCGTCTTAGTGGCCCCGTGCCCCGGGAAGTGCTTGGCGCAGGCAGCCACCCCTTCACCCTGAAGTCCCTCGATGGCAGCGGCCACCATCTCACCTACCATGTGAGGATCTGCCCCAAAGCTCCGCTTGCCGATCACGCGATTTTCCGGGTGCAGGAGGATATCGGCTACCGGTGCCAGATTCATAGTAATGCCGATAGAGGCCAACTCCCTCCCGTTGATCTGTGCCCCCCGGCGCACCACATCCGAATCCCCGGTTCTGCCCATTTCCCAGGCGCTGGGTAAGGGGGTGATACCCTCTTTTATCCTGGTGACCGGGCCGTGCTCCTGATCAATGGCAATTATTAAGGATATCCCCAACCCCTTGGCGCGGGCAGTCTCCTGCAGATCCTTGATCAGCTCGGCCACCTGGGCTGGGTTGCGGCAGTTGCGCTCGAAGAGGATGACCCCTCCGACCCCCTGCTCGACCAATGCACGCTCTTCTTTGGAAGGTGTGAGACCCCCAATCCCCATCATCACCACCTGGGCGATCCGGTCCCTCAGCTCACTCATTTGCTCTCCAGGATTTTAGTGTTTCAGACAGATAAGGGGGAAGCGGAGTTCCTTATGCGATCTCTTTCTCACTGGGAACCCGCACGAGCCCCTTGAAGACCTTTCTGAAGTGGAAGCCATAGATGGCAAGGGTGAGGGCCAGGGAGATGGACTGCGGACGCTTGAGCAGCGTCGAAACGAGGAGCCTCCAATACTGAAAGCGTTCTTTCCCCCTGATCCCCAAAAGCCATATGGTCCTCAGAAACGCCTTCACGCGGGAACTATTAAAGGTGGTGGACTTTTTGCTGTGAGGCCTGTATTCGCGAAAAAAGGTCCTGATCCTCTTATAGTAATTGCGCGGGGAATAGATGGTCTCCATAACCTTTTCGTAGCCGGCGACGAGCGTTTCATACCCCATCTTGGGGACGAAGTTTATGGAGCAATCGGTGTTGTCTCCCGTGAAGCTCCGCACCAGGCGGTTCTCTTTGTGCAGGCGCTTATAGAGGCGGGTCCCCCGTGGCGCATTGAGCAGCCCCACCATGGCGGTGACGATCCCGCTCTTTTGGATAAAATTGATCTGTCTCTCAAAGATGGAAAGGGGATCGCTGTCAAACCCGACGATGAATCCCCCCGTCACCTGAAGGCCGTGTTGCTGGATCTTGTGGACGCTGGCCACCAAGTCCCGGTTTCTGTTCTGAAACTTACTGCACTCGGCCAGGCTCTCCTCATGGGGGGTCTCAATACCGACAAATACCGAGTCGAATCTCGCCTGCGCCATCAAACGCAAGAGCTCTTCATCATCGGCGAGGTCGATGGATGCCTCGGTACAGAGCGTAAAGGGGAAATTCCGCTCCTCCATCCAGGCAATGATGGCCGGCAGGATCTCCGCCTTCAATTTCTTTCGGTTCCCGATGAAATTGTCGTCGACAAAGAAGACCGAATCTTTCCACCCTTGGTCGTAGAGGCTCGTCAACTCGGCTAATACCTGTTCCTTTGACTTCGTCCGGGGCACCCTGCCGTTCAACACGATGATGTCACAGAATTCACAGTTGAAGGGACATCCTCTCGAATACTGGATATTCGTGGAGGCATAGTCTTTCATATCGAGGAGTTCCCAGAGGGGTACCGGGGTCTCCTTGAGATCAGGCCACTCTGTGGTAGTATAGACATGCCGGGCGGTTCCCCTCCGGAGGTCCGCCAAAAATGGGGGGAGGGTCTTCTCGGCCTCATTGAGGACCAGGTGATCGACATCTGCAAATTCCTCGTGTGTAGCGGTAAAGAGGGGACCACCTGCCACGGTCTTGACCCCGAGCCTTTTACATCGCTCGATCACCTCTTGTGCCGACCCCCGCTGGACTGCCATGGCGCTGATGAAGACATAGTCGGCCCACTCGAGGGCTTCATCTTTGAGGGGCCTGACGTTCATGTCGATGAGTCTCTTTTCCCATTCTTGGGGAAGCATGGAGGCAACGGTCAGTAACCCCAGCGGGGGAAAAGATGCCGGTTTGGAGATAAATTTCAGGGCATGCCTGAAGCTCCAGAAGGTGTCGGGATACCGGGGATACACTAAGAGTATCTTCATCATCGTTCCTTTCTGTACCTGCTTTCGAGGATGGAAAGAAGGGAAGTTTCGTTATAAAAAAATTACTATACAGTATTTATCAATTGATGTATAGAGAGATTTTCCCCTTCTTAAAACAAATCTCTCAATCATGTCAGGTATACTTCCCACTGTTTGGCCGTCTGGAGGATGTATCCGGGGGGGAGCCCCTGGACGATCCGGTTGTGGCCGGGCAGGAGGATATCCACCTCCAACTCAGCCAGATTAAATAAGGATTTTTTAAGCGCGGAGGCATCGGCCCCATACAGGTCGAAGCGGCCAATGGCATAATCAGCATAGACCACATCCCCCGGAATGAGGATCTTTTGGGGAGCATTATAGAGGGCAATGCCCCCCATGGAATGCCCGGGTATGTGGATGACCTCCCACGTCATGCCGCCGATATCCAGGCTCTCACCCCCCTCCAGCTTGCGGTGTACCTGAAAGGTGAAGTCGCCGGGCTTGATGCCGAACTGCATCTCGCACATCGAGCGAAACATCTCCAAGCCGTGGACGGTCCGCTCATCACCCTGCTCCAGCTGCTCGGCTTCCAGGGTCTGCACCCACAGCTCTGCTTCGGGTAGCTCCCCGAGGATCTCAGCCAGGCAGCCGATGTGATCCAGATGGGTGTGGGTCATGATGACCCGCTTGATGGCCGACGGATCAATCCCCATCTTGCGTATCGCCCCCATTTTGTACTTGCCCTTGCCCACGAGCCCCGCATCCACGATTGAAAGGTCCTGAGATGCCGGGTCGCCGAGCACGTAGACATGGGAGTCGGGGATAAAATCATCCTGTCCGGGAATGAAAGAAACGCCTTTTGTTACTTCGATCATAGATCGCTCCTTGAATATATGATTGCTGGCCTTCGGGAAAGACCCGAATTATTTTACAATAACCCCTGCAACCCCTTTATGCAAGTGACTTTGGGAAAAAGAAAATATAGTCAAAATACCTTTACACTATTCCCCTAAACGTTATAATAGTGCCACAATATACCATCTACAGTATCCAATCAGATGCAGTATAAATAACTACAGGGAGGCTACCATGGCCGAAGAAAAGAAACCCCAAGAGGTGGGGATTAAGATTACGGACGAGATCCTGAGAGGCGCCTATGCAAACAATATGGTCGTTGCGCACAGCAAGGAGGAATTCTTTGTCGACTTCATCAATGTCATCCCGCCCCAGGGGATTGTCACAGCCAGGGTCATCATAAGTCCGGGCCATATGAAACGGATCATCAAGGCGCTGAGCGAGAATGTAAGCAAGTACGAGGCAAAGTTCGGAGAGATTGCCGAGGCACCGGAACCGAAACATGTGGCTTCGGCCTAAAAAGTGATGGTTTGGCAAACAAGTGTGAATCAACTATCTATCAAGCATTAAAAAACTAACCTCTCTCCATCTCTCCGAACCATCTATTAACTAGCCCCCGCAACGGGGCCTTTTTATTGCCTGGGGTGGGGGAATATGATAGCATTACCTCCCAAGGATGCCGAAGGTAAAACGTATGAGTGGTAAAACGAAACTTTTCTGGTTCCTCATAGCCCTTGTAATTATCCAGTTCTTTTTCTCAGCCTGTGCTATTGTCCCCTATTACAGCCACTACAATGTCAAGGCCGATCCATACAGGGAGCCGGTCCCCAGTGCAAAGGCCCCTTCTGGTGCCTATCTGGCCTCAGAGGATGTCCAATGGAAAGTTGACTGGCAATGCCGGGACAACTGGCAGTTCGATAGAACCTTATCCTCATCCAACCCCCTTGATGCATGCCCCACAGATGATAACAACTTCATCGGCGTCGCCATCTCAGGGGGTGGCAGCCGAGCCTCGGTCTTCTCCGCAGCGGTGTTTTTTGAGCTGCAGCGCTACGGGCTCCTCCAGCAGGTCGATGTTTTATCCTCGGTCTCCGGCGGCTCCTTTACGGCAGCGTACTACGTGCTGAGTTGTGATGACCCGCACAATACCCCCCCCACCATTGAAGGATCAGCCAGACCGCGATGGGACCCAGACGTAGTCTTCCCCAAGCTGCAGAAGCATTTAATCGCCAAATGGGTGAGAAATTCTTTTTGGATTGTACATATCTTTCGTTATTGGTTTACCTATTATGATCGAACCGATGTCATGGCGTGGATCGTCGCCGACACCTTATATGATACATCCTGGTTCAAGGGGAAGGGTTTTCATTTCAAAGACTTGAACCCTCAAAGACCATATCTGATCATTAATGCGACCAATAATACCGAGCATGCGGGTGGGACAAAGGTCTTCTGTTTCACCAAGGAATGCTTCGACAAACTCCAATCGAGCATCGATCGCTATCCCATTGCCCATGCCGTCATGGCCTCAGCCGCCTTTCCGGCGGTCTTCCAGTCCGTCACGCTGAAAGACTACGCTCAAAAAGAAGATTGGTACGTCCACCTCATCGACGGCGGCGCATCCGACAACCTGGGCATAACCGCCCTGGAAAGAATCTTGAAGGAAAAGACAGACGCAAACTCGAAAAAGCTGATCATCGTCATCGACGCCCATAAGGCGAATTATGGGAAAGACCCCAGAGATCCCGACCCGAGAAGCCTGCTTGATTACTACATCGACAGCAACGTCGTCGATGCATATCAAACGCTCATGGATGAATTGCGATATGGCAAAACCGACAATCTGGCAAAATGGTTGAAGGAGAATAACGGGAAGCTGATCCATCTGCAATTTGATGACCTGGAAAAAGACCATCCTGAACTGCTTGAGACCGTGACGATGATCAAGACAAACTTAAAGATAAAGAAAAAAGAGGCGGCGTGCCTCAAGCATGCGGCGAGGATCTTGGTTCAAGAAAAGATGGAGGAGCTGCACGCTGACCCCAGATGGAATGACCTCATCCAATTCCCGCCAGCAGATGGGTATACGCTCCCGCCGTGTAAACCGAAGCCTAAAAAGTAGTGAGCTATAACCAGTAACCCAATCTATGTCTGTACAGGAGATCAGAGCGAGACTCAGGAAGCTCGGGGACAAAGAACGGGCAGCAAATTCCCAGTGGTTCTTCAAGACAGGGCCGGGGGAGTATGGGGAAGGTGATCGCTTCTTAGGGATCAAGGTCCCTGAGATCAGGAAGCTGGCAAAGGAATATCAAGCAATACCGCTTACAGAGGTCACACACATACTCCACTCCCCTATCCATGAGGAGCGCTTGTTGGCGCTCCTGATCCTTGTCCGCGCCTTTGCAAATGGGGATAAGCTCTTCAAAGAAAAAATATACCATCTCTACTTAGATAACACCCAGTATATCAACAATTGGGACCTTGTCGATTTATCGGCCGTTTATATCGTTGGCGCCTTCTTAATGGCAAAGAGTAAAAAACCCCTCTATGCCCTTGCCAAATCAAAAAATTTGTGGGAGCGGCGCATCGCCATCATAGCAACCTTTTACTTTATCAGGGACGGCGAGTTCACTGAGGCCATTAAGATTGCAAGAATGCTCTTATCCGACAAGGAAGACCTGATTCACAAGGCAGTGGGGTGGATGCTCCGCGAGATGGGCAAGCGCCACCTGGCAACTGAAGAACACTTTTTGAAAGAGCACTACAAAAAGATGCCGCGGACAATGCTCCGATATGCCATCGAGCGATTTCCAGAAGCAAAACGGCAGCGCTATCTCAAGGGAACGATTTGATTTTTACCGGGCAATATCAAGCACGAAATTCCTGCCGCTGAGAAGGAACACCCAGACCACAACAGTCAGCCAATGTATGGCAATGGGGACCCACAATGAGCCTGTCTTGAGATAGGTTATGGTACAGGCTATGGCCATAAGGGCAGCCAGGGAGAGAAACACGGGGTTTGTGAACATTGAAAATGCGGGATGATTGATAGTCATGGCATTAATAGGATGCCACGCGATAAAAAGGACGATACTGAAAGCTGCATAGAACAACAAGTGAATGGTGGAGACCTCTCTTTCCTTATGCGGCAGTAGGAAGCCGCGGAAAACAATCTCTTCAAAAAAGGAAGGTATAAAGAAGAGTGAAATCGGTAAGGCTACCATAACCCAGATGTCTGTTTTAAGAACTTGTATGGTGAAGAACCCAGAGCAAAACCCAAAAGAAAGGGCAACAGCCATGTAGAGGAGGAAAACAACGAGACTGAAAAGGAGATCCGATCCCTTCGGCAGGGCGGTAAGTCCTCGCTTTACATCGATGAGTCGATTAATGAGGAAGGATTTAAACATGGCCTTTCCCGTTTCTCCAAAGTCTTGAACTATCAGGCATTGCCCTTTTTGTCCGGAAAATAAAACCCATGACGGTCGGGGAACATACGATGGAATTACTTGCTAGAAATGTGATTCTTCACAATAAAACATCATTGCGGGAATTATAGGTTCAGAGTGAGAATAGGGCGTCAATGGTGCCAATGGTGATGATGGCGGGGATAATGCCTAGGATACCGCAATGGATACCACCCCCAGAAACCCCACGGACCCCATGGATACCACGGATCATACCACAGACCCCACGGATATGGTTCATGATGCTGAAGGGGTTCTTCTTCCTCCCACAGGTGGAGTTCCGTGATGAGGAGATAGGGATAGCGATACTCGATCTCCCCCAATAGCTGGACCTTCTCCCCCTGCACCGTTCCGGCGATGGTCACCTGTCTCCCCTGTTTATAGATCTCGCTGTCGAGAAAACCCTTATACAGGCCCAAAAAACGCCCCTCGGAGCGATCGATATCCGTGGGCCTGCCCTCTCGATCCAGACTGGTCTGATAGACCTCCAGCAAAGTTCCCTCCTGTTTATTGACCGTCTTAACAATGACCCCTCCCAGTAAGACGACCCTCCCTTGATAGGCAGCGGGGTCATCAATCAGGGCCGCAAAGGTGATCTCCCTGTCCACCTCTTGGAGTACATCCCGGGAGACGGCGTGAACACAGCCTGATAACAAACAAAGGGCCATTCCGAAAATAAAAAGCCTTTTCATTATCTTCCTTAAAAACCTACACCGATGCCAAGGCCGAAGTGCACATCCGGTTCGTCGGAAACCGCTTCTTCCTCCGGCCAGAGATAGAGCTCTCGCTTCTCGATGACTGGATAGGTATACTCTATCTCACCCAGGGGGCGTACCTCTTCTCCCGCTACCGTGCCGGCTACGGTGAGCTTCCTCCCAGGGCTGTAGATGGCTGGATCGAGAAACCCTAGGGTTTGGATGATAAACCTCCCCTCCGACACATCCCCCGCACCGGGCTCGCCCCGGCTCCCGAGGGGGCGCTGAAGGACAACGACGAGGGTCTTATCCGAAAGGTTCTGGGTCTCGATCACGTCCCCCCCAAAAAGCACGGTCTTCCCTGTATAGGCCTCCGGGTCTTTCGATAACTGCACAAAACTAACGCTCCCGTCGACATCCTGCAACACCTCTTTAGAGATGACGTGAGCGCAACCGGCCAGTAGAAGGAGAGCAACCATTGCACACAACAAGGGAAAACCTTTATTTCTTGAGATGCTCATATCCCAACCTCTCTAGCTTGTTGCAACTCCTCTTCTTCTACTTGCAACATCTCCTCCAGGACCTGCAAGGATCTCTCCATCTCGTCTATCTCCCTGGCGATAGTTTCAGCGTACCCCTTTATTTCCTTATTATCAGTCTTCTTGAGCAGGCGGCGGGAAAACCCGCCGATAACCATAAAACGATTGCGCAGGAAATGGGCAAATGATTTAGACGCCTCCTCCCGTTTTTCATACGAACGGATGAGTTCTCTTACCAACACCGTCTTGCCCACCGCCTCAGCTACCAGATCGGCCATGATCTGGAGGTACGCAAATTCTTCCTCAGTAATGGGGGCCTGCTCCTTCCCCGAATCGACCACCAGCACCCCAAACTTCACCCCCTGATGCGTCCTGGCATCCATATATCGCAGGGGAACCACCGCCTTGATCTTCACCTGCTCCGTAAGGGTGTGTTCGTGGCCATTGGTCTGGGATGGATCCGTCAGATTCAGGGCCTTTCCTGCTGTAAACGCGTCCCACAGGATGCTCTTCTTCGCGATCTTCTTGGAGGCGAGAAAATTCCCTTCATACTCCCCAACCCAATGCCTGATCACCAAGTGACCATCTTCCAAGACGGCATACCTGGCCCTCTTCCTCAACCGCTCATGGACATGTTCCAAGGCCTTCGTGATGATGACGTCTTTGTCAAAGGAGAGAGTTAAGAGGCGAGCGATATCAATGAGATCATCACAACGTTTTTCTAAGGCCTCTAATTGGGGACCTTTTGAGATCATGGTTTCTCCTCGGGCACCTATTATACCATCCTTCTCATCTGCGATCTACCCTCACCCCTTCCTTGTCGTCCTGAGGGCTCCTGTCCCCAGACAGAGGATGGCTGAGAGGTTTAGGGCGACGACTATGGAGATCCCTTGGGCTATCCCCACGATGGGCACGAGGATAACGCTGATGACCAGAGCCCCCGCAGCGGAACCAATAAGATCGATACCATTGATGAGCCCCCCGATCCTCCCGATCTCCTCCCGCTTCCCCAGGTAGGTCTTATTGGCCAAGGGGAAGTGGATACCGCCGAGAAATCCGGCCACGAGGGTGAGAAATGGAAAGATCCCCTCCATGGGACGAGAGACAAAAGAAGGGAAGATCCCTTGGTGGAGCCCCAGGATGAGAAGCAGGATGCCGACGGCATAGAGGACCACCCCGGCCTGGACCATGAGGAGGAAACGCAGGGGTCTGGTAATCCTGGGCAGCAGTGCCGTGATCATCCACCCCCCCAGGGCGAGGCCGATCATATACGCGGTGATGATCATCCCGATTTTATAATAGAGGTAGCCGTAGAGGATCTGAAAGGAGAGAATGAGGATGATCTCTAGGGCGATCTCTGAAAACCCCGTAACCGCGACGGCCCAGACCAGGGGGGCGGAAGATCGCTTCCTCCCCCTCCAGACAAGGAGGAGGGTTATTGCAGCAATCACATACAATATCCACTCCATCCTCAGATTCATCATCGCCAAAAACCACCTCTTCAAACCGGGGGTATATTGGGCGCTCCAGAGGACGATATTGTAGAAATAGCAGATCGGGTGCAGGTCCCTATTGATTTCCACACCCTCCCCCTGTTCCAGGATGGATCTGAGATAATGGACACGCTCGGCCGAGAGGTTAAAGAGGAGGTAATATTCGCGGACATAGTGCAATTGCAGACCCCTCTGATGTATCCGCTGAACCAATATATCCGGATCTGAGACCAGGATCCCTTCAGATGCCGTCCCCAAAAACCGGGCCGCTGGCCCTGGGAGGACCACGATCTCAGGAAAGACCTCGTGCATAGTCCAGTAGATGGAACTCAGGAATTGAGCCAGGGTAGGACCGATGACGTTCTCCGAGGAACTCACGGATACATAAAAGACACCTTCCTCATTGAGAATCTCCTGTACTTCGGCGAAGAACTCCTCAGTGTAGCAGCGATTGAGTTGGGCGGTGGTAGGATCGGGGAGGTGTAAGATAACTACATCGTATTTCCGCTGACCGTGCTGGACAAACCTGCGCCCATCGGTGTAGATGATTTTGACGCGGGGATCGTCAAGGGGGATGGTGGCCTCTGAGGGGAGCAATGCTCTCCCCATAGTGATCAGGCTCGGGTCCAACTCCACATAATCCACATGGCGGAGCGAGGGGTGCTTTAAGGCCTCACCTATAAGACCACCAATCCCCCCTCCGATCAAGAGGATTTCCCTTGGCCTCGGATGCTCCAAGAGGGCGAAATGCACCGCCTCTTCTGCTGTTAGAGGATCCGGATAGGTGAAGTTCCACACCCCGTTCTCAAAAAAACTCACCTGGGTGCCATCGGTGAGGGCGGTAATATTGCCGTAGATGCTATCCGTGCTGGCCTTCACCTGATACCCCTGCCACGCCCACCCCTGCGAGAGGAGGTTGAGTCGCGCCCCGAAAAAGACCATGGTGCCGATCAGGAGCCCTATCCATAGGACGGCTATGGGCCTCAGCCTGCGACTGAGCACAAGGGAAGATATGGACAAAAGGGCAGCGGTGAACAGAACCACCTGGCAGGGATTGAAGAGGTGGATGAAGAGATAGCTGAAGCCGATCCCCCCGATCCCCGCCCCCAGGGCCTCGTAGGCATAGACTGCACCCACTGACCGTGCTTCTTTCCCGCGGATCTCACCGAGCAGGCTGCACCCCAGGGCAAAGAGGAACCCCGACAACAGGCAAAAGGGGATGAGGAGTAAAAATATGCCGATCACCATCTGCGGCAGAGATGCGATCTCTCCGGCCGGGACCCCTAGGAGGGGGCGGAGATAGCGGGCCAGCAGAAAGCTGGCGGGGAGGATGAAGGCGAGAACGAGCTGTACTGTGGCAAAAAGCAAGGGCTTCGCCTGGATGCGATCGGAGAAAATACCCAACAGGGCACTCCCCATCGCTGTCCAGAGGAGCCAGGCCGAGATCATCACACCGGTGGAGAGCTCATTGCCGGAGAAGACCACCATGAGCTCCCGCAGGAGGATGATCTGTCCCAGGAGGGCCCCTAACCCCATGAGGATAAAGGCGCAGATCGCCCTTGCGTTTTTAGCCCCCGCAACCACCCCTCCCCCTCCCGGCCACCACGAGGGTGATCTCCCCCTTTATTTTTCGCCCCTGCAGCCCCGCCAAGACCTCGGTGATCGGCCCCCTGATTACTTCCTCGTACAGTTTGGTCAACTCCCGCGCCACAACGACCTGCCGATCACCGCACATATCCTTGATATCCCCCAGCGTGCGCAGGAGGCGGTGGGGGGACTCGTAGAGAATAATGGTCCCTCGCAATTCTTTGATTGCTTCTAACCGCTTCTTTCTCTTGCCCCCTTTGGGGGGGAGAAATCCGAAGAAGTGAAAGGAGTCGGTGGGGAGCCCGGACACGACAAGGGCCGCAACGTGAGCAGAAGGGCCGGGAATGGGGATTACGTCGATCCCCTCCTCGATGGCCCGTTGTACTAGTCGGAACCCGGGGTCAGAGACCCCGGGGGTGCCGGCATCGGATATCAAGGCTATATCATGCCCTTCAACGAGCCTCCTGACAAGGACATCCTTTTTGGCCGACTCGTTGTGCTCAAAGAAACTAGTAAGGGGGGCCTGGGCCCGATAGCGCACGAGCAACCGCCGCGCCCTCCTGGTATCCTCGGCAGCAATCAAATCCACACGGCGTAGGACCTTGATGGCCCGGAGGGTGATATCCTCCAGGTTCCCGATGGGGGTGGAGACCAGGTAGAGCTTCCCCTTCCTCGTTTCCATAGGGACTACCCCCCTTTCCCCCCCCTTGCTCTCTTCCCACAGGACATCCATCTCGTCCAGGGTTGCCTCCTGAGGGTCTTTGCCCTCCTCGTGCAATCGCTTTTCTATGTAGTGAAACCGCTCGACGAACTTATTCGTGACCCTCCGTAAGGCATCCTCGGGGTCGACGTCGACGAACCGTGCCAAATTTACCAGGGTAAAAAGGATGTCACCCAACTCTTCCCGCAACTCCTGTTTGTGTCCCTCGATCAAGGCCTCCTGAAACTCCTTGAGCTCCTCCTCCAGCTTTTCCCAGACCTGACCCTTATCCTCCCAATCGAACCCTACTTTGGAGGCGCGCTGCGTTAACCGGTAGGCCCTCATGAGGGCGGGGAGGTGTTGGGGGATCCCCTCCATGAGGGACCCTCGAGGCTTCTCCTCAGCCTTCAATTTTGCCCAGTTGGCCTCTACCTCGTGAGGGCCGGAGACCTCGGCATTCCCAAAGACATGGGGATGGCGGCGTACCATCTTCTCAGCTACCCCGCTGATCACATCATCGATGTCGAAGGCACCCTCCTCGTGTGCGATCCGGGCCATGAAGATGATGTGGAAGAGGAGGTCCCCTAACTCCTCCCGCAGACCCTGATCATCACCCCGATCCAACGCCTCCAAGATCTCGTACGTCTCCTCAACGAGAAAAGGCCTCAGGGTCTCCCTGGTTTGGCGGCGGTCCCAGGGGCATCCATCTATCCCCCGCAACCGGGCCATGATGTCTATGAGATCATCAAACCGCTTCTTTTTCATCTCAACCCTCCGCTTTCAGGGTACGAGAATATCAGTGGATTTGCAAGATGAAAGGGGAATCTCTTGTGGATAATCACCGCCGGTTGTGGTAGCATGCCACCCTGAGGGGAAGGGGATGAAAGAGGCGTACCTCTATGAAAAGGAGTCAGGCGGGAAGGTCCGCTGTCTCCTGTGCAATCACCGCTGCCTCATCGCCGATGGGAAAAGGGGGGTATGCTACGTACGGGAGAATAAAGATGGAACCCTCTACACCCTCGTCTATGAAAAACTCATCTCGGCTCATGTGGACCCCATTGAAAAAAAGCCGTTTTTCCATTTCCTGCCGGGGAGCAAGGCCTTTTCCATCGCCACAGCAGGGTGTAATTTCCGATGCCTTCACTGTCAAAACCATGAGATCTCCCAGTTGCCGCACGATAGAAAAACAATAACCGGGGAGAAGGTTTCAGGGGAAGAGATCGTCTCCATGGCCCTGCAAAACAATTGTGCCAGCATATCCTATACCTACACCGAGCCTACCATCTTCTTTGAGTACGCCTACGATACGGCAAAGATAGCCCATGAAAAAGGATTAAAGAACAACTTTGTCACCAATGGCTATATGACTGCAGAGACGTTGGATATGATCGCCCCGTATCTCGATGCGGCCAACGTGGACCTCAAATCCTTTTCAGAGGAATTTTATAAAAAAGTATGCGGTGCGCGATTAAAACCCGTGTTGGAGAACATCGCCAAGATGCATGACCTAGGGATCTGGGTGGAAGTAACCACCTTAATCATTCCCACCCTGAACGACGCGGAGCGTGAATTACGAAAGATTGCCCGCTTCATCCTTTCGGTCTCCCCGGGGATCCCCTGGCACGTCAGCGCTTTTTATCCCACCTACCAGATGCTGGATAAGCCGAGGACTTCACCGGAGATCGTCAGGCAAGCACGGGAGATCGGTCTGGAAGAGGGGTTGCGTTACGTCTACACCGGCAACATCCCTGGTGAGGAGGGGGAGAACACCGCATGCTATCACTGTAAAAATGTGCTCATTCGGCGCTGGGGTTACCAGATAGCGGAACAGAGGGTAACGGATGGAACGTGCCCTCACTGCGGCACCCCCATCGATGGGGTGTGGATGTAAACACTAAAGGGATGAACCATGGATAAGGTGAAAAAACAACGATATATTTGGGCCATCGCAGGGGGAAAGGGAGGTATTGGCAAGAGCTTTGTCGCCGCCAACCTCGGGATCGCCCTCTGCGAACGGGGCAAAAAGGTGATAGTGGTCGATGCCGATCTCGGCGGCGCAAACCTTCACACACTCCTGGGGATCCCCCAGCCGCCCATGAGCCTCGACGAATTTATCAGGGAAGGGATGCGCAGCATGAAGGGGGTCCTCACCGAGACGGGGATACCCAATCTCCACGTGATAGCCGGTGCCCAGGATATCCTGGCCCTCAGCAATCCGAAACAAAGCCAAACGCAGAAAATTATTAAACACATCTGCTCCCTGGACGCCGATCACATCATCATCGATCTGGCAACGGGTATGGCCCCCTCTGTCTTCGACTTCTTCCTCATCTCTGATAACGGGATCATTCTGTGCACACCTGAGCCCACTTCCTTGGAGAACGCCTATCAATTCATCAGGGGGGTTTTCTTTCACCGATGGATGAATATGGCCACCGACAAAGAGATCAGGAAGCTCATCGAGGTGGCCATGGATACCAACAACCCTGAGGGGATCAGGACTCCCCTTGACCTCCTTGAGCGGGTGGACAAACTGGACAAAGAAACGGGAAGGATGTTGAGAGTGGGGATGCAAGACTTCAGGCCTCGGCTCATCCTCAACAAAACACGGAATCGCAAGGAGGCTGAGCTAGGCTTCGCCGTCAGGAGCGTATGCCGAAAATATTTTGGTCTTGAGCTGTGCTATCTGGGCCATATCTTGTATGACCACAATGTCTATCTCGCCGTCCAGAGGGGACAGCCCTTTTTCCAGGATTATCCCGGTTCCGATGTCACCGAATGCATCAGAGATATTGCATCTCGAATATCAGATGAGAGGGGATTGGAATGGTCACTCAGTTAAAATCCTGGCGGGAACAGAATTACTATGAAATCCTCGAGATCAGCTCCAAGGCCGCAGAAGAAGAAATACGCGTTGCCTATGAGAAATTACACACCATCTATACCCCAAATTCTCCGGGGATAACCCTCTTCTTTAACGCCGAAGAGGTGAAGGAAATTCATGACAAGATAGAGGAGGCGTACCGAGTCCTTCGCGACCCACGGAGCCAGAGGGATTATGACCTCGTCTTAAGGGGGGAAGGAGCAATGCCACCCGCCCCGTCCCCCGGCGCAACCGTTACCCAGCGAATCCTCAGCTCCAAAGAAATCAAGGAGGCCCTGGGCGATGCTGAGATTACCTGGTCAGGGGAACAGTTGCGTAATATCCGCCAACACCTCTCTCTGGAGCTCAATGAGGTGTCAGCGCAGACAAAGGTAGGAAAGCACAACCTGAAGACTATCGAGGAAGAAGATATAGAGGTACTCCCCCCCCTGGTATACCTCAAGGGTTTTTTGAGGACGTACGCCAAGGCCTTAGGCCTTGACCCGCACCAAGTGACCGAAGACTACATCGAGGGGATAAAGGGGAAGGGGTATCAGAAGGATTAAAACCGAATTGACCGTCTTCCTGATTTAAAAAAACACAAC
>Ga0315550_1000590_pt1 | contig 22375 bp, 20 predicted proteins | sample SalMarSW160190MG_2_FD_203100 | JGI IMG/M metagenome (GOLD analysis project Ga0315550, IMG submission 203100) | Salt marsh sediment microbial communities from the Plum Island Ecosystem LTER, Massachusetts, United States - Salt Marsh Sediment SW1601-90 ... | reverse complement strand
TCCCGCATACTGTCGATCATGAGCCCTACGGCATCCTCCAGCGGAACGCCTTTGGGGATACGGTAAGTGTCGGGGAATATGTAGCCCTCGATGCTGGGTGCGTCGATATCGTGTGCGGCAAGAAAATCCGGGTCGTAGGCAAGCTTCATGAAGTCTTCTTTTGTAGCGACGCCGGCCTCCGCAAAGGCATGTGCGATCTCGGGCAGCGAGTCGCCTTCCACGATCCTTATGTCATGTGCGATTATCTGTCCCTCGCTGAGTATTGCCAGAATATCGAAAGGACTCATGTTGTCCCATATGGAATAGTATCCGGCCCTTATCCTGCGGTCTACCCCGGAAGCCCGTCCCCAGATCATGAAGACCTTCTTGTCCCTTATGAGCCTGGCGTCCGACAGGATATCCACCACTTGCCTGAATGTCGCTCCCTTTGGAATCTCTATCTCCGTATTTCTGACAGTCTGTGCGGGCACAAACATCTCAAGAGCCGCATATCCGCAGGCCAGCAGGACAACGGCTGCAGATATGACCAGGATGTTTTTTTTCATATGTTTAGGATGACAGATGAGGGTGAAAATGTAAAGAAAACGGCGCGTCAATGCGAGGAGGAATTAAGGGGCTGGAGTGAGGAGGACATCTCCTCACCCCGCGCTCCCGACACTTCAATTTATTAGTACATCCCGCCCATACCACCTCCCGGAGGCATAGGCGCTTCGGGTTTTTCTTCGGGGAGTTCAGTGATCATCACCGAGGTGGTAAGCATGAGGGAAGCGACGGAGGAGGCGTTCTGCAGCGCATACCTCGTCACCTTCGTCGGGTCGATAATCCCCGACTTCAGCATATCCACATACTGTTCACCGGCGGCGTCGAAGCCGTAATTGGCTTCCTTTGAGGCCTTTACGTTCTCGACGATCACGGAGCCCTCGAGGCCGGTGTTGTTCACTATCCGGCGGATCGGCTCCTCCAGCGCCCTCTTGATGATGTCCACTCCCACTTTCTGGTCGTGGTTTTCCAGTTTCAGATCACTGAGCGCAGCGACGCACCTGAGGAGCGCAACGCCTCCGCCGGGGACCACGCCTTCTTCCACAGCCGCCCGTGTCGCATGCAGTGCGTCTTCGACCCTGGCCTTCTTCTCCTTCATTTCGGTCTCGGTAGCCGCCCCGACATTGATGACTGCAACGCCGCCCACGATCTTGGCGAGGCGCTCCTGCAGTTTTTCCCGGTCATAGTCTGATGTTGTCTCGTCTATCTGGGCCTTGATCTGTTTGACCCTGCCCTGTATCTTGGACGCTTCGCCGGCGCCTTCGACGATCGTGGTGTTTTCTTTGTCGATGGTTATCTTCTTCGCCCTGCCGAGGTCATCAAGCTTGATGCTCTCGAGTTTGATCCCGAGGTCTTCCGATATGACGGTGCCGCCGGTCAGAATAGCTATGTCTTCGAGCATCGCCTTCCGCCTTTCACCGAAACCCGGGGCCTTCACTGCGCAGACCTGCAGTGTGCCCCTCAACTTGTTGACAACCAATGTCGCGAGGGCCTCACCCTCGACCTCTTCAGCGACGATCAGAAGCGGTTTGCCCATCTTCGCCGTCTGCTCGAGGATAGGCAGGAGGTCCTTCATCGCAGAGATCTTCTTTTCATGGATCAGGATGAAGGTATCTTCGAGGGTGCACTCCATCCTGTCAGGGTCAGTCACGAAGTAGGGAGAGGTATACCCCCTGTCAAACTGCATGCCTTCCACAACGTCCAGGGAGGTAGCCATGCTCTTGGCTTCTTCCACGGTTATGACGCCGTCCTTGCCTACCTTGTCCATTGCATCGGCAATGAGTTCGCCGATTGTGGCGTCGTTATTCGCCGAGATGGTGCCTACCTGGGCGATTTCTTTCTTGTCCTGCACGTTCTTGCTGATCTTCTTGAGCTCTTCGACGATGCGATCCACAGCTTTTTCGATGCCCCTTTTGATGTCCATGGGGTTCGAGCCGGCGACAACGTGCTTTATGCCGCCGCTGTAAATGGCATGTGCCAGCACCGTAGCCGTTGTCGTGCCGTCGCCGGCAACGTCAGAGGTCTTGCTCGCCACCTCCCTCACGAGCTGTGCACCCATATTTTCAAAAGGGTCTTTCAATTCGATCTCTTTTGCCACGGTCACACCGTCTTTGGTGATGGTGGGAGCGCCGTATTTCTTGTCGATAATAACGTTCTTGCCCTTGGGGCCGAGGGTTGCCGCAACCGCGTCGGTCAGAAGGCTTACACCTTTGAGTATCGCGCTTCTTGCCTCTTCGTTAAAGAGAAGCTGTTTTGCCATGTTGATCTTCCTCCTTTATTCTATTGTAAATAGTGAATTATCCTTCGACTATGCCCAGGATGTCTTCTTCCTTTATGATCAGGTACTCATTGTTGTCTATGTTCACCTTCGAGCCGGAATATTTGTCAAAGAGGATAGCGTTGCCCACCTTGACGTCCTTGACTTCAGACCCTACCGCCTCTACAACTCCTTTCTGGGGTTTTTCTTTTGCTGATTCGGGGATGTAGATACCGCCGGCTGTCTTTTCGCCCTCTTCAGAATACTTTACGAATACCCTGTCTTTAAGTGGCTTGAACTTCATAGCTCTTTCTCCTTTCGACGTATGAAATGGAATGTTTGAGTTGTTAGCACTCACCTGCAATGAGTGCTAATATACAAAGAAAATGATAAATAAGGCAAGGTCTTGTTGGGAAAGAAAAATCCGAAAAAAGGCTGATTTCTTCAATTTTCTATCAAAAACAGGAAATATCAATGAAAATCAAAGAAGTGAGTCTGCCTTCGCTGAAAGGAAATTTTCTATCGCCTCAGTGAAGAAATCGCTGACTGCCCTCGTCTCCGGAGACACCCTGTTTTCATAAAGTTTCCTTCCCTCTCTAAGCTCCGAAGCAAACACTGCATAGAAGTTGCCGTTCTTTATGGAGTCTTCAACCTTTGCCGTATTATAGAGATAAATGTCGTTTATGACGGTTCTAGCAAGCCTCTTGGCCTTCTCTACCTTCTTGTCCGTCGAAATATGGTCAGGGGGAGAAACAGCTTCTCTCGCAACGGTCTCGGACTGCTCTTTCCGGACCTGCGGTTCGGCCGGGGACCGGGGCGCCTCAATCCCCGGGCTTCCAGCCGGTGCGTAACCTCGCAGTCCGACAGTCTTGTCGAGAAGCAGTTCCGGGATCTCATGTTCTTCTATGTAATCATCGGCACCGTAAAGTGACACGGGATTGCGCCTGTATTTCTTCTTGTCGTATATGGAGGCAATCATTATGAATTTCATGTCCTTCGTTTCAGGCCTTGACTTCAGTCTCTTGCAGACTTCAAATCCGTAAATCTTTGGCAGTGCAACTTCCATTATGGTGAGAAAGGGATAGTCCTTCATCGCCTTGACTATGGCATCGATCCCGTCTGCGGCCGCGATGATTTCGCATCCCAGGGGGGAAATAACGGACCTGATGTCCTGCAGAATTTCAGGGTTTGAATGCGCAACCAGTATCTTGCCGGTGTCCAGGTCTTTCTTCGGCCGGTCCACCGGCTTCCTCACCATCAACACCGCACCGCATTTCGGACATTTGAACCTGGAACCGGAAGATGAGATTCTTGCTTCGTTCACTTTCAGTCTCACCCTGCATTTCGGACATAGCACTACCACCCGCGAATCCTCCTTGGCAGCCACAATTTGATAGTGAGAAGACCCGCGAGGAAACCTCCCATGTGCGCAAACCAGGCTATACCCCCCTGGTTCGGTCCTGCATGGGTGAGCAGGCCGCTCACGAACTGTATAATAGCCCAAAAGCCGATAACTATCAAGGCGGGGACCCTGATGACCTGGATAAAGAAGCCGAGAAAAACGATAGTATGGACCCTGGCCCTCGGGAAAAGCAGGATATATGCGCCGAGAACACCTGAAATCGCGCCGCTTGCGCCGATCATGGGGATGGTCGATGCGGGTGCGGTAAGCGCATAGGAATAAGCCGACACCACTCCGCTGAACAGGTAGAAGAGGAAAAACCGCGCATGTCCCAGGATGTCCTCTATGTTGTTGCCGAATATCCAGAGGTATAACATGTTGCCGCCTATGTGCATCAACCCTCCATGCATGAACATGGAAGTGAATACCGTCACGGCCGGAGGTATCGCCTGTTCCGACCTGAAACTCAGTATGTTCCTGGGTATCGCCCCGTAGGCATACACGATACTTCGTGCACTCTCACCGGACGCATACTGAAGGATGAAAACCGCTACGTTCACTCCTATGATGAGAAAGGTTACGAAGGGCACGGTCCTGACGGGGTTGTCGTCTTTATAAGGGATCAAATGGCTTCCTCGCAATTGTGCGGACCTGAGACCCTGATCTGCATTCTACAACTATTTTACACGCCTTCACGCCCCATATCGGCCAAAATATCCTGCAGATACTTCCTGAGAGCGGTCATGACCCGGGGAGAATTCATCGGGACCCCTTCGAGTTCCTCCTTTATCTGCCGGGTATCAAAGGCACACTGCCGACCGTCCCTGAAATAGGCGAAGTCAAAGTCCGCCGCCGGATTGCCCGTTATCAGGACGATCAGAGTGTCGGAGATATTGCCGAGCGGCTTCATGTCCACGTGGCTCGGTCTGAACCAGGCTTCCACAACGGTGCCCTTGTTTTCGGAAGATTCTATGCTTATGTCCCCTCCCGTCTCCCTCGCGGACTGGGCCAGGAGCGAAAGGCCCATCCCTGTCTTCCTTGTCGTTCTCGTGGTGTAAAATGGGTCGAGCACCTCGCGCAGATGCTCTTTCGGAATTCCCCTGCCGTTGTCTTCTATGCGGACGGAGAAGATATCTTCGGCGGTCTCTTCGGTGAGCCGGATCTTCACGAGGGTCGCGCCTGCATTCAGTGAGTTTTCCGCGACGTCAAGTATATGGAGAGAGATGTCCTCCATTGCGCTACAGAACGACCCCGCGACCCTCGATGCCCTTCAGGGCGAGACGAAACTCGCCGAAGGTAGAGTGGTACATGAGAAGGCCAGTGGTCCTCCTGCCTACGTCTTCTATCGCGTGTGCGTCCGAGGAGGTGATCCATGGTACATGACGGTAATCTGAAAAAGTTTTCATCGCCTCAGCTACCGTGATTCGCGGCGAGATTTCCAGTGCGTCGAATTCAATGTCTGACGGGATGAAGCCGAGCTGGCCGATGATCCCGAAACCTTCCCTGTCGATATGGCTGGCTACGGCGAGGCCCCCGAAACCGTGTATGAGATCGACGACCCTGTTTACCGTGAGACCCGTCGCGCCGATCAGGAGCCTTCTGTTGAATCCCATGACCTCGTCGTCTTCATTGGCGACGACCTGCATCCCGAACTTCTCCTCGTCGTTTTCTCCGGGCTGGAGACTGTCATACACCATGGCCTGCATATCCTCCGCGCCTTTCATGTCTCCGAAGAGACCCAGGATGTGGACCTCTTCCCTCGAGGTGATCTCGATCCCCGGTACTACGGTTATCCCCTTTTCCTTCGCAAGATACTGCGTGACCGCCGAGTTTTCAACGGAGTTGTGGTCGCATACGGCAATCACGTTTACCCCGAGGGATGCCGCCCTTTCTACTATGGCCCGGGGCGTCATCGAGAGCTCGGCGCAGGGCGAAAGACAGGTATGGATGTGCAGGTCGGCCCTGAATTCTACCGGCATCTCAGGCCGAGGGAATAAAGCCTCCCGACGAGTTCGAAGGTAGGCAGGGTGCTTGCAAGTATGGGTATATTCTCCTGCACCGCCCTTTTAAGGGTCTCCTCGTCAGGGTTCCTGTTGTTTACGAGGACGATCCCGGAAAGCCCTTTAAGGGATGCGACGGCTACAATATTGAGGTGCACCTGGAGGGTTATCCACAGGAAGCCGTCCCTGGCATTCGCGATGACGTCCGAGAGGAGGTCGCTTACGTAACCTCCCGTGACCTCCCTGTCAAGGTCAACGCCGGGCGTCTTGATATCAAGAGAGAGGGAATCGGCAAGCTCTTTGAGTTTCATGTTCACCTCCTTATGTGTCTCTTCTCTCCGCCGAATGCGGTTTTAGCTCCGGCTCACCGGCATCCGGACGATCAGCGGAGCCTTCATTATCACTTATTCAGATAGATGATAAATTCGAGTGTTGTCCCTTCACCGACGACAGAGCTGATATTCAGCTCGTCGGTATTCTTCTTGATGTTCGGAAGCCCCATGCCCGAGCCGAAGCCCATCTCGCGGATGTAGTCGGGCGCCGTGGAATATCCCTCCGTCATGGCCAGTTCGATGTTCTCGATCCCCGGTCCCATGTCCTCCAGAACAATACGGATCTTTTCCGGAGTTATGTAATACTTCATCATGCCTGCCACGGCGTATATGATGAGGTTCATCTCGGCCTCGAAGGCCGCTATGGCCGCCCTCCGGATAACACGTCCGGAGATGTTCATGGCTTCAAGCATGCCCTTCAGGCGGCTCGATGCCGCACCTGCATTGGTGAAATCCTTCCCGGTAAGGAAGAAGCACCCTTCTCTGCAGTCGCTCATGCCGTTTCCTCCGGGGCATTGCTCCGCAACCCTCTCTCATAGAGCTTCCCGCAGACGTCGAACATGGAGTAATGGGTGACAAGCAGTGGGATCCTTTTTTCTTCGGCGAGGGCGATTGTGTCGATGTCGGGCCTCTTGGACTGAACGAAGACGATCGCCCTGATGTCCGCCACCTCAGCGGTGCGGATTACCTGCGTGTTTGTCAGTCCGGTAATCAGGAGGGAACTGGTGATCGAGAAGGCCAGTACGTCGCTCATCAGATCCGCACAGTAGGCCATTCCGACGGCAATGCCCATATCCCTTTCCCTGGCCAGGATCTTTGCGCCCAGGATGCTCTTTATCTCGTCAAGAGTCATAAGGACAATCACGGAGTCCGGGGGGGACAGGGCCGGAACCCGGCCTGCCTCCCCGGACGTTCCTGAACTCCGGCCTGTACCATATTCTTATGCACCCTATCCCTTTACCGCTTCCACCTTTACGGCAGCGGTAACCGGGATCCCGTTTTCCGAAGTCAGGGTGAGAGCGTTTACCCTGCCGTGAGGAAAGTGGCACGAAGTGAATACCGCTCCCGACGGGATTTCATCCGATATCTTTGCCTTGAGATAGACCGTGCCGCGTTTCGATGTGACCTTTACGTGTCCGCTGTCGGCAATGCCGAACTTTTTTGCGTCCTCTTCGCACATCTCGATGAATGCCTCTGAAAGGACCAGGTCCAGGGCCTTCGACCTTGTTGACATGGTCCCAGAGTGCTGGAGCACGTCTCTTGTAACGAGCGAAAGCGGATAGTCGGCATCCGGTTCTTCTCCAGGTGAATGCGATACCGCATGGAACACTCTCTTGTCCTCCGGCTGCCCCTCTTCTTTTTCGAGAGCGGCGACCTCTTCCCATAAGTCTGCGATGTTCCTTACGGAGATGTCGGAGCCCATTATGAGGGAAAGGTTCCTGAGTATCTGCCAGTCCGGCATCGACTGGCCCGTGGCCTCGACCACCTTCCGCAGCTTTTGCGCGATGCCCTCGGCGTTTACGAAGGTCCCCTCTTTCTCCGCCCAGCTCGATGCAGGAAGCAGGACATGGGCGTATTTGGCGGTCTCGGTCATGGCAATATCCTGAACGATCAGCAGTTCCAGGGCCTTGAGCGTGTGTATGATCTTCGAATTATAAGGAAAGGCCGAGACAGGGTCTTCACCCATGATATAAAGCGCATGGAGCGAGCCCGGCTCGTAGAGCATGTTGAAGAGGTCCTTTCCCCCCTCCGGCCTGATTCCCATCCGGTAAACACCGGAGGTGTTTGCATAGTCGGCTGGTATCTGGAGGCTGTCCGCATTTTCTCCCAGCAGGATAATGAGGTTTGCCGCCGCCAGTACGGTGTCGGAGCCCTTCGTGTTCTCCGTATGGTTGATAGTGAGCGATATCATCCTGCTCTTTGCCTTTGCCAGGGCCTCTGCGGCCGCGATGAGACCGTCCGCCGGGATCCCGGTGATCTCGGCAACTTTCTCCGGTGAGTAGGCGGTCAGGCCCTTTTCGAATTCGGCAAACCCTTCCGTCTTCGATGCCGCCTCCCTGTCGTAAAGGCCCTTGTCGATGATGACCTTCATCAGGCCGTTCAGGAATGCGACCGAGGTGCCCCGTTTCATTTTGAGATGGGTTGTGCTGTGTCTGGTCAGCTTCGTCTCTTTTGAGTCCGCCACGATCAACTGCGAACCTTCCCTCTTTGCCTGGAGGATATTGAGGCCGAAGACAGGATGGGTCACGCTTATGTCGGACTCGACGATCAGTATCACTTCCTTCCCGAGGGGGGCCTTCATATCGATCGTATGGGTTTTCAGGCCCAAGGTACTGTCGAGGGCCGCCTGTACCTTTGCATATCCGAGGGCAGCCGAGGAATCGAGGTTCTTCGACCCTATGACCGTAGTCATGAATTTTTTCAGCATCAAGTTGTCTTCGTTTGTGCACCTGTGGGAGCCTACGGCGCCCACTGATGAATTGCCGTGGGAATTCATTATGAACTTCAGTCTGTCGCCGATGTAGGAAAGCGCCTCATCCCAGGTGGCCGGAACAAGAACGCCGTCCTTCCTGATCATCGGCGTCTTCAGCCGGTTTTCGCTGTAAATGTAGTCGAAGCCGAAACGGCCCCTTCCACAGAGGTTCCCTTCCGAGCGGCCGTTGTCTTCCTTGCCTCGGGAACGCAGTATCCTGCCCTCTCTGAGACCCAGGGTTAGGGTGCACCCGCAGCCGCAGAAGGAACAGACCGTGTCCTTCTCCTCCAGGAACCACGCGCGGGCCTGGAACTTGAAAGGCTTGCTCAGGAGGGCCCCTGTGGGACAGATGTCTATGCACTGTCCGCAGTAGTCGCACTCGAGGATCTCGCCGAAGGCCGGCTGGACTACGGTCGGGAAGCCCCTCCCTATGAGACCGAGCGCCCCTCTGCTCTGGTGCTCGGCGCAGATGCGCACGCATTTTCCGCAGAGGATGCATCTGTTGGCGGTCAGCTCCACAAGCGGGCCCCTTACGTCCGGCGGCGCCGCCTTCCTGTGCCTGATGAAGCGCCCCTCGGGCTTTCCATATTCATAGGCGATGTCCTGGAGGTCGCATTCGCCCGCCTTGTCGCAGATGGGGCAGTCGAGAGGGTGGTGGATAAGGAGCAGCTCGAGCACCGTCTGGCGCGCCTTCCTCAGTTTCGGCGTTTCCGTTTTGACGACCATGCCGGGCGCCGCGGGGGTGGAACAGGAGGCGAAGAGCCTCGGCTGTCCCTCAACCTCGACGACGCAGAGCCTGCAGCCGCCGTAAGGTCTCAGCCTCTTGTCGTAGCACATGTTCGGGATATGGATCCCGTTCTGCTGGGCCGCCTTGAGTATGGTGGTGCCCTCCTCGACGGATATCGCTCTTTCGTTTATCGTCAGTTCAATCATTTATGCTTCCCCCTTTTCAGTCCCGCCTTCCGGCGCGCCGGCCTTCACCGGTTCAGCCTTTCCCGGAGATCCGGCTTCATAGCCGGCGGGCATGATCTTTATCGATTTGAATTTGCATGCCTCATAGCATGTCCTGCAGTGCACACAAACTTCCTGGATGATCCTGTGGGGTTTTTTCTTATCTCCTATTATCGCCTTTGACGGGCATGCCCTCAGACAGGCGCCGCATCCCTTACAGAGTTCCTCGTCTATCACGAATGTCGTAAGGTTCCTGCAGACGCCGGCCTTGCACCATTTGTCGTGTATGTGCGATTCGTATTCGTCCCTGAAGTATTTTATCGTCGTCAGTACCGGGTTCGGTGCGGTCTGGCCGAGACCGCAGAGGGAGGTGCTGAGGATGTCCTTTGCGAGGTCCTGGAGGGTCTCGATGTCGCCTCCCTTGCCGTTTCCCTCGGTGATATCGGTAAGCATGTCCAGAAGTATCTTCGTGCCTACCCTGCAGGGCGTACACTTGCCGCAGGATTCGTCGGCGGTGAATTCGAGAAAGAATTTCGCTGTGCCTACCATGCAGGTATTGTCGTCCATGACGACCATCCCGCCCGAACCGACGATTGCGCCGGTGGCGACGATATCCTCATAGGTGACCGGCGTATCCAGGAGATGTTCGGGGATGCACCCCCCCGAAGGCCCTCCGAGCTGCACCGCCTTGAACTTTCTGCCTTTTCTGATGCCGCCGCCGATGTCGTAGATGATCCTCCTGAGAGGAATGCCCATCGGCACCTCGACGAGGCCGACGTTGTTGACCGCTCCTGTCAGGGCGAACACCTTGGTGCCGGCGCTCTTTTCGGTCCCCAGGCTACGGTACCATTCCGACCCGTTAAGGAGGATAGGCGATATCTGGGCCAGGGTCTCGACGTTATTCAATACCGAAGGCTTGTCCCACAACCCCTTTACGGCCGGGAAGGGAGGCCTTGGCCTCGGCATGCCCCGTTTTCCCTCTATCGAACGCATGAGAGCCGTCTCTTCGCCGCATACGAATGCGCCGGCGCCGAGGTAAATGCCTAATTCGAAGTCGAAGCCGGTATCGAGGATGTTCTTTCCCAAAAGCCCCATCTCGGTCGCCTGGTCTATTGCCAGCTGCAGACGTTTCACTGCCAGGGGATATTCGGCCCTCACGTAGATATAGCCGTAGTGGGCGCCTATCGCCTTTGCGCCGATGATCATCCCCTCGATCACCGAGTGAGGGTCGGCCTCCATCACGGACCTGTCCATGAACGCGCCGGGGTCTCCCTCGTCTCCGTTGCAGAGCATGTATTTGACGGCGGATTTAACCTTCGAGGCGAACTCCCATTTCAGGCCTGTGGGGAACCCCGCTCCGCCCCTTCCGCGCAGCCCCGAGTCCTTGACCACCTTTATGATCTCTTCCGGGGTCATAGCGGTCAACGCCCTGGCCGCCGCCTGGTAACCGTCTCTGGAGATGTATTCCTCTATTTTCTCCGGGTCTATCAGTCCCTTGTTTCTCAGGACCCTCAGCACCTGGTGCTTGAAGAAAGGGATATCTTTCATGAGAGGGATAGCAGTCTTCTTCTCGGGCTCCCTGAACATCAGCTTCTCATAGGGTCTCCCCTTGAGGAAATGCTCCTCTACGAGTTTCGGTATCTCCTCAACGGTCAACTTCTGATAGAAGATCTCGCCGGGATAAACGGACAGCACGGGCCCCTCGGCGCAGTAACCGTTGCAGCCGGTGAGGACGATCCTGATCTCTTCGGCAAGCCCCTTCTTTTTCAGCTCTTCCTGGAGGGCGTCCTTTACCTTCATCGTCCCGCTCGCGACGCAGCCAGTTCCCGCGCATAACATCAGATTCGCACGAAACTTTTCCATCTATATCCTCCTCACGCTCGTTCTCATTTGCTCAGTATGTCGTCTCGCTGCCGACGACCAGGGCGTATTTCTCGACGGGGTGGCCGCCGAGCACGTGCTCCCTGAATATCTCCCTTATCTTCTCGTCGTTCAGGTCACAATACCTGACGGGAGGCTGGTTCATAAGCTCCACCGTCGCCAGCGGTTCCTTTGCGCAGAGGCCGGCGCAGCCGGAAGTAGTGACAATTATGTCAGTAGTATCGACCTTTGCCACCTCGTCCATCAAAGCTGTCATAACCGCTCTGGCTCCCGCCGCTATCCCGCAGGTGCCCATATGTACAGTCACCTTCGCCCTGTATCCTCCTTCTCTCAGTGTGAATTCGGCCTTGTGCTGCTCTTTGATCTTCTGGAGATCCTCTATCTTTAATCTCGGCATCTTATACCTCCTCCTGTGCCATCTCTTCCGTTTCTTCCGGAGCCGCAGCCTGTATGATGGAAGGATCGTACTGGCTGATAATTTCGAGTGCCTTCTTCGGCGTCATGGCCCCATGTGTGTCCTGGTCGACCACCATGACGGGAGCAAGGCCGCAGGCCCCGAGGCACCTCACGCCTTCGATGGAGAATTTCCTGTTTTCGGTGGTTTCGCCGACAGTGATCTTGAGCGCGTCACTTATTTTGCTCAGCACCCTTTCGATCCCCTTCACATAGCAGGCGGTGCCCAGGCAGACCCTTATATTGTGGTCGCCCCTCGGCTTCATCGTGAAGAAGGAGTAGAACGATACGACGCTGTGGACTTCAGCCGGGGGCAGGTTAAGACCCCTGGCTATCTTTTTCTGCACAATGGGGGGAAGATAGCCGACGATTTCCTGTGCCCTCTGGAGAACGGGAATCAGGGACCCCGGTCTTTGTCTGAACTCTCCGATTACCCTCTGGAGTTCCGCCTCCATCGCCGGAGGAAGTTCTTCGGCGACTTTTTCCCCCTCTCCCTCCCCGGCCTTCTTCCCTTTGGTCCATTCCACGGCCCTCCGGGTCACATCCAGGAGCACGGCGGGGGTGAAGGGCTTCGGCACATAGTCTATGATCCCCAGTTCGAGTGCTTCCTTGATCGTATCCTGGGAGGGATAGCCTGTGATGATCACGATTCCCGTCTCCGGCTTTGTCTTCTTTATCCATCGGATCAGGTTGATCCCGTCCACCTCTGGCATCTTCAGGTCGGTGAAGACGAGATCGTAATTGTCCTGTCCCATCTTCATGATCGCCTCTCTGCCGCCGAGGGCGCCTTCCACGGCATACCCTTCGCCTTTCAGGACCCTGTCGGCGCTCCGGATGACGATAAGCTCATCATCGACAATCAGTATTTTCGGGTCTCCTGCCATAATTTCCTCCTGGGATTATTGAGTAGTGGTTAACGGTTTTATGCGTGCCAGCCACAGGAGCCAGCCTTCGCTCAGATTGTCCCGTACCAGGGCGCTCATCGCGGCATTCGCCTGGTGATTCAGCTGTGTCACCACGCCCGACATGGGTGAAATGAGGTCGTCGGTCTGGCCGCCCCCGGAAAGCACCTTCGCAAAACATTCGCCGGCGGCCAAAGCCTTTAAGTCCCCGGGAAGATCGATATACATGAGCTGGCCGCTCAGCAGCCAGTAACGTATATCGCAGCCGATCTCCCATAGACCGTCTTTCACGGGGCGTGCCCACGTTCCTTCCTTATAGAAGATAACGGGGTTTGCCGTGTCCCTGAGCGATACGATCTCGTTCCTGAATTCGTCGATGAATGCCTTCCTCAATATCCATCCCCTGTTGTCGAAAACCTTGTTGGCCACGTTCAGCATGAAGTCGGGTGTGAAGGGCTTCTCGATGAATTCGAAGGCCCCCAGTCTGACGGATTCCTTGGCGTCCTCAAGCGTGGGATAGCCCGTTATTATGACTACGTCGAGCCCCGGCTGGATGGACTTGGATTCCCTGAGGACGGTTATTCCGTTGACGTCGGGCAGCCGGACGTCCGTAATCAGAAGATCGAACTCCTCATTCGAGATCTTCTTTATCGCGTCCTCGCCCTTGTCCGCCGTCAATATGTTGAATCCTTCCGCTCCGAGGATCCTCTTGCAACTGAGCGTTACAACCGGGTCGTCGTCAAGGACCAGAATCTTTCCCTTGTTTTCCATGATCGCCTCCTTCAGTTCTTAAACCTTGAACGATTATCAGAGGAAGCAAAGAAGATGCCATGAAAGCAAAGCCTGAAAAATCAACTGGTTGAGGAATTAATTTCGGAAGGGATGCTATGCAGACACCTTAGAAGTATAGGAAAACAATACAGGCGAGTGCGATGTTGAGAGGTAATGGCGGCCAGGGAAGGGACCTGATGGGTGTATTTTCTTTTTATACATGTATATTTGGCAATTGAAAACACGGGCAAAGGCAATAGGTCGACAATCTCCTTACGCAGAAGCTCTCGGGAAAGATCCAGTCACGGTCATTCCCGACTTCGCAGGAATGACGACCCGAAACACCCGAACATATGTGGAGGAGACTTTGACAGGCTATACCAGTGCAGTGTTTCTTAAATCTCTTTCCTTATGATTGTCATTCCAGCTTGTCTGGAATCTTTCAGAAGGATTGCGGACAAGCCGCAATGACGGCCATTTATGCCCTTTCGCGGGGACTTTGGTTGTTCCTGTATTTATGTAAAGAAGCGTTGGAAACACTACACTAGAATCGGAGGGTCGCCTTCATTCTTTTAGGGTTAAGAACCAGGTCCAGTGCATCGACGGTGGAACGCACCAGGATGTCGGCAGCAACCATGGCATCTACAGCGCATCCCTCTTCAAGCAGGAGGGCTATCCCCACCCTGGCGGCCTTCAGCATCCGCCTGTCGTTGTTTCCGTTGCCGAGAGCTATGACCTCCTCCGGCCCCAATTCCTTGATGTACGATTCCTTCCGGATGTCGTGGGCCTCACCCTCAAGAATATGCAGCCTGCAGTTGACACCCTCAAGCTCCGTCCTTGCCCTGCCGAAGGTGTCCGCGGTCAGGATGTGTATAGTGAGGGATTCCGCTATCCTGTTCAGGCGTTCCGCAACCCCCGGGAGGAGCTTTCCGTCGACGGACAATGTTCCGGTGAAGTCGGATACGAGGTGTTTCAGTCTTACGGACCCGAATCCCGGTATTTCTATCTCGTGCATAACCGGCCTCCTTGATCAATTGTCTTTTCCATTCCAAAAGTCCTGCCAGCATAATTTACCAGTGACTACCGACTCCCTGCAAAGTTTTTCCTCATAATTCCCGGTATTTGTCGTCATGTTGTCCGGAACAACAAAAAAAGTGCCAGCGCAATCAGCAACGTCAGAAGAGTATAGGCTGCATAAGCGTTAAACCGGCCGTGATGCAATGACGCAAGCCCCCGCGCGCAGCGCATCACCGCCGCCCTGACGGGAAGGAATACCAGCCTCTCAACGAGGTGGATGCGCTCTTTTTCGCGCAGGATTGCGGTGCGGAAATGCTCCAACACCGTCTCGCGCGTGTCCTCCACCGTCGTCGGCCGGAACACCGCATCGAAAATCACTCTCACCGGGTTGGAAAAACCCGTCGCCGTGTAGGTCATTTCCGGCAATAATCGCCGCACACCGCCGTCCCATCGCGTTTGCCGCGACATTTTGCGACTGCGCGTAAGCCACAGGCGGATGACGACATATGTCAGCAGCAGCAGGATAAGCAAAATTGCGAGCATGTAAAAAGTGGACATGGCAAAGACTACGGGATTTTCCGCGCCGCCCCGGTGGAGCACGACAAGGCCGCGGCCCGGCAGAATGCTTTGACCGACCTGCGCGCCCAGACTGTGGAAGTCCTCCGCAAACGCCGGCGGCAACGTCTTGTGGGCCGGGCTTGAGGAGAAAAAGGGAGGTACCAGGGCATCGGCGGCGGAGGCGGAGGCCAGAGGCCTTGTCGCCGGGCTCAGCGCTGGAATCACGTATGTCGGCAGAACTCCAAACAGGAGACATAACGCGGCAAGAATGAACATCGGGGCCAGCGCAGAGGATTTGGCTTCGCGCACCTGCTTTTTCTCATCGAGACGCCGCATACCGAGGAAACTCATCGCGAAAACCTTCACAAAACAGGTGACGGCCAGCGCAGCCGTGAGTGCAAGCCCGGCGCCGCTCAGTGCAAAAACCAGTTTCACCGCAGGCGAAGATAATTCCGCCGCCCGCAGCATTGTCTGCAGAGTGAGCCATTCGCTGGCGAAGCCATTGAACGGAGGCAGGGCGGCAATGGAGAGTGCGCCGGCAAGAAAGGCCACCGCGGTCAGCGGCATCGATTTTATCAGTCCGCCCAGCTTGTCCATGTCGCGTGTGCCGGTATGACTTTCCACCGAACCGGCTCCCAAAAAAAGGAGGGTCTTGTAAAGCGAATGGTTGGCCAGATGATACAGCGCCGCGACAAAGGCTATTACTGCCGGCACCGGATGGTCCGTCGCGACAAAGACCATCCCCGCCCCGAACCCGGCCGCGATTATGCCTGCGTTTTCAATCGAACTGTGCGCAAGCACGATCTTAAGGTCGTTATCCGTTGTGGCATAAAGAATTCCGACCAGTGCTGTCAGCGTTCCGATGACGAGAGCCACAAGGCCGGGCCCCGCATGCGTCGCCGGCATCAGGCTGGCGTTGACCCGCAGAATTCCGTAAAGGCCGAGGTTCAGAGTCGCTCCGGCCAGAACCGGAACAAACGCCCGCGGCGCGGCAACATAGGCGCGCGGGAGCCAGAAATTCACCGGAACAAGCCCCGCCTTCACGCCGAAACCGAAGAAAGAAAGGAGGAAAACCGCCCACCTCAACCCCTTGCCGATCCTCGGCGCAGCAAGATGAATCGCGCTAAAATCCATCGTCCCGGCGCTTACCGCCAATAGCATAAAGGCCAGCGCGGCCGCGAGCGTGCCCGCTTCACCCATCGCCAGCAAGAGATAACCCGAGCGGGCATTGCCGTTTGCCCTTTCGCGAGAGCACACGATAAGCAGGTAGCAAAGAATGGACATGACTTCCCAGGCAAGCAGAAACAGAAGGGCATCGCCCGCGATGAAAATCAGGCCGATAAAGGCATACAATGCCAGCATTTGCACCGTGAATGAGCGTCTGTTTGAATTGGGAGCGTTGAAGGAACCGTCTCGTTTCGGTTGGCGGTTCAACTCTCCGCCGGCAAAAATAGACGCCGGGAAAAGCACCAGTCCGGTGACCAACAGAAAAACCGCCGAGAGCCGATCGAGACTCAGGGTCAGCGTTGCCAATCCGGGCACCGGCCACAGAGGTTGACTGAAAGTTGCACCGGTAAGGAGCGAATTTACTCCTGAGGCAATCAGGGCCATGGCCGCTAAACAGCCAAGCCACCCAAGCACATCCCCCTGTCGCCGCTCGGGCGCCGCCAGCGCCGCCAGAATTCCGATGCCGCAGAGCGCGAAAAAAACGACGATAAGAGTCGGCGTCCACAGTATCATCTCACAGCCTTCGTTTCCTGTAACATTGAAAGAGTATCAGCCTGCGATTTTCGGCCCGACGCCAGAAGCAGGCCGTGCAAAATGGCCAGGGGCGGAGGCGGGTCCCCCGGCACTTCCACGTCCACGGGCAGGACATCCGCCACACCTCTGGCGCTGACCGGACTTTCGGCGAAGACGCCGCCGGACAGGGCGCATACGCCGGCGGCCATGACTCTTTTGGGGGCCGGCATGGCATCGTAGATTTTCTCCAGCGTGAAACACATGTGGTCTGTCACCGGGCCTACCGCAAGCAATATATCGGCGTGGCGCGGCGTTGGCGTGATGAAAAATCCCAGCCTGTGCATGTTGTAATACGGATTGTTGAGCTGTCTGATTTCGTTGAGGCATGCGCCGCAATCTCCGGCGTCCACGACGAGAACGTGAATGGATTTCTTGAATGCCGGGATAAATTCATTCTGGTCATTGCGGATTGTTGCCCACTCGTAAGACTGCCCCCAGTTCGCCGGGCGTTCAACGGCCCAGATACAGTGGTAACAATGAATACAGCGGCGGACATCCGCTGTCACCTTGCGGCCTTCCAGCCTGAAAACTTGCGCAGGACAACAATCTATCAGCGCCCTGGCCGAGGCGGCGTCGAGGTCGCCGCCCGCAGGAAGGCCGGGCGTTACACCGGCGGCGCCTTCTGCGCTCTTCGGATACAAGGTGGTCTTTATCCCCGCACGCATGCCCTTGATGACCCACTGGCTCATCGGTCGTTCTCCGCCACGGACAGGTCAAAAGTGGAAAGCATGATCGGAAAGTCCTGGAAGGCGAATTTCTCCACGGCCAGGTGGAAACCGTGCCAGTTGGCAAAGGATGGCGGAACAATGTGGTAACGTGCGACGCGTCCATGCTCATCCAGGCGCACCCAGTGGAATGCGCCGCCGCGGGGCGCCTCGACCCAGCCCAAAGCCGCACCGGCCCGAAATTGGAGCGGCTCCCGGACGCCGCCGTCCTGCAGCGAGGCGACGGCCTGTTCCATTATACGCACCGATTGCCGGGCTTCGGCAAACAGAATGCGCAGCCGCGCGTAGCCGTCGCCTTCCCGCTCGGACGGTACATCGAACTGAAATCCCTCATAACCCGTATACGGCCGCGTTCGGCGCAGGTCGCGGACGACCCCCGACGCGCGCGCAATAGGGCCAAGAAGGCCGTAAGCCGCCGCCGTCCCGCGAGGTACGGAACCGACCTCTTCGAGACGGTCGAGAAAGCTGCTCGAAACGCGCAGTCTGTTTTCGAGTTCGTTCAATTGCTCCAGAACTTTTTTTGATTTATCCATCGCCCTTCGGCAGGCTTGACCGGTAAGATCGCGGAGCAGCCCGCCGGGTGTCAGCATACCAAACAAATAGCGATGGCCGGTAAGTTCGCAGGAGATGCGCAGCAGATCCTCCTCAAAAATGGCGGCCTGACTGGCGGCCACTGCCAGTGCGGTGGATTCACAGATTTCCTGGACAGCCCCGGCGTGCTGGCGAAGGCGTTCTAGTTCAGCCAGGAAGACGCGCAAGATCCTTGCGCGCGGTGGAATGTCGGCTCCGCAGACCCGTTCGGCCGCCTGGCAAAAAGCAAGCCCGTGGGAAAATGCGGTTGTTGCCGCAAACCGTTCCGCCAGCAGCAGGACGTCATCCGCCCTTTTGCCCTCCGCCAGTTTTTCTATTGCGCGCCATTTGTAAAACAGGCGGGGCGTAAAGCGGATAACATCTTCGCCCACTGTTTCGAGCAGAAAATGAACAGACTCGGTCACGCCGGAGAATTTCGGTCCGACGGGCATCACGAACGCACCCGGCTCCTGAACTATGCGGCGCGGCCTCCAGTCGGTTTTCGGTTTGCGATAGAGCATCGCCGAGTGCAGGTCGAAGTGGCGGCGCATCGGCTCGACGTCTTCCTGCCACGCGTCATCGTGCAGGATGAAGTCTCCCAGACGAGGATGGCCCTCGAAGATAAGTCCGAACAGGTCCTCGGCCTCCCGCTCATGCCAGTCCGCAGCGTGAACGAATTCAACGATGCTCGGAAAAGTCTTTTCAGCGGGCGGCGCGACCGAAAGGGCATGGACCCAGCCGTCGTCACTGTAAAAAATATGTAGCAGCTGCCATTCGTCCTCTCCCTCCTCGACAACCATGCCGGCGTAGCTGAAATTACATTTGAGGAACAGCCATCGGCAAAGTTCAGGAAGAACGGGGCGGTCACAGGCGATCTCGCAGATAGAACCCGCCGGGTCAAGAAGGCTCTTCGTCTTATCCGGCCATCTCTGCTCAATTTGTCCTTTCAATTCAAAAATTTCCACGGCTACCTTTCCTCATTTCATGGTTAAAACGGCAGCGGCCTGCGACAGCAGGCCCTGTAGCGGCGGGGGAATGTAGAGGCCCAGCACCAGCACCGGCACGGCAGTGAGAATCAGCGCCAGACTGCAACTGAAGGGCAGATGGAATCTGTTCCCCGGTGTGGAATGTCCCGAATATCCCGAATGATCATCCGGCACCGCTGCATCGGAATCGTTTTCCCGTACACCAAAAGCCATCCGGTTGACCTGCATCATGATCCCGAAGAACGCGATCACAATGAAGACAGCCAGCAGCCCGGTGGCTATATAATGTTTCTGGGCAAGACCGGCCTTGAGAATGGAAAACTCGCTCAAAAAAACCGCCAGCGGCGGCGCTCCGGTGATGCCCAGCGCGCCGAAAACGAGCGCAGCGCCGGCTGCCGGAGATCGGCGAATCAGGCCGCGCACTGCGGAAATTTCTCTCGTTCCCGCCGAAAGCAATACGGCTCCGGCGGCAAAAAAGCAAAAGGATTTCGTCACGCAATGGCTGACAATCTGCCAAACGGCGCCATAATTTGCGGCGGACGCGCCCAGTCCGACGGCGGTCAAAATAATGCCCATATGTTCGATGGTCGAGAAAGCGAACATCCGCTTGTAATCGCTCACCTGCATGAGCAAAAATGCGGCGGCGCCGACCGATATCAGGCCAAGCACGATTGCCCAGGTTCCTGCATGAGAATTGGGTGAGGCCTGCATCACGGGGAACAGGCGCAGGATCACATAAAGGATCACCGAGGTTTCGATGCCGGAAAGAAGCGCGCACACGGGCGAGGGTGCCTGACTGTGCGCGTCCGGCAGCCAGGTGTGCATCGGCACGAGACCCACCTTGGTGCCGAGGCCGATCAGGATCAACAGAAATGCCATTTGCAAGAGTACCGGGGGCATCGAATGAGCGGCGTTGACCAGCCCGCTCCAGGTGTAGGCTTCCTTGCTGCCTGACGCCTGCATTGCGGCAAACAGAAGGAGAAAGCCCAACAGCGCAAAACCGGCGCCCATCAGCGACAAGACCACATATTTCCAGGCGGCCTCCAGCGCCTCGCGTGTGTTCTCGAATGAGACGAGCAGCGCTGAAGCGAGCGTGGTCAATTCGACGACAATCCACACCAGTGTCGGTTCAGAGAAAACGGGAATGGCCAGCATCGAAAAAATGAACAGGTTGTAATTGGCATAGTAAAGACGGAGTTTCTTGGGTTTGTAATTGCCATGCGCCATATAACCAACGGAGAAAATGGCCGCTGCCGCCCCGATGAATGCAATGAGCAGCAATATGAGCGCACTCAAACCGTCCACGGAAATCCACTTGAGGACCCCGGCTTTCAGACCGGACACGACGGTCTTGTCCAGGGAAACCATCCAGGCAATGCGCGCTGTCAGGACCAAAACTGCCAATGAGGACGTAACCGTTACGCCTGAAGCCCAAACTTTCTTGAATGGAAGACAAACGAGGGCGGCGGCGACCAACGGCAGCAGCAAAATGGCAATGACACTCATTTCGTCTCCTCTTTTTGGGCCGACCGGACAGGGGCTTCCTTCAAGGCCGCGAGTTCTCCGACTGCCGTCGTGCCGATCTGTTTCTGGACGGTACGGGTCAAGACGCCCATAATAAAGACGATGATCAGTCCGTCGGTGGCGATTGCCAGTTCAATAAGCAGAGGCAAATTACGGGAGACCGCGATTCCGCACAGAAACGCGCCGTTTTCCATGGCCAGCAGGCCGATTAGCAGCGGAACTGCTTCGCGCCTGACGGTAAGCGTGAACGCGCCCAGGAGCAGTCCGGCTATGCCAATCGGCACGTTCGGGCCGCGAAATTCCGGCGCCACGGCCTTCAAAAGCGGCAGCCCCAAAAAATAGGCCAGGATAGCCAGCGCCAGGGCTATAAGCAAGGCGGTTGGAATGTTCAGCGCCTGGTCAACCTCCCGGCGGGTGTAGATTTCAGCCGGCGACGTCCTGCGCAATAGCCAGGGGACTACGACCGGCTTGCTGATGACGTTTACCAGCGCGACGCCGTAAAGATCTACCGACTGATATCGCAAACCCAGGAGCGCGGCGGAGGCCGCAAGCAGCAGGGACTGCACAATGAACAAATTCAGGCAGCCCCGCGCCTGCCGCATCGCAACAATACCGAAAGCCGTCAACAGAAATAATCCTGTAACAAGCGCGTTCAAATTACTCAGCAGTTGATTTGTTGTGTCGCTCATTTTTCTTTCAGGTCAAGAAAACCTGCGCAATCATTGCCGCCACAGATGTAACAAAGGCGGCTCCCAGGAATTCTGAAATGCGAAAGAGCCGGAGTTTGGAGAACGACGATTCGATAACGACCAGCACGAGCAAAAAACAGAAAATCTTGAAAAGCAGGTAAGGTATGGCCAGCAAGACCGCGCCGACGGTCTGGCCGGCCGCCATGCCCCACGGCGTCACCAGTACGTTCAGAAAGATGCACATGAGCACGAACATCTTCATGTATCCGCCCCACTTCATCAGCGCAAAGCCGCGTCCCGAGTATTCGAGCGACTTGGATTCGTCGATCATCGCCAATTCAAAATGGCCTGCCGGATTGTCCACCGGGATCCGGCCGCCTTCGGCAAGGATCAGCATGAGAAACGCAAGTACCAGCAGCACATGCGACGGGAGAAAAAAATTCGAAAGCGGCGAGACCCATTTTTCCTGAACAATGTAGGGAATTGTCGAGCCGGCGACAAAAGAGACGGTAAAAAACACGATCATGAAGACCGGTTCGGCCAGAAAGCCTACCATTCGCGTGCGGCTTGCCCCGACGGGTCCATAAGGATTTGCCGTGTCGATCGCGGCAAGCGTGGCGAAAAAACCGCCCAGGGCGAGCACAAACCCCCCGGCTATCATATCTCCCATGAATGCGAAAAAGAGCGGATAATTCGTCAGTACGGGGATCAGTAGTGTGACAAAAACAGGCGTTACAAAAACAATGTAGGGCGTAAACCGGAAAATCCACGAGCTATCTTCCGATATGATCTCGTCCTTGTGAAAGAGCTTCCATAAATCGCGATACGGCTGAAAAATACTCGGCCCGCGTTTGGACTGCACCATCTCCTTGAGCCGCGCCAGTACACCCGATGCCAGCGGAGCGAAGACCATGACTACCAGCACCTGAATCAGATTAAATATGATTTTTCTTGTCACGGCACCCCCTTTGGCGGGAATCGACGGCGACTGCAAGGGCGGCATTATAAGACACGTCGACGGGCCGTGCGGCAATAGCGGAAAGAC
>Ga0315550_1000587_pt1 | contig 22438 bp, 18 predicted proteins | sample SalMarSW160190MG_2_FD_203100 | JGI IMG/M metagenome (GOLD analysis project Ga0315550, IMG submission 203100) | Salt marsh sediment microbial communities from the Plum Island Ecosystem LTER, Massachusetts, United States - Salt Marsh Sediment SW1601-90 ... | reverse complement strand
CGATGCGGGCCGCAAAATCCCCGAGATCGGAGAACGGGCGCTCGCCGCGCACCGCCACGATGTGTTCGGCCACGTGCCGCCCGACCCCCTTGATCGCGCACAGCGCGTAGTGGATGCGGCCCTGCTCGACGGAAAACTTGACGTCCGAACGGTTGACGCAGGGCGGCTCGATATCGATGCCCAGCCGCTCGGCCTCGCGCTTGAAATCATTGAGCTTGTCGGTGTTGTCCATGTCCAGCGTCATCGACGCGGCCAGGAACTCGCGCGGATGGTGGGCCTTCAGATACGCGGTCTGGTAGGAGACCATGGCGTAGGTGACCGCGTGCGCCTTCGGAAAGCCGTAGCTGGCGAATTTGTTGACGAGCTCGAAAATCGTCTCGGCGCGGCCCTTGGTCAGCCCGTTGCCCATCGCCCCCTCGATGAACCGCGCCTTCTGGCGCGCCATCTCGGCCTTGTTCTTTTTGCCCATCGCCCGGCGCAGCACGTCCGCCTCGCCCATCGAGAAGCCCGACAGGATCTGGGCGATCTGCATCACCTGCTCCTGGTAGACGATGATGCCATAAGTCTCCTCGAGCACCGGCTTGAGCCGGGGGTCGAGGTAGTCGGGCTCCTCGCGCAGATGCTTGCGGTTGCAGAAGGCCTCGATATTGTCCATCGGACCGGGCCGGTAGAGGGCCACCAGGCCGATGATGTCTTCGAACCGGTCGGGCATGAGCTCCACCAGCGCCCGGCGCATCCCCGCCCCTTCCACCTGAAACACGCCCGCCGTTTCGGCGCGCTGGTAGAGTTCGAACGTGGCCTGGTCGTCGAGCGGAATTCGGGAGATGTCGAGCGCCTCGCCGGCGGCGTTGACCATCGAGACCGCGTGGTCGATCACCGTCAGCGTCTTCAGCCCCAGAAAGTCGAATTTGACGAGCCCGGCCGGTTCCACCCATTTCAGATTGTACTGGGTGACCGGCATGTCCGAGCGCGGATCGCGGTAGAGCGGCACCAGCTCCTCGAGCGGCCGGTCCCCGATCACCAGGCCCGCCGCGTGGGTCGAGGCATGCCGGTAGAGCCCTTCGAGTTTCTTGCCGATCGTCAGCAGCTCGGCGACCGTCTCGTCCTCGTCGCGCATCGCCTGCAGGCGCGGCTCCTGATTGATGGCCTCGCCCAGGGAAACCGGATTTGCCGGGTTTACCGGCACCAGCTTGCAGATGCGGTCGACCTGGGAATAGGGCATTTGCAGCACACGGCCCACGTCCCGCAGCACGGCGCGCGCCTGCAGGGTCCCGAAGGTGATGATCTGGGCGACGTGATCGGCGCCGTACTTGGCCTGCACATACGCGATGACCTCTTCGCGGCGCTCCTGGCAGAAGTCGATGTCGAAGTCCGGCATCGAGACCCGCTCGGGGTTCAGGAACCGCTCGAACACAAGGTTGTAGCGCAAGGGGTCGGGGTCGGTGATGGTGAGCGCGTAGGCGACGAGCGAGCCGCCCCCGGAGCCGCGACCGGGACCCACCGGGATCCTCTGCGCCTTGGCCCACTGGATGAAGTCGGCGACGATCAGGAAATAGCCGGCGTAGTTCATGCTTTCGATGACGTCGAGTTCGTACTCCAGACGCTCGGCGTACTGTTCGCGGGTCGTCCCCGGCGCCAGCCCCATGCTCGAAATGCGCTTCTCGAGCCCGTCGGTGGCCTCGCGCTCGAGTTCCCGCTTCTCGTCCACGGCGCCGCCGGCGCGCGTGAATACCGGCAGGATCGGCTCCCGCGTCCGCGGCCGAAAGCTGACCCGCCGGGCGATCTCGACGGTGGACCGGGTTGCCTCTTCGAGGTCCGCGAACCGTTCGAGCATTTCGGAGCGGGTCTTGAAACGATGCTCGGGCGTCAGCCGCCGTCGCTCGGTCTGCGCCAGCACCGTCCCGCTGGCGATTGCCAGAAGCGCATCGTGGGATTCGAAATCGTCCTCGGATTCGAAAAACGGCTCGTTGGTCGCCACCAGCGCGATGCCCCGGTCGTAGGCCGCCTCGATCAGCGCCGGCTCGGCGCGCGCTTCGAGGTCCGTGCCGTGGCGCTGCAGCTCGACATAGAGCCGGTCCCCGAACCGTTCCTCGAGGGCCGCCAGCCGCGCCATCGCCGGGCCGTCCATCCCGTCCGCGAACAGCGGCGTGATCGCGCCCTCGGCGCCGCCGGTCAGGCAGATCAGTCCCGCCACCGATTCCGGCGCCAGCCAATCGACCGGCGCCACCGCCCCTGTCCGGTCGCCTTCCAGGTAGGCGCGCGAGATCAGCCGTGAGAGGTTCGAATAGCCCGCCTCGGTCTGGGCGATCAGGACCACCGTTTCCTTGCCGCTGCGCCGGCGCTCGGCCCCCGGGCGGTCCTCACGGTCGCCGAAATCGACAGCCAGCTCGCAGCCGACGATCGGCTGCAGGCCCTTTTCGGCGGCCCGTTCCGAGAACTCCATGGCCCCGAAGAGGTTGGCCGTGTCGGCGATGCCGAGGGCGGGCTGCTTGTCGGCGATCGCCCGCTCGATGAGCGGACCCAACCGCAGCGCCCCCTCCAGCAGCGAGAAGGCCGAATGCACGTGCAGATGCACAAATCCCGGTGAGCTCATCGCCGTCTCTTGTGCCACCGCGCCGCGCCCGCGCCAAGCCGGCCGGGGCGCTTTCAACAACTCGCCTCACACCACAAGCGCGATTGCGTCGATCCACGTCAGCGCCATCGCGGAAAACGCCGCCAGCGCCACCAGCGCCATCGCGTCCTTGAACCAGTCCGTCATCGTGACCCCCGACTCCATGATTGCGGGGCTGACAGTATGTTCTCGTTTTGTTCTTGTCCAGAAGATCCTGTTCGGGCACCGCACCGTGGTTAATCGACTGTCGCGAACCGGACCGGCGCCTGCCGGCCGTCGACGCCCTACAGCGTCATCGGGACGACCCTGCCCTCATCGAGCGTCACCACCCGGTCGGCGAGCCGGGCCAGATCGTGATTGTGGGTCGCGATGACGCTGGCGGCGCCCTGGCCGCGGATAAGCTCCCCCAGCGCCGCGAAGACGTCCCGCGAGGTGTCCGGATCGAGGTTGCCGGTCGGCTCGTCGGCCAGCACCAGGGCCGGCTGATTGGCCATCGCGCGGGCGATCGCCACCCGCTGCTGTTCGCCGCCCGAGAGCTCCGCCGGGCGATGGTTGCCGCGCTCGGTCAGCCCCATGCGCCTGAGCAGCACTTCCGCCCGCGCGTTGGCGTCCCCTGGCGCGGCGCCGCCGATGAGCTGCGGCATGGCGATGTTCTCCAGCGCCGTGAATTCGGGCAGCAGATTGTGGAACTGATAGACGTACCCGACCCAGCGCCGCCGCATCATCGTGCGCGTCCGGTCCGACATCACCGAGGTGGGCTGGCCGCCCAGAAGCACCTCCCCGGCGCGCTGCCGCTCGAGGAGCCCCGCGACATGCAGGAGCGTCGACTTGCCGGCTCCCGACGGGGCGACGATGGCGACGATTTCGCCCGGCGCCGCCTCGAGCGAGGCCCCCCTCAGGACCTCGATCATCCGCTCGCCGTCGTGGTAGCGCATCTCGACGCCTTCGAGGCTGAGACGCGCCGTTTCACCCATAGCGCAGCGCCTCGACGGGATCGTACTGGGCGGCGCGCCAGGCCGGGTAGAGCGTCGCCAGGAAGCTCAGTCCCAGCGACAGCGCCAGCACGAAGAAGACCTCGAAGGGGTCGATCCGCGAGGGCAGTTCGGACAGAAAGAACACGTCCGGCGGAAACAGCGCCACCCCGACGACGTCCGAGACCCAGGCCCTGAGGGCTTCCGCGTTGGCGGCGATCACAAGGCCCAGCGCCAGCCCCACGGCTGTACCAAGAAAGCCGATCGAGGCCCCGGTCACGCAGAAGATGCGCATGATCGAGGCGCGGGTGGCGCCCATGGTGCGCAACACGGCGATATCGGTTCCCTTGTCTTTGACCAGCATCACCAGCGAGGAAATGATGTTGAAGGCCGCCACCAGGATGATCATCGAGAGGATCGCGAACATCACCACCCGCTCCACCTGCAGCGCTTCGAAGAAGGTCTGGTTGCGCTGCTGCCAGGAATAGAACACGAGCGGCCGGCCCGCCGCCTCGGCGATCGGCCGGCGCAGCGTTTCGGTGGCGTCCGGATCGTCCAGGAAGACCTCGATGGAGGACGCCTGGTAGAGGCGCTCGTAGTCGTCCGAGAAATCCTTGTCGAGCGCGTCGAAATCGAGCGGATCCAGCTCGATCGGTGCCGTCCCGGGCCGCAGCACATCGTCGTACAGCCGGAAATAGTCCTGCGCGGCCTGCAACGGCATGAAAACGAAAAGGGAGTCGAATTCCACCATTCCCAGATCGAGGATGACGCTGACCGGGAAGCTGCGCATCTGCGGGGTGCGCCCGAACGGCGTCACCGCGCCCTCCGGCGTGATGATGGTGATGCGGTCCCCGATCGAAACCCCCAGATTGCGCGCCAGCCGGTGCCCGAGGGCAACGCCGCCGCTGCCGTCCCATTCGTCCCAGCCGCCCAGCACCGGCGCGTCGAGGAGCGCCGGCAGCTTCGAGATGGAGGCGAAATCCATGCCCCGCACCGAGACCCCGGTTGAGGTGCCGACCCCGGAGGCGAGCGCCTGCCCCTCGACATAGGCGATCGCCGCCGTCACCCCGTCGACGGTCTCGATGCGCGAGACGACCTCGTCATAGTCGGTCAGCCGGGATTCGACCGGAAAGGCCGTGAAATGCCCGTTCAGCCCGAGGATCTTTTCGAGCAGCTGGGCCCGGAAGCCGCCCATCACGCTCATGACCACGATCAGCGTCGCCACGCCGATGGCGATGCCCGCGAGCGTCAGCGCCGCGATGACCGAGACGAAAGCGTCCCTGCGCCGCGAGCGCAGGTAGCGCATCGCGACCATCCACTCGAATCGGGAAAACGGACCGGGGTCCCTGTCCGGAATGACGGCGACGGGTGCAGCGGCGATCTCGGTCAAACCGTGTCCCGCCGCTCGGGCTCGACCAGCGCCACCAGGCGCCCCGCCGCGTCGTCGAGGCCGAGCATCTGCCGCTCGCCTGTCGCCCGCACCTTGATCTCGACCTCTCCCGATTTCAGCCCCCGCGGCCCGACGATGAGCTGATAGGGCAGGCCGATCAGGTCGGCGGCGGCGAACTTCTCGCCGGCGCTGGCGTCGTCGCGGTCGTCGTGCAGCACGTCCAGACCGGCCTTGGTGAGGCCCCGATAGAGCGTTTCGCACGCCGCCGCGCACGCCGGGTCGCCGGGCTTCAGATCGATCAGGCCGACCTCGAACGGGGCCACCGACACCGGCCAGACGATCCCGTCCTTGTCGTGGCTCGCCTCGATGATCGCGGGGACCACGCGGGTCAGCCCGATGCCGTAGGAGCCCATATGCACCGGCACCTCGTTTCCTTCGGCGTCGCTGACCATGGCGCCCATGGCCTGCGAGTACTTGGTGCCGAAATAGAAGATCTGCCCCACCTCGATCCCGCGCGCGGCCAGGCGCTTGTCCGGCGGCACCTGGTCCGCGAACGCCGCCTCGTCGACGACGTCGTCGGTGGCGGCATAGAGCGATGTCCAGTCCGCGACAATGCCGGAAAGGTCGCCGTCGTAGTCGGTATCGGGACCCGGGATCGGCTTGTCGAGCAGGTCGGCGTGGCAGAACACGCCGCTCTCCCCGGTTTCGGTCAGCACGTGGAATTCGTGGCTGAGGTCGCCCCCGATGGGTCCGGTCTCGGCCCTCAGCGGCACCGTGGTCAGTCCCATGCGGTGGAAGGTCCTCAGATAGGCGACGAACATGCGGCGATAGGCGGCGCTCGACCGCTCCTTGTCGAGATCGAACGAGTAGGCGTCCTTCATCAGGAATTCGCGCGAGCGCATGGTGCCGAAACGCGGCCGGATCTCGTCCCGGAACTTCCACTGGATGTGGTAGAGATTGAGCGGCAGCTCGCGATACGAGCGCACATGGGTCCGGAAGATGTCGGTGATCACCTCCTCGTTGGTGGGCCCGTAGATCATCTCGCGACCGCCGCGATCGGTGATCCGCAGCATCTCCTGGCCGTAGGCGTCGTAGCGGCCGCTCTCGCGCCACAGCTCGGCGAACTGCAGGGTCGGCATGATCATCTCGATCGCCCCGGCCCGGTTCTGCTCTTCCTCGATGATCCGCTGCACCTTGCGCAGGACGCGATAGCCCAGCGGCAGCCAGGAATAGCTGCCCGCCCCCTGCTGCTTGAGCATGCCGGCGCGCAGCATCAGCCGATGCGAAACGACCTCGGCTTCCTTGGGTGTCTCGCGCAGAAGCGGGAGGAAATATCGGCTCACACGCATCGGGGGTGATTCTGGTCCGGTTGGCGCGGGCACACAAAACGCGATCTTCAACGCAAACTCAAGGCCGACCGAATCCGACCCCCGCGATGACGGCCGGCGTTAAGCTTGTCACATTGCGGACACAGCCCGCTGGCAGAATTCACGTGACAGGTGATTCGCACCTTGTTAGGGTGCGGGCCACAAGAAAAGCGGTGAGTTTTGAAGCCGCTACCGACGCTGACAACGTCAAGGGAGGAGCGCTGGCCGCCACCAATTGTGTGCTTAAGACCAGCGATTTGTCGCGTAACTTCCAGAGGCAGGGCAGCGCCCTGCCTTTTCTTCTGCGGGTCGTTTTCGGCGCCCATTTTGAACGCCGGGGCGGGCACGCACTAACACGCCGCTTCGGCACCTTTGCATCGCTGCTCACCGCTGCCGCCGAAACGCGGCGAGGCTGCCGGCCGGATCGGAACCCTTGTCGGTCGCCAGGCCAGGCTACTGCCAGTAGTCCGTCAGCCAGGGCAGCCCCAGCGCCCAGTTGACCGCAAAGGTCAGCACCAGCGCCAGCACCGTCGCCGCGATCAGCTTTGGCCACAGACGCAGCCGATGCGGCGCACCCGGGTCGGTCCCCTGGATGCGTTCGCCGACGTCCGCCTGGCTGCTGCGGAAGCCGATCGGCAGCACGATGAAAAAGCTCAGCCACCACAGCACGAAATAGACTGCCAGGGCGCTGGTCAGGTTCATGATCGTCTAGACCCGGTGAACAACCACATCCACCCAGGGCCTCTTGCCCCAGACATTGTCGATCTCGCCGCGCACGGCGCGACGCAACGCCTCCGCGAAGCTCGCCGGCTCGGCCATTCGCTTGCGCGACAGGCTCCGGATCACCCCTTCGACGGCGTCGGCGGCGACGTTGGGCAGGTTGTCCTCGCCGCCGCCGGTGACCGGAATGCCGCTGAATCTCAGTTCCGGTCCGGCGACAACGCGTCCGGAACTGTCGACCGCCAGCGACACCGCGATATGGCCGGCCCTGGAGAGCTTGCGGCGCTCGCTCACCCGGCTTTCCTCGGCGTCGCACAACAGGTTGCCGTCCAGATAGAGGCGCCCCGAGGGCACCTCGCCGCGGTTGACCCGGGGCGTCGGGAAGAGCTGCACCAGGTCGCCGTTGCGCGCCTCGAGCACCGATTTGATCCCCGCCGCGCGCGCCAGCTCGGCCTGCCGGGTCAGGTGCAGCGCTTCCCCATGCACCGGCAGCAGCACGTCCGGGCGCAGCATCGCGTAGAGCCGCTTGAGCTCCTCGATGCGCGGATGGCCCGAGGTGTGCACGAGCGCATCGCGGTCGGTGATCACCTTCAGCCCCTGGTCGAGGAGCAGGTTCTGGATATCGATGACCTCACGGTCGTTCCCGGGGATGGTCCGAGAGGAGAAAATCACCGTGTCGCCCGGCGCCAGCTCGATGGCCGGATGGTCCTTGCGGGCGATGCGCGCCATCGCGGCCCGGTATTCGCCCTGCGAGCCGGTGCAGATCAGCAGCGTCTTGTTGCGCGGCACCTGCGCGAAGGCATCCTGGTCGTGGAATTCGGGAATGCCCTCCAGCATGCCCATTTCCCGGGCGATCCGCGAGATACGGTGCACCGCCCGCCCCGCGGCGATGACGGTTCGGCCGGCTTTCCGGGCGGCCCGCGCGATCGAGATCATGCGCCCCACATTGGACGCGAAGATAGTCACCGCCACCCGGTGTTCGGCTTCCGCGACCAGTTTTTCGAGCGTCACGGCGACCTCGGCTTCACTCGGGCTTTCTCCCTGGCGGGTGGCGTTGGTGCTGTCACACACCACCGCCAGCGGCCGCACCTGGTTGCCGATCGCCTCGAGACGCCTGATGTCCGTCGGCGGCCCCCCGATGGGGTCCGGGTCGAGCTTCCAGTCGCCGGTGTGCACGACGTTGCCGGCCTCGGTGGTGATCAGCAGCGCATAGTTTTCGGGGATCGAATGGGCCATCTCGATCCACTCGACGCCGAACCCGCCCACGCTCACCGGCTTGCCGGGTTCGATGATGGTCACCGGCACCGATGATTCGAAGCCGTTGGCGCGCGCCTTGGCATCGAGCATCGCCTTGGTGAAGGCGGAGCAGTAGACCGGGCAATTCAGGTCGGGCCACAGGTCAAGCACCGCCCCGTAATGGTCCTCGTGCGAGTGGGTGAGCGCCAACGCCTCGATGCGGTCGACCTCTTCGTGCAGGAACCGGATATCGGGCATCACCAGTTCGATGCCCGGCAGGTGGGGCCCGGGAAAGGTCACCCCGCAATCGACGATCAGCCAGCGCCGGTTGTCGGCAGGGCCGAGCCCGTAGGCGGCCAGATTCATGCCGATTTCGCCGACCCCGCCCAGGGGCGCGAAAACGAGCTCGCCGGCGCTCACGAGGCCGGCTCCGGCGCCGATCGCAGGTCGAACACCTCCCCGGCCGCGACGATCTGCTCGCGCCCCTCACGCATGACGAGCAGCCGTCCCTTGGCGTCCAGACCGCGCACCGTGGCCATGTAGCTTTCGGTTGTCGTGGTGATCCGCATCGGCCGGCCCAGCCCGAAGGCGTGCCCGAGCCAATCCCGTCGAATGCTGCCGAGCCCCGCCCCGCGGTTCCATTCGGTCAGCCGTTCGGGAACGGCCGCGCTCAGGCGCGCGAAAAGCTCGTCGCGATCGGTTCGGTAGCCCTCGGCGCCGAGATCGGTGGCCGGATGGTCGGTCCCTTGCGGATGCGAGACGATATTGACCCCGAACCCGGCGACCGCGAACCGGCGCGCGCCGTCGAGACCGCCTTCGAGCAGGATCCCGGCGCATTTGCGCCCCGCGATCATGAGGTCGTTGGGCCACTTCAACTCCGCCGCCGGGCTGTCGGGCGCCGCGGCGGCCGCCACCGCGTCGTGCAGGGCCAGGGCCAGCGCCAGCGATAGTTCGGCCATCGTCTCGGGCGGCGCCGGATCGGGCAGCAACAGCGAGGCGTAAAGATTCCCTGGCGGCGAGCGCCACTCGCGGGACCGTCGGCCCCGGCCGGCAGTCTGTTCGTCGGCGACCAGCCACACCGGTCCCGCCTCGCCGCCCCTGGCGCGCCGCATGAGCTCACCGCTGGTCGAGCCCACCGATCGCCGATGTTCGAGACCCATCCCGGCTTCCCGGGCAAAAGCGCCGAGCGCCGGCACCTCAGAACAAACTCCCCGCCGCCCCGCCGGCCAACGGCGTCAGCCAGGAACCGACGGTGAGATAGTACGAGGCCACGAGAATCCCGGTCACCGCGATCACCAGCCGCAATTCGCCCGGCGCCGCCTCGAAGGTGCGCGTCGGCTCGTCGAAATACATTACCCGTACGATCTTCAGGTAGTAGAAGGCGCTCACCGCGCTCATCAGCACCCCGATCACCGCCAGTACGTAGAGCTTGGCGTCGATGGCGGCCAGGAACACGTGCCATTTGGCGAAAAATCCGGCCAGCGGCGGCAGACCGATCAGCGAGAACAGGAACAGCGCCATCAGCCCCGCGACGAACGGCTGGCTGCGGCTGAGCCCCGCCATCTCGGCGATCTGCTCGACATAGGCGTTTTCCGATCTCAGCGATAGCACGCAGGCGAAAAGCCCGATCGTCATGACCATGTAGATCGCCATGTAAATCGCGACCCCCTGCACCCCGACCTCGGTGCCGGCGCTCAGCCCCACCAGCGCGAAACCCACATGCCCGATCGAGGAGTAGGCGATCAGCCGCTTGACGTTGGACTGGCCGATGGCCGCGAACGCCGCCAACCCCATCGAGGCGATGGACAAAAAGATGACGATCTGCCGCCATTCGCCGGCGATCGGCTCGAAGGTCGCGTAGGTCAGGCGGATGAACAGCGCCATCGCCGCCACCTTGGGCGCCGCCGCGAAAAAAGCCGTCACCGGCGTCGGCGCGCCCTCGTAGACGTCGGGCGTCCACATGTGGAACGGCACCGCCGATATCTTGAAGGCAAGCCCGGCGACCAGGAACACGAGCCCGAATGTCAGGCCCAGCGATCCCCCGCCCTCGGCCACGATTCGGGTGATTTCGGAAAACTGCGTGTGGCCGGTGAACCCGTATACAAGCGAGGCGCCATACAGCAGCATGCCGGAGCTCAGCGCCCCGAGCACGAAATATTTCAGTCCCGCCTCGGTCGCCCGGTTGGAGTCGCGCTTGATCGCGGCGACGACATAAAGCGCCAGCGACTGCAGCTCGAGCCCGACATAGAGCGATATCAGGTCGGCCGCCGACACCATCAGCATCATGCCAAGGCTCGCCAGCAGCACCAGCACCGGATACTCGAACTTGTTCAGGGCATGTTCCTTGCCCGCCGACATCGACAGCACCAGCGCCAGCGCCGAGCCGGTAAGGACCAGGACCTTCATGAACCGGGCAAACCCGTCCTGGATGAACGCGCCGTTGAACACCGCGCCCTCGCCCGGCCACAGGGCAACGAACAGCGCCACGGCCGCCAGAAGCCCGATCGACACTCCCAGGACCAGCCTGGGCGCCCCCGTGCGGTCGAAAACGCCGACCATCAAGAGAACGATGGCGCCCGCTAGCAGCGCCAGCTCCGGATAGGCCGGCGCCAGAGCGGCGATCGATGTGAGATCACTGACCATTGCCGCTCACAGCCCCGCTACATCGACGGCGCCGGTACCCAGCGCTGCCGTGTATTGATCGACCAGCGCCCCGACCGAGGCGGCCGTCGCGTCCAGGATCGGCGCCGGATAAAGCCCGAACAGGATCGTCAGCACCACCAGCGGCACCAGCACCACCGATTCCTTGCGGTTGAGGTCGAGGATCGATTTCAGGTTCTCCTTTTCCAGCAGCCCGAAAATGACCCGGCGATAGAGCCACAGCGCATACGCCGCGCTCAGGATGACGCCGATCGCGGCGGCGACCGCCACCCAGGTGTTGACCTGGAAGATCCCGATCAGCGTCAGAAACTCGCCCACGAAACCCGACGTGCCCGGCAGCCCGACATTGGCCAGGGTGAAGACCATGAACGCGAAGGCATATTGGGGCATCCGGTTGACCAGCCCGCCATAGGCGGCGATCTCCCGCGAATGGGTTCGGTCGTAGACGACCCCCACGCACAGGAACAGCGCCGCCGAGACGATCCCGTGCGAGATCATCTGGAAGATCGCACCCTGCACCCCGAGCTGGTTGGCCGCGAAGATGCCCATCGTCACGAACCCCATATGGGCGACCGACGAGTAGGCGATGAGCTTCTTCATGTCCTCCTGCACCAGCGCCACCAGCGAGGTGACGAGGATCGCGCAGATCGACAGGAAAAAGACGAAGGGCGCGAAGAAGGCCGAGGCATCCGGGAACATCGGCAGGGAGAATCTGAGGAACCCGTAGCCTCCCATCTTCAGGAGGATCGCGGCCAGGATTACCGAGCCGGCCGTCGGCGCCTCGACATGCGCCTCGGGCAGCCAGCGATGGAACGGCCACATCGGCAGCTTGACGGCGAAGGAGGCGAAGAAGGCCAGCCACAGCCAGAACTGCATCTCCGGCGGAAATTTGACCGTCAGCAGCCTGGCGATGTCGAGGGTGCCCGCGTACCAGTACATCGCCATGATCGCCAGGAACATCAGGATCGAGCCGGTGAAGGTGTAGAAGAAGAACTTGTAGCTCGCCTGCACGCGCCGCCGGCCGCCCCAGATGCCGATGATCAGGAACATCGGGATCAGCCCGCCCTCGAAGAAGACGAAGAACACCGCCAGGTCGAGGCTGGCGAAGACGCCGATCATCATCGTCTCGAGCGCCAGGAACGACACTAGGTATTCTCTCACCCGGCTGTCGATCGGGTCCCAGCTGGCGATGATGCACACCGGCAGGAGCATTGCTGTCAGCACGATGAACAGCACCGAGATCCCGTCGACCCCCATCCGGTAGCCGATCACGTCGCCGATCCACTCGTGGTTCTGCACGAACTGGAAGCCCGGGTCGGACGGGTCGAACAACACCCACAGCACCAGCGAGAAAATGAAGGTGATCAGCGCCGTCGCCAGCGCGATACGGCGCATGTTGGTCTTCGAGACGTCGTCGTTGCCCGGCACGGCGAGCACGAACAACGCCCCCACCAGCGGCAGGAAAGTGATGATCGTCAGAATGTTATGGGCGATCAGCATCAGAGCGATCCCCCCGACGCGATCGCCCAGGTGATGAGCGCTGCCACCCCGATCAGCATCGCGAAGGCGTAGTGGTAGAGATAGCCGGACTGCAGCTTGACGACCTGGGCGGTGACCTGCTTGACGCGGCGGCCGATCCCCTCGACGACGATCCCGTCGACGAACCAGTCGTCAAATCCGCGCCAGATCACGGTCCCGATCCAATATGCCGGCCTGACGAAGACGAGGTCGTAGAGTTCGTCGAAGTACCACTTGTTGAGCAGGAACTGATAGAGCCCTGTGTGGGTGTGCGCGAGCCGGCGCGGAATATCGGGCCGCCGGATGTAGAATTCCCAGGCCACCAGGAACCCCAGCGCCATCGCCCCGGTCGCCGCCGCCTTGATCCAGCCGGGCGCCCGATGGGCCGCCTCGATGAGATGCGTGTCGATCACCATCGAGCTGGCGAAGAAGTCCCTGACGAGCTCTGCCTCGCCGAAGAACAGGCCGAAGAACAGGAAGCCCGCCAGCGCCGAACCCGCCGCCAGCACGTAGAGCGGGATCAGCATCACATTCGGGCTTTCCTTGGCGTGCTCCATGATCTCGGCGGATGCCCGCGGCGCGCCATGGAAGGTCAGGTGGATGAGGCGCCAGGAATAGAAGCTCGTGAAGACCGCCGCGATCACCAGCGCCCAGAAGGCGAAGTCGCCCACTCCCGTCCCGGCGGCCCAGGCGGTCTCGATGATCGAGTCCTTCGAGAAAAAGCCGGCAAACCCGATTTCGGTGAGCGGCAGCCCCACCCCCGTCAGCGCCAGCGTGCCGATGATCATCAGCCAGTAGGTAATCGGCAGGGTGGCGCGCAGCCCGCCCATCTTGCGCATGTCCTGCTCGTGATGCATCGCCGTGATCACCGAGCCGGCGCCCAGGAACAGCAGCGCCTTGAAGAAGGCGTGGGTGAACAGGTGAAAGATCCCGGCCGAATAGGCCCCCAGCCCCAGCCCCACGAACATGTAGCCGAGCTGTGAGCAGGTCGAATAGGCGATCACCCGCTTGATGTCGTTCTGCACCAGACCGACGCTGGCCGCGAAGATCGCGGTGATGGCGCCGATTGCGGTGACCACCGCCAGCGCGGTCTGCGACGCCTCGAACATGGGCGACAGCCGCGCCACCATGAACACGCCCGCCGTCACCATGGTGGCCGCGTGGATGAGCGCCGAGACCGGGGTCGGGCCCTCCATGGCGTCGGGCAGCCAGGTATGCAGCAGGAACTGCGCCGACTTGCCCATCGCGCCCAGGAACAGCAACAGGCAAATCACCGTCATTGCGTCCCACTCGCCCCAAAGCAACGAGATGGTCTTGCCCTCGGCCCCGCTGACCGCCCCGAAGACGGTATCGAAGTCGATCGCGCCGAACATCATGAAGGTCGCGAAGATGCCCAGCGCGAACCCGAAATCCCCCACCCGGTTGACGATGAACGCCTTGATCGCGGCGGCATTGGCGGCCGGTCGCTGGTACCAGAAGCCGATCAGGAGATAGGAGGCCAGCCCGACCCCTTCCCAGCCGAAATACAGCTGCAGGAAGTTGTCGGCGGTCACCAGCGCCAGCATGAAGAAGCTGAACAGCGACAGGTAGGCGAAGAACCGGGGCCGGTGCGGGTCCTCGGCCATGTAGCCGATCGAGTAGACATGCACGAGGGCCGAGATCGTGGTGACGACAACCAGCATGATCACGGTCAGCGCGTCGACCCGGATGGCCCACCGCAAATCCAGCGCCCCCGACTGCACCCAGCGGAAGAGCTCGATTTTGATCGTCTCGTGCTCGGCGCCGGCCCCGGTCAGGAAGCCGAGCAGGACGATCCAGCTCAACACCGCCGAGATCACCAGCAGCCCCGACGTGATGATCTCCGAAGACCGCTCGCCGATGGTGCGTCCGAGCAGCCCCGCGACCAGGGCCCCCAGCAGCGGGAACAGGACAATGGCTTGAAAGATCAACGTCTAGAGCCTTCCTTGGCCAGATTGAGTCAATTCTGTTTCTCGTCCGGTGAGGCGATCCACGCGGAAGTCGGCGCAGCCCGCAGCAGACCTACGGGCAAGCCGGCCGACAAAGTGGGCGCCCACCGGGCGGATACCCGAAGGGCCGGGCCGTTTTGGCGCAATGCCGGCAGGCTTCGGCTGGAGCGTATCGACATACGCCCGGCGCCGAACCCCTTGACCTTGAACCAAACCGGCTCCGGCAGAATGGCTTGATCTGGCCATGGAAGGCTCTACCCCCGCATCATGTTGACGTCGTCGACCGCGATCGAGCCGCGGTTGCGATAGAAGACCACCAGGATCGCCAGCCCGATCGCCGCTTCGGCCGCCGCCACCGTCAGCACCATCAGCGCGAACACCTGCCCGGCAAGGTCATGGAGATAGGCCGAGAAGCCGACGAAGTTGATGTTGACCGCCAACAGGATCAGCTCGATCGACATCAGGATGACGATGATGTTCTTGCGGTTGAGGAAGATCCCGAACACCCCGAGGGTGAACAGGATCGCCCCGACGGTGAGGAAATGTCCTAGCCCGATGCCCGCCGCCATCGCTCAGATCCCCTTGCCGAATTCGACATTCACGAGCTCCACCGAGTCCTCGCGCCGGCGCCCGACCTGCTCGCCGATGTTCTGACGTCTCACCCCCGGCCGGTGCCGCAGCGTCAGCACGATGGCCCCGATCATCGCCACCAGCAGGATCACCCCCGCCGCCTCGAACAGATAGACGTAGCGGGTGTAGATGATCTGCCCCAGCGCCTGGGTGTTGGAGACGGTCCCGCCCGGCATCGGCGCCGCGCTGCCGCTGATCGCTTCCGGTGAGATGACCCAGGTGCCGGCGACCAGCACGAGCTCGAGCAGAAACACAACTCCGATGAGCAACCCCACCGGCATGTATTGCAGAATGCCCTGCCTGAGCTCGGCGAAATCGACGTCGAGCATCATGACGACGTAGAGGAACAGCACCGCCACCGCCCCGACATAGACGACGATCAGGATGAGCGCCAAAAACTCCGCCCCGGCGAGCAGGAACAGGCCCGCCGCGTTGACGAAGGCGAGGATCAGGAACAGCACCGAATGCACCGGATTGCGCGAGGCGATGACCATCAGCGCCGAGGCGATGCACACGGCCGCGAAGAGGTAGAAGAAGATCAGCGCCAGGGTCATCGCGGGTCCTCCGCTGGCCCTCTCAGCCAATAGTCGGCCTCGCTCGACCCCCTCCCCGACCCTCCCCCTTTCAGGTGGAGGGGGGTTCTCGCAAAGCGAATTGTCCCACCCCCCCCAGCAAGGGGGAGCTCGGCGCAAGGCGCCGGGAGGGGGTTGGCAGTATCAGCAGCGCGGTCGATCATGCCATTCCTCAGCGATACGGGGCGTCGGATTCGAGATTGGCCGCGATCGCCCGCTCCCAGCGGTCGCCGTTGGCAAGCAGGCGCTCCTTGTTGAAATAGAGCTCCTCGCGCGTCTCGGTCGCGTATTCGAAGTTCGGCCCCTCCACGATCGCGTCGACCGGGCAGGCCTCCTGGCACAGCCCGCAATAGATGCACTTGACCATGTCGATGTCGTACTTGACGGTGCGCCGCGTGCCGTCATTCTGGCGCGGGCCGGCCTCGATGGTGATCGCCTGGGCCGGGCAGATCGCCTCGCACAGCTTGCACGCGATGCAGCGTTCCTCGCCGTTCGGGTACCGTCGGAGCGCGTGCTCGCCGCGAAAGCGCGGGCTCACCGGCCCCTTCTCGAACGGATAGTTGATCGTCGGACGCGGCTTGAACGAGTAGCGCCAGGCGAGCAGGAACGCCGAGATCAGCTCTCGCAGGAGCAGGGAATTGGCAAACTGCAATACTCGCATTCCGTCCCCTTCCCCCCTCAGACCGCGCCGCCATGCCAGCCCCAGCCGGTGAGCTGCAGCACGATGGCGACGGCGAAGATCATGAAAATCGACAGCGGCAGGAACACCTTCCAGCCCAACCGCATCAGCTGGTCGTAGCGGTAGCGCGGCACGATCGCCTTGGTCATGGAGAACAAATAGAAAAAGACGAACACCTTCAGCACGAACCACACCGCCCCGGGCACCCAGGTGAAGGGCACGACATCGAAAGGCGGCAGCCAGCCGCCCATGAACAGAAGCGTCAGCAGCGCGCACATCAGGATGATGGCGACGTATTCCCCGAGGAAAAACAACAGGAACGGGGTCGAGGAGTATTCGATCATGTGCCCGGCGACGAGCTCGGATTCGGCCTCCACCAGGTCGAAGGGCGGCCGGTTGGTCTCCGCCAGCGCCGAGACGTAGAAGACCACGAACATCGGCAACAGCGGCAGCCAGAACCAGTTGAGGAACGCCAACTGCGGCACACCGATCAGGTGCGCCAGCCCCATCTCCTTCTGGGCGGTGACGATGTCGTTGAGGTTGAGCGAGCCCACGCACAACAGAACCGTGATGATCACGAAGCCGATCGAAACCTCGTAGCTGACCATCTGCGCCGCCGAGCGCAGCGCCCCCAGCAGCGGGTATTTCGAGTTCGACGCCCAGCCCCCCATGATGACGCCGTAGACCCCCAGCGAGGAGATCGCGAAGATGTAGAGGATGCCGACATTGATGTCGGCCAGCGCCCAGCCGTCGTCGATCGGCACCACCGCCCAGGCCGACAGCGCCAGCACCGCCGTCACCAGCGGCGCCAGCAGATACACCACCTTGTCGGCGGCCGCCGGGATCACCGGCTCCTTGAACAGAAATTTCAAGAGGTCTGCGAACGACTGCAGCAGCCCCCAGGCCCCGACCACGTTCGGCCCGCGCCGCAATTGCACCAGCGCCCAGATCTTGCGGTCCGCGAACAGGATATAGGCCGTGAACAGGAGCAGCGCGATCAGGAACGCCAGCGCCTTCCACACGAAGCCCACGCTCGCCCCCCACCCCAGGACGGGCACGCCCAGAAGATAGTCCAGCGCGGCGAGAAGCGCGTCCATTTCCCTACTCCGCCGCCTGCTTGATGCCGGCCCGCACCTCGGCGCATTCGGCCATGGTCTTCGAGGCCCGGGCGATCGGATTGGTCAGATAGAAGTCCGGCACCATGGCGCCGAAGTCCCAGTCCGGGGCCTCGACCGCTCGCTCGGCGAGCGCCGCGATGTCGGCGGGATCGCCGGGCACGATCTTGTCGATCTCCGCCAGGTGCGGGAACTCGGCGTACATCGCCGCCCGCAGCCCGGTGAGCGAGTCGAAGGGCAGCGGCATGCCCATTACCCCCGACAGGGCTCGGAAGATGGCCCATTCCTCGCGCGCCTCGCCGGGCGGGAAGACGGCCCGGTCGGTCATCTGTACGCGCCCTTCGATGTTCACATAGGTGCCCGATTTTTCGGTATAGGCGGCCCCCGGCAGGATCACGTCGGCGCGGTGCGCCCCGGCGTCCCCGTGCGTGCCCACATAGACGATGAACGCGTCTCCGGCGGCGCTTAGGTCGAATTCGTCGGCGCCGAGCACAAAGACGACGTCCATCTCGCCGCGCCCCGCCGCCTGCAGCTGGTCGTAGGAACACACCCCGCCGTCATGGGGCACGAAGCCGATGTCGAGCCCGCCGACCCGGCCCGCGGCGTTGTGCAGCACCGCGAACCCGTTCCACTCCGCGCTTGCGGCGCCGGCATTGACCGCGATCTTCGCCGCCAGCGCGAGCGCGTCGCGCCCCGGGTCCTTGCCGTCCGGGGCGGTCGCGGCAGCCTCGCCGACGATGATCAGCGGCCGGCTGGCCTCGTCCAGCACCTTGGCAAAGTCCGATTTGCCCTCCGCCAGTTCGCGAAGCGCCTTTGTCCCCGTTCCCAGGTGCGTGGCGTCGTAGGTCAGGTCCACCGGCTCGCCGATCAGCGCAATCGGCAGCGGTTTGGCCCGCCACGCCTTGCGAATGCGCGCGTTGAGCACCGCCGCCTCGGCCCGCGGATTGACCCCGACCAGCAAGATCGCATCGGCCTCGTCAATGCCGGCGATGGCGGGGTTGAACAGGTAGCTCGCCCGTCCCTTGTCCGGCTCCAGCGCCGACAGCGGCGGCCGGCAATCGGTCATGCCCGAGCCCAGCTGTGCCATCAGCGCCTTGAGCGCATACATGTCCTCGACCGCCGCCAGGTCGCCGGCGATGGCGCCGATGCGCCTGCCGTCCTTGCCCTTCAGCGCCGCGGCGACTGCGGCGAAGGCCTCGTCCCAGCTCGCCGGTTTCAGCTTGCCGCGCTTGCGCACGAACGGGGTATCGAGCCGCTGCGTCCTCAGCCCGTCCCAGACGAAGCGGGTCTTGTCGGAGATCCACTCCTCGTTGATGGCGTCGTTGATCCGGGGCAGAACTCTCAGCACCACCCCGTCCCGGCTGTCGACCCGGATCGCCGAGCCAAGCGCGTCCATGACGTCGATCGACTCGGTTTTGTTGAGTTCCCACGGCCGCGCCCGGAACGCATAGGGACGCGAGGTGAGCGCCCCCACCGGGCACAGATCGATGACGTTGCCCTGCAACTCCGAGGCCATGGCGGATTCAAGATACGTGGTGATTTCCATGTCCTCGCCGCGCCCCGTCGCGCCGAGCTCGGGCACCCCGGCCACCTCCGCGGCGAACCTGACGCACCTGGTGCACTGGATGCACCTGGTCATCGTCGTCTTGACCAGCGGCCCGATATATTTGTCCTCGACGGCCCGCTTGTTCTCCGCGAAGCGGGAGCCGGCGAGCCCGTAGGCCATCGACTGATCCTGCAGATCGCACTCCCCGCCCTGGTCGCAGATCGGGCAGTCCAGCGGGTGGTTGATGAGCAAAAACTCCATCACCCCCTCGCGGGCCTTTTTGACCATTTCGGTCTTGGTGAAGACCTCCGGCGGCTCGCCGTTGGGGCCCGGGCGAAGATCCCTCACCCCCATCGCGCAACTCGCCTGCGGCTTGGGCGGGCCGCCCTTGACCTCGATCAGGCACATCCGGCAGTTGCCGGCCACCGACAGCCGCTCGTGATAGCAGAAATGCGGGATTTCGGCGCCCGCCGCCTCGCACGCCTGCAGCAGCGTGAAATGGTCCGGGACCTCGATGAGCTGGCCGTCGATCTTGATTTGAGCCATCGTCCCGCCCCTACCCGCACCGCTGCGTTTGCCAGAGCCTGACGTGTTCGAGATGCGCCCAGTCGAAGGCGTAATCCGTGTTGCCGTGCGCCTCCAGATGCTCGAGCCGTGCCTTGGCTTCGGCGAGGGTGGGGATGTGGCCCTCCTCGACCTGCCACATCACGAAATGGGGCGTCCCCGGTTTCTCGAACCATTCCGCCTTGCGGTTGTAGAAGCGCTGGTGGACGGTCTTCCACACGAACACCTCCAGCTCGGCGGCGCTTTCCCAGACACTCATGTTGACCGCCATCTGCGGATCGTCGAAAGCCCGCACATCGAGCGCGTTGTTGCCTTCGCCAACCAGCCGCCACACGAACCCGGGCATGCGCTCGGCCATGGCGTTGACGCGGTCGAGATTGTCCACGAAATCGGCGATCCTCGGGTCGTCGACCGGATAGCGCAGCCTGCCGATGTTGAGTTGTGCGAGATGCATGGTCACTGAGCCGCCACCGCCGGCAGATCGTCCTCGGAGCCGGCGCGCGCCGTATAGGCGTCCATGCGCTCCTCGATGACACCCCGATAATTGCGAATGAGCCCCTGGATCGGCCAGGCCGCGGCGTCTCCGAGCGCGCAGATCGTGTGGCCTTCGACCTGCTTGGTGACCTCGAACAGCATGTCGATCTCGCGCCGCTCGGCCCGCCCCTCGACCATGCGCGCCATCACCCGCATCATCCAGCCGGTCCCCTCCCGGCACGGCGTGCACTGCCCGCAGCTTTCGTGGGCATAGAAGGCCGAGAGGCGCCAGATCGCCTTGATGATGTCGGTGGACTTGTCCATCACGATCACCGCGGCGGTGCCGAGCCCGGATTTGAGCTCCGCGAGCCCGTCGAAATCCATGCTGGCGTGCCGGATGTTTTCGGCCGTCACGCACGGCACCGAGGCACCGCCCGGGATCACCGCCAGCAGGTTGTCCCAGCCCCCGCGCACGCCGCCGCAGTGCTTTTCGATCAGCTCCTCGAAGTCGATGCCCATCTCCTCCTCGAAGGTGGCGGGCTGCTCGACATGTCCCGAGACGCAGAAGAGCTTGGTGCCGGTGTTGTTGGGCCGCCCGAATGAGGCGAACCAGCTCGCCCCGCGTCTAAGGATATCGGGCACCACGGCGATCGACTCGACATTGTTGACCGTTGTCGGGCAGCCATAGACCCCCATCGCCGCCGGGAACGGCGGCTTCAGCCGTGGCAGGCCCTTCTTGCCTTCCAGGGATTCCAGCAGGCCGGTTTCCTCGCCGCAGATATAGGCCCCGGCGCCGGTATGCACGACGATGTCGAAATCCCAACCATGCTTGTTGTTCGGACCGATCAGCTTGCCGTCGTAGGCCTCGCGAACCGCCGCCTCCAGCCGCTCCCGCTCGCGCCAGAACTCGCCGCGCACATAGATGAACGCCGTATGCGCGTCCATGGCCCGCCCGGCCAGCAGGGCCCCCTCGATCAGGAGGTGCGGGTCGTGGCGCAGGATTTCCCGGTCCTTGCAGGTACCGGGCTCGGATTCGTCGGCGTTGATGACCAGATAGTGCGGACGGCCATCGGACTGTTTGGGCATGAACGACCATTTCAGCGCCGTCGGAAAGCCGGCCCCGCCGCGGCCCCTCAGGCCCGACGCCTTGACCTCGTCGGTCAGCGCGTCTCGGCCCTTCTCGATCAGCGCCTTGGTGCCGTCCCAGCCGCCGCGCGCCATGGCGCCTTTCAGGCCCCAGTCGCCCTGGCCGTAGAGGTTCGTGAAGATGCGGTCCTTGTCGGCGAGGCTCACGTCGCGCCCCCGCCTTTTTCGGCCTCGGGCAAATCGGTCAGGGTCGTCGGTCCGCTCAGCGCCGCCGAGTTCATGCGCTCGATCTGGGTGCCCGGCGTGATTTCGTCCCCCTTGCCGGCGGCAAACGCGTCGACGATTTCCTCGAACCGCTCGACCGTCAAATCCTCATAGGTGTCCTTGCCGATCAGGACCATCGGCGCATTGACGCAGGCGCCAAGGCACTCGACCTCCTCCCAGCTCATCGTGCCGTCCTTGTTTGTCTGGGACGGCTCCGGACTGATCTTGCGCTGGCACACGGCGCGCAACTCCTCGGCGCCGCGCAGCATGCACGGCGTCGTCCCGCACACCTGGATGTGCGCAACCGTGCCGACCGGCGCGAGCTGGAACATGGTGTAGAAGGTCGCGACCTCGAGCGCCCTTATGTAGGACACCTCGAGCATCTCGGCGACGGTCTCCAGCATCGGCTTGGTGACCCAGCCTTCCTGCTCCTGCGCCCGCATCAGGATCGGCAGGATCGCCGAGGCCTGCCGGCCCTCCGGATACTCCCTGATCTTGTCGGCCACCCATTTCGCGTTCTGCTTGTTGAACGCGAAGCGCTTGGGCTGGGTCTCGGCAAGGCGGCGGACGCTCATCGGTCCACCTCCCCGAAGACCACGTCGATCGAGCCGAGCACCGCTGCCACGTCCGCCAGCATGTGCCCCCGCGTCAGGTGGTCCATCGCCGCCAGATGCGCATAGCTGGGGGCCCTGAGCTTGCACCGGTAGGGCTTGTCGGTGCCGTCGGAGATCAGATAGACGCCGAATTCCCCCTTCGGGGCCTCGACCGCCGCGTAGACCTCCCCTGCCGGCACCTTGTAGCCCTCGGTGTAGAGCTTGAAGTGATGGATGAGCGCTTCCATCGAACGCTTCATCTCGCCGCGCCTGGGCGGCACGATCTTGCCGTCGGCGACCGAAACGGGTGTCTGGCCGCGCTCCGAGCGCAAGAGCTCGACGCACTGCAGCATGATCCGCACCGACTGCCGCATCTCCTCCATGCGCACCAGATACCGGTCCCAGCAGTCGCCATGCTTGCCCACGGGGATGTCGAATTCGAGCTCCGGATAGCACTCGTAGGGCTGCGCTTTC
>Ga0315550_1000583_pt1 | contig 22485 bp, 16 predicted proteins | sample SalMarSW160190MG_2_FD_203100 | JGI IMG/M metagenome (GOLD analysis project Ga0315550, IMG submission 203100) | Salt marsh sediment microbial communities from the Plum Island Ecosystem LTER, Massachusetts, United States - Salt Marsh Sediment SW1601-90 ... | reverse complement strand
TGAACAACAACGGAAAAAAGAAGAATTGGTAATATATAAAGAGAATCCAAATGAATGTCCTTTCAATACGACCGGTCTCAATACGATACGAGACAAGCAAGAAATATTATTTACACCTGCTACTTGTAATAGGTACCAAAAATTATGGTGGAATTCAAGAAGCTCTTTTAATATAAATTATTACATACGTTATAATATTTTTTATATACAAGCATTTTAAAAACTCTTTTAAGACTTAATGGAGAAAAGTAAGTAATAAAAACAATCAGTTCAGATCCCGCGCGCCAGGAAGAAAACAGTCATCTGATAAAGTTGAACAAACTTCAGTTATTCAATAGATAAAATATTTTTTCCAATTATTATGCAGAGTACTGGTAGGAAATATCTGATAGTGTCTGAATTTTATATAGCTTGTCAATGCTGTCATGCCGCCCGCCTGCTCGCCGACGCTCAAAGAGCTTAGTCGAGCTTGACATCCGATCTGGCGGGCGAAGCGGGATTCCCGACACTAATCCGAGTTATTATGAAATGTATCACAAGAATAATCACATTTTTTGCTTTTCATTTAATCGGTTGCTATATTGAAATGCCCGATTGCAGGCGTTAAGTAAGAGAACGCTTAGCCTTTTGGGCTTTTTTTACAAAAGGGCACGCAGCAAAACTGACAGACGCATTCAGCAAAACTTATTCGGGTAGATGGCGAAACTGGCAGACGCGCTAGCCTTAGGAGCTAGTGGAGTAATCCATGGGGGTTCGACTCCCCCTCTACCCACAGAAGTACTGCGGGATGAGAAAATTCATGCGGGTTCTCAGTTGGAAGCTGACCCGCCGGTCAGAAACTGATGCCTTCAGTACTCATAAATTGCATAATTTAAAGGAAGTAAATAGTGGAAGTTACTATTCAATCGTTAACAGATGTCTCTCGCGAAGTGGAAATCACAGCTACAACTGAAGATCTTGCACCTCACTTTGACAAGGCTTATCAAGAACACAGGAAGAAAATTGAAATTCGCGGATTTCGAAAAGGAAAAGCACCTTTAGATATTATAAAAAAACTTTACGGCGATTTGATTGAAAATGATTCGCTGAATGAAATCGCTGCCGAGATGTACCGCAAGGCTGTTAAAGAAAAAGAATTGAAACCTATCGGTGAACCTGTACTTGTCGACATGGATTACAAACGCGGTGAGAGTTTTCGATGCAAGATTCAATACGATATCCGTCCGGCCATAGAAGTGAAACAATACAAAGGTATTGCTGTAGAGAAAATCATTCACACTGTGACCGATGATGAAGTTGAAAAAGAACTTGTTCGTTTGCAGCGTGCCAATGCAATATTGGAAGATATGGAAGCTGTCACTGATCCGGAGCATATTGTTACTGCAACTCTTCAGGACTTGGACGACAGCGGTAATCTTATAATTGGAAAGAAGAGCGACGGCATTCGTTTTTATCTTGCCGACGATCAGTTGGAACAAACATTTAAGGATGCTTTAAAGAATGCCCAAAAAGGCGGCAATTATAAAATACAATTTGAACACAAAAGCGGCGAGCATACACAAACCGTCAACACACAAATCACCGTCACAAAGATTCAAAAAGTTACACTTTTACCGTTAGATGATGCATTTGTAGCCAAGGTTACAAAAGACAAGTTTACTGCCGTCGATTCATTCCGGGCAGGAATTCGTGAAGACATCATTGCTTATTGGAAAGAACAAGGCGAGCGGCAGGTGATAAATTCGATAACGTCTGAAATCATCCGGCTTCATGAATTCCAGGTGCCGGAATCTTTTGTACGAAGTGTACTCGGGGAATTATTGGAAGAGGTGAAGAATGAATATCCCAACAAGTGTTTGCCGGACGAATTCAACATCGAGAAATTTAATGAGGAAAACCGCGAATATGCCGTCTATCAGGCAAAGTGGGCATTATTGCGCGAAGAATTGATCAAAGCAGAGAACATCACCATTTCCGACGGAGACCTTGAAAAGTTAGCGGAAATTGAGTCTGCCAAAATCAAAATTCCAAAAGACCGTCTAATCAGCTACTACAAATCTTCCGCACAAATTAAAGACCGCCTTACAGGCGATAAATTGTTAAAAATACTTATTGACTCGGCAAAAATAAAGGAAGTCCCTGAAAAAGTATAAAATAAAAGGAAGAAATCATTATGGCATATTCCAAAATCTATAACCAGCTCGTTCCCATAGTAATTGAACAAACAGGCCGTGGTGAGCGTTCATTTGATATTTTTTCACGTTTGCTGAAAGAGCGGATTGTCTTCCTGGGCACACCCATCGACGATATCGTTGCCAGTCTTACTATTGCCCAGCTATTATTTCTCGAATCTGACGACCCGGATAAGGACATTCACCTCTATATTAACAGCCCCGGCGGAAGTGTGTCCGCAGGACTTGCGATTTATGATACGATGCAGTATATTCGACCAGATGTGTCCACTATTTGTATGGGTATGGCGGCAAGTATGTCGGCCGTACTATTGGCTGGTGGAATGAAAGGAAAAAGAACGGCACTTCCTAATGCGCGGGTGATGATTCACCAGCCATGGGGTGGTGTGCAAGGTACGGCGTCCGATATCAGTATTCAGGCGGAAGAGATTCTTAAGACCAGGAAACGGATTAACGAGATTCTTTCTACGCATACTGGACGTACGCGAGAACAAGTTGAAAAAGATACGGATAGAGATTATTATCTTGCTGCCGATGAAGCAAAAGAGTACGGATTAATTGATAATATACTCGTGAAGCGAATGAGCGAAGTAAAGAAAGAAAAGTAATCGTTCACAAATTACCGGCTGTAGACAAAAGCCGGAAAAGATATGACACAGAAACCTAAGCAAGGCGAAAAAATTGCGTGTTCCTTCTGCGGACGCACGCCGGAAGAAGTCAACAGTATTATCGCTGGACCGGATGTATATATTTGCGATCTCTGCGTTGGAAGTTCCGTTGATATCATTAAGAACAACATGGCGGCTATTAATGCACGGCGATTTGGTTTCCGCCGTTCGCTTACGCCTGTTGACATAAAAAAATCTCTGGATGAATTTGTAGTCGGACAAGATCATGCCAAGCGCACGCTTGCAGTAGCGGTATATAACCATTATAAACGCATCGACGCAAGTGATCAAATGGCAAATCTTGATGAAGTGGAAATTGAAAAAAGCAATATCCTCCTTGTTGGACCGACTGGAACAGGTAAAACACTGCTGGCACAGACATTAGCGCGAATTCTTGATGTGCCTTTTGCGATTGCAGACGCTACTACATTAACAGAAGCCGGTTATGTTGGCGACGATGTTGAGACAATCCTCGTCTATCTTTTACAGAATGCCGATTATAATGTAGAGAAAGCCGAACGCGGTATTGTCTATATTGATGAGATTGATAAAATTGCCCGTAAAGGCGATAGTGCGTCTATTACGCGCGATGTCTCCGGCGAAGGAGTTCAGCAGGCCCTGCTGAAAATTCTGGAAGGTACTATTGCAGGTGTCCCGCCTAAAGGCGGCCGCAAACATCCCGAACAAAGTCTCATCAACGTTAATACAAGGAACATCCTTTTCATTTGCGGCGGTGCATTTGATGGATTGGAAAAAATTATCGAGCATCGCGTGAGTCAAAATCCGGTCGGATTCGGAGCTGAACTTAAAGGAAAAAAGAGCAAGTCCCGTGAAAAAATTTTACAGCAGGTTGAGCCTGATGATTTGCTCAAGTACGGATTGATTCCTGAATTTATCGGCCGGCTGCCGGTTACTGCCACACTTGAACCGCTCGATGAAAATGCACTCCTGAACATCCTTACACAACCGCGCAATGCAATCGTAAAGCAATATCAAAAACTCTTCTCGCTTGAAGGCGTTGAATTAGAACTTCAGGAGAGTGCTCTAAAAGCGGTTGTCGAAAAAGCGATGGAACGCGGCACGGGCGCCCGTGCTCTACGCACTATTATCGAAGCTGTGATGCTTGACGTGATGTACCATTTACCATCACGAAGCAATGTTTCGAAGTGCATTATTACCAAGGATACCATTCTAAAAGCGAAAGATCCGATTTACCTCTACGAAGAACGAAAATCGGCATAGAGCAGCAGCAAAGAGCACTGGTAATTTCGAATATTGCATCAAATTAATTTTTTATTTTTATGAGAGTACTGCTCGCGGGGAGAACTTCACACACAATCAACGAGAGAGCGGATATCGGCAACTAAATCGAATCGTCACACACGGTCGATCAACAGCCAACCGGTACTGTTCATTCATTGAGTCCCTTTAAAAACAGCTTCGATTTTATTATACCAAGTTTGTTAAGTCGAAACATTGCAGCCGTTCTTAAACAACCCAGACCGTACTTTATGCTTCTTGATAAATTAATTGAAGACGCTTCAGGAAAATATTTGGCCGGACAGGTTATCTCGCCTACTCTAAATCCTGCATATAGTATCTGTGACAGCATCTGATTATCAAAAACAAAATCATTTGAATTATCATCCAGAGAAACTGCTTCCAGAACTTTCCGGGTAAAAGCCCTGTAGCCGGTATGGTATTCCGACAGCTTTTGACTCATTAAAACATTCTGGATTAGCGTTAACATTCTATTATTGACATATTTATATATCGGCATACCTCCCTGAATTGCTTTTCCGCCAAGGATACGGGAGCCAAGCACAACATCGTATTCTCCCGATATAAGCAGGAACACCATTGCGGGAATAAGTTTCGGCGTATATTGATAATCAGGATGAAGCATGACAACGATATCTGCACCGCATTCAAGTGCTGCCCGATAGCAGGATTTTTGATTTCCTCCATAGCCGAGATTTTTTCCATGCACAATCGTACGGATCTTAAGATCCTTCGCAACTGCTACCGTATGGTCGACACTGGCATCGTCAACAAGAATAACCTCGTCGACAATATCGAATGGAATTTCGCGATAAGTGGTTACCAAAGTCTTTTCAGCATTATATGCAGGAAGAACAACGACGATTTTTCTATTTCGTACCATTTATTCTCAGACCTTTCTTTATCTTAGCTATACTCGTTTACTTCTGATAACAATCAAACTATCGATAAATACCTCTATTATCGCTTTGTTTCGTGATCTTAATATCCTGCAATTGCGGCGCTTTTACTTTCAGTTCAAACCTAAATCCTTCTAGCGTTCCCATTGGGAACCATGAAAAACTCATCAGCCAGCAGTGAAGATCTCTGGTAACACTGACCGAAGGAATGAAATGTTTTTTATTTACAAAATCATATGTACCGCTTGTAGATATCTGCCACTTCTCCGTTAGATTAAAAGAAAGGCTTGCATTCATGGTGGCTGTGCGAGTACAGGTTTGCGGATTCGGTTGAGACTGCAAAAAATTCAGGCTCATGCTAAAATTCCAGGGAATACTGAAATCTGCATCCTCTATATCATATTGCGAATAGTATGTCTTTTTCTGGCCCGGTGAAGCCGTAGTCTGCCCTGAGACCATTTCCTGCTCGTGCTTAACATTGTCAGGAATACCTGCATCGCTCGATTTCTGGTTTTTTTCGCCCTTGAATGAAGTGGATAAACTCAACGAGAATGATGTTAAATCTCCAAATTTTCCTTTTTCAGTAAGAAGGAATCGATTAACACGGCCGCGTGCCGCCTGATCGTAGGTGTAAAGATTATATACAGCATTTCCTGAAATACCGAGATATTGCCCAATGTCTGTTCGAAAGTTTATATTCACCGGATTAAAATTCATTGAGTCGGCAGCAAAGTTATAGCTTGTGCTTGCACCTATATTCAACAGCTGGATTTTTTCTTCGGTTTTTGCACTATCTCCTTTTTGCACCTTCATCTCAAAATTATTTCCGACGTTTAAGGACCCGGTCATTGAATATTTCTGCATATGCATATCATCACCGTATATTTGCTTGCCATAGGAGATGCTGAATTGAGGTGTAACAGTATGGCGAAATGCCGTTACTCCAAGAACATTCGGTTGAAAGAGTCCGTAAAAACGCGTGCTCGCAGAGATCCCGGCGTTCAAATTTCCCCGAACGGTTTTCGAACGATCTGTTTTATAAATGAGAAGGCTGTCCGGAGGATTTCTATCTGGAGTCTCGGTCTGCCCCCAATAACGCTGATCACTCAATGAAAGAGAGGGAACAACGGTAAAATGCCCTAATTTAGGCGAGATTGATAAAGAGAGATTTTGATTAATACGCTGACTCTTTATTTGTTCAAAATTATTTACGATTTCCATACTATCAGACGTGATTTGTGTTTTTACCGTGTCGATATTTTTTTCTTTCTTCCGGTAATTACCCGCATCTGCACTATAACTAAAACCCAGCGTCTCGATGAAGTCCGGATCCGATCCTGTGGTTGAGGTAAGTCCTCGTGACTTGGATGTTTTGCGAAAAGGATAAATTTGTACCTGCGAAAATCTAATAGACGGCAGTGTTTCGCTTGTCTCGTCTGTAATAAGATTTTGATCACGATGAACGTTGACGGACAATGACCGGTTTGACGACTCCCAGCTTTTCCAATACGTAGCATCTGAAATAACATTTTGTGTGAGAATATCGCTTAAACGATAACTGAAATTCCTGAAATAATCATTGCTCATAAATGTGAAGTTGACATCAAGTTTCGATGACGGGCTTATTTGCTGATTATGAGTTATGTTTACATAATATTGCCGTGATTTGTAATAATCGGGATCGTCGGGTTCTCCTTCCGGCGTACTTGTAATCCGGGCTGTAATACTTCCTCCAAAATTATAACGCAGTCTATAATTAATTTTTGTCTGGTTCTGCCATCGTCCGCGTGAATAGATATCGAATGCTGTTGCTATATCCCAATAGTCGCTTGCCGCCCAGTAATAACCGATATGGCTTAAGTACCATCCATATCTTGCATCTTCACCGTAAGCCGGAGCAATGATACCGGATGAACGTCCGCCATGAGCGGGGAAAACACCGAATGGCAGTGCAAAAACCGGCACACCTGCAATAAAAAAGTACACCGGCTCTGCTACTACTTTATCGTGTACAAATACTTTCATTTTTGGACTTTCAAAATAGAAATGCGGATCTTTATTATCGCATGTGGTATAAGTACCGTTCGAAACACAGAGAACATTGGTTTCTACTTTCTTGATTTCCGAGCCGACATAGTAGCCGTTATCCATTTGCGTGGTTCCGAGTGTAATTTTTCCTTTCCGTGTCTGAAAATTGTACCTCACTTGATCACCGTGATATTCATCGCCGCCGTCGTGCATAATAGGCCTGCCTATGATGGAATCTGCCTTTGCCGTATCGGCAACACCGTACGCAACAAGCGTTGTATTATCCCAATTGATATTCACACGCTCCGATTTTAAGTTTATAGTCTGGTACTGCAATTCACTGCTGCCGTATAGATTCATATAACGCGTGCTGAGTGAATAGATGATGGAATCCTTCGCCGCATAATTCACAAGCGTATCGATGCTTGTTTTCGATGTTCGTTTCGTTGTGTCATTCTGCAAGGCCGGCGTTTCTGTTGTATCTATTTGCGCCCTCTGCGCTGCTCCAACAGCAACGCCAAAAAAAGAACTAAAGATGCAGTATATAAGAAATCGTCTCATCTCGAGCACAAGATAAATAAATATCGAGAGAAGTGCATTGAACCATGGACTGGAAAAAGTATATGCGACTGCACAAGTTCTATGTTCATATCAATCTGATTAGACGAACTAAATGAACAACCGGTATATGGTGATGTTAGTATTTTAAGCATGGTAAGCGAAATATTCATATAATTGACAGAGACAGAAATACTTATTTATTCCTGAACATTTTGTTTTTCTTTTACAGCATTCCGTTCCGTTTTCGAAGAAACCACTCCAATGCAAAAATAAAAATGGCAAATGCAAGGATCCAGCCGGAATTCCAGATCTCGATTTCTGCCGACCTGCTGATATCCCGAGGTTTAAAATCGGGCAACCTGATGACATCATGCAAAAGTGAATCAAAATCACTGCTTTCGTAGTATCGCCCGCCTGTTTGTACGGCAATCTGTTGCAGCAGCTGTTTGTTCATGCGTGTCTCAAGGTACTCTGCATTAAAATCTCCGACCGAAAATGTACCTTGATCTTCACCGATAATTAATCCGTTTTTTTTCACTTTTGCTTGAAATCTATATTCTCCTTCCGGCAGCTGATTATATGCTCCTTGATATTGACCGCTGCCGAGTTGATTCAGCAGCAGCTGATTGATATCATTTCCATGCTGTACACGCACTTCGATCCGAGCATCATCCAACGGCTGAAAGCTGTCATCATATGTCTGAGCAGTAAATTCCACAGCATCCTGAGTTGTAAAAATATTTTTTAACGGCTGAACGACAATTCGCCGAGCGTCTTCTTGCGTAGTCAGCCACCTCACTGCATTGCCGAGAAATTTTTCAAGTACCTTTTCTGATTCACTTCCTGAACCTAACAGCATATTCCAGCGCCATAATCCATAGCCAAGCACTGAAACGGATTTCTTTTTATTCACATTTCTTGCAACAATAAAAGGATCTTTTAATACCGTCGAATGGAATCGAACCGCGGCAAGAATTTCTGATTCGACTTTTGCCCGAAATATTCCCTTCAACTTAAAAACAGGGGGCAGTTTGGACCATAACTCAAGTGAATTTCCTGTATTGCTTATTTTTAAAATCGGATTATTACGCTGTGTTTCCGGAATACTGGCAAAGATTTGCATTTCATTTTCTTCTACACTTTCCGTATTGAACGGCAATAGCGGATTCAGCGTCCGCAGCTTATTGAAGTCCATCGTTCTGCTTAGAATCGTCATTATAGGTTTTCCGGCGTCCAATATTAAATGTAAATATTGGGAGCTGCTGCCGGAGGTTGGGAATCCTACAATAATTAGACAATCGCTTTCAGAAATTCTTTGTGCCGTTAGTTCACTTTCGTAGAACTGTCCCTGTCTGCGCTCGATGTAGGTCTGTAAATCAATATTCTTGTCATTCGTCAGCATGTTTTTTATACAGGCTGCATCCTGGCTCGGTGAACCTGCAATCAGCATTACATGTATTTTGCTTTTCAAGACCTTTGTAAAAAAACTCATACGATTATTTTTCTGCGTTAGTTCACCGGCGAGCCGGGATATTTCCACTTCATATTTCTGCGTTCCCTCTTTCTCGGGAATGAATGAAAGAGAAATAAGATAATCCCGGGTGCCGGATTCCAATACCAGCGTTTTCTCATCGATCAATACCGAATCCTCTCGAAGAGATACTTGTATACGCTCACCGGCAAATCCAGTGCTTCGCACCGTTGCATTTACAGGCACTCTGGTACCGACATAGGTTATCTCATTTGTCAGTACCTTTCGAATAAGGATATCATTTTGTTCTATCGTGTCGCCTACGCCGATTGTAAATACCGGTAAACTCAATTCTTCTGCTTCGTACAATGGATTCATGCCGACGGTCGAGTTGCCGTCCGTAATGAATGCGACAGCTTGAAGATTCGAAGAAACCGATGTTCGTTTTATCGATTTAAATGCCCCGGCAATATCCGTTGCCTCACCAAACGGTGTCAATGAATCATCATCAATCACGCTTACGTTACGGACTTCTCCGTCGAATAGTGAGTATTCGACTTTTCCTTTTTCAGCGATCTGCTGCCATACGGAAGAACGAAGAATAGTTTTAAGCTTCTCATCCCTTCTTCCCGTTTTATCCCTGATTGCCATACTCTGTGAGTTGTCAATAAACACCGCAATAACGGGTTGATCGACTGAATGCGTAATCAATGAGAGAAGCGGTTCGCCAAGAAGCAGAAAAAGCAATAACAATCCCAGACTGCGGAGAGAAATTAGAACTGTCCTTTTAAATGAAGAAACAGGAGGCACAGTAACGCGATAAACTGCCGTTGCAGCTGCAATAGAGCATATGGCACCGATGAAAATAAGAACGGCACGGAAGGAAAGAGAGAAGTGCAACTCTGGCATTTGTGATGCTTATTTGAGCAACAGCATTTTAATAGATAACACATTATCGGGCGTTTTCAAACGGGCAAAATATATACCTGTTGCTACCGAATGTCCATGATCATTGGTTCCATTCCAGTGGAATTGATTAACGCCAACGGTTCCAGCAACACCCCTGAATAATGTCTTTATCCGTTTTCCAAGAAGATCGAATACAGCTAATTCAACTTCCGATGCGGTTGGCATTTCAAACTTGATAGTTGTTCCAAAATTAAAAGGATTAGGATAATTCTGCATAAGTGCGTAACTGGTCGGAATAATAGACGGTTCGCCGAATTCCTCTTGAGCCGTAAAATATCCGGATGGAAATGAATTATTCGGAGAAGGCGGAATTGACGCAGTATATTCATTCGGATTCATCGTTGGTGTTAATTGCGCACGGGAATAGTCGCTTGTACTGTCATAACGGTAATAATAACATATTGAATCAGGATAAAGTTTATATTTTGATAATATTTTTGTTGTAATAGTAAATCCAGATACTGTTTGAACGATAACAGGCACATTGCTGAAGACCGGCCCAAAATAAGTTGCGGCTTCAAGTGCGTCCACGAATCCGTATCCGTAATAATTGTTTGGATATACCGCAGTTTGGCTTGTGCCGTTATTGATGTGAATGGCGGTTTGAATTATTGCTTCGCGAACCTGCATTGGTGTCAATTCGGAATGTGCTGAAAGAATAAGAGCCGCTATGCCGGCAACGAAAGGTGCCGAGAAGGAAGTTCCCTGAGAATAGCTATAGTTATCTCCAAAATTTTTATAAGCACAATATACCGACATTCCCTGTGCAACAACCTCCGGTTTGATGCGCCCGTCTGCTGTCGGTCCGGTACTGCTAAAAGATGCAAGTTCCCGGCTCAGCAACGCAGCACCGACAGCAATAATACTATCAGCATCTGCAGGAGAAGAAATAGTTGTATCCGCATGAATAAAAGAATTACCTGATTGCATTACATATCCTTCGTTGCCCATACTCGTAACGAGAAGAACACCTTTTCGTGCGGCAACCGATGCTGCCCGGGCAACAATTGTTGTTCTGCCGTCAAGATCTTTATGCCAGTAGCTGTACGTTGACTGGTCAAAATCTTTATATCCGAGAGAAGTAGACACAATATCGGCGCCCAACCGCTCCAGCCATTCTAATCCTGCGACATAGTTATCTTCTTCGATATGAGTTTCACTGCTGTCGTTTTCCGTTTTGCCGAGAGCAAAAGAAGCATCGAATGCCGCACCTATCATATTACCCGGATCATATGCACCAATTACTGAAAACGTAGCTGTACCATGATATCCTTCATCCAAAGGTTCCCATGGTTCACGGGTAGTATTTGAATCTTGATAGACAAAATCATATTCGGCAATTACATCTGCATTTCTCAATGCAACATTTGTCGAATGGTTGTTAAATCCATCGTCCAACATACCAATGAGAATTCCGGTACCTGTAACACCGATTGTATGAAGATCGGTTATTTTCATATTAGACAACTGTGCCGCTGACGGTCCATAGTCAAGACTTTTAGAATCCGAACTTTTCATCAAAAGCCGCGTAGATGATACACAGGAAGACAGTATCGGTTTCGGGCGTCTCAATACGGCCACTTGTTCCATGGCGGCTGTTGGAAGCATTTTGTTTATTGCCCGAATCTGCTGTTGTGTTCCTTCCACCGATACAGCATTAAACCATCGAGACACCGTCCGTATCTTAACACCTGTCTGTTCAATTTGAGCAATTATGGATTTCGGAACAGGAAGATCAAGTTGGTCGATGAGACGGTCCGGAGGAAGGACTTTCGCGCGGCGTTTTAGTGCACGTTCCGAAATACCGAGCAGTCCAGGATCAGCCGATTGAAGGACGGGTCTGTCTTTATCATGGAAAAAAATCCAGATATTCCGGCGAGAGGACGATTGTGCACTTGCGATTTCCGCCGGTAATATTGATAGATACAATAAAATCAGCGTTAGCTTTTTCATTTGTGCTTTCACTTTTTGCCGCAGAGAACTTTCCAATTATGATTTTACATCACGAACCAGTTTTTCAATAATCTGGATAACTGAAACACCTTCTGCTTCAGCGTTGAAGCTAGTGACAAGACGATGGCGCAACACCGGTCCGGCTATTGCTTTCACATCATCTATATTCGGAGTAAAACGGCCGTGCAGAATTGAGCGTGCTTTTGCACCCAGGATGAAATACTGCGATGCACGAGGACCTGCTCCCCACCGGATCCAATTCTTGATATAAGGCAGCGCATTTGATGATGATGGACGTGTCGATTCTGCCAGCCTTACAGAATATTCAATGACATTGTCTGCCACTGGTACACCTCGTACAAGATTCTGAAATCCAACGATATCCTCAGCGGAAAGAATACTTTTAACCGATGCATCGTATTTGCTGGTCGTAGATTTGACAATTTGAACTTCTTCTGCAAACGAGGGGTAGTCCAGCCATAAATTAAGCATAAAACGATCGAGTTGCGCTTCAGGCAGGGGATACGTTCCTTCCTGTTCAATAGGATTTTGCGTGGCAAGAACAAAAAAAGGTTCATCGAGCATATAGGTCTCGCCGGCGACTGTTACATGATGTTCCTGCATCGCTTCCAATAATGCCGCCTGGGTTTTAGGCGGAGTTCGATTGATTTCATCGGCAAGAATAATGTTTGCAAAGACCGGACCCCGTACAAACTTAAATGCTTTTGCTTTTGTTGATACATTCTCTTCGATAATTTCCGTTCCGGTAATATCGCCGGGCATTAAATCAGGAGTAAATTGGATGCGGCTGAATTTCAATTCCAGTGCTTGCGCCAGCGTTTTAATCAGCAGTGTCTTTGCTAATCCCGGTACACCGACAAGCAGGCAATGTCCGCGTGAGAGCAGAGTAATAAAGAGATGTTCTATAACATTATCCTGGCCTACGATCACGCGAGCAAGTTCTGATCGCAAAACTTTATACGAATGCGCGAGTTGATTTACAAAATCAACATCGCTTGTTGGTCTAGTGTTTTTCACCACAGGCATTACTCAAGATAGATGTTGTTTATATCTCCGATCAAATGCGAATATCCACATAAATGGTTTTTTTCAGTTCGTCGAGCCATTCCGAATGAAGTTTATTGCGTTTCATATAAAGCGCAAGCTGCTCTATGCGTTTAAAATCATCCTGAATGCTAATTTCATGCGCCGGCATTCGCTTACGCATCCAAACGATATGGAATCCGTAGGATGTTCCGACCACAGTTCGCTGTGGTTCGCTTATTTCTCCAGCTTCCATATTCTTTACCTGTTCCGCAAAATCCGGCTGCAGCTGGTCTACCGTTAAAGTGCCCAGATCGCCGCCGATTGATTTTGTATCTTCGTCTTCTGAATACTTCTTTGCAAGTTCTGAAAATGATTCACCTTTTAAAACTCGTTCTCGAAGAGACCTCAGTGTATTCACCGCTGCGGAGTCGCTTGAAGGTCCTTTTTCGATCTTCATAAGAATATGCCGTGCATGCACAGATTCCCCCCGCCTTCCCATTAATTGAATTATATGAAATCCGAATTGTGTTTTGACAATTCCGGAGATTTCACCTTCTTTCAATCCAAATGCGGTCTCTTCAAATTCCCGCACAAATGCTCCGCGCTTTTCCCATCCCAAATCGCCGCCGCCGGCTGCGGAGCCGGGATCCGTTGAATACCGTCTTGCAAAATCAGCAAAATCACCACCTGCACGAATACTATCAAGGATCGATTGCATCAACCGGCGTGCTTTTGCTTCTACAGCTGTATCGGGTTTGGGTGCGATATATATATGACTCAATTCATACTCTTCTGGAACTTGCGGCAAACTATCTCTGAAGGATATAAAGAAATCCTCCACCTCGCGCCGCGTAACAGTGATGGAAGCTTCACGCTGCTGTCGTTCTTTCTGCACCAGAAGCTGATTCCTGATTTCTGCCCTGTATTCCCGCTTGATGCGGCCTATCGATTTGCCGTATATTTTTTCTACCCGCTGTTCTGAACCAACCTGCCGGATAAAATTTGCTATTTGCTGATCGAGTGCATTTGTGACTTCATCATCCGTTACTTCGATGCTGTCTATTAATGCCTGGGCTAGAATGAGTTTCTCCGAGATCATTCCATCCAGCACTTGAGAACGTAATCCTTTTTGATTCGGATCAATTCGATTCTGTAATGCAAGAAATGATACCCGCTCATTTAATTCAGATTCTGTGATAATTTCCTTGTCTACAACTGCTATAATACGATCAATTAATGTTTGAGCCGATAATACCGGCGGAATCAGGATAAATAACAGTAATAATAATTTATAACTGTGTTTCATGTTTTACCTTGTTATTCGATTTTTGATCCTGCAGAATCAGTTGTTGTGTTCGCAAACACTTCAATTGCATGTTTTGCACGAAGATTTTCAACAAATTGATTAAATAATTTAAGCCGCCGCTCAACAGTCAATCTCCCCAGGATTTCCTGCTCTACCATTGATAATTCAGCGGTCTGTCCTTGTCTGAAAAATTTCCAGACAACCAGAATGTAATAACCATTATCCGTGCTGATCGGAAAAGAAGGTTCGCGAATTGCCGATTTTGTAGCGACACGCCATAGTTCCGGCGGCAGAAGCGTTGATTTCGTTTGGTACGATGAATCTATACGCATCAGCATGGAAGATTCCCTCTGAATAAGAGCAGAACGCCATGATATTCCCTTTAAAACAAGATTGCGGAATTCCGTAGCTTTATCCCTTTTCCTGAAGAGAGCATAGCTGACCAATACAACGTCATGCATCAGGTCGAATTCCTTGATATGTGCATCGAAGTACTGCTGGATATCCTTTTGAGAGAGATCTGACAGCTGCTGGGAATAAACTTCTTTGTCCAGAAGCGCATTGATTGTAAGCTGTCGCCGTACTTCTTCTACTTTCTGATTCATCTCATCTGAGCGATCCATCCCGCGTTCTACCGCTTCGCGATAAAGCGATTCTTCCGTCAGCCATCGCTGAATGTACTGCTGTATTTGCACTTGCGACGGCTCATGTGAAGTATCGATATGTGCCTGGATTTCTTCCAATGCCAGCGTTTTATTGTCAAGACGGGCAACAGGCGTCTTGCCTGATTCCGTTTTCGAACAACCGGCTGCCGTAATAATAAAAATAACGGTTAAAAGAAATTTACCGGGCTTCAGTCCGTTTATTCTTAAATGCATCTGTCAGGATTTCTTTATTGACGGTTACTGGATACTTTTTCTCGAGCGATTCAATCCATTCCTTCTCACGCTGCTTAGATGCTTCTTCCTGATATGCGCTCGTGACTTCCGGAATTGCCTCCTCAAATGTCTTCACGTGTGCACTGTCCCTGCCCAATGCTTTGATAATAGACCACCCTTTTTCAAATCTAAATGGCTCGGTGATGCTGTCTACCGCCATCTTTGATGCTTTTAACGACAAACCATTGAATGCAAATACTTGAAATCCCCACACACCTTTCTTCTCTCTATACCCCGAACGATCTGTAAATTTTACTGCAGCTTCTAAAAAATCCATACCGTTTTTAATTTTTTTATACACCGCTTTTGCAGTACTGTCCGAAGTTGTATAAATTTCAGCAAAGTTAACGCGCTCCGGCCATCTGCAATCATCCATATGCGAATTGTAATATCCCCTTAACAGAGAATCATTCACTACAACCCTTCCCCATACTTCGTCCTGCTCGATACGATAGAGGAGAGTTCCATCTTTATATTCTTGCATAAGCCGGGCAATAACAGGATCTTTTTTTGCAAAATCTCGTGCATGTTGTTCAAGTGCTGCATCATCGGTAATCTTGTTCGCAAACAGCCATACATTTGCCGAGTTTAATATATAGTTTTTATATTCATTCAATGCTGCAACTTTCTCTGTAAAATCTTTCACATTTAGCTGATGATCTGTACATCTTATAATAGTTGTTTTCAATACCTCAGCCGAGAGAGTATCTTTCCAGTCTTCACTTCCGGCTGCTTTGGTTGTATCAATATTTGAAACTAACAATTTCACAACACTGGAATCAATGAGTACATTATATCTGGTTCTCAGCATTTTTACATAATTTTTACAATCATTTTGATAACGCGTTTGTTGATACTGTCTTTTAATGTCCTTTTCCAATTCCTCGAACGACGGTAATCCTTTTTTTTCTGTTAATTGAAAAATATGATAGCCGTACTTGAATCCTATTGGTTCAGAGACAGAATCAATATTCAGTTCGAAGAGAATATTTGCAATTACCGGTATAATCCGTTCGCGTTCAAAAAATCCGAGATCGCCGTTCTTTGAGACAGTCTGAGGATCTTGACTGTATTTACTTACAAGTTCCTTAAAACTTGAGCCTTTTTTTAACCGCTCATATAACATCCAGGCGGTATCACAAACTGCAGCAGTATCGCTTAATGATTTGTTAAATCGAAGGAGAATATGACTTAGGCGAATAGACCCTGAACTCGGTCTCCTGTCTTTCATTTTTATTATATGATACCCGAACTGTGTTCGAATAGGTTTTTTTGTATATTCACCGGGTTTAAGTTGATAGCAGGCATCTTCAAATTCAGGGATCATTCTCCCGACCGAAAAGAAACCGAGGTCGCCATAGTTATTCTTTGCCGATGGATCTTCGGAATACCGAACTGCGAGCGTATCGAAAGGTATAAGCGGGATTTGATCAATTACATTCAGTGCACGAATGTATGCTTTTAGTGTGTCTTCGGATGCTGCATTTCTCTGAAGTTTGAATAGTATGTGGCTCGCGCGTAATTCTTCCTTTTTCCTGCTATAAATTTTTTTTACGCCAGGCTCAATGACTTCTTTCTCAAGCATAAAAGGCTGGGCAACAGAAGTATAATAGGAATCCATCTCACTGATAACGGCAGAATCCTTATCCAGTCCCTGTGCGTTTGCTTCTTTAACTTTAAGCCTGAATTTTATCAGTAAATCGAGGAATTTTTGCCTGTCTTCAAATGATGCGACGGCACTTGAATCCCAGCCATCGTTGTTCTTGGCAAAATTGTCTTCAAAGCTCCGAAGTGTAAGTTTTTCATCGCCAATAGTAGCAAGAATAGGGTCGGATGCAGCACAACCTATGAAAATAATAATTATAAAAAAGGTAACTCCTATAATAAATATACGTGTCATAATTCTTTTTACCTCTGATTTGATTTTTAAGGTGATAGGTACAATACCTTATTAATTGAAAAGTAATTAAAAATGGCTCAGCAAGCAAGAAATTGCAGTAATAAAGCAATAATTGAAAAGCCCTCCTCTCGAAGGGCCTTGTCTATCCATAAAAATTTATCACTGTATTTGCTTATACTTACTGCTTTTTGATCCTTATCTTTTAATTAACTCTATAATCTCCTTTTTCCGTTTTAAAATTTGATTCGCTTTCCCCGGATCCAGAACAAACCATTGAGATGAATGAGAAGATTGAACTGCGTACTTATTCGTCGTCCGGTTAAACGAGAAGCGAATTTGCACACCGGCATATGTAACCGTTGCCATGATCTTTTGTGTTAACGTGCTGTCGATAAAGTCGTCTGCCTGAAGATTTGAAAGCGAGGAAATAATAGCATCTGCCACTGATTGTTGTGCTTTATCTTTTCCGACAAACCATAAGCTGTCTTTAAATGCAATCGAAAATACCGTATCGCCAAATTGGTATTGCACTTCTTTGATGTTTTCCTTCGGCGTACTGAAAATAGTTCTATCACGCCAATCTTTTACAGGGCGACTAAACATATATTTGGAAGCTCCTTCGACAAGGAACACATCATCTGAATTGAGTTTACGCGCATACGACTCGGTATAGCTTGCTGCCATTTTACCAAGAACAAATGAAATCTTCTCAATCCCTGTTTCATACATCTTTACTTCTATTCCCGATTGATCGACCTGAAAAACAGAATGTTTTTCAGGTTTATCGGAAATTGTATTTTTAATCTCGATACTTTTTATCTGATGAATGATTTGACCGACGCTTGTTTGGTTTGCTTTATAGTTTATCGGTTGGATTAAATACCATTCCACTCCGCGTTTTTCTAATATAAGAGAGAATTCCGGTGTTTTGATTTCTATTTTATCCACTGATACCGAATCGATAACAGCTAAGAAACCCATGCTTGCCGAACTTGCACTTTGTTCTCCAGGTTTTTGTAGAACAAGTAACGCGCCGATCAATAATGCTAAAAATAACGCGATCAGAATGTAAGTGTTCTTTTTCATAGCTTTATACTTTCGTGCTCTAATTTCTACAATTGGCTTTCTAACGACCGCTTTAATGCTACTCGCCGCCTCCATCTGAGCAGACCGTAGCCAATAACAAGAAACGGCGGCAAGAGGAGGATGCCGTACTTCACAAGTTTCTTGGTTCCGTCAGAAATCTGTTCCAAAGGAGGCTGAGAAATATCCTTGGAGCGAATCGTTATCAGACCGGCGTCGTCTGCAAGGAAATCTACAATATTCACGAAGAATGTAAGGTTGCTGCGGTTGCCGGCAAAATCATCTTTCATAAAATCACCGTCACCCACAACGATAACGCGTGTATCGGGGCTCTTATCCACACGCGCCGCGAGTGATTTCCCTTCTCCGCCGGCAGCAGATCCGCTTTCAGCGGAAAAGAAGCTCTTGAAGGAACCGCTTACTACTACAGCCAAAGGAATATTGGATTCCGCCATCTCTTCCGGTGTATAATGACGGAATGGATCAATCATAACATATCCACTTTGCCGGCCGCTGTGTTTGGAAGTACGCACAAGAACTTCTGCTTTTAGTCCTTTATTTACCGTCAGAGTTGTATCAAGCGAACTCACAAAGAAAAAGATCAATCCCTGCAAATCTTTTACAATCGGGTTCGATCGGTCAACATTTACAGCATTGGGAAGATACGGAAATGGAATCTGGCTCCGCATCTGAAATTGACCTTGATTCTGCATCACGGTTATGCTGGCACACTGCACATCCCGCACCAGATCATTATTGATACGGATACTGTAATTCTCAAGCATATCGTCCAACCCAATTTCCACCGGCTGCGCAACTTTATACTGGGCATTGAGATCCACATTCATTTTATTCAGAAGAAAAGCAATTTTCCCGCCGCTCATGAGATATTGGTCAATTTGATATTTTGCCGTATCGGAGAATTTTGTTTTTGGAGCAATGATCAGTAATGCTGCCAGGTCTTTCGGAATCTCGGCAGTACTTAAACTCAGATCTACCGGTACTGTTTCGTATTGTGAATTGATTTCCTTGCTCGCATGTTGCATACCGGTCAATTCTGTTTCTTGATGACCGGTAGTGTAACCTATCCGCTTTTTTGTGCGGGTTGTTAACCGCTTTATCGCTGCACTGATATCATACTCCAATGAGCCCAGATTTTGTATCACCGGCAGGACTTCCTTCCTGTCCTCATACATCATTACAAGGCCTAGAAACGCACGCTTTACTTCAAATTTATCTTCCTTTACTACCTGTACTTCCACCGGAGGAATGCCCGCCTGCTGCGCCTCGCGCTCACTTTTTTCTCCTTCAGGACTGATGAACTCGTAAAATAAATTTCCTTTCGAATATGCTTTGTAATCATTCAGAATATCCAGCACAGCACGGCGGTTATTATTATACGGCACCGGAAGGTCTTCCGTGAAGTAAGCTTTTACTGTAATACGATCGTCGAGATTGCTCATAAGATTTTTACTTGCATCGGAAAGCGTGTAAACGCCTGCTTTCGTCAAATCAAGACGGCTGAAGATGCGTACAGAAATAAAGTTTAACAGAATCAGTATTCCGAGTACTAAAACTACCCGGAGAAGTGTTTGAGATTTTTTCGTTTTCATAGAAGTCATAAATCAGTTTTCATTGACATATTCGACATTACTTAATCTTTATATTGATTACCACTTACGCCGTTCCAGGGAAACAACAGTCAGATATAACGAAAATCCGATGACGGAAAGAAAATAAATGATATCCCTGGTATCGATGACGCCTCGCGATATACTGGAATAATGATAATCTATACCGAGGTATTCTACAATACTGGTCATAAAGTCAGGGATGAAGATGAGTGTCTTGTCCATCAGAAAGAGCGCGAGCATCAAGAGGAGCCCGATAATAAAAGCAATAATCTGGTTCTCCGTCAGACTCGATGCAAGCAGACCGACCGCTACATACGCACCCGCCGTTAAAATCAAGCCTATATATCCACCGATAACCGGACCGTTATCGATATCGCCGAGAAATGCAATGGTGATATAATAGATAAGCGTCGGCAGAAGGGCCAGGCCGATAAGTACCCAAGCTGCAAAAAATTTACCCATAACAATTTCCCAATCGTGAAGCGGTTTGGTAGCAAGCAGTTCTATTGTTCCTGCCTTTTTCTCTTCAGCCAGCAAACGCATTGTAATTGCCGGCACGACAAACAAGAATACCAGCGGTATCAATTCAAACATCATCCGGAGCGATGCTATGTTGACCAGGAAAATACTGTTCACATACACCCAACCGATAATCGCCAGAAACACAACAATAACAACATAAGCTACAGCTGAATTGAAGTAAGAACGAAGTTCTTTCCTGAAAATTATGTTTGCATTGCTTAAACTTGGTAACGCTTTAATACTATTCACTTTGTTCATATTTGAGCACCTATTATTATTATAACCGGTTATTCGGCAGTTGTTAACTTGCGGAATACTTCTTCTAAACTTGTAGCTTTGCGCGACATCTCCAGTAACACCCACTTTTCGGATACTGCGCGCCGGAAAATTTCCTCACGAATATCGCTTCCCTTGGCGGTATGAATGGAGAATTTATGAATATCGCCCTCCTGACCGCCGTATTCTACAGACTCGACCTGCGAAATTTCCTTAAACTTCGGATAAATGTCCGTCATCGCATTAACAATGATTCCGGCCGGTAATTTTAATTCCAGCGATATCTTCTCAGAGCCGCGGAAATCCTGCTGCAATTGCTCCAGCGTTCCGTCAGCAACAATTGCTCCATCGTTTACAATTATGACATGGTCACACGTCGCCTGTACTTCAGAAAGAATATGAGTGGAAAGCACTACGGTTTTTGCACGGCCAAGCTGACGAATAAGATTGCGGATTTCCACAATCTGATTCGGATCCAAGCCGCTGGTAGGCTCATCAAGAATTAAAACTTCAGGATCATGAATCATCGCCTGTGCAAGTCCTACACGCTGGCGAAATCCTTTCGATAATTCGCCGATGTCTTTGTGCCGTACTGAGGAAATACCGCAGACATCGATCATCTCTTTTAAACGGCTTCTTAACAGAGTATCCTTCATTCCATGCAAATGCGCAAAGTAATCAAGATATTCCAATACGTTCATATCAAGATAAAGCGGATTCATTTCCGGCAGATAACCGATTTTCTTGCGGACTTCAAAAGAATGCTCGGCAATATCAAATCCTTCTACTTCCGCCGTGCCTGAAGTGGGCGGCATGTAGCAGGTGATAATCTTCATTGTTGTGGTTTTTCCGGCTCCATTTGGTCCTAAAAAACCTAGAATTTCACCGGTTTTTACATCGAATGAGATGTTATCTACCGCTTTCGCGGTGTCATAGTATTTCGTTAAGTTTCGTACTGCTATAGCCATAGTTTTTTACAATTTGTTGTTCAAAGATTACTCGGTCAATTGGAGTGCATTAAGTTTATGAAAAATGTAGCACATTTTCAAGAACTTCCTGAATTTTTTATCTTTCTTGATGTCACAGAAACAAATAGTAAAGAATGATAATAGACGTTAAAAAGCTGGAAAGGTTCCCGGTATTGTTATTTATTTGGTATAATCGCTATTTAAAAATTAATGCTTTTATGATAATTTACAAACAGATTATTTCCTTTCGTTCCCTGTTGCTATCACAATATCCATTGTCAATGCGGTGGGAGCTATTTTTTTTCCTTTTACACTCACGGTTACTGTCTGAAAAAAAAGCTGCATACGCGTCCTGCCGTGTATAGCCGTTTCAACCATCAAGTCCTGCGGTACTGCATTGCCTCCATATTCGTACATTGCGTAATCTTTTAGGAGAATCGAGAGCCGTTTCGTCAAATCGATGGAAAAACATACAGCAGCATTATGAGACGGCACACATAGTAGCTGCGCCGAATCAGCAATTAAAGAAATATCCCATCGCTCAGGTCCAAGACTGATCGCAGCCGTTTTATTCGTGCAATTCAATTTAATATTCTGAATTAAATAGTGATATTCATTGAGCGTTACAACACGCAGCGAATCCGATCGAAATGTATAGATTCTATTTCGCTCATCATTTTCATCGCGCTCCCATTCGCCGACGTAACGCACTCCAAGTAATTGCGTAATTCGTTTTGAATTATCATGGCTGCGGTAATATCGGTTTTTAGGATCGGTCTTAAGTGTATC